>Ga0155080_111_pt1 | contig 153551 bp, 151 predicted proteins | sample RifCSPhighO2_01_FD_106048 | JGI IMG/M metagenome (GOLD analysis project Ga0155080, IMG submission 106048) | Phenylobacterium sp. RIFCSPHIGHO2_01_FULL_69_31 | reverse complement strand
TTCTGACTTTCTGCGTAACCGACCTACTAGAGATCGGCTGGCTATAGTCTGCGTAGTTCTTGACGAGTTCCCACAAATCTTGGCCGAACCGAAATCCGACCATATTCATGGTGTCTTCAAGAGACCGCAGTCACAGTCAGCGTCGAGATAGTCTGGTTAGGACTATCGCCAGGACGCCGCCGCCTGCGTTTCTCTTTCCAAATCAACAATGTCAAAGACCCGCACCCCCGTCGCCCGGAGACGCTCGAAACGAGCTGCATGTTGGGAGGCACATGGCCGGCCGAAGCCTGTTGAGCCAGAGATGCCTTCGGAGACCGAAGCCCCCGATGCCGACAAGACCATCATCGCTGATAGGCCCGTCTCGGCTGGCGCTCTCATATGGGTTCATTTGGACTGAACACAAGAGGGCGTCCCACCGGCTGTCAGACCTTGGAGGTCCGTGTCGGCGGAGGCGGGCTTGTAGGCGAGACATCGGCGGCGGTCAACCGGATTTTCGCGGCTCGCGCCGCCGGCGTCAGGTCGCCGCGGCTTGGCGGGCGTCGGGCTAGGCGCTGGGACGCCGAGACGGCGCGCGAAAGCATCCAAATTCCTGACGCAGGACAAGGCGCGGTTGTCCCGCGGACGCGCTCCAGCCTGGCTCTGCTGGCCTCGCCCCAATCGTGACGTGCTCTCAAGGGGCGGCGTCGGCGGCACGGCTTCTCTGCCACGGCGGAGAATCACCTGCTGCAGGGTAGCCAGCGTCCTCAATGCTCGATCGCCTGAACGTTCCCGCGGTCGGAGAGGAGGCCAAGCCGCGCGATATCGTCCAATAGCATCGGCTCGCGCTGCAGGCGCTGTAGCAGCCGCCACTGCTCGGCCGGATCTCGCCCTCGCATGGTGCGATCGACGGCGTACCAGCCGAAGTCTGATGCGATGAGATACGAGCCGAACCCCCTGATCATCCTGACGGTGTGTTCTGCGGCTTGAGGAGTCTGCAGACGATAGCGGATGAGGGCTTGCTCGGCGCCCTCATTGTCCAACGCGCCGGTTAAGACGTCACGCGCAATCGTGGCGCTGGCGCCGAGGAGATCAGACCTCGCGCGGTGATAGGCCCGCCATTGAGCCTCATCCGTCATGCTCAAGCCTGCGAGGGGAAAGAGAACGTCGCGCTCGAAGGCGATGCGCTCCTCGACAGGGAACGCGAGACCGACGCCATACTCCGCAACCGCCTCCGCTACCGGCACCAGGGGATCGCTGTCGATGGCGACTCCAAACTCGGGCCATCCACGCGCCCGGTAGAGTTGGCGATCCATGGCCATGTAATGAACATGGTGACCGGGGTAGACTTCGTGACAGGCGTGCTGAAGCAGCCGGTCCACGTCGGTCGGGATAGTCCGGCTGATCCGGATCACGCTGCGCCCGGAGCCGAGATACTGCGCCGAAGCCGGCGTCGTCGCCTCATCGACAAACTGCACCTCAACGGACTCATCGGCGAGCGGCATGCGCGCCGCGGTCCGCCGCCGGCACTCGGCCATGGCTGCGCGGAACACCGGCTCGATCCGGTCGGGCGGCGTCGCGGCGGCGCGGCGCATCCGCTCGATCCGGTCGGTTAGCGCGCCCTCTCCGGGCATCGCCGCCTCGAGGCGCTGCAGGACAGCGTCGTAGTCGGCCAGTGGGCGGAACCGGGGCGTGAATCCGAAGCGGCGCTGGACCTCCTCCTCGATCGGCAGGGCCGGGTTCACCGGCCTCATGTTCAGCTCGAGCGCAGAAAGCCGCGCCCGCAGCGATCGCCTGCGCACATCGGCCAAGGCGTCATGGGGCTTTGCTAGTGCATCTAGGCGCGCCATCAGGCGCTGAGCGTCCGCGCCTATCCTTGCGGCATCGCGCCGAGTGCTTCGCGCCGCCGCGAGCTGTGGCGCAAGTTTCGCGTCCACCTCGACGGCCGGATCATTCAAAAGCAGAGCGCCCAGAGCCAGTTCAGCGTAGTCGCGCGCGATGTCGTCGATCGCAGCGGCGCGCGCCGCCGAAGGAGAAAGGGTCAGCAAGACCAATGAAATGAGCAAACCCCAGACGCCCACCTGATGCCCCCTCGTCTGCACCCTCCCTTTTTCCCGAGTTGCGCGGCGCCAGGCAAGGTCCGCCCGCCAGGAGCGCGAGTTGGCGCCCGGGTGAAATGCAGACTTCGGAGGTAGTCGACCTCATCGGCGGGCGCAGCGTCCAGGCCGATCTTCAACGCCGTCAGGCACACGACGTCTGGCGACACCTCTGCGAGCCACGGCACGATAGCGATCATCGCAGTAGCCGCCATACCGCTTGGCTGCTGTGGTTGGGGAGTTTCGGCGGCTTGGCAAACGGCGCCCGTCTTGCGTCGACCCGTTAGTGACGATACCGTTACTTAAACACCAACCGGTCGGCCAGCCGGAATGACAAGGCAGGGAACGCACATGACAAACGAACTCAACCGGCGCGCCGGTCTCGCGGCATTGGCCAGCTTGGCGGCTGCGCCGGTGGCCGCCGCCGCTGCGACACAGGGCAAGGGCTGGCCTCTGCCGCCCATCACCATCTACCACCTCGAGGGCCGCCGCTCGGAGCGGGTAGTCTGGCTGATGGAAGAGTTGGGCCTCCCCTACAAGCTCGAGTTCAAGCGCGGCGACCTGATGGGATCGATGGCGCTGATTAAGGCGTTCAGCCCGATCGTGCCAATGGCGCCCACCGTGAAGTACGGCGATCAGGTGCTGGTGGAATCCGGGGCGATCATGGAGCTGATCCTCAACCGCCACGCGCCCGGCAAGCTGCAGCCCGATCTCGGGAGCGCGGACTATCCCCACTACCTGATGTGGATGCACTACGCGGAGGGTTCGCTGGCCGCGAAGCTGTTCTCAGACTATCGCGCCTGGATGCAGCAACCGCCGAAGGAGCGCTCGCGGCTGGTGGACTCCGAGGCGGTCGTCGAGTTCGCGGAAGAGTTCTTGAAGGCGCACGAATGGTTCGGCGGCGCGGCTTTCTCGGCAGCCGACATCATGATGCTGTTTCCGCTTCGGGTGGCGACCGAGCTCAACATTGTCGATGCGGTGCAATTTCCTAAGGTGGCGGCGTGGAAGGCGCGGGTCGAGGCCCGCCCGGCCTACCAGCGCATGCTCGCCAAGGCGCGCCCGGACGGGATGATCGGCATGCTGCGCGCCCTGCCCCAGCACGCCCCGTCCGGTCCCCGGTCGCCCGGCCCGACCCGCTAACCCGTTTTGGAGATGAGTTGAGATGACTGCAGCCCGCCAGATCCACCTGGTCCGCCGTCCCGACGGCGTCCCGGTCACCGACGACTTCGCTGTCGTCTCCGTCGACATCCCCGACGCCGGCGACGGCGAGGTGCAGGTGCAGAACCTGCTGATGTCGGTCGACCCCTACATGCGGCCGCGCCTCACGGCGGACCAGCCGCTGAACGTCGCCATGATCGGCGGCGGCATCGGCCGGGTCGTCCAGTCCCGCAACCCGAAGTTCGCCGAAGGGACGCTCGTCCGCCACGGCGCGGGAATGCAGGAGCGCTTCGTCTCGGACGGCAGGGGCCTGCAGGCCCTGAACCCCGACCCAGCGCTGTCGCTCAGCGTCTACATGCACGCCCTGGGCGGCACCGGCATCACCGCCTACGGCGGCCTGCTGGAGGTGGGCGCCCTGAAGGACGGCGAGCAGGTGTTCGTCTCGACGGCCGGCGGCGCCGTGGGTTCGGTCGTGGCCCAGATCGCCAAGATCAAGGGCTGCTATGTGGTGGGCTCCACGGGCGCGGACGACAAGGCGGCCTGGCTGAAGGACGAAGTCGGACTGGACGCCGTGATCAACTACAAGGTCCAACCGCTGAAGACGGCCCTGGCCGAGGCCATGCCCAAGGGCATCGACGTCTACTTCGAGAACGTCGGCGGCTCGCACCTGGACGCCGTGCTGCCGCGGATGAACGTGCGGGGCCGGATCCCGGTCTGCGGGATGATCTCGACCTACAACGGCGGCGGCGAGGGCGTGCGCAACCTGTCGGCCATCATCTACAGCCGCGTGCGGATGGAAGGCTTCGTGGCCAGCGACTTCCCGCATTTGCAGGCTAAGTTCGTCGACGACATGACCGGCTGGTTGAAGGACGGCCGCATGAAATACCAGGAGACCATCCTGGACGGCTTCGAGCGCGCACCCGAGGGGTTGATCGGCCTGTTTTCCGGGCTCAACAGCGGCAAGATGCTGATCCGCGTTGCCGACTGATCGCGCGCTGGACGCGCAGGCCTGCGCTCGGGATGATGACGGGCTGGCCCAGCGTGGGCCGGCCGAACGGGCGGGGGCTTGTGACCACATCCAATCGAACCGGGCCTGACGGCGCCAAGATCGTGCAGAAGCGGCTGAAAGGCTCGGAGCGCCGCGACGTGTTCCTCGACGCCGCCGCCGCGATCGTCCTGGAGCAGGGCGTGTCGTCCGTGACCATGGAAGGCGTGGCGCAGAGGTGCGGGGTGAACAAGTCCCTGCCTTATCGCTACTTCGCCGACCGTGACGCCGTGCTTGCGGCGCTGTTCGACCGCGAGCAGGCGAACTACGCCGCCCGCTGGACCCAGGAACTGCCGCAGGACGCCACCTTCGACGCGGCGGTCCGGGCGGCGTTGCGCCACTGGTGCGTCCGGTCGGACGAGAGCGGCGAGCTCTTCCTTCGCCTGGTCACCGACAGCGGCCGGCTGCGCGAGCGGGCGCGGGAGATGCAGGACGCCAACGCCAAGGGCTGGGCGCTCGGCCTCAAGCGCGCCTATGGCCTGCCGGACGACGTGGCCCTGCAGTACGCCTGGTTCATGGTGACCGGCGTCACCGGCTTCCTCGCCGCCCGGAACGGCGACGACGAGGCGCTGATCGAAACCATCACCGTGGCGGTCGTGGCCGGCGCCGAGGCGCTCAAGGCGAAGCACGCCAAAAAGTGAACTGATGCGTCCGACACAGCGCAAATGGACTTGCGCGCACGCCGTAAGTAACGGTACCGTTACCCCCATGGAGCCGCCTAGACGCGGCCGATGAGGGGAAACGATGAAGCTCTACGGCGAAGACAATCCGGCGCCCAATCCGCGCCGCGTTCGAATCTTCCTGGCCGAGAAGGGCGGGAGCGTTGAACACGTCCGCGTGCCGATGCGCGAGCGCGGCCACAAGGCGGCGGACTTCCTGGCCAAGAACTCCCTCGGCCAGCTTCCGACGCTGGAACTGGACGACGGCATGTTCCTCAGCGAGAGCGTCAGCATCTGCCGCTATCTGGACGAGACCCTGCCCGGTCCATCGCTGTTCGGCTCGACCGCCCGCGAGCGCGCCGAGGTCGACATGTGGATCCGGCGGATCGAGTTCCAACTCATGAACCCGATCGGCCAGATCTGGCGCCACACCCATCCGCTAACCGCCGCGCTGCTGACCCAGTTCAAGGACTTCGGCGAGTCGAACCGGCCGCGCATCGAACAGATCTATCACTGGCTGGACAGCGAGCTGGCCGGGAAGGCGTTCATCGCCGGTGAGGCCTACTCCATGGCCGACATCATTGCCCTGACCACCGTCGACTTCGGCCTCCTCATCGGCGTCCCGATCCCGGCGGACTGCGCGAACGTCCTCGCCTGGCACGGCCGCGTCTCGGCCCGCCCGAGCGCCAGCGCCTAGTCGAACCACCATCCGACCAACCTTGCCGTCGCTATTAAGTGACGGTCACGTGACTTAACATAACAACGCCGCCCGAGGCGATGAGGGGAAGGAACGAGAGATGACCGCTCGCACGAGCACGCGTCCGCAACGGGCGCTCCTGGCCGGCGCCGCCGTCGCGGCGCTGGCCTCCGCCCTGGCCGGATCGGCCTCGGCCCAGGCGACGGCCACCATCGACGAACTGGTGGTGACCGCCCAGAAGCGCGCCGAGAATGTCCAGGACGTTCCGCTGTCGATCACCGCGGTGAAGGGCGAGGCGCTGGAGGCGCTGCACGTCACCCAGGCCCAGCAGCTGACGCTGATCGACCCGTCCGTCCGCTTCAAGCAGAGCCTCAGCAACAGCGCCTCGGGCTTCCTGATCCGCGGCATCGGCACCAGCAGCTTCTCGGCCGGCATCGAGCAGAGCATCTCCACCGTGGTGGACGGCGTGGTCCTGGCCGACCCCGGCAGCCTGTCCACCCTGGCCGACGTCGAGCGCGTCGAGATCCTGCGCGGACCGCAGGGCATGCTGTTCGGCAAGAACGCCTCGGCCGGCCTGGTCCACTTCATCACCAAGCGTCCCTTGCTGGACGACAGTTCCGGCAAGGTCCGGGTCGAAGTCGGCGAGCGCGGCGAGCGCAACTTCGAGGCTATCGGCAACGTGTCCGTCGGCGACACCGCGGCCCTGCGCCTGGTGGTGGTCCACAACGAGCGCGACGGGATCATCAAGAACGTGGCGCGCGGCGGCGACGATACCGACCCGCGCAAGGTCACCGGCGTGGCGCTGAAGTTCCAGTGGAAGCCCACCGAGAACCTGACCGTCTTCGCCCAGGCCGACCGGTCGCAGAGCGACACCTTCTGCTGCGCCTCCACCTGGCGTAAGGTCACGCCCGGCTATGCGCCGGCGGTCACCAACGCTCAGTACGGCATCGTTGCGGGGCCGAAGAACCTGGCCGTCGCGGCCAACGGCGACTTCTTCGGCAGCAGCCGCGCCCAGGGCTTGGCGCTGCACATCGACTATGACGTCTCAGGCTTCACGCTCAGCTCGATCTCAGCCTACCGCGAGGCGCGCCGCGTCGGCTTCTACGACGGCGACCTGACGCCGGTCAGCTACATCGACCTGAACGGCGGCGCCGGCGACACCAAGTGGTTCACCCAGGAACTGCGCCTGACCTCGCCGATCGGCGAGCGCTTCGACTACGTGCTGGGCCTCTACTACTACAACTCGACGGCGGACTCGGAGATCACCCAGCGGGGCCAGCTCACCTGGATCCTGCCCGCCTCGAACGGCCAGGTGGTGCGGGTCGTCCCGACCCAGCCGGCGGGCACGGTCTTCCAGACCTCGACCTTCAACACCATCGGCTCGGACAGCTACGCGGCGTTCGGCCAGGGCACGTTCCACGTCACCGACAAGCTGGACATCATCGGCGGCCTGCGCGGAACGCATGACGTGGTGAAGCTGAACTACCGCCGCGACCCGGTGACCGGCACGGTGTTCATTCCGGGGTCGGTCGCCCTGCGCTTCGACCAGGACATCAAGAACGACAACCTCTCGTGGCGCATCGGGCCGCGCTACAACGTCACCGACGACATCATGATCTACGGGACGGTGTCGAAGGGCTACAAGGGCCCCGGCTTCAGCGGCCTGGGCGCCACCGTCGCGGGCTCGAACCAGCGGGTGCTGCCGGAGATCCCGACCAGCTACGAGATCGGCATGAAGTCGACGTTCTTCGACCGCCGCCTCCAGGTGAACGTCTCGGCCTACGACACCAAGGTGAAAAACTTCCAGGCTCAGGTGTCGGACCTCTCCAGCCCCACCTATTCCAGCCGCATCACCAACGCCGGCTCGATCAAGACCAAGGGCGTCGAGGTCAACGTCGTCGCGCGGCCGATGGCCGACCTGAACGTGACCTTCGGCGGGGCCTACACCCATGCCCGCTACCTCGATTTCAATGGCGTGCAGTGCTACTTCGGCCAGCCCAAGGTGGCGCTGGGCGGCCCCTGCACCGCTCCGCCAGCCAATCCCACCTCGATCGACGGCTTCTTCAACGCCAAGGGCCTGCGCCTGGCCGCGGTGCCGACCTGGGTTCTGGGCTCGACCGTGTCGTACGAGCGCCAGCTCAGCGAGAACATCCGCGGCTTCGCCCAGGCGAACTGGAACTGGCAGAGCGACACCAACTATTCGGCCAACGGCGATCCGGGCACGATCCAGAAGGCTTACAGCCTGGTGGGCGGCCGCGTGGGCGTGAGCGGGCCGGACGACAAGTGGACCTTCGCCATCTACGCCTCGAACCTGTTCGACAAGCGCTGGGCGGCCCAGATCACGCCCTCGCCGGTGACCAGCCTGAACCCGGGCGGCTACCTTCAATACTTCAGCCCGGACTCGGTTCGGCGGGTGGGAGCGAGCTTCGAGACGCGCTTCTGATCCGCCAAAAAAGGCCGTCGCGGGGGAAGCGTGGCGGCCCATCGGGTTTGAGTTGTCTGGGGGCGATGAGTGGGCCTCCAGCGACCCTTGCGTCTGCCGGTAGATGCATGAGCCGCTGGATGCACTCCAGGGGCGCCTCCGGCTCAGGGCTCGGAGCCAATGGACAGCGGCCAAGCTGCGGACGTTCGGGATATCGGGCTGGGGCGGTTACCAAACACCGCCGTCGCGGCGAACCGAGCCAGCGTACTTTGCCAACTCGCGCTCACTCATAGCGGCCGCTCTGAGAAGCTGTTCCAGACAGGGACTTAAGGCAAGTCAGCCCCTTGAGGAGGCGCTGGTGGGCCCGGCAGGACTCGAACCTGCAACCAGACCGTTATGAGCGGCCGGCTCTAACCATTGAGCTACAGGCCCCTGCAGCGCGGATCGCCGCGTTACCATGAGCTGCACGGCGCTTAAAGCTTGCGTTCAGGTGGGAATTGCGACGCTAGGGCTCGTAAACCCGGACTGGAGACTCCCCCCATGAAGACCCTGATGCGCGCGACGGCGATCGGCCTGGCGCTGGCCGTGACCGCAGCCGCGCCTGCGGCGCTGGCCCAGGCGGCCCCCCCCGCCGCCGACACCATGTTCCGCGCCACCACCCTCAACCTGTCGGCCTATGGGGAGACCAAAGTCGCCCCCGACATGGCCACGATCACCCTCGGCGTGATGACTGAGGGCAAAACCGCCGCCGAGGCCATGCAGGCCAATGCGGCGCGGATGAACGCCGTGGTGGCCAGCCTGCGCAAGGCGGGGATCCCGGACAAGGACATCCAGACCTCGAACCTGAACCTGAACCCGCAGTACAGGTACCAGGAGAACCAGCCCCCCGTGCTGGTCGGCTACCAGGCGTCCAACAACGTCACCGTCACGGTGACCGACCTGAAGCGGCTGGGTCCCGCGGTGGACGCCACGGTGAGCGCCGGCGCGAACCAGGTGCACGGGATCAGCTTCGGCCTCTCCGACCCCACCGGCGCCGAGAACGCAGCGCGCGAGGCGGCGGTGAAGGCGCTGGCCGCGAAGGCCGACCTCTACGCCAAGGCGACCGGCTACCGGATCTCGCGCCTGGTGTCGCTGAGCGAGGGCGGCGGCTATGCGCCCCAGCCGCCGATGCCGATGGTCGCCTACGCCGCCAAGCGGGAGATGGCCGACGCCGGCACATCGATCTCGGCCGGAGAGATGAAGGTGCGCGTCGACATCAGCGGGCTCTACGAACTGGCCCGCTAGTTACGGAGCCTTCGAGACCCCGGCCTTGCGGAAGGCGCCTTCCAGGCGGTCGGCCATCATCCGGCCCGGGAAGGCGCGCTCGCCCTCCATCATGGCCGCGTAGACCAGCTCCGTCCCGGCGATGGGGCCGGCCGCCCAGCCGACGCCGCGCGAGGCGTCGGCCTGGGTGTTGCACGACAAGGCGCGGGGCTGGCGGTCCTTCGCCGTCAGTTCGAGCAGGCTGGAAAGCTTGCGGCTCCCAGGCGCATCGCAAGCCGGGAATTCCCGCGCGCAGGTGGTGGCCGAGTTGTAGCGGTAGAGCACCTTGCCCGACCCCGCCTCGGCGATCAGGACGCAGGTGTTGGGATCGCCCACGGCTTTCGACACGGCCGCGTCGAGGTCGTCGCGGTTCACGCCCGGCGGCGCGCCGGGCGAACAGGCGGCGAGGGACAGGGCCGCCAGCGCGGCCCCGGCCAGCTCAAGCGGCCTTCTTGATCTCGTTGGCGTCGTCCAGCAGGACCACGGTGGGCGCATAGTTGCGGGCTTCCTCGGCAGGCAGCATGCCATAGGTCACGACGATAACCTTGTCGCCCTTTTGCACCAGCCGTGCGGCGGCGCCATTGACGCCGATCACCTTCGACCCACGCGGGGCCTCGATGGCGTAGGTGGTGAACCGGGCGCCGTTGGTGATGTTCAGCACGTCCACCTGCTCGTGCGGCAGGATGCCCGACGCGTCCAACAGGTCGCGGTCGATGGCGATGGAGCCTTCGTAGTCGAGATCGGCCTGGGTCACCGTGGCGCGGTGCAGCTTGGCCTTCATCAGCGTGAGCAACATGGGCGTTCTGGCGTCCTTGTGGCCTCGCCCCCTCCCGGAGCGTCGCGCATATACGCATGCGGGGCGCTGCATTCAATGCGGCATCGCAGCGTGCCTGACCCAGGGGCGCCGTCCGCCCCCAAGCCCTTACAGCGCAAGGACCTTCCTCACGGCGGGCGAGGCGGTCGGCGCGGCGCAAGGCCCTGCCCTCGCCGCGGCGCAGCACGGGGCGTCAGCTTGCGTGGCGGCGCAGGAAATCGGTCATTTCGTCCAGCACCGGCGCCCGGCCCCGCAGCGGCCGCGACAGCGCCAGGATCATGCGGATGTGATCGACGCCGGGATAGTGGCGCTCCTCCACCGGCACGCCGGCCTCGCGGAGCTTGCGGGCGAGCGCGGCGGTGTTGCGCGGATAGACGACGGTGTCGGCATCGCCCGTGGCCAGGAACGCGGCCGGCGAGGTCTTGCCGACGTGGGCCAGGGGCTGGGTGGCCGGCAGGTCGGCGGCCTCGCCAAAGGTGCGCCGCGTGATCGCACCTTCCAGCGGCAGGAAATCGTACGGCCCCGCGAGGCCGGCCACCGCCTTCACCTTGGCCGGATCGACGCCAGCCTCGCGCAGGTAGCGGGGGTCCAGGCCAAGCATCACGGCGTTGTAGGCGCCGGCGGAGTGGCCCACGAGGACGATGCGGTCGGGGTCGCCGCCATACTCCCGCGCATGCTGGACGGCCCACTTCACCGCCAGGGCGCCGTCCTCGAGGAAGGCGGGGTAGCGGACTTCCGGGTAGAGCCGGTAGTCGGCGACGATCGCCACGAACCCGCGGGAGGCCAGCGCTCGGCCGACCCAGTTGTAGTCCTGACGCCGGCCGCTGTCCCAGGAGCCGCCGTAGAAGAACACCGCCACGGGCGCCTGCCCGCCGCCGCCGCGGGGCCCATAGACGTCCAGCGTCTGGCGTGGCCCTGGTCCATAGGGAACGCCCTGGGCGGCCCGGGCGGCGGGATCCTTCGGCGACAGGGTCGCAAAGAGCGTGAGCGGCGAGCACGCCGCCGCCAGGGCGCCGGCGACGGCGGCGAGGGTGAGGCGCTTGGTGACAGCGAGCGGCGGCATGGGTTCCCGTTACGGACGCGGAGGCGGGGGCGCAACCGTGGCCGCCCCCGCAAGGTTCCTACGGCTCGCCTGGCGCCCAGGACGCAGGCTTTGCGTCGCGGCGCCCCTTGACGGCGCGGGCCACACCCGGCGCTATGCTGGGTGAACAACGATAAGGGAGGCGACCAATGGACGGAGCTCAGGCTGCGGCGGGTTTCAATCGCGACGCGCTGGCGGGCGTGGCCCCGGCGCTGAAGGGCCTCGTGGACCAGCAGGCGCTGTCGGGCATGGTGACGCTGGTCTGGCGCCGCGGCGAGATCGTCCAGGTCGACGCCATCGGCCATCGCGACATCGAGGCCGGCCTTCCGATGGAGCGCGACACCCTGTTCCGCATCGCCTCCATGACCAAGCCGGTTACGACCCTGGCCGCCCTGATGCTGGTCGAGGAAGGCAAGCTGAAGCTGGACGACCCGATCACCAAGTGGCTCCCGGAGTTCAAGGACATGAAGGTCCTGACCGACGCCACGGGCCCGATCGACTCCACCGTTCCTGCCGCCCGCGACATCACGGTCGAGGACCTGATGACCCACCGCTCGGGCCTCGCCTACGGCTTCACCTCGCTGGGCCCGATCGCCCATGCCCATGAGGAGAAGCTGGGCTCGGCCCTGGCCAACCCGCACACCCCCGACGAATGGATGACCCGCCTGGGCGCCTTGCCGCTGAGCTACCAGCCGGGCGAGCGGTTCCACTACAGCCACGCCACCGACGTGCTGGGCTTCCTGGTGGCGCGCATCGAAGGCAAGCCCCTGGGCCAGGTGCTGAAAGAGCGCATCTTCGATCCGCTGGGCATGCACGACACCGGCTTCTGGACGCCGTACGAGAAGCGTCATCGCCTCGCAAAGCTCTATGCCGCAAAGCCTGAGGGCGGTCTGAAGGACGTTTCCTGGGCCGACCCGGACACGCCCGCGGCGTTCGAAGGCGGCGGCGGCGGGCTGGTGTCCACGGTCGACGACTACCTGAAGTTCGCCCGCCTGATGCTGGGTCGCGGGGAGGTCGATGGCGTGCGCCTGGCGAGGCCCGAGACCATCGACCTGATGACCACCAACCGGCTCACCGACGAACAGCGCGGCCACGCCTTCCTCGGCATGCCGTTCTGGCTCAGCCAGGGCTTCGGCCTCGGCGCCTCGATGATCCTGGACGCCGAGAAGCACCAGTGGATGGGCGCCGGCGGCGAGGGGGCGTTCGGCTGGCCGGGCGCGTTCGGAACCTGGTGGCAGGCCGATCCGGTCAACGACCTGATCCTGATCTACCTGATCCAGGACTCCATGCCCCTGGGGCCCGAGGCGGTCACGGCCATGCAGGGCCAGCGGCCCACAGGCCGCATCGGCTGCCCGATGTTCCAGAAGATGGTCTACGCCGCCCTTACCTAGGGCCGCCGCGGCGCGACACAGATCGGCCGTCCGTCCACGGTGTCGCCCGCCAGCGTGCCGTCGCGGGCGGCCGTCGCTCGGGCGCGGTTGAGCGTCCGGCCTTCCGGCGGCGGCGTCTGGCCCTTGGCGCAGATGGCGACCTCGACGCGCTGGCCGCCGTCGGGGCAGGTGCAGATATCCTCGCGAAGGTCGAGCCGGCTGCCCGGGACCTTGCAGACCGCCGGGATCAGCCGGCCGCCGACCTCGATGCATTGGATCGTCTTCGTCGGTGGATTCTCGCCGATCGGCTGGGCGGAGGCCGGCGCAGCGATGGCCGCCAGACTGGCCAGGATGGAGATGGTGCGGATCATCGGCTGTTCCTCCTGGTCGCAGCATAGCGCCCGACCGAGGCCGGCGCCTTCCCAGCCTGCCCGCACTGCCGCAAGCTTGGATATGGCCTGGACGAAATCCCCAACGAGCCTCGTGGACCTTTTCGAGCTCAGCCTGCCCGACGCCCCGGGCCTGCAGCGCCGCAAGATGTTCGGCTATCCCGTCGCCTTCGTGAACGGCCACATGTGCGCCGGCCTCTTCCAGGACAGCGCCTTTGCCCGCCTGCCGCCCGCGCTCTCGGCCGAGCTGGTGGCCGACCACGGCGCAAGGCCCTTCGAGCCCATGCCTGGCCGGCCCATGCGCGCCTACCTTGCGCTGCCGGAAGAGGTGGTGGAGGACGAGGCGCGCTTCGCCGACCTCCTTGGCGCGGCCTACGCCTTCACCGCGGGCCTGCCGCCGAAGCCGCCGAAATCCACGCGCAGTTCACCACGTTGATGCGCGCGCTCTTAACCGGACCTGGCGCAGCTTCCGGTCCATGGACCCGATCTCCACCGCCCGCTACGGCCTGATGGCCGCCTCGCGCCGCTTCGAGGCGTCGGCCGTCAACATCGCCACCATGGGCGTCGAAGGCGAGCCTGAGGTCGATCTGGCCAAGGAAACGGTCGGCATGATCGAGGCCAAGACCGCCTTCTCCGCCAACCTGTCGGTGATCCGGTTCGCCCAGGACATGTGGGACTCGCTGCTCCAGCTCCAGAGCCGCTGACCGAACCCTCAACGAAAACGAAGAAGGGGAGCCTCGCGGCTCCCCTTTTCGTATCCGGCGCGGTTCGAAGCCTACTTCTTGTCGGTAGGGTCCGACCCGTCCTTCGGCGCGCCCGTGCCGGACGAGCCCATGAACAGCTTCTTCCCATCGGGGAAGGTCACGTCGCGGCCGTTGGCCTTGCAGGCCGGCCGGCAGAGCTTGTCCTTGGACTGGTAGCCGCGGACGATGATCTCGGTGCCCGCGGGCAGCGAGGCCTTGGTGATTCCCGAGCGCATCAGGGTGTTGGGCGTCCCGCCCTCGACCATCCAGGCGGTCGACTTGCCGCTGGCGTCGACGACGTTCATGTGGACCCAGGCGTGCGGATTGATCCACTCGACGCGGGTCACCTTGCCCCGCAGCAGGACCGGGGCCTTGCCGTCGAACTCCGCGGCGAAGGCGTGGTGCGCCCAGGCCGCGCCGCCGGCCGCGACCACGCTCAACGCCGCCCCGATAGCCGCCGCAACGATCAGTTTCTTGTTCTTGTCCATCTCGCGCCTCCAACGCCGGATGCTAGACCTTATCCCTCGAAGGTTCGGTTTGGAACCGGACCTATTTCAGCGGTTCCTTGCGCAGGTCGCCGTACATCAGCTCCTCCACGAACTCGACGCACTTGAACTGGTTCAGCCGCGCGTCCTCGCCCTGGCGCTTGTAGAGGTTGAAGCTCATCTTCCAGGGCCGGGTGAAGGTGGCCGGGTCGGTGATCGTGGCCTCGTAGCGCATCAGGCCCGGGCCCGTCGGCGTCCAGCGCTCGACCACCTGCATCTGATCGGAGTGGAAGTTGCCGGCCCGGTCGAACCAGGTGCGGTCGTTCATGCCGGTGACGGTGACCACCAGGGTGTCGCCGTCCCACTTGGCGACCGACTGCCCCATCCAGCTGTCGACCGGCGCCGGGCCGGGGTCGGTAAAGAGGATGTTCCGCACGGCGCCCGCGTACTCATAGGCGATGAGCATGGACTTCTCGGACTGGAAGACCTGGAACGGCAGGTGCATGTAGTTCGCGCGCGGCACGCCCGGCAGGTAGCACTTCACCTCGGGGTCGAGGTTCAGATAGTCGGCGCGGTTCGCGTCCCGCTGCTTCTTCGCCTCGGGGGTGTAGGGGATCTCGCCGCCCTCAACGATGCCCAGGCCGCCGGGCACGGCGCCCACGGCGCCGAGCGCCAGGACGGGCTTGGCGGGCACGGGAACCACGGGACCGGGACGAAGCTGCAGCGCCGCGCGGGCGGCGTGGGGCTCGATGTCCCAGCCGGCCGAGTTCATCGCCTGCCAGACGCCGTTCAGGTCGGGATGCTTGCCGTCGGGGCCCCGCGGGGCCTTGTAGACGGCCGCGGCCTTGGATTTTCCCTGCGCGTGCGCCGCCGCGGGCGCGGTCACCGCAAGGCCGATCACAGCCAACGCCGCCACGAACCTGTTCATGTTCTCGCTTCCCCCAACTCGGGCCCGGGCTCTGCGGCCGGGCTCTCGTGACCTCAACCTAGACAACGCTCGCACCCCGCGCCAGCGGACGCGGTGTTTGAGAAACCGGTGGGCTGCGGTAAGCCGCCCGCCATGACGCTGCGCCCGCTCTTCGCCACGCCTGTCTACGAGGCGACCCTTACAACAAACCGTAGCTTCGAAAATTTCAACCGCGAGATTTTGGAAGCCTGCCTAATGCTGGAGGCCGAGGATCAGGCAGGCCGCGCCTGGAGCCGCGCGCACGGGTACGGCGGCTACACGTCCTACGCTTCGCTCGACGACCTGCCTCAGCGGATGAGTGTTTTCGCCGACCTGAAGACCCAACTCGACCGCCATGCCAAGGCTTTCGCCGAGGGCCTTCACTTCGACCTGCAGGGCGGGCGGCTCCGGCTCGATAGCCTGTGGGTCAACGTCCTGAAACCCGGCGCCGGCCATTCGGGGCACATCCACCCACACAGCGTCATCTCGGGCACCGCCTATGTGGCCGTGCCGCCCGGCGCCAGCGCGTTGAAGCTGGAGGATCCGCGGCTGCCGCTGATGATGGCCGCCCCGCCCCGCCGCGCCGACGCGCCCGAAGAGACCCGCGCCTTCGTCTACCTCCAGCCGCAGCCCGGCGCCGTCTATATGTGGGAGAGCTGGCTCCGCCACGAGGTCCCGGCGAACAAGGCTAAGACCCCGCGCGTGAGCGTGAGCTTCAACTATGGTTGGCGCTGACCGCCCCTAGCGGTCTGCCACGGCCTGGGGGCGAGCGAACTTACCGCCGAAGAAGTCGCCCTTGTTCCAGAGCGGCCGCTCGTCGGCATCGGCGATCTCGCGGGCGATCTCGTAGTTGATGCGGGCGAACTTGGCGCCGGCCGCGTAGTCGATCCCCTGGGAGAGGTCGTCGCACGGCTTGTGGTAGCACTTCGCCAGGAAGCCGCGGAACTTGGCCTCGCCCCCGTTCTGGAAGCCGGTCATCAGGAAGGTCGAGGGCACGCCGACCTCGACGAACCGGAAGTGGTCCGAGCGGGTGAAGAGCCCCTCCTCCGGCATCGGGTCGGGCGACAGGGCCACGCCCTCGCGCGCCGCGGCCCGGCGAACCGCGCCGGCCAGGCTCGAGCGCTCGGCGCCGAACGCCACCACGTCCACGAAGTCGTAGGTGAGGATCGGCATGTCGAGATTGACGTTCGCCACCAGCGCCGAGGCCGGCGCCGTCGGATTGCGGGCGAAGTACTCGGCGCCCAGCAGGCCCTTCTCCTCGCCGGTAACCGCCAAGAACAGCACCGAGCGGCGCGGCGCCTTGCCCGAGGCCTGGAAGGCCCGCGCCACCTCCAGGGTGGTCGCGATGCCGCCGGCGTTGTCGAGCGCGCCGTTGTTGACGCCGTCGCCGTCCACCGGCGGCGTGACCCCGATGTGGTCGAGATGCGCCGACAGGACCACCACCTCGCCCTTCAGCTTCGGGTCGGAGCCTTCCAGCACCCCGGCGACGTTGGCGCTCTCAAGCGTCTTGGTCTCGGTGCGCAGCGTCGCATCCAGGCTGGCGGCCAGCGCGAAGCGCGGCGGGTCGCCCTTGGGCTTCTCGGCCGCCGCGACCACCTCGGCGAAGGTCTTACGGGCGCCGGCGAACAGCTTCTCGGCGCCCGCAACGCTGACCGCCGCCAGCTGCGGGGTGTCGATCGCCGCGTCGTTGGGCGCGCCGTCCGGCCTGCGCCAGGTCATCGCCCAGCTCTGCCAGGTGCGCTTGCCGTCCGCGAAGGGCCGGCGCTTCTCGTCCGACGGCAGGTTGACCGAGATCAGCCCGACCGCGCCGTGCGCCGCCGCCTGCGCCCGTTTCGTCCGCCCGTTGGCGTAGTAGGCGCGCTCCTCGGTCTGGAAGCCGGACGGGGCGCCGGACAGCACCACGACGATCTTCCCCTTCACGTTCAGCCCCTTGTAGTCGTCGCGCTTGTGCTCCGGCGAGACGACGCCGAAACCCACGAACACCAGCGGGGCCAATACGCGCCGCTCGCCCGCCCCGAACGGCTTGCCCGGCATGACGTCCTCGCCGAACACCAGTGGGACATCGGCGGCGCCCTTAGCCTTGAGGACGAACTTGCCCTCGTCGGCGGGGCGCGCCGCCAGGAGCGGAACCGGCTGGAACCAGCTGCCGTCGGACCCCGCCGGCTTGAGGCCGAGTTGGGCGAACTGGGAGGCGACGTAGTTGGCGGCGATGTCGTAGCCGGGCGAGCCGGCCTCGCGGCCCTGCAGCAGATCGGAGGCCAGGAAGGCGACGTGGGCGCGGACGCGCTCAGCGGAGGCCTGCGACTCACTCGTCTGCGCCGCGGCGGGAGCGGCAGCGAGCATCGCGGCCGCCATGGCGAGCGCGAACCTTGATGGAAACATGAAAACTCCCTGGTTTGCCCATTTCTATCGCAGGGCCCGGCGATGCAACCAGCACGCCTCGCGCAACAGGGGAGTTTCTCCCCCGACGCGAGACCACCCACAAAAACTACAATCAGAAGTGAGGAAACACACTTGACGGTGGAATTTTAAAGTTACCAGCTTGTTACAGTTGTTCGCCGCGTCATTCGGGGGATCGCGGTGAATGGTCACAAATGGGGCGCTACATGTCGGCTTTCAAACTAAAGTATTTACTGTTGGGAACCTTGGCCGCCAATTCGGTGATGTCCGCGGCGCCGGCTTCGGCCCTCACGATCGAGCTTAACGATATCGGCGGCGTTTCGGGCTCACCCGCGCAACTCGGCTTCCAGGTGGCGGCCAAGTACTGGGAGTCGGTCTTCACGAACGACGCCACGATCCGCCTGGACGTCGGCTACAGCAATCTCGGCCCGGGCATCCTCGGCAGTACGGGCAGCACGCTCTACCAGTTCCTCGACATCTCGGACTACCAGACGCTGCTGTCGCTGAACGCCACCAGCGCCCTGGACGCGACGGCTGTCGCCAACCTCTCGCCGCTCAGCGGGACGGGGTCGGTGGACGTGCTGGTGCCGGGCTACCTGACCGGGACGTCCGGCGTCGACGTGGACGCCGCGCCGCGCACGGCCCCCGACGGCCAGGAGATCAGCAACACCATGGCGATCTCCACCGCCAACCTGAAGGCCCTCGTCGGCGACTTCGGCTACGACGGTCCCGACGCCGAGATCCAGTTCTCGAACCAGTTTGCGTTCGACTTCGACCCGCGCGACGGCATCACGCCCGGCACCTATGACTTCATCGGGGTCGCCGTGCACGAGATCGGGCACGCGCTGGGCTTCATCAGCGGGGTCGACGACTTCGACTACAACAACGGCTACACCGGCAGCGACGTCGACGACTACTGGTGGGGCTACAGCGCCGACATGTTCCGCTACAGCGCCCCCGGCCAGCTCGACTGGACCGTCGGGACCGAGTCCTACTTCTCGATCGATGGCGGCGTGACCAACCTCGGCAACTTCTCGACCGGCTCGCAGAACGGCGACGGCTGGCAGGCCTCGCACTGGAAGGAGCCGGACGTCGCCTGCACGAACTTCCAGGGGATCATGAACCCCTACATCTGCAACGGGGTCGAGGACTCGGTGAAGGCGCTGGACCTGGCGCTGTTCGACGCCATCGGCTGGAACGTCAACTTCGACGTGCTGCAGAACGGCGACTACGAATACCTGACCTCGACCATGCGCGGCACCTTCGTGCCTGAGCCGTCGACCTGGGCCTTGATGATCATGGGCTTCGGGATGATGGGCGGCATGGTCCGCCGTCGCCGGCCGGCGCTCGCGCGCTGAGGCGAACCCAGGCCTGAACGAGAAACGCCGCCGGCTTCCACCGGCGGCGTTTTTTATGGTGTGGGTCGCGGACGACCTTAGCTGTCGAGGAAGCTCCGCAGCTTCCGCGACCGGCTCGGGTGCTTCAGCTTGCGCAGGGCCTTGGCCTCGATTTGGCGGATCCGCTCGCGGGTCACGCTGAACTGCTGACCCACCTCTTCCAGGGTGTGGTCGGTGTTCATGCCGATGCCGAAGCGCATGCGCAGGACACGCTCCTCGCGCGGCGTCAGGGACGCCAGCACGCGGGTTGTGGTCTCGCGCAGGTTCGACTGGATGGCCGCGTCGATCGGCAGGACGGCGTTCTTGTCCTCGATGAAGTCGCCCAGGTGGCTGTCTTCCTCGTCGCCGATCGGCGTCTCGAGGCTGATCGGCTCCTTGGCGATCTTCAGGACCTTGCGCACCTTCTCCAGCGGCATGGCCAGCTTCTCGGCCAGCTCTTCCGGCGTCGGCTCGCGGCCGATCTCGTGCAGCATCTGGCGGCTGGTGCGGACGATCTTGTTGATCGTCTCGATCATGTGCACCGGGATACGGATGGTCCGGGCTTGGTCGGCGATCGAGCGGGTGATCGCCTGCCGGATCCACCAGGTGGCGTAGGTCGAGAACTTGTAGCCGCGGCGGTACTCGAACTTGTCCACCGCCTTCATCAGGCCGATGTTGCCCTCCTGGATCAGGTCCAGGAACTGCAGGCCGCGGTTCGTGTACTTCTTGGCGATGGAGATCACGAGGCGCAGGTTCGCCTCGACCATTTCCTTCTTCGCCTGACGCGCCTCGCGCTCGCCCTTCTGCACCGTCTGGACGATGCGGCGGTAGTCGTCGATCGGGACGCCGGTTTCCTGCGCCAGAGCCGCGATCTCCGAGCGGATGTCGCTGATCTGGCCGGCGTCGTTCTCGGCGAACTTGGTCCAGCGGACGCCCAGGGCCTTCACCTGGTTGCCCCAGTCGGGGCGCATTTCCTGGCCGAAGTAGGCCTTGAGGAATTCGGTGCGGCTGATGCCGTAGCTGTCGGCCAGCCGCAGCAGGCGGCCTTCCAGGACCATCAGGCGCTTGTTGATCGCATAGAGCTGCTCGACCAGCGCCTCGATGCGGTTGTTGTTCAGCTTCAGGGTCTTGAGGTGCTGGACGATGGCGCCCGCGGCGGCCTGGTAGGCGGCGCGGTCCTTCTCGCTCAGGTCCTCGCCCTTCAGCTTCTGGCCGACCAGCTTTTCCTGCAGCAGGCGGAAGGCCTCGAACTCGCCGGCGATGGCGTCCAGGGTCGCCATCACGCCTTCGCGCAGCTCGGCTTCCATGGCGCTGATGGTGGGGCCCGCGCCGTCGTCGAAGTCGTCGTCGCCGTCGCCTTCGCCTTCGGGCTTCTCTTCGCCCTCGACCTCTTCGGCCTCCTCGGCGGCTTCCGCCGGGGCCGGGATCTCGCCAGCAGCCTGGTTCTGGCCGCCATAGGTCTGTTCGAGGTCGATGACCTCACGCAGCAGGATGCGGCCGCCTTCCAGCTCTTCGCGCCACACCATGATGGCTTCGAAGGTGAGCGCGCTCTCGCACAGCCCGCGGATCATGGTGTCGCGGCCGGCTTCGATACGCTTGGCGATGGCGATTTCGCCCTCGCGCGACAGCAGCTCCACCGAGCCCATCTCGCGCAGGTACATCCGCACCGGGTCGTCCGTGCGGTCGTAGGCCGGCTCCTTGGTGGTCTCGACCACCGCCGATTCCTCGCGGACCGCGACCTCGCCGCCCTCGGCGTCGTCCTCGGACTCCACGACGTTGACGCCCATCTCGCTCAGCATGGCGAGGGTGTCTTCGATCTGTTCCGAGGTCACTTCCTCGGACGGCAGGACCTTGTTCAGCTCGTCCATGGTGACGTAGCCGCGGGTCTTGGCCTGTTTGATGAACTTCTTGACCGCCGCATCCGTGAGGTCGAGCAGCGGACCGTCGCCGCCAGTGGATTCGGGCGTTTCGGCTTCGGCCGTGTTTGCGCTCATCTAAATCTCCGAACTCGGCTGCCGCCCCCCTTGCAAGGGACGGGCCGAAAATAGTGGGCGACGGGCCCGGATCGAGAGGTCGCGTCAATACGACCCGTGGTCCGTCGAAAACGTTCCCGTGCTTGTTTCAATGCGCCAGTGGATACGCCGACCCGCCATGACCCGACGCCGCCACAGGACGATTGGCCGCAGAGGTTACCCTCGCAGCGCCCTGTGGCGTCGACCTTCGGCCCTTGAGGACCTGACGGCGCGACCACTGCGATTTCCGCGCATCGAGGGAGACATCACATCCACGTGGGGGGCGCGTCCGTGTTCGCAACGGCCCATCGATGTCTGTCGTAGCGCGCTAAATCTGCAGGACGGCAGATGGCGTGCGGCACGCCCAGTGTCAAGACAGCGACCGCGTCGGGCGAACAGGGTGCGGGCATTTCGCGCAGGTCGGCTCGCGCTTGCGTCGGACAGCCGACGCCCCCCCGCGTCAGTGCGGCAGGACCGGCGGGCTGCCGTCGTCCTGGGTCCAGTCGCTGTTGATCAGCTTGCGCAGGTGGTCCCGCTCGGCCTTGAGCGGCGCGAGCGCGCTGACCGCGGAGGGATCGCGGCCGATGTCGCTCAGCGCGCCCTCGACGGCGCGCTCCAGCGCCTCCAGCTGCATCAGCAGCTCGAACGCCTGCCGCCAGAGGATCCGGGCCCGGTCGCGGGCGGCGCCGGGGTTCAGGAACGGCGCGGCCACGCCGGCCTTGCTGGCGTCGCGGTCCATTCGCGCGATCATGGCGTCGTCGACGCCCCGCGCCTTCAGACGACGCAGCACCGCGTCGAAGTCCGCGTCGTCCGCCTCGTAGCGGAGCTGGACCAGTTCATGGGCGATACGGTCCAGCTTGTCGTCGCCGAACCCGCGAGAGCCGACCAGTTCGATGGAATCGTCGATGATCCCCGGATCGTGCAGCGCCGCCTTGGCCAGGGCCGCCGCCAGCGGCCGCGACGACAGTTTCAGCTCGCCGGCCGCGGTCTTGGCCTCAGGGCTCGCGCCCGCGAGCGCGGCCTTGCGCTTTGCCCAGCCGTGCTTCGCCAGCGCCCGGCCGGCCGCCCCGGGCTCATAGACCGTCTGGCGCGAGGGCGAGAGCGCGTCGAAACGGCCGAGCAGGTCCTCCTTGTAGGCCGCCGCTAGGTCCGGATCGGCGATGGTCGCCGCAAGCTTCCGCAACCGCACCTTCAGCGCCGTCTTCCGCTCCGGCGTGTCCAGCGGCTCGGCGTCCTTCTCGCGGATGAACAGCGCCTCGGCGAAGGGCGTCGTGTGCGAGAGCTGCGCCTTCAGCACCGCCGGCCCCTGCTCGCGCAGCACGTCGTCCGGATCCTTGCCGCCCTCGACGATGGCGAAGCGGAAGCTCTTGCCCGGCTTCAGCAACGGCAGCGCCCGGTCCATGGCCCGCGCCGCGGCCTGCCGGCCCGCCCGGTCGCCGTCGAAGCAGAGCGTCGGCTCGGGATGATGCCGCCACAGCACCTCCATCTGGTCCTCGCCCAGAGCCGTGCCCATGGCGGCCACGGCCGGTACGCCGGCGCGCTGGCAGGCGATGACGTCCATGTAGCCTTCCACCACCACCAGCGGCAGGTCCTCGTCGGCCTTGGCGGCCGCCAGGATCTTGCGCGCTTCGGACAGGCCGTAGAGCTGATGGCCCTTGTGGAAGACCACAGTCTCGGGGCCGTTCAGGTACTTGGCGCGGGCCTGCGGATCCATCGCCCGGCCGCCGAACGAGACCACCCGGCCGCGCACGTCCAGGATGGGGAAGATGATCCGGTCGCGGAACCGGTCGTACGGCGCGCCGCCGTCCTCGGGCGCGATCAGCAGCCCCGTCTCCACCAGCTCGGCGGGCCGCGCGCCCTTGGCGACCAGATAGTCTTTCAGCGCCGTGCGGCCGGCCGGCGAGAAGCCAATGCGGAACCGCGACCACTCCTTCTCCGGCAGACCGCGCTTCTCGAGGTACGCGCGCGCGTCGCGCCCCGGCGGCCGGCGCAGCTCGGCCTCGAACCACTGGGCCGCCAGCTCCAGCCAGTCGCCCAGTTCGTGCCGCTTCTTGTCCTGCTCGGCGCCGCGCGGATCGACCGCCGGCAAGGCGACCCCGGCCTCCGCCGCCAGCCGTTCCACGGCCTCGGCGAAGCTCAGCCGCTCGGTCTCCTGTAGGAAGGTGATCAGGTCGCCGGTCTTGCCGGACGAGAAGTCGAAGAACTGGCCCTTCTCGTCGTTCACGTAGAACGAGGGCGTCTTCTCCTTGTTGAACGGCGACAGGCCCACGTACTCGCGGCCCTGCTTGCGCAGCTTCACGGTCCGGCCGATGACGTCGCTCGGCCGCAGCCGGGACTTCACCTCCTCCAGAAACCGCTCGTCAAACCGCCCGACCATCCCGGTAACCGCTAGCACCAGTCGCCGCTAACAACCTGTGGAACGACGCGACCTGCCTGTGGATGACTCGATTCGACGTCAAAACCGGACGCCTCAGCCCACGTGCCCCAACTTGTCCGGGTTGCGGACGTTGTAGATCGCCGCGATCTGGCCGTCGTCGCCGGGTTCGAACGCCATGACCGCCAAGCCATCGCTCAGGTGCAGGATGAACCCCGGCAGGCCGTTGACCCGCGCCGGTGAGAAATTCGCGACGTAGCCGCCGCCGGTCCGCCAGGAGAGCGCCCGCATGAGGCCCACGATGTCCTCGCGGCCCACGAGCACGCGCAGGGCCGCCTTCCGCTTGCCGCCGCCGTCGGTGACCATGATCGCATCCTCGGCCAGGAGGCTGGACAGGGCCTTGAAGTCGGCCGAGGCCGAGGCGGCCATGAAGGCCTGCGCCAGCTTCATCGCCTTGTCCTGGTCGACGGCGAACCTCGGCTTGGCGTCCTGAATATGCTCGCGCGCCCGGCTGGCGAGTTGGCGGACCGCCGCCTCGGACCGGTCGAGCGTGGCGGCGATCTCGGCGTAGTCCTCGTCGAACACGTCGTGTAGCAGGAACACAGCCCGCTCCAGGGGCGACAGCCGCTCAAGGGCCAGCAGGAAGGCGATCGACACTTCCTCGGCCCGCTCCACGGGGTCATCGGTCATCGGCTCGATCAGGGGCTCGGGCAGCCAGGGGCCGCGATAGGCCGCCCGCTCCACCTTGGCGGCGCGCAGCCGGTCGATGCACAGGCGGGTCGTGGTCCTAACCAGCCAGGCGGCGGGGTCGGTGACGCCCTCGCCCGCCCGCTGCCACCGGATCCAGGCGTCCTGCACCGCGTCCTCGGCCTCGGAGACCGACCCCAGCATGCGATAGGCCAGCCGTTTCAGCCGGCTGCGATTGGCCTCGAAGGCGTCGATCTGGCCCGCGTCCATGGCCGCCACCTTAAGCCGCCAGCCGGTGCGGGGCGACAGCCTCGCCGTCCACCTGCACGCGCGAGCAGGCCTTGCCGTAGCCAAGGGCGTACTTGAGCGTCGGGTACATCCGCGAGGCCACGATGGCCAGGCTGATCGCCACCAGCGCCTCGTCGCCCCAGCGGCGCACGATCTCGTCGCGCAGCGGGTCGCAGGCCGCCATGTCGCGGGCCAGGCTCGCCCGGGCGAAGCGATAGCCCAGCGCCGCGGTCTCGCCCATGGCCGCCTCGTCACCCGCGATGACGGCTCGCAGCACCTTTGGGTCCACCCCATTCGCCGTGGCGATGTCGACGCCCACCTGCACGCAGGGCCCGCAGTCCTCCAGCATGGTCCCGTAGAGGCCGGCGGCGACCAGCGCCTCGGGCGGCGCGGCCTTGTGGTCGGGCGCCTGGGCGCCGAGGCTGAACTTGAGCAGGCTGGCGGGGTTCACGCGCAGCACGTGGCGCATGTAGCTGGCGTCGTAACCGTAGGTGCGCTCGAACTTGCCCAGCCAGCGGGCGAGGAAGATTTTCAGCATCGGTCAGGCTCCTTGCGGCTTGCGGAGAAGGGCGAGCGCCAGGGGGATGGCGGCGAACAGGTAGACGCCCACGAGGTCGCGCAGCATGTCCGCGGCGGGCGTCGGACCGCAGGCGGCGTCATAGACGTGGATGGCGGCGTGCAGCGTCAGCCACACCGACGCCAGCACCAGCGCCGGCCACCCCTGCGCTGGCCGCCACGCGAACCATCCCAGGCCCAGGGCGCAGGCTAGATAGATCGCCCCGATGTCGCGCACGAAGTGCGGATTGAACGGCCCCGTCGCCGGCACGCCCGGCACCGCGTCGTACCAATTCAACGGCGCCGCCAGCATCGCCAGCCCGTTCGCCGCAAAGGCCAGGGCCATCAGCCCGGCAAGATATCGATCCCAGTTCCGCATCCGCCCAATTCCCTTGATTTCGACCCAAGGACGGACGGCGCGGTCATGTTGTGACATGCCAGATGTTCTTATATTGTTCCGATGGTCGCCCATGTGAGGTTACGACATGTCAGATGAGACTCAGGACCGCGACGCATCGCTTATTTGCGAGCAACAGACCTTCCAAATTCGCGGAGCGGTCTTCGAGGTGAACCGGACGATGGGGCGCGGCTTTCTTGAAGCGGTCTATCAGGAATGCCTTGGACTGGAATTTCAGAGGCGTTCCATCCCATTCCGCGCCCTGCCGGGACTGAAGCTGACCTACAAGGGCGTGCCCCTGCGGCAGACCTACCAGCCGGATTTCATCTGCTTTGAGAGCGTGATCGTCGAACTCAAGGTTGCGCGCGAACTGGCCCCCGAGCATCGAGCGCAGCTCTGCAACTATTTGAAGGCGACGGGCCTGCGTGTGGGCATGCTCGTGAACTTCGGCGGTTCCGGTCCAGCCGCGATCGAACGCATGGTCATCTAGGACCACGGACCATCACCGACCATCACGGATCGATGTCCGCGCCGCAGGCGCTGTTCGTCATGTCCCACGGAGGGCGATCGCCTTGTCCGTGATGGTCGGTGATGGTCCGTGGTTCCAGATCAATTGAGCCCCCGGACCCACGCCGGCAGCTCGGAGATGCTCTTCAGCTCGGCTAAGCGCGGGTGCTCGGCCGGCGGTTCGGCGACCTCGTGAGCCCAGGTGATGTGGTAGGGGATGTAGGCCCCCCAGGCGCCGGCCTCGAGCGCCGGCAGGATGTCGGAGCGCATGGAGTTGCCGCACATCACCGCCTCGGCGGCGCCGGTGCCATAGCGGTCGAAGACGCGCGCATAGGTCGAGGCGTCCTTCTCGCTGACGATCTCCACCGCCGCGAACAGGTCGCCAAGGCCCGAGGCGGCCAGCTTCTGCTCCTGGTGCAGCAGGTCGCCCTTGGTGATCAGCACAAGCCGGTAGCCGGCCTCGGACAGGTCGGCCAGCGCCTGGTCGACGCCGGGCAGCGGCTCCACCGGCTCGGACAGCATCTCGCGGCCGGCGGCCAGGATGTCGGCGATCAGGCGGCCGGGCGGCTCGCCCCTGGTCAGCTCCATCGCCGTCTCGATCATCGAGAGGGTAAAGCCCTTCACCCCATAGCCGTAGAGCCGCAGGTTGCGCTTCTCCACCTCGGCCAGCTTGGCGTTGGTGGTCTCATGATCGGCGAACTCGGCCATCATCTCCCGCAACCGGTCCTGGGTCAGGCGGAAGATCGTCTCGTTATGCCAGAGCGTGTCGTCGGCATCGAGGCCGACCGTGGTGATGCGCATGGCCGCCTCCATAAGGCTGCACGGCGGGGATGTGCAATCGGCGGGCGCCGCCTGCAACCGCACTGGGCGCCGCCCGCCAATCCCTTGACCGCCCGGCGAATGCGAACGACCGGCGCGGCTCATGCCGCAATCTCGACGGCGGGGCGATTCGGAGATCGAGTATGGCGGCGGGCGGCGTACGGGCCTGGTTCGCGCGGCTGACCGGGGCGGCGGCGCTGTCGCAGGCGCGCGCCCAGGCCGAGCTCGCCGAGGTGCGGCTGCGCGAGGTCATCGACGCGATCCCCGAGGGCGTGGTCTTCCTTGACGCCGAGGGCCGCTACATCCTGTGGAACCGACGCTATGCCGAGATTTACCACCGCTCGGCCGACCTGTTCCGGCCCGGCGCGAAGCTGATCGACACTCTACGCGAGGGGGTGCGGCGCGGCGACTATCCGGACGCCATCGGCCACGAGGAGGCGTGGCTGGCCGCCCGCGAGGCCAAGCTGTTCACCGCCACGGGCGAGCGCCACGAGCAGCAGGTGGCCGACGGCCGCTGGCTGATGATCGAGGAGCGGCGCACCTCGGACGGCGGCGTCATCGGCCTTCGGGTGGACATCACCGAGATGAAGCGCCAGGCCGAGGCCTTGGAGCAGGCCCTGGCCCACGCCGAGGCCGCCCATCGGGCCAAGGCCGAGTTCCTGGCCGACATGAGCCACGAGCTGCGCACGCCGCTGAACGGCGTCGCGGGCCTCGCCCAGGCGCCGGACGCCACCGACCTCAGCCCCGACCAGCGCGCCCTGGTCGCCGAGATCCGCGCGGCCGCCCGCCAGTTGGACCGGCTGGTGAACGGGCTCCTCGACTATGGCGACGCGGACCTCGCGCCTGACGACCGGCCGCACGCCGCACCGGACCGTCCGCTGAAGGTGCTGGCCGCGGACGACAACCCCACCAACCGCAAGGTGATCGAACTGATGCTGGAGGCGGCGGGCGTCCAGGTGGTGACCGTCGAGAACGGCTTCGCGGCGGTGGAAGCCTGGCGCGGCGGCGGGTTCGACGCGGTGCTCATGGACCTGCGCATGCCCGTGACCGACGGCCTTGCGGCGATCCGCACCATCCGTTCGGAGGAACGGGCGGAGGGACGGCCCCGGACGCCGACGATCGTCCTGTCGGCCAACACCTCGCCCGACGACCGCGCCGCCAGCGCCGCGGCCGGCGCGGACGGCCACATCGCCAAGCCGATCCGGGTCGAGGCGCTGTTCGGCGCCCTGGAGACGGCGCTGGCCGGTCAGGCCGCGCAGGCGTCGTGAGGCTTGGTCACCCGCTCGGTGGAAGCGGGGAAGCGGGCCAGGGCGCCCGGCGGGCGGATCGGCCGGGGCGCGAAGTTGCCGCCACAGTTCGGACAAGCGCCGCCGAGGCGGGTCTCCACACAGTCGGCGCAGAAGGTGCACTCGAAGGTGCAGATGCGGGCGTCCGGGCTATCGGGGGCCAGGTCGCGGTCGCAGCATTCGCAGTTCGGTCGGAGGGCGAGCATGGCGTCACCCTGACGGGCGCCCGGCCTGGCGTAAATGCCAAGTTTCCCTCGTTTTCCGCCAGCTATTCGCCGAACCCCTCCCCGGGCTCGCGGATGGGCTCCAGCCGCAGCAGGCGCGAGTCGGCCACGCCGGCCGTCCGGTGCTGGACCAAGTCTCGGTACTCCGGATCCCGGACCATGGCGATGAACGCCTCGGCCGTCGGGTACTCGGCGATGAAGGCGATGTCCCAGGCCTCCGCGCCCGGGCCGGTGACCATCACCTGCGGCTTGCCCGCCCAGACCTGCCGGCCGCCGAGCTGCTTGAAGATGTGCGCCGTGGTCCGGCCATAGGCGCGATAGGCGTCCAGCCCGGAAAGATCCTTGCCATGATCGGGATGCCCCGCCGGGTATTCCGCCTTCGGCTTCAGCTTCACCAGGTTCAGCATCTGGATCGGCTGGTCGCGCGGGAGGCTCTTGAAGAAGTCCCAGGCCTCGCGGTCCGGATCGATATAGGCCATAGGTCCCTCGCGTCGCATTGACCCCAAGTCCGGGACTCACTACCTACGCCGCCGTTTGCCCACAAGGAGCCCCCACCATGAGCCGTGACCTGCTGCCTGGCGTCACCGGAGTCCTGGTGCTGGCCGACGGAACCGTCCTGCAGGGGATAGGCGTCGGCGCGGTGGGCGAGGCCGTGGGCGAGGTGTGCTTCAACACCGCCATGACCGGCTACCAGGAGATCCTGACCGACCCCTCCTACATGGCTCAGATCGTGGCCTTCACCTTCCCGCACATCGGCAACGTCGGCACGAACGTCGAGGACATCGAGCAGATGTCAGGCTCGGCCGAGACGGCGGCCCGGGGCGCGATCTTCCGCGACGTGCCGACCAAGCCGGCCAACTGGCGGGCCGACAGCGACCTGGAAACCTGGATGAGCCGCCGCGGCGTCATCGGCCTGGCCGGCGTCGACACCCGGGCGCTGACCCGGGTGATCCGCGAGCACGGCATGCCCCACGGCGTGATCGCCCACGATCCCGACGGCAAGTTCGACATTGACGCCCTGGTCGCCAAGGCCAAGGCCTGGTCGGGCCTGGAGGGTCTGGACCTGGCCAAGGACGCCTCCTGCCTCCAGCCCTTCACCTACGATGAGGGCCTCTGGGACTGGAACGGCGGCTACGCCAAGCCCGGCAAGGCGAAGTACGAGGTGGTGGTCGTCGACTACGGCGTGAAGCGCAACATCCTGCGCGCCCTGACCTCTGTGGGCGCCCATGTGACGGTCGTGCCGGCCAAGACCACGGCCGAGGAGATCCTGGCCCGCAATCCGGACGGCGTGCTGCTGTCCAACGGCCCCGGCGACCCCGCGGCCACGGGCGAGTACGCGGTGCCGGAGATCCGCAAGCTGGTCGACAGCGGAAAGCCGGTGTTCGGGATCTGCCTGGGGCACCAGATGCTGTCCCTGGCTCTCGGCGCCAAGACCAAGAAGATGGACCAGGGTCACCACGGCGCGAACCACCCGGTGAAGGACCTGACCACCGGCAAGGTCGAGATCGTCTCGATGAACCACGGCTTCACGGTCGACCGCGACAGCCTGCCCGAGCCGGTGGTCGAGACCCACGTCTCGCTGTTCGACGGCACCAACGCCGGCGTGGCGCTGAAGGACCGGCCGGTCTTCTCCATCCAGCACCACCCGGAAGCCTCGCCCGGCCCCACGGACAGCCTCTACCTGTTCGAGCGGTTCGCCGGCTTCATGGACAAGGCGAAGTAGGCGCCGGCCCTACCAGCCGATGTGTTCGAGGATCTCGGGCAGGAACTGGACGAAAACGTCCAGGTCGTCCTGCAGCGCCTCGTAGGTGCCGCCCGGCGCCAGATTGGCGTCGTAGGCGAAGATCGGGTCGCCGCCCTCGTCCGTGTAGACGCGGATGTAGCGCTTCTTGAGGTTCCATTCGTTGACCTTGGCCGCGCTCAGCGGCTCCTTCAGGTCGAAGCTGGCGACGAACTGCACCGCGCGGCACCGGCCGGCGTCACAGTCGTACAGGTCGAGGTCGAAGTTGATCCCGTCCTTCGAGGTCGAGACGTAGGGAGAGCCCTGGTCCGTCTTGGCGATCTTGGCGTCGAAGCCGGCGCTCTTCATGAAGGCCAGCACGTCTTCGACCGTCAGTCCGGCGGCGGGGATCGGCCGCGCGTGGGCCGCCCCCGCGCTCAGGAACAGCGCGGCGACAGCCGCCAGCAGCACAGGCTTCATACCCACCCCCAGGAGACGTGTGCGCGGAACGCGGCGCCGCGCGGGGCGGCGCCGGCTCCTACAGCTTCGACAGCTTGCCGACGCCGATGACCGGGCCGCTCGGGCCGGCCGGGTTCTTCGAGCCGCCAGGCGGTTCCTCCGACACGGCCAGGGCCGCACCCTCGGACATCTTGCCCATCAGCTCGGTCGGCAGGGCGATCACCTTGGCCTTGCCGGACTCCACCAGGCCCAGGGACTTGGGATTGTCCTGGCCGGCGATCAGCCACAGCTCGTGCACCTTGTCGCGGTCGGAGCCTTCCGGCAGCAGCGAGGTGACGATCAGCGCCTTGCGGTCGGGGTCGTAGGCGGCCACGAACAGCGGCTGCGCACGGCCTTCCTGGCTGACGACGCTGGCGTTCAGCAGCTGACCGGTGGGCTGCACCGGAACCTGGCGCTCCACCACCGTCGGCGGCTGGGCCACCTGGACCATCACGCCGGCGAGGCTGGCCGCGGCCAGGGCGAAGCCGCCCATCGCCGAGTTCCGCCAGAAGCGCAGCTTGTTCATGATCGCGCCGTTGTCGTTGGCCGGCAGCATGCGCTCGATGCGGGTCCACAGGCCGGCCGGCGCCGGGACCGGCTCGATGCTGTCGATCATCGGGCCAAGGCGCGCGCGCCAGGCTTCGACGTCGGCGGCGAAGGCGGGTTCGCGGGCCATGCGGGCCTCGGCCTCGGCCCGTTCGCGGGCGTTCAGGACGCCCAGGGCATGTTCGGCGGCGAAGGCTTCGGCTTCGGAAAGGTCGGGAGCTTCGCTCATGACTGGAGGCACCCCTTCAGCTTCGCCAGTCCGCGACGGATCCAACTCTTAACGGTGCCCAGTGGAGCATCCATGCGCTTGGCTAAGGCTTCGTAAGTGACGCCTTCGAAAAATGCGGTGCGGATCACCGACTGGGTCCGGTCGTCCAGTTCCGACATGCACCCGTGCAGCCGGTCGCGGTCGTCCGCGGCGGCCAGCAGCGTCTCGGCGCTGTCCGCGCCGTCGGGGATTTCCAGTTCCTCCACGGGCTCGGCGTAGGCCATCGGCCCCCGCGCCCGCAGCCGGTCGATGGCCCGGTTCCGCGCGATGGTGGACACCCAGGTCATCACGCTCGCGCGGGCTCCGTCGAAACGGTCGGCCCGTCGCCATATGGTGACGTACACGTCCTGCAAAACGTCCTCACTCTCCTCGCGGTCGGAGAGGATACGGAGGCAGACCCCAAAAAGCTTCGCGGAGGTGGCCTGGTACAATTGTCGCAGGGCCTCGCGCTCGCCCGCGGCGATGCGGGTCATCAGCGGCGATAGGATGTCGGTTGTCGTCGCGGCGGAGGCCAAGGCGGTCCCTTAGGTTGTGTCGCTTTGATCAGCGAACGCATTAGGGCGAAGCTGCCTGTCTCGCGCGCAAGACGCAAGGGTTCCCGTATCAGGGGTTCCTGGGGATCGTCACCGCCGCGCCGGGCGGCGCCTGGTCGATGGTCAAGAGGCGCACGGGCTCGTCCCCGACCACGACCGCTTCGTGCCACTGGTCGACCGCATCCACCATCCAGTCGCCCGCGACGGCGTCACGGGTCTGCCCGGTATCGAGATTGGTGATCTTGAGGCGCCCGGCCAGCACGTTCACGACGCGCGGATAGGGGTGTTTGTGGGCCGCCAGGCGTCCGCCGACGGGAATGACCGCCTGACTGACGGTGACGCGCAGATCGCCGGCCGGGGCGCGGATCGGCTGGCCCGACAGGGTGGCGTCCAGAACCGCCGGCGCGCCCGGCTTGGGCGGGGTCTGCGCCGCGGCGGGCGTCGATATCAGGAGGGCGAGGAGAGGCAGGGCGCACCGCATGCGCCCCACCCTGCCTTCATCGCGTCAGCGAAGCTAGGCCGCGGCGGACTTCAGCGTGGCCTTGCGGGTGGCGGCGCGCTTTTCCTTGGCGCGCTCGAGGCGGGCTTCCTTGCGCTGGTGGGCCTCGGCCTGCAGAGGTTCCAGCAGCTCGGCCGCGGCGGCCTTCTGCTTGTCGTCGCCCTGCTCGCTCAGCCTGCGTGCGTTCGCCAGCAGGTTCACGACCTCGTCGTCGCTCAGGGTCGGGATTCTGTCGAGCAGGCTCATGGGCACTCCGCATGTCTTCGGACGCCGAACGTCGACGCCCGTAAGGATAGAGCCTCAGCCGCCGGTTAGTTGCGTGATTCGCTTGAGAAATTTCCGGGAACCGAACGCGCTCTCCGGAACTATGGGCTCCCGGGTCGTGTGCGTGCTTGCGCCAAGCGGCATCGGTCTCTAAAGGGGCGCCTTAACCTGCAGTTCTGACTTGTCGGCAGCGGTGCGAAAGCACGCGCGGCCCTTGCGCGCGAGACCCATGCCCAAACGTACCGACATCTCCTCGATCCTGATCATCGGCGCCGGCCCCATCGTCATCGGCCAGGCGTGCGAGTTCGACTACTCGGGCGTCCAGGCGTGCAAGGCGCTGCGCGCCGAGGGCTATCGCATCGTCCTGGTGAACTCGAACCCGGCGACGATCATGACTGATCCCAACGTCGCCGACGCCACCTACATCGAGCCGATCACACCCGAGATGGTCGAGAAGATCATCGAGAAGGAGCGCCCCGACGCCCTCCTGCCCACCATGGGCGGCCAGACGGCGCTGAACACCGCGCTCGCCCTGGAGGCGAACGGTGTCCTGAAGAAGTACGGCGTCGAGATGATCGGGGCCAAGGCCGACGTCATCGACAAGGCCGAGGACCGCCAGAAATTCCGCGACGCCATGGACAAGATCGGGCTGGAGAGCCCCAAGTCCAAGGCCGCCCACACCCTGGACGAGGCCATGGAGGGCCTGGAGTTCGTCGGCCTGCCCGCGATCATCCGCCCCTCGTTTACCCTCGCCGGCACCGGCGGCGGCATCGCCTACAACGTCGAGGAGTTCCGCGAGATCGTGGAGCGCGGCCTGGACCTCTCCCCCACCACCGAGGTGCTGATCGAGGAGAGCGTGCTGGGCTGGAAGGAGTACGAGATGGAGGTCGTCCGCGACAAGGCGGACAACTGCATCATCGTCTGCTCCATCGAGAACATCGACCCGATGGGCGTCCATACCGGCGACTCCATCACCGTCGCCCCGGCCCTGACGCTGACCGACAAGGAATACCAGCGGATGCGGCGCGCCTCGATCGACGTGCTGCGCGAGATCGGCGTCGAGACCGGCGGCTCGAACGTGCAGTTCGCGGTGAACCCCGCCGACGGCCGCATGGTGGTCATCGAGATGAACCCGCGGGTGTCGCGCTCGTCGGCCCTCGCCTCCAAGGCCACCGGCTTCCCGATCGCCAAGGTCGCCGCCCGCCTGGCCGTGGGCTATACGCTCGATGAGCTGATGAACGACATCACGGGCGCCACGCCCGCCTCGTTCGAGCCCAGCATCGACTACGTGGTCACCAAGATCCCGCGCTTCGCCTTCGAGAAGTTCCCGGGGTCCGAGCCGTACCTCACCACCCAGATGAAGTCGGTGGGCGAGGTCATGGCCATCGGCCGCACCTTCGCCGAAAGCCTCCAGAAGGCCCTGCGCGGGCTGGAGACGGGCCTCACCGGCCTCGACGAGATCGCCATCGAGGGCGGCGAGGATCCGGAGATGGGTCACGCGGCCGTGCTGCGCGCCCTCGCCCAGCCCACGCCGGACCGGCTGCGGGTCATCGCCCAGGCGTTCCGCCACGGCCTGACCGTCGACGAGATCCACGGCGCCTGCTCGTACGAACCCTGGTTCCTGCGCCAGCTCGAGACCCTGGTGAAGACCGAAGCGCAGATCCGCGCGGACGGCCTGCCCACCACGGCCGTGGAGTTCCGCAAGCTGAAGGCCCTGGGCTTCTCCGACGCCCGGCTCGCCAAGCTGACCCACACCACCGAGAAGGAAGTCCGCGAGCAGCGGCGCGCCCTGGGCGTGCGGCCGGTATTCAAGCGCATCGACACCTGCGCCGGCGAGTTCCGCGCCGAGACGCCCTACATGTACTCGACCTACGAAAGCGGCGCCCTGGGTCAGCTTCCGGACAACGAGAGCGAACCCTCGGACCGCAAGAAGGCGATCATCCTCGGCGGCGGTCCGAACCGGATCGGCCAGGGGATCGAGTTCGACTACTGCTGCTGCCACGCGGCCTTCGCGCTCGACGAGATCGGCGTGGAGTCGATCATGGTCAACTGCAACCCGGAGACCGTCTCCACCGACTACGACACCTCCGACCGCCTCTACTTCGAGCCCCTGACAGCCGAGGACGTGCTGGAGCTGATCAAGGTCGAGCAGACCCGCGGCGAGCTCCTGGGCGTGATCGTGCAGTTCGGCGGCCAGACCCCGCTGAAGCTGGCGGCCGCGCTGGAAGAGGCCGGGATTCCGATCCTGGGCACCAGCCCCGACGCCATCGACCTGGCCGAGGACCGCGAGCGGTTCCAGCAGCTGCTGCACAAGCTGAAGATCGCCCAGCCGGTGAACGGGATCGCCCGCTCCCGCGAGGAAGCCTTCGAGGCGGCCCACAAGGTGGGCTACCCCATCGTCATCCGCCCCTCCTACGTGCTGGGCGGGCGGGCGATGGAGATCGTACGCGATGACGAGCAGCTCGAACGGTACATCACCACCGCCGTGCAGGTGTCGGGCGATAGCCCGGTCCTGATCGACCAGTACCTCAGCCGCGCCACCGAGGTGGACGTGGACGCTCTGTGCGACAATACCGGCGCCGTCTTCGTGGCCGGCGTCATGGAGCACATCGAGGAGGCCGGCGTGCACTCGGGCGACAGCGCCTGTTCCCTGCCGCCGTTCTCCCTGCGCCCCGAGACCATCGCGGAGCTCAAGCGCCAGACCGAGGCGATGGCCCGGGCGCTGAACGTGCGCGGCCTGATGAACGTGCAGTTCGCCATCGAGGAGCCGGCCAGCGCCAACCCGCGGATCTACGTCCTGGAGGTTAATCCGCGCGCCAGCCGCACGGTGCCCTTCGTGGCCAAGACCATCGGCGAGCCGGTGGCGGCCATCGCCGCCAAGCTGATGGCCGGCCGGCCGCTCAGCGAGTTCAATCTCACCGACAAGCCCTACGACCACATCGCGGTGAAGGAGGCGGTCTTCCCGTTCGCCCGCTTTGCCGGCGTGGACACGATCCTCGGACCCGAGATGCGCTCGACGGGCGAGGTCATGGGCCTGGACTGGATCCGCCCGGGCGAAGGCCCCGGCCCCGCCTTCGCGCGCGCCTTCGCCAAGAGCCAGCTGGGCGGCGGCACCGTCCTGCCGTCCAAGGGCTGCGCCTTCATCTCGGTGAAGGACAGCGACAAGGACTGGATCCTGGAGGCGGCCCAGATCATCTCGGCCCAGGGCTTCCGCATCCTGGCCACCGCCGGCACCGCCGCCTACCTCACCGAGAAGGGCGTGAAGGTCGAGACGGTCAAGAAGGTGCTGGAGGGTCGCCCGCACATCGTCGACCACATGAAGAACGGCGAGGTGCAGCTGGTCTTCAACACCACCGAGGGCAAGCAGTCGCTGCTGGACAGCTTCGAGATCCGCCGCAGCGCCCTGATGATGAAGATCCCCTACTTCACCACCACGCCGGCCGCCCTGGCCGCGGCCCGCGCCATCGCGGCGGTGGCCGAGGGGCCCCTCGAAGTGCGGCCGCTGCAGAGCTACGCCTAGGCTTCTCGCCTAGGCGTCGTCCTCTTCTTCCGCCGGCGCCTCGCTCTCGTCTTCGGTCCCGGCTTCCAGGATCTTGAAGGCGTCGTGGAAGCGCTTGAGGGCGCCGATGGAGGCCTGCACCCGCTGGGTGGCCGCGCCCACGTCGCCCTGGGCGCCGTTGATCACCGCCAGGTTGGTGCTGGCGATGGCGTCGGCCAGCGCCTTCAGGCACCCCTTGAGCGCCGCGAAATCGGCTGCGGTGTCGGGCTCGTCGCCGTCGTCATCGATATAGTCGTCGAGGCTGACCATGTGCGTCTCCGGAAGTTCAGCGCGATGTGCCGCCGGACGGCGCGGAAGTCCATGGCCGCCCGGCGATTGCACGCGCCTCGCAATCCTAGGGTGTGGCCCAATCACCACCCACGCTTGCGGATTGACCGCTCCGGTTTCGAGGCGCAGACTCCCCTCATCGCCTGACTGAGACAGGCGGCAAGGGCGCGCCCCGGCGGCCCACTTGGTCTCCGCTTCTCGCAGGCGGGGCCCGGCGAACTTCCGGGGGACGCCTCTGGCGTCTGCCGCAGCCTGGCGTGGAGCTCAAGAACTCCACCAAACAGGATTGCGAGGAAGTCTCATGCATACCGAGCCGCATACCGGCGAAGTCCGTCATCACAAGCCGAAACATCTGGCCGAGAAGTTCGAGGGCCTGATCGGGGTCGTCATGGTCGCCGCGATCGTCCTGCTCGCCATCGGCCTGATCTACGGGATCATGACCACCGGCAGCTCCGAACCCAAGTGGATGCAATAGGGGCTCAGAGCGCCCTCGCCAGCACCAGATCGTCATAGGTGTTGGCGCCCACCTGGAACTTCCGCACGCCCGCCTCGGTGAACCCCTGGCGGGCGTAGAAGGCGATTGCGCTCGCGTTCTCGCCGTAGACGCCCAACAGTAGGCGCCGGGCGCCCAGCGCCCTGGCGGCGTCGATGGCGGTGGTCATCAGCCGTGCGCCCACGCCGCCGCCCTGGAACCGTGACAGGAGGTAGATCCGCTTGATCTCCAGGTCCCCCGGCCCGGTGGGGACCGGCAGGTCGGGCGGGCAGAGCATGACGTAGCCCACGGTCGCGCCCAGGCCCGCCACCTCGGCCGCCCAGAATCTGTGCGTCTCCGGTTGCGCCAGCCAGGCGGCATAGCGCCCCTCGCCGTGCTCATCACCGCAGTGCGCCAGGATGTCCGCCGCCGGCAGGACGGTCGCATAGGTCTCCAGGAACGTCGCCTGGCCCACCAGCGCCAGGGCCCCGGCGTCCTGCGGACCGCAGGGTCGAATGTCGATCTTCATAACCCCTCCAGCGGCCGGTCCTCCGACCCGCGCGCTCGCTTGCCTTCCAGGGGCGGATAGCCTGGATAGGGCGCGCGGCGAAGGGGCTAGGCGGGCGCCGGCCGGCGCGCTACCACTCAAGGTTATCAACGATAAGGGAGGGATCAGATGGCAGGTCGAGTGAGCGGCAAGGTCGCGCTCGTCACGGGCGGGGCCAGCGGGATCGGCCGCGGCTGCGCCGAGAAGCTGGCGGCCGAAGGCGCGTTCGTCGTCGTCACCGACATCCAGGACGCCCTGGGCGAAGAGGTGGTGGCCGGCATCCTGAAGTCGGGCGGCAAGGCCGAGTACCGCCACCAGGACGTCACCGACGAGGACGGCTGGGCCGAGATCGTCGATGGGATCAAGGCGCGGCACGGCCGGCTCGACTTCCTGGTGAACAATGCGGGCATCGGCATCGGCGGGTCGATCCTGGAGATGACCCTGGCCAACTGGCGCCGGCAGACCGCCATCAACCTGGACGGCGTGTTCCTGGGCACGAAGCACTCGATCCCCCTGATGCGCGCCTCGGGCCAGGGCGGCAGCATCGTCAACATCTCCTCGGTCGCCGGCCTCAAGGGCTCGGCCAACCTCGCCGGCTACTGCGCCACCAAGGGCGGCGTGCGCCTGTTCACCAAGGCCGTGGCCATGGAATGCGCCAACGCCCGGGACGGCATCCGGGTGAACTCCGTCCATCCGGGCCTGATCGAGACGCCGATCTGGACCACGGTCGGCGAAGCCGTGAACCCCGGCGCCAACGCCCCGCCGGACCTGGACGCCATGTCGGCCATGGCGGTTCCCCTCGGGGTGAAGGGCTGGCCGGAAGACATCGCCAACGGCGTGCTCTGGCTCTGCTCGGACGAGAGCCGCTACGTGACGGGCCAGGAGCTGGTTATCGACGGCGGTCTCACCGTCCGCTGAGCCCCGGTCTGGCGCGCCCTCAGCGAGAGCGCGCCAACGTCGGTCAGGCCGCCGCCAGTTCGGACAAGATGTCGTCCATCCGGTCGTAGCCCATGGCCATGCCGTCGCTCATGCCGGTCGCGAGGGCGCCGTCGCGCGCCGCCTTGGACTCGAACAGCATGGTCATGATCGCCGTCGTGCGGCGGCCGGTCTCCTCGAAGACAAGCGTGTTGATGGCCTCGCCGTCGAAGCCTTCCATCCGCTCGCTGGTGACGATCCTCTCGAAGGGGACGATCTCGCGGTGCACGCCGCTCGAGCCGAATTCCGTCCCATCCTCGTCGCTGCGCCAGCGGTAGCGATAGGCGCCGCCGACCCGCAGGTCGACCTCGCAGACCGGCATCGACCAGCCGGGCGGTCCCAGCATCCATCGCCGGATCAGCTCGGGCTTCACGTGGCAGTCCCAGACCAGCCGGGCCGGCGCGTCGAACACGCGGGCGACGCGGATCTCCCGGTCCGAGGGGGTGGAGACATCGACAGGCTTGGGCATCGGTCAGTCCTTCTTCTGGGTCTTCAGCTCGTCCAGCAGGTCGTCGAGGCGCGCGTAGTTGGCTTCCCAAAGCGCGCGATAGCGCTCGATCCAGCCGTTCGCCTCCTGCAGGGCGCGCGCCTCGATCCGCGCCGGCCGGCGCTGGGCGTCGCGACCCCGGCGGATCAGGCCCGCCCGCTCCAGCACCTTCAGGTGCTTGGAGATCGCCGGCTGGCTCATGGCGAAGGGTTCGGCCAGCTCCTGCACGGAGGCCTCCCCCGTCGCCAGCCGGGACAGGATCGCCCGGCGGGTCGGATCGGCCAGGGCCGCGAACGTGGCGTCGAGCTGCTGTTCATAACTCATGGGCTATATAGCTATTTGGTTATATAAAGGGCGTCAAGTCGACCTTTCGGCCGCGGTCCGCTAGACGGCCGGGATGGCTGCGACCCTGCATGTGATCTTCGGCCCCTCAGGCGCCGGCAAGACCCTCTACGCCCACGCCTTCGCGCGCCGGGAGAAGGCGGTGGCCTTCGTGCTGGACGAATGGATGGCCCAGCTCTTCGCGCCGGACATGCCGCAGCCCATCGAATACGAGTGGATGATCGAGCGGGTGCAGCGGTGCGAGGCCCAGATCTGGTCGGTCGCCGCCGGCGTGCTGGCGACGGGCGTGCCCGTGATCCTCGACATCGGCCTGATGCGGAAGGACGACCGCGCCCGCGTGCGGGAGATCGCCGAGGGGGCGGGCCTGCCCCTGCAGTTCCATTTCGTCACGGCGCCGGTCGAGGTGCGGCGTGCGCGCGTGGCCGAGCGCAACGTCATCCGCGGCGAGAACTTCGCCATCGAGGTCAAGCCCGAGCACTTCGAGTTCATCGAAGGCGTGTTCGAGACGCCCGATGCCGACGAGCTCGCAGGCGCGATCGTCAGCGAGAGCGCCTGACCCGGCCTCAGTGCTGGAAGGTCGGATAGAGGTGCGCCGGCCAGGTGGCGTCGGCCGCCCGATGGTACGCCTCGCGCTGGGTCAGGCGGGCGTTGTACTCCACCAGCACCGGGTGCTCGGGCAGGACCTTCTGGTAGAACAGCCGCGAGACGGTGCCGCCCAGCACCACGTCGGCGGCGCTGAACCGGTCGCCCAGCAGCCATTTGCGCGACGCCAGCGTCGTGGTCAGCGCGTGCACCATGTCGTCGAATGCGCCGAAGCCCACGTCCGAACCCGGCAGGTCGATCTTCTGCGCGTGCAGCGAGGCCACCGGGTCCACGACCGCCGTCGCGTAGACCATCCACTTCAGGTAGGCCCCGCGGTCCCTGTCCTCGATCCGCGGCGCCAGGGTCCCGTAGCTATAGCGGTCGGCCAGGTAGATCGCGATGGCGGGGTTCTCGCTCACCACTACCTCACCGTCGGTCAGGGTCGGCACCTTGCCGGCCGGGTTGAGCTTCAGATAGGCCGCCGCCTTCTGCTCGCCCTTGCGGATGTCCACGGTCCGGACGTCGAAGGCGACGCCGATCTCCTCCAGCATCCAGTAGGCGGTGAACGCCCGGCTGCCCGGCGAGTGATAGAGGGTGATCCCGCGCTTGGCGGCCATGGCGCACTCCTGAGGTCCAGGCACAGGTAGTGCGAACGCCCCGGATTGGCGAGGCGCAGGTCGGATCGGCGGGGGTCGGCGATCACGGGCGCCTCCCCGATAGGCGGCTTCTCCCGCCCCACCCTTGATTTTTGCGGCGCACAATCCTAGCTTCTTTGCCCCCGGGTCGCATTCGCCCGCGGCCGGGGTGGGGATCACCAAGGCGAACCTCGAGTCACGATGGAAAAAGTTCCGATGACCGTCGAGGGCTACAAGGCCCTGGACGAAGAACTGAAGCGTTTGAAGACGATCGAGCGGCCCGCCGTGATTGCGGCGATCGCCGAGGCGCGCGCGCACGGCGATCTCTCCGAGAACGCCGAGTATCACGCGGCCAAGGAGCGCCAGGGCTGGATCGAAGGCCAGATCGCCGACATCGAAGACCGCATGGCGCGGGCCCAGGTGATCGACGTCTCCAAGCTGTCGGGCAGCCAGGTGAAGTTCGGCGCCACCGTCTCGGTGGTCGACGAGGACACCGAGGAGGAGGCCCGCTACCAGATCGTGGGCGAGCACGAGGCCGACGTGAAGAGCGGCCGCGTCTCGATCACCTCGCCGATCGCGCGGGCGATCATCGGCAAGGAGACGGGCGACGTCGTGGAGGTCATGACCCCCGGCGGCGGCAAGTCCTACGAGATCACCAAGGTCGAGTGGGTCTGACCCCCGCCCGATGGCGGCCCCGCGTCCCCTGAGGATTTGGGCCGTCTCGGACGGCCGCGCCGGCATCGAAGCCCAGGCCCTGGGCCTGGCCGAAGCGGTCGCGCGCCTGAAGCCGGCGCACATCGCGGTCAAGCGGATCGGCTGGCGCGCCGGTCTCGGCCGGCTGCCCTGGCGGCTGATTCCGCCCCGGGCGCAAAGCGGCGACCCCATCGCCGCCCCCTATCCCGACATATGGATCGCCGCCGGGCGGGCCACGCTGCCGCTCTCCACCCGCATGCTGAAATGGAGCGAAGGGCGCACCTTCGTCGTGCAGCTCCAGGATCCCAAGGCGCCCCTCTCCAGCTTCGACCTGGTGGTTCCCCCGGAACACGACGGCCTCGCCGGCCCCAACGTCTTTCCGATCCTGGGGGCGCCCAACCGGATCACCGCCGAGAAGCTCGGGCTGGAGCTCGCCCGGTTCCAGGAGCGGCTGGCGCCCCTGCCCCACCCGCGCGTAGCCGTGATCGTCGGCGGCAAGTCCAAGGCCCACGACCTGTCGCCGGCGCGGGCGCGCGCACTGTCCGCCGCGATCGCCTCCGCGGTCGAGGGGGCCGGGGGCGCGCTGCTGCTCTCGTTCACCCGGCGAACGCCGGTCGCGGCGCAGCAGGCGATGACCGCGGCCCTGCGCCATCTGCCGGGGATCATCTGGGAAGGGGCGGGTGAGAACCCCTACTTCGCGTTCCTGGCCGCCGCCGACGCCATCCTGGTCACCGAGGACTCCACCAACCTCGCCACCGACGCCGCGGCGACCGGCAAGCCGCTCTTCGTGCTTCCCATGGACGGCCGCAGCGCCAAGCTCGCCCGCTTCCACGCCGAACTGCAGCGACGGAACATCGCACGTCCCTTTGTCGGCGAGTTGACAGCGCCGCCTTATGCGCCCCTGCTAGAAACCGATCGAGCCGCCCGCGAACTGCTGCACCGTTACGACGGATCGGCCTGACGCCGGCCCCGGCTCAACTTTAGGCTAGGTTTTCTCGCCCGGCTCGCGCCCTGCGGTAACTTTGTCTAAGGATTTGTGGATAGCCTGCCCGCAAGGGACACCAACCGATTCGTATACGGGGGCCGCACAGTGGCGACTTACTTCTTTGAGGAAATGACCGCTGCGCAGGCGGCGTCCTTCAATTCCGCGACCGACCAGATGATCTTCACCAACCAGACGGTGACGGCCGCGCAGGTGTCGGTGAGCTTCGTACCCTTCACCGTCAACACGCCGGACTACGTGGTGCTGACGGCGCCGACCAAGACGCTGCAATTCTCGGATCCGGGCGGCTTCCGCGCCACCTCGAACATGGGCGGCTCGGCCGCCATCTTCGCCGACAGCTCGCTGCTCTACGCGGGCACGACCGGCGACGATACGGTGCAGGGCGGGTCCGCCGCCGACGGCCTCTACGGCGGCACCGGCGACGATTCGCTCCGCGGCGGCGACGGCAACGACGTGCTCCAGGGCAACCAGGGTGAGGACACGCTGTCGGGCGAAGGCGGCGACGACGTCATCTACGGCGGCCGCGACAACGACACCATCGACGTCGGCGGCTTCGCCACCGCGTCGGTCCTGCAGTTCGCCCAGGGCAATCTCGGCGACGACACCATCACCGGCGGCGCGGGCCTCGACCTGCTGCTGGGCGGCCAAGGCAACGACAACATCAACGCCAACCAGGGCGGCGGCGACTACGTCCTCGGCAACCTGGGCAACGACACGATCGCCGGCTCCACCGCCGCCGATACGCTCGGCGGTCAGGATGGCGACGACGTCGTCACGGGCAACGGCGGCGCTGACTCGCTCGATGGCGGTATCGGCGCCGACACGATCACGGCCGGCGGCGGCGCCGACACCATCAACGCGGGTGACGGAAACGACTCCGTCGACGGCGGCGCGGGCGCCAACAACATCTCGCTCGGCGCGGGTGACGACACCCTCGCGAGCACCGGCGGCGCGGACGTGATCGACGGCGGCGCGGGTGCGAACTCGATCAACGCAGGCGACGGCGACAACACGATCACCACCGGCGCTGGCAACGACAGCATCGTCAGCGGGACCGACGCAGACCTGATCACGACCGGGGACGGCAACGACACCGTGGCGGCCGGCGATGGCGCCAACCGGGTCACCACCGACGCCGGGACCGACAGCGTCACCACGGGCACGGGCGACGACACGATCAGTACCGGTACGGGCAACGACACCATCGCCGGCGGCGCGGGCGTCAACTCCATAGACGCCGGCGCGGGCGCCAATGTGATCTCCGTCACCGGCGGCGGCGGCACGGTCGTCGGCGGCGAAGGCAACGACACCGTCACCGGCTCCACGGCCGCGATCTCGATCAGCACCGGCGCCGGCGACGACACCGTCTCGACGACCAGCGGGCACGCGACCATTGCGCTGGGCGAGGGCGTCAACAGCCTCGCCTCGGGTACGGGCAACGACTCCGTGACGTCCGGCTCCGGCGCCGACAGCCTCTCCACCGGCGACGGCAACGACAACGTGAGCGCCGGCGAAGGCGCCAACACGGTCGACGCAGGGGACGGCAACAACACCGTCACCACCGGCGGCGGCGCGGACAGCGTCTCGACCGGGACCGGAAACGACTCCGTCAACGGCGGCGCCGGCAACGACACGATCTCCGTCTCGACCACCAGCGCGGGCGGCGTCGATCTGGTCAACGGCGGGACCGGCGACGACATCATCACCTTCGGCGGCCGCGCGGCCATCCAGGGTGGCGAAGGCGCGGACACCATCACCGGGGGCGGCTCCGACGACAACATCGTCGACGGCGGCGCGGGTGCGAACAGCATCACGACCGGCGGCGGCTCCGACAGCATCACGGCGACCAGCGGCAACGACACCATCACCGCTGCGGCCGGCAATGACAGCATCGGTGCGGGCGAAGGCGCCAACGTCGTCAGCGGCGGCGCGGGCACCGACACCATCACCGCCGGGTCGGGCACGGACACCATCACGGGTGGCGCGCTCCGCGACGTGATGACCGGCGGCACGGGTGCGGACACCTTCGTGTTCGCCGCCAGCGACAGCGGCGTGGCGAGCTCGGGCTCGATCGACACCATCACCGATTGGGCCGCGGCCGACTTCATCGACATCGACGACGCGGGCACCGGGGCAAACTACCTCGAGATCACCTCGGCGACCGACTTCGCCGCCGCGCTGGCCCTGGCCAACACGGCGATGGACAACACGGTCATCTACGTCTCCATCCTGGTCGGCTCGGATGTGGTCGTCTTCGTCGATGGCAACGCCGACGGGACGGCCGACGATGCGATCCTGCTGACCGGCAAGGCGCTGACCGACATCTCCGAAACCAACTTCATCTAACCGAACCCTCATCGGGGTTCCTGGGCCGCCCTTCGGGGCGGCCCTTTGCTTTTGGGCCGCATCGGCTCATCACGGGGGCCATGATCGGCGCCGCGCTCCCCCGCCCCGACGTCGCCCCATTGCCGGGCGAGGCAAGGCCATGACCGGACCGCGCATTCTCTTCGTCGTCGACGCCGGCCCAGCTGTGGGCGGCGGACACGTCATGCGCTCCCTGACCCTGGCCCGGGCGCTCACCGCCCAGGGCGCGGCCTGCGTCTTCCTCGGGCCGCCGATGGCCGGCGAACTCTTGGAAGCCTTCGCCCCCGAAGTCCCGCGGATCGCGGGCGACGACCTGGCTGCCGCGGCGGCCCGGGAGGCCTTCGACGCCATCGTCTTCGACCACTACGGCCTGGCCGAACCGGACCACCGCGCCATGGCGCGCGGCCGCCCGGTGCTGGTGATCGACGATCTGGCCGACCGGCCGCTGGGCGCCGACATCGTTCTCGACTCCGGCCCAGAGCGGAAAGCCGCCGACTATCTGGGGCTGACCGACGAGGCCACGCGCCTGCTCCTTGGCCCCGTCTACGCCCCGGTCCGCCCCGAGTTCGCCGCCGTGCGCGAGCCGGCCCTCGCGTGGAGAGGCGAGCCCGTGCTGCGGATCCTCGTCTCCATGGGCCTGACCGATGTCGGCGGGATCACGGGCCGCGTCGTCGACCTGCTGCGGCCTCGCATCCACGACATCGGCCTGGACGTGGTTCTGGGCGGCGCGGCGCCCAGCCTCCCCGCGCTGACCAAGATCGCCCGCCGCGACCCGCGCCTGATGCTGCATGTCGACACCCCGCACATGGCGCGCCTGACCGCCGAGGCCGACCTGGGCGTCGGCGCGGCCGGATCGGCCACCTGGGAGCGCTGCGTGGTTGGACTGCCGTCGCTGATGGTGGTGCTGGCCGACAACCAGCGGGGCGCCGCCCGCGCCATGGCCGAGCGGGAGGCCGCCCTCGTGGCCGACGCCGGCGAAGCCGACTTCGACCAGGTAATCGACCGCCACCTGATGCGGCTCCTGCGCGACGCGAACCTGCGCCGCCAGCTGGCCGCCAACAGCGCCGGCGTCTGCGACGGCCTGGGCGCCGGCCGCGTCGCCGAAGCCTTCCTCAACCTGATCGGCGCCCGCGACGCCTGACCGCAGGGCCTCTAACAGCGTGTTAACCGTGCTGTGGCCCCATGAGCCGGTATTTCCGGAGGGGACCGGTTTGGCCGTAAACCAGGCGCCGTTGCGCAGGACGCATGCTGAGGCCGATGCGCGGCTGGTGGTGGCGCGTCCCCGCCTGCCTCTGGCCGAAACCATCCTCCCCTATCTGCAGCGCATCGACGAGGCCCGCTGGTATTCCAACTTCGGCCCCCTGCTGACCGAGCTTGAAGACCGTCTGTCCCAGCGTTTTCCGGAGGGCACGCGCGTCATCACGGTGGCGAACGGCACCCAGGCCCTGGCCTTGACGCTCATGGCCATGGAGCTGCCGGCGGGCGGCCTCGTCGCCATGCCCGCCTGGACCTTCGTGGCGACCGCGCACGCCGTCCTCCAGGCCGGTCTCGTGCCGTGGTTCGTGGACGTGGACGAACAGACCTGGAGCCTGGATCCGGCCGCGCTGGCGGCGCGGCTTTCCCAGGCGCCCGGTCCCGTGGTGGGCGCCATCCCAGTCTCGCCGTTCGGCCGTCCGCTGGACCTGGCCGCATGGCGCGCCTTCCGTGAGACGACCGGCGTCCCCGTGCTCGTGGACGCCGCCGCCGGTTTCGACACCGCCGACGACGCGCGCCTGCCCCTGGTCGTGAGCCTGCACGCCACCAAGGTGGCCGGCGCGGGCGAAGGCGGCTTCCTCGCCACCGACGATGCCGATCTGGCGGCCAAGGTCCGCGCGCTGTCCACTTTCGGCTTCCGCGGCAGCCGCGACTCTCTTCTGCCCGCCACCAACGCCAAGCTCTCCGAGTACACCGCGGCGGTCGGCCTCGCCTCGCTCGACGGCTGGCCGGCGGACCGCCTGCGCTTCCTGCGCGCCGCCCAGATGCTGCGGATCGGCCTCACCGGCCTGCCGCAGGTCGAGTTTCAGCCCGGCTGGGGCGCGGACTGGATCACCAGCGTCTGCTGCGTGACGTTGCCGCAGGACGCGGCGGACGCCGTCGAGGCCAGCCTCGCCGCCCAGGGGGTCGACACCCGCCGCTGGTGGGGCCTGGGCTGCCACGCGAGCCCCGCCTTCGCCGACCTGCCGCGCGAGCCCCTCGACGCCACCGATCGCCTCGGCCGCCGCGTGATCGGCCTGCCCTTCTCCATCGATCTCACCAGCGCCGAGATCGGCCGCATCGCCGCCGCCCTCCGGCACGCGCTGTCGGGGGTTTAGCGCCGCCGCCGCGAGGCGCGCCATTAACCATTCCGTAGCCGCGCTCGCCGAGACTCGGCAGGGGCTTGAGGTAGGCGCCATGCGCGATGTCGTGATCTTCGGAATGGGTCAGGTGGCGGAGGTCATCCACTATTACCTCGCCGAAGAGGGCGGCCGGAACGTCGTCGCCTGGACGGTGGACGCCGAGTATCTCACGGCCGCCGAGCATCTGGGCCTTCCGGTCGTGGCCTTCGAGGAGGTCGAGGCCCGCTATCCGCCCGAAACCCACGAGATGTTCGTCGCGGTCAGCTTCAAGGGCGTGAACAAGCTCCGCGAAGCCAAAGTCGCGGCCGCCGAGGCCAAGGGCTACACCCTGACCAGCCACGTCAGCCCGCGCGCCGCGGTCTGGCCGAAGTTCGTGGCGAACCCCAACACGATCATCATGGAGCAGAACGTTATCCAGCCCTACGTCACCGTGGGCCGGAACGTGATCATGTGGTCGGGCAACCACGTGGGGCACCACACCCGCATCGGCGACAACTGCTTCATCGCCTCCCACGCCGTCATCTCCGGCAACTGCGAGATCGGCGCCGGGACCTTCATCGGCGTCAACGCAACGCTGCGCGACAACATCACCATTGGGATGCGCAACGTGATCGGCGCCGGAGCCCTCGTCTTGAAGTCCTCGGACGACAACGCCGTCTTCATCGGCGCAGCCACCGAGCCCAGCAAGGTCACCAGCGACCGGCTCCGGGGGATCTGAGGCGACCATGGGCTGGCGGGTCATGGGTCGGATCTTCGACCCTTCCGAGCATGACTGGGCGGGCACGCATGCCCAGGTGCCGACGGCCCTCGTCTACGATGACAAGGTGCGCGTGTTCTACGCCGACCGCTACGCCGACGGTCGCAGCTACACCACCTACGTCGACCTCGACCGAGGCGACCTCGGCCGGGTGATCTACGCCCACAAACAGCCGATCCTGGGATTCGGCGCGCCGGGGACCTTCGACGACGACGGGGCCATGCCCAGCTTTCCCGTCCGCCATAACGGCCAGGTCTGGCTGTACTATTCCGGCTGGAACCGTGGCGTGACGGTGCCCTACCGCAACTCGGTCGGCATCGCGGTCAGCGACGATGACGGGGACACCTTCCGCCGTCTCTACGAGGGCCCCGTGCTGGAGCGCTGCCCGGCCGAACCCTACATCGCCGTGACGCCGAGCATCCTGCGCGAGGGCGACCTCTGGCGCATGTGGTACATCTCAGGTGTCCGCTGGACCGACGTCGAGGGCAAGTACGAGCCCGTCTACGTGATCAAGTACTGCCACTCCCGCGACGGCGTGACCTGGGAGCGGCCGAACCATCTCTGCATCCGTCCGACCCACGACCGCGAGGCCTTCTCCCATCCGACGGTGATCCGCGACGGCGACCGCTACCGCATGTGGTACTGCTACCGCGACAGCGTCGACTACCGCGACGGCGCCGGCGCCTATCGCATCGGCTATGCCGAAAGCCCGGATGGCCTGGACTGGACCCGGATGGACCAGGCGTGCGGCCTGGACGTGGGCGTCGCCCCCTGGGCTTCGACCATGACCTGCTACCCGTTCGTGGCCCGGATCGACGACCGCATCGTCATGTTCTTCAACGGCAATGGCTTCGGGCGCACCGGCTTCGGCTACGCCGTCCTGGAGGAGGATCGATGACCGGCGACACCCCCGTCGAAGCCACCACCGCCCAGGACGCCGGCCTTGCCGCGCGCGAACGGCTCCGCGAGATGATGAACGCCAGCCCGCTCGATCCGGGCGAGCTGATGTTCAACCTCGGGCTCTACACGCGCAGTTCTCTACTGGTGAAGTTCCTGGTCCTTAGCGAGGTCTACAAGCGCATCCAGTCCCTGCCGGGCGCCCTGATCGAGTTCGGCACGTGGCGCGGCCAGAACCTGGTGCTCATGGAGAACCTCCGAGCGATCTACGAGCCGTTCAACAAGCAGCGCACGATCATCGGCTTCGACACCTTCTCCGGCTACCCGGAGGACGCCGGCATGGCCGCGAAGTCCACCGAGACCCACGGCGGCTACAACACCGGCAGCGCCTATCCGGACTACCTGGCCGAACTGCTTCGCGTGCACGAGGCCATGAACGCCTTCGGTCACATCCCGGGCGGGCACCAGCTGATCGCCGGCGATGTGGCGCAAACTGCGCCGAAGTACTTTGCCGACCATCCGGAGACCCTGGTGGCCTTCGCCTTCTTCGACATGGGCCCCTACGAGCCCACGGTCGCGGCGCTGAAGGCGATCCGGCCGCACCTTATGCCCGGAAGCGTGCTGCTCTTCGACGAGCTCACCTGGACCGGTGCGCCCGGCGAGGCCATCGCCTTCAAGGAAGTCTTCCGCGACGCCCGCTACACGATCGAGAAGGTGACCCTCTATCCCTCCAAGACCCTGGTCACCTTGCTATGAAGCTCGACCTCAGCCTCGATGAGTTCAACGCGATCATGGCCGAGCGTGGCTGGGTGGTGTTCCCGCGAGCCGTCGACCCGGCCCTCGTCGCCCGCATGGCCGAGGATCTCGAAGCTGCCTGGGACATATGCCGGGCGATGCAGGAGAAGAACGGCGTCGCCTCGGACGCCGACCATACGGTCCATCACCTGATCGGTCTCAAGCCCAGCTTCCTGGAGTACATCGACGCCAGCGAAGCCCTGAACCCGTATTACGAGGCCTACTTCGGCGGCCGCTACATCCTCAATTCCTTCGGCGGCGCCATCAACACGCAGGGTCGAACCTCCTACGCCCAGCGCATTCACCGCGACATTCGCAGCTACTCGGGCGACATGCCGCTACTGCTGAACACCCTGGTGATGCTGGACGACTTCACCGCCGACAACGGCGCCACCTACATGCTCTCCGGCTCCCACAAGGCGGCGGAGAAGCCGTCGGACGAGGACTTCTACGCCCACGCCGAGCGCGCAACCGGCCCGGCGGGCAGCGTCCTCGTGTTCAACTCCAACGTCTGGCATGCGGGCGGAAACAACACGACCGACCGCGCCCGCCGCTCCGTCACACCCATGTACTGCCGCCCCTTCATCAAGCAGCAGTTCGACTACCCCCGGGTCCTGGGCTACGACGCCGGCGCCTCGCTCACCGCGCACACCCGCCAGGTGATCGGCTACAACGCCCGCGTCCCGGCCAGCCTCGACGAGTGGTACCAGCCGCCCGAGCGTCGCATGTACCGGGGCGACCAGGGATGACCGCCCAGCGCGACCTCAACCGGGAATTCGCCGACACCGAAGACCGCAAGTACGCCTACGACTTCGACTACCGCATGCACGCCTACATGCTGCGGACGTTCGAGGCGAAGCTGCCCCGCGGCGGCCGCGCCCTGGAAATGGGCTGCTTCGAGGGCGAGTTCACTCGGCGCCTCGCGGCCATCTTCCCGGACCTGACGACGGTCGAAGGCTCGAGCGACCTGATCGACATCGCCCGCGCCAAGGCCCCGCCGGGCGTCACCTTCGTCCTCAGCCGCTTCGAGGACTTCGAGCCCGCCGCCAAGTTCGACGCCGTGTTCCTGACCCATACGCTGGAACATCTGGACGAGCCGGTCGAACTGCTCCGCCGGATCGGGACCTGGCTCACGCCGAGCGGCCGTCTCTTCCTGGTGGTGCCGAACGCCAACGCCGCCTCGCGCCAGATCGCCGTGGCCATGGGCCTGATCTCGCATCCTACAGCCGTGACGCCTGGCGAGTTCGAGCACGGGCATCGCCGCACCTATGACCTGCCGGCCCTGAAGGCGCACGTTGCGGAAGCTGGCCTGGTCGCCGTCGAGACCGGCGGCGTGTTCTTCAAGCCGTTCGCCAACTTCCAGTTCGACAAGCTGATCGCCAGTGGCCTGATCGGCGAGGACTACCTGGAAGGCTGCTTCAAGCTGGGCGCGCTCTACCCGGACCTCTGCGCCAGCATCTACGCCATCTGCGCCCCGCCGGGCGCCGGAGAGACCGCATGAACAAGCCCGCCCGCCTCGCCCGGCCCGCCTCGCCCGTCATCGATCGTGAGGCGTTCCTCCGCGAGGGCTTCTTCGTCGCCCGCGGGCTTCTCGACCCGCGCGACCTCCAGCAGCTCAATGCCGAGATGGGGGAGCTCTTCGCTCAGCAGCTGCGCCGGCTGGGCTTGCCCGTCGATGCCGGAACCTCCCGGGAGGCGTTTCACGCCAATGCCGCTCGCCTCCTGGCCGTGGACGTGCCGACCTACATCGCCACCGCCCGGATGACCCAGATGGTCCCGTCGGCCCACCGGATCATGGCGTCGGATGCGATCGTGGAGCTGGTGCGCGCGGCCGGGGTCGCCGTGCCGGTGCTCTCGACGCGGCTTTCCAACCACATCATGTCCGAGACCCTGCGGATCCCGGGCGGCTACCACAAGTCGCCGCCGCACCAGGATTGGCGCAGCATGCAGGGCAGCCTGGATTCCGTCGTCCTTTGGGCGCCCACCACGCCGGTGACCGCCACGTCCCACCCGCTGGAGGTGATCCCGGGCTCGCACCTCTACGGCCTCCTGGACACTGTCGAGCACATTATGACGCCCACGGTCAGCGACCCACGCATCACCGAGGATCAGTACCGCCCGCTGCCGATGGAGCCTGGCGATGGGGTGATCTTCTCCTCGTTCCTCGTCCACCGCACCGGTGAGACCGGCGATGGCAACGTCCGGATCGCCTTCAGCACCCGCTTCAACAACGCCGCCGAGCCGACCTACGTCGAGCATGGCTATCCCACGCCGTACAAGTATTCCTACCAGACCGACCTGATCGTCCCGGACTTCCCGAAGCCGGCCGACCTGCGGACAATCTTCCCGGACGCCGTCGACTGACGCCATGGCGGCCATCGCGATCATGCAGCCCTACTTCCTGCCCTACGCAGGATACTTCCGCCTGATCGCCCAGACCGACCTGTTCGTCATCTACGACTGTGTCCAGTTCCCGCGTCGGGGCTGGCTGCATCGAAACAAGCTGCTGGACGCGCGCGGCGAGGAACAGTGGCTGACCCTGCCGCTGAAGCCCGCGCCGCAGGACGTGCTGATCCGCGATCTTCAGTTTGCGGACGACGCGCGCGCAGCCATCGGCGACCGCTTGCGGCCCTTCCCCGTTGCGGCGCGCGGCGGGGCCCATGAGCCGCTGCTGCACCGGGTGCGCCAGGCCGAAGGATCGCCCGGCGACTACATCGCCGGCCTGCTGGAAGAGGCCTGCCGGCTGCTCGGCCTCCGGTGGAACGTGGTGCGTTCGTCGTCCCTGGACGTGCCGCAGAGCTACCGCGCCCAGGATCGCATCCTCGAAATCGCCCGCCGGCTCGGCGCAACGCGTTATCTCAACGCGCCCGGCGGCCGCGACCTCTACGACGCCGAGGCCTTCGGCGCCGCCGGCATCGAGCTGGAGTTCCTCGGACCTTGGGGCGGCGCGGGCGGTTCGATCCTCCAGCGCCTGGCCGACGACGAGCTCGCCGTCCTCGGCGAGCAGATCCGACATGGTTAACGCCTCCTCAATCGGCGCAGCAGATAGTCGCCGCCGAAGACGTGGAGAGACGGATGAGCGCGCTTGCAGCCCTGGACGGCCTTGAGACGCGCGATCAGCGCGCGCTGGGCGTCGCCGCCTTCCACGAGGGTGACCTGGCAGCCGCCATCAGCCACTTCCAGGCCCGTTGCCTGCAGGATTCTTCCGACTACGAAACCCGCTACTGGCTCGCCAGCGCCGCCGCTGCGGCCGGCGCGGGCGAACAGGCGGCAGGCATCCTCGACGAGGCCCGCACGCTGCACGCGCTTGCGGTGCTACAGGCCCTCGATGTCGACGTCCGGCGGCTCGGCGCCGATCGGCCCTACGCGGCCCAGGTCGGCACTCAGCTCTACGCGCGCAAGCTGATGGCCTCCGCCAGCTACTGCCTCGGGCGGGCGCTGGATTTCGACAACCTCGATCCCAACACCATGGTCACCTACGGACTGTCCCTTCAGCATCAGGGACGCATCCAGGAGGCGGTGGATGTCTTCACGGCGGCCTCCGAGGTGTTCTCGATCCCCGGCGTGCACCAGTTCCTGCTCTATCCGCTGTTCTATGTGGACGATCGTCTGGCGCGGGTCTCCGCGGAGAGCCGGCGCTGGGGCGAACTCTACGCGGCCGCACCGCCCGGGCCACCGCCCGCCTTCGCCAATCCCCGCACCGCCGAACGGAAGCTGCGCATCGGCTACGTCGGCCCCAGCTTCACCAGAAACCAGGTGGCGCCTTCCACGGTCCCCGTGTTCGAGGCGCACGATCCGCAGGCGGTCGAGGTCTTCCTCTACACGCCGGATCCGGCCGCCGAAGCGCCGCTGCCCGACCACTGCACGATGCGCAAGATCGGGCATCTGTCGGACGAGGACGCGGCCGAACTCATCCGTGGCGACCGCATCGACATCCTGGTGGACGTCTGGGGCCACACGGCCGGCAGCCGCTTGAGGGTCTTCACCCTTCGGCCGGCCCCTGTCCAGATCGGCTGGATCAACTTCATGCAGACCACCGGCCTCACCTGCATGGACTACGTCATGCACGCCGACTCCATGGAAGTCCCAGGCAACGAAGCCTACTTCACCGAGGAGATCTGGCGGACGGGCGAGATCATGGCGCCGTACCGCCCGAGCGCCGAACGCCATCCGCCCACGCCCACGCCCGCGCTGAAGAATGGCTATGTGACGTTCGGCTCGTTCAACAATCCGGCGAAACTGAACGACGCCACGGTCGCCGGCTGGGCGACCATTCTGAAGGCCCGCCCCGCCGACCGCCTGATCCTGAAGTACGGCCTCTTCACCGACCCGGTGCTTCAGCGGGTGACCCAGGCTCGTTTCGCCGCCTTCGGCGTTCGGCCCGAACAGATCGAGTTTCGCGGCCACACCACCGGTCCCGACTACACGCGGGAGTTCCACGACATCGACCTGGCGTTGGACCCATCTCCCGTGCCAGGCGGCACCACGACGGTGGACGCGATCGCGAACGGCGTGCCGGTCCTGGTCCTGAAAGGTCAGGACTTCTATTCGCGGACGCCCCTGCCCCTGCTTCTGCCCTGCGGCCTGGAGGAGCTGGTGGTTGAGGACTGGGACGCCTATGTCGCCAGGGCCTTGGAGCTGACGGCCGACGTCCAGGCGCTCGATGCGCTGCGCGCACGCGTCCGCCCGGGCTTCGACAACTCGGCCTATCGCGACGAAGTGGGTTTCACCCGCCGGCTCGAGGCCGACTACCGGCGCATGTTCCAGCGCTGGATCGACAAGACCGCCTAGCGCTCGACGCCATCATGGCCGGGACAAGCCCGGCCATGGAGCTCCTACGCCTTCAGCACCGTGTTCGCCCGGATCACCGCCGCGCCGTCGGCGCCGAGATCCTTGCGGGTGTCGGTGAGGCTGAGGGGGCCCTGGAGGGTGGCGTTCACCGCTTCCATGCCCGGCGCGCGGCCTTTGCCGCGGGCGATGAGGTAGCGCAGCGAGATCCGCTCGTGGTCGGCGGCGTCCGGCTGGGTGCCGTGCAGCGTGCAGGCGTGCCACATGGCCGCAAAGCCGGCGCCGCCGGTCAGGATCCGCTGCCGGGTCTCGACCTCGCCATGCTCGCCGTTGCGGTAGAGCCAGGTGTCGGGCGTGGCGCGGGTCAGGTCGTGCGGGAACACCGAGCCGCCCAGCTTGTGGCTGCCCTCCAGCAGGTACAGCGGCGCGTCCGCCCGCGTCACCGGGTGCAGATAGACGTAGAGGGTGAGGAAATCGGCTTCCCGTTCCTTGTAGTCGATCAGGTCCTGGTGGAAGTCGATGCCGTAGAAGTAGGTGATGTCCCGGTTCTGGGGCTTCATGTAGGCGCCCAGGTTGTTCACCGGGTTGCCGTGGATGCGCGCCTTCAGCCAGTCGGGGATCGACCGGGCGGGCACACCGCAGACGACCTTCTTGTTCAGGATCTCATAGTCGTGGCCCAGGAGGGCGGTGACCGCCTCGACGATCTGCGGCGCCTGCTCGACGAAGCCCAGCCGGTCCTCGAACCGCTCCAGGAGGTTGCGGCCGGGCCGGGGGTTCACGCCGGTGTATTGCGGGTCGGCGTCGAACTCGGCCTCGCTCAGGAACAGCGTCTCGTCGAACGCCCGCGTGGCGCGGATGTCGGCCAGAAGGCCGGTGGCCGCCGCGGCGTCCACGGGCGCCTGGAACAGGTGCGCGCCGGTCTCGATGAAGTCCGAGATCGCGTCGGCGGCCGGCCCCGGGCCGGCCATCGGCTTCGCCATCATGTTCACGGGAGTCTCCGCAGCCTCATGGTTAAGGACGGAGAAGACCCCCTTCGCGTTAACTCCCGCTTACGATGGCGCCGATCGGCCGTCAGGCGGCCTTGGTCTCCGCCTCCGCCTTGCCCCCATAGACAAACGCCGGGTCGTCCAGGTCGATCAGCGGCAGCTCGTCCTTCTCGCGCCAGTAGTCCTGGCTGTGCCGCCACTCGGGCTTGTCGCCGGCCTTGGGCAGGAGGTGCATGCCGCGCATCAGGTAGCCCGGGTTGAAGTTCTCCGGGTCGATCCACGGCTTCAGGGCCATGTCCTTGTCCTCGGGCCGCAGGGCGACCTCCACCTTGGACACGCCCTTGTCGCGCATGTGGTTCAGCAGGCGGCAGACGAAGTCGGCGATCAGGTCGGCCCGCAGGGTCCAGCTGGCCCGGAAGTAGCCGAACACCCACACCATGTTGGGCACGCCGGTGAACATCATGCCGCGGTAGGTGACGGTGTTCGCGAAATCCAGCGGCTTGCCGTCGACCACGAAGTCGATATCGCCCAGGACGTTCAGGTTGAAGCCGGTGGCCGTGATGATCACGTCGGCCTCCAGCGTCTCGCCCGACTTCAGCAGGATGCCCGTCTCGGTGAAGCGGTCGATCTCGTCGGTGACCACCGAGGCCTTGCCCTGCTTCACCGCCTGGAAGATGTCGCCGTCCGGCACAAAGGCGATCCGCTGCCGCCAGGGACGGTAGGTCGGCGTGAAGTGCTTCGCCGTAATCTCCGGGCCCACGAAGGCCGAGACCCCGGCCAGCAGTTCGGCCTTCACGACCTCCGGCTCGTCGATGGAACGGCGAGTGAAGAGGTCCTGGTTGTAGAGCTGCTGGCGGCGGACGATCTCGTGGATCCAGGCCTCGTCGACCTCCAGCAGCCGCAGCTGGTCGGCGATGTCGATCGCGTTGCGGCCCGGGATGAAATAGGTCGGCGAGCGCTGCAGCAGGGTCACGTGCCCACAATCGTCGGCGATGTTGGGCAGGAGGGTCGCCGCCGTGGCGCCCGAGCCGATGATCACGACCTTCTTGCCCTTCAGCTCCAGGTCGTCGGGCCAGGTCTGCGGGTGGACGATGCGGCCCTTGAAGCTGTCCATGCCGGCCCATTCGGGCGTGTAGCCCTCGGACTGGCGGTAGTAGCCCTGGCACATCCACAGGAAGTTGGCCGTGAAGCGCAGCGGCTCGCCGGTGTCCAGGCGGACGGCCTCGATCGTCCAGAGGTTCCGCTCGCTGGACCAGGTCGCCCGCTCGATGCGGTGGCGATAGCGGATATGGGGCGCCAGGTCGTTCTCTTCGATCACCTCGCCCATGTACGAGAGGATCTCTTCCGCGGTGGCGATGGGCGGGCCCACCCAGGGCTTGAACCGATAGCCGAAGGTGTAGAGGTCGCTGTCCGACCGGATGCCCGGATACTTGTGGGTCAGCCAGGTGCCGCCGAAGCTTTCGAGGGTCTCGAGCACCACGAACGACCGATCGGGCGACTGCTGGCGCAGGTGGTAGGCGGCGCCGACCCCCGAGATCCCTGCCCCCACGATCAGGACGTCGAAGTGGCCGGCGTCCGTGGCGGTCGCGGTGACAGCATTCATGGCTCAAGCCTCCCAATGTTTTGTTGGGGCCGACCATGTGCGCCTGCCAGGGCCCGGCCCTTGATGCAGATCAATCTAAGTGATCGTTGATAACTAATCTAGCGGGAAGCTAGGCGAGCATGTCCCAGGCCAGCGGCTCGCCCCGCGTCAGGTCACGGACGGCCTTCCGCCCCAGCACCGCGTCGAGGTGCGCGGGGGCCAGGCCGTTGCCCGGCCGGATCGAGCGCACGTTGGCCCGCGTCAGGGGCTCGCCCGCCTTCACGTCGGCGGCCACGTAGAGCGAGCGGCGGAACTGCACGTTGCCGCGTTCGGAGCCCAGGAGGTCGTAGTGCGCCCGGCCCAGCGCGGACCAGGCCGCCCTGGTGTCGTCCACCAGCGCCTTGAACTCCGCCGGCTCCAGGCTGAACGCCGCGTCCGGCCCGCCGTCGGCGCGCGCCAGGGTGAAGTGCTTTTCGATCACGCTGGCGCCCATGGCCACGGCCGCCACCGAGGCCGCCGTGCCGGGCGTGTGGTCCGACAGCCCGACCGGGCAGCCGAACCGCTGGGCCATGTCGGCGACGGTGCGGACATTGGCGTCGGCGAAGGTGGCCGGATAGCTCGAGACGCAGTGCAGCAGCACCACGCCCGGCGCGCCGCCCGCCAGCGCCGCGTCCCGCGCCGCCTCGATCTCGGCCAGGTTGGCCATGCCGGTGGAGATGATCAGGGGCCGCCCCTTGCCCGCCGCGTAACGGATCAGCGGCAGGTCGACGGCCTCGAACGAGGCGATCTTGTAGGCGGGCGCGTCCAGGCCGGCCAGCAGGTCCACCGCCGTCTCGTCGAAGGGGCTGGAGAAGATGATCACGCCTCGCGCCCGCGCCCGCTCGAAGATCGCCGCGTGCCATTCGTAGGGGGTGTAGGCCTCCTGGTAGAGCTCGTAGAGGCTGCGGCCGTCCCACAGGCCGCCGGTGATCCGGAACTCCGGCCGGTCCACGTCCATGGTGATGGTGTCGGCGGTATAGGTCTGGATCTTGATCGCGTCGCAGCCCGTGTCGGCGGCCGCGTCCACCATGGCCAGGGCCCGGTCCAGGCTGCCGTTGTGGTTGCCCGACAGCTCGCAGATCACGAACGGCGGATGGTCCGCGCCGATCTTCCGGCCGGCGATCTCGATCTCAGGCGACGTACCCATCCAGGAAATCTAACGCCGTCTCGCTGAAAGCGGTGTTAACCAACCCGGCATCTGCCGTCGCACCCGCCCGGAATCGACACTACATTGGCGCCATGTCCGAACCTCGTTCCGTCCGCTGCCTGATCGTGGGCTCCGGCCCCGCCGGCTACACCGCCGCCGTCTATGCTGCGCGCGCCCTGCTGAACCCCGTGCTGATCCAGGGCATCCAGCCCGGCGGCCAGCTCACCATCACCACCGACGTGGAGAACTATCCCGGCTTCGCCGACGTCATCCAGGGGCCCTGGCTGATGGAGCAGATGCAGGCCCAGGCGGAGCACGTCGGGACCGAGATCGTCAGCGACATCGTCACCAAGGCCGACCTGTCGAAGCGGCCGTTCCGGCTGGAGACCGACAGCGGCCAGGTGTGGCTGGCCGAGACCCTGATCATCGCCACCGGCGCCCAGGCCAAGTGGCTGGGGATCGAGACCGAACAGAAGTTCCAGGGGTTCGGCGTCTCGGCCTGCGCCACCTGCGACGGCTTCTTCTACCGCGGCAAGAACGTGATCGTGGTGGGCGGCGGCAACACCGCGGTGGAGGAGGCCCTGTTCCTCACCAACTTCGCCGCCAAGGTCACCGTCGTGCACCGCAAGGACGAGTTCCGCGCCGAGCGGATCCTGCAGGAGCGCCTGTTCAAGCATCCCAAGATCGAGGTGATCTGGGAGCATGTCCTGGACGAGGTGGTCGGCGAGACCGACCCCATGGGCGTCACCGGCGCGCGGCTGAAGAACGTGAACACCGGCGCCGTCCAGACCGTGCCCGCCGACGGCGTCTTCATCGCGATCGGCCACGCCCCGGCCTCGCAGCTCTTCAAGGGCCAACTCGAGATGGACGCCTCGGGCTATCTGAAGGTGAAGCCGGGCACGGCCTCGACCGCCATCGAGGGCGTCTACGCCGCCGGCGACGTCACCGACGACGTCTACCGCCAGGCCGTGACCGCCGCCGGCATGGGCTGCATGGCTGCGCTGGAAGCCGTGCGGTTCCTGGCCGAGGAGGACCACAAGGCCGCTCACCACCCGATCAGCCACCAGGAGGCGCAGAAGATCGGCGTTTGGTGAGAATTAATCGCAACGGCTCCGCTTGAGTCGGAAACCCGACCCGCGGTTCGGCGGTTATGCCCACGTGGAACCGCAAAACCAGAGTGCGAGTGATCGGTACAGGATGCAGGCCGAGGTGGTGATGCGCCTGGCCGCCAAGGCCGGGAGCCCGGCCGAGAAGGACGTCTACCTCTCCATCGCCGAGGGCTGGCGCAAGCTGGCCCTGGAAGCCCTGCGCAACGAGCGCCAGGACATGCCGCAGGCGGCGCGGGAGACCCGCAGCTTCCGCCACGATCCGTGATCTAGCCTGACGCCGGCCGCGCGGCGGGCTAACCTCGCCCGATGATCCGGCACGCCCGCACCGTCGACCATGCCGCCATCGCCGAGATCGTCGAGGCCGCCTTCGGCCAGCCCGACGAGGCGCGCCTGGTCGAGCGCCTCCGCGCCGACGGCGACGTCCTGTTCGAACTCGTGGCCATTGAGGACGGGCGCATCGACGGCCACATCCTGTTCAGCCGCCTGTGGGCGCAGAGCCCTCACCTCTACGCCGCCCTCGCGCCCGTGGCCGTCCGGCCGAGCGTCCAGCGGGCGGGCCTCGGCTCGGCCCTGGTCCGCGCCAGCCTGGAGCAGGCCCGCGAGTTCGGCGCGCACGGGGTGATCGTGCTGGGCCATCCCACCTACTACCCCCGGTTCGGCTTTTCTGCGGAGGCCGCCGCCCAGGTCCGCTCCGTCTACGCGGGCGGTCCAGCGTTCATGGCCCTGGCCATCGAACCGGGCGCCTTCGACGATCCGCTGAGCGTCACCTATCCCGACGCCTTTTCCGCCTGATCCGGCTAGGATGGTCTCATGAAGTCCGCTGCCTTCGTCCTGGCCCTTTCGCTCACCGCCGGAGCCGCCCAGGCCCAGACCGCCGCCGAAGCTCTGCTGTCCGCGCCGCTGCGCGCGCCGCCGCAGAGCCTCGCCATGGACCTCGCCGAGGCCAAGCCCGCCTTCACGCCGCGCTACGCCCATGCGCCGGAGCCGCGGATCGCGGGCGTCGCCAAGACATCGCTGGACCGCCGGCTGAGCGACGAGGGGGTGGTGGGCTCGCTGGGCTTCCTCTGCGGCCTGGAGCCGGGCGCCGAGCGCAAGGCCGGCGCGGCCGCCACGCGGGGCTACGACCCCACCGGCCGGTTCGTGGGCGCCAAGCTGCGCGTGGCGTTCAGGTAGCCGCGGGCGCGGCGGTCACCGGCGCGGGCGAAGGGCTCGCAGCCGCAGGCTTCTGGTCCATCGCCCGCTCCATCGCCTCCAGGCTCTGGTTGATGCGCTTGACCTCCTCAGCGGTCGGCTGGCGGCGCGTGGACATCAGGACGCCCATCACCCGCGTCCGCTCGCCGCCCGGCAGGGTGGGGTCGACGACGCTGTAGGTGCGCACCTCGCCGGCCACGGCCAGGGTGATCTTGCGCTCGGAGGCGATGCCCTGTGTCTCTGGCGACAGCAGGCCGCCTTGCGTCCGCGAATCCAGCCCGCCCAGCACCGCCGGCGACAGGTAGGCCTCGCCTCCGGCATAGCGGCCGGTGAAGGCCGGCGGCTCGCCCCACGGTCCGGTCCAGCGGTAGAAGATGTGCTGTCCCACCCGGGTCATCTTCACCAGCGTCGGCGCCCAGTACGGCGACACGTACTGCGCGTGATAGTGGGTCGCCGAGCCCACGGTCTTGTCCACGTAGCCGTTCAGGGCCCGCTCGGCGACGGCGCGGGCGCGCTTCCACAGCCCAGGCTCCGGCGCGTAGCGGAGCGAGCCGTCGCAGGTGAACGTGAACTGGCAGCCGGTCGCCCGGGCCGAGCCCTGGTAGACCACGCCGCAGACCGACTTCGGATAGGCCGGGTGGCGCATCCGGTTCAGCACCACCTGGGCCACGGCTTCCTGGCCGACGTCCGGCTCCCGGGCGGCCTCGTAGTACACCGCCTCGGCCAGGCACTGGACGGCCCGCGCGCGGTCGGGGCCCGTGGCCTTCAGCACGAACGGCTTCATCGGCCGGATCGGCAGGCGCGAGAACGGGCGAAGCGCGTTCACCTCCTCGGCCGTGGCGCTGTCGGTCTCGGTGGCTAGTCCCAGATCGGGAACGTCTTCGATATCGAGGCTGCCCCAGCCCTGGGGCCGCGCCCACAGGTCCGGCGCGCGAGAGGCGGGATCGTGCCGCACGGCCAGCGCCCGCATCGCCGGATCCATGCCCGACGCCAGCTTGAAGAGGCCCTCGTTCGAGAGGTCGTACGAGGCGAAGCGCGCCGCGTTCTGCGCCCCCGGCGACGGCGCGCAGGCGGGTCCGGCCACGGCGGCCGTCAGGACCACAGCGGCCCCGATCTTCGCCCACGACGGGCGAAGCCGATCCCAGCGCAACGTCTTCAGGGTCATCCCCCCTCTAGAGTTCGAGCCGTCGCATATAGGTGCAAACCGGCGATATTTGGACCCATGGCCGGCAAAATTCGTGCAACCTCTGGAGAAGCGGGCTGTGGCCGCGAGCCGCGGCCTGGCCTGTTGCATGGCTCCGAGACGCATCCCATGCTGGCGGGGGGCCCATCCCATGCTGGCGGGGGGCCCATGCGGGCTCGGGGGTTTGATGCCACGTTCATGATCCGGGCGCTGTCCCCGCTCCAGCTCGTTCCGCGACGCTCGCCGCCATTCCTGATGGCGCTGGGCATCAGTGTCGCCGCCCTCGCAGGCGCCGTCCTGCTGCGGGGCGCCCTGCTCGGTTTCGAGAACGCCACCGCCCTGTCGGCCACGACCTTCCCCGCCCTCATGCTGGCGACGCTCTATGCGGGCCCGCGCTGGGGCTGGGCGACGCTGGGCGCCTCGCTGGTCCTGGGCAACTGGGCGCCGCTGATCACCGCCGTGGGCGTCTCCAACGCCGCCGTCGTGGCGATGTTCACGATCTCGGCGGCCCTGACCATCCTGGTGTCCTCCAGCTTCCGCGAGGCCCTGGTGCGCCTGGACGAGGCCAACGCCGCCCACGCCGCCGCCCAGAAGAACCTGGAGGTCACCGAAAGCCGCTTCCGGACCCTGGCCGACAGCGCGCCGATCCTGATGTGGGTCACCCGGACGGATGGCCGCCGCGAGTTCGCCAACAAGACTTACGTCGATTTCCTGGGCGCCGGGTTCGAGACGGCGCTGGACTTCGACTGGCGCAAGGTCCTGCACCCCGACGATCTCGCCCGCATCCTGCAGGAACAGGTGGCCGGCGAGGCCTCGCGCAAGCTGTTCACCCTGGAGGCCCGGTTCCTGCGCCACGACGGCGAGTACCGCTGGGTGCGCTCGGTCTCCCAGCCCCGTTGGGACCCCGACGGCGCCTTCGCCGGATTCATCGGCGTTGGGTTCGACATCACCGACGCCAAGCGCGCCGAGGAAGACCTGAAGCGGATCAACGACTTGCTGGCCGAGCGGGTGCAGGAGGCGCTGGCCGAGCGCGACGAGGCCGAAGCCGCCCTTCAGCGGGCGCAGAAGCTGGAGGCGGTGGGCCAGCTCACCGGCGGCGTGGCGCACGACTTCAACAACCTGCTCACCGTGGTCATCGGCGCCCTCGACCTGATGCAGCGCCACCCGGGCGACGAGGCCCGCCGCGAGCGGATGATCGACGCGGCCCTGGGGGCGGCCCGGCGCGGCGAGCGCCTGACCCAGCAACTCCTGGCCTTCTCGCGCCGCCAGGCGCTGAAACCCGAGCCCGTCCAGGTCGATGTCATGCTCAAGGAGAGCGAGCCGCTGCTTCGGCGCGCCGTCGGCGAGGCCGTCGCCCTGGTGGTCGCCCCCTCCGCGCCCGGGGCGGTCGTCAACGTCGATTCCAGCCAGTTCGAGGCGGCCGTCATGAACCTGGTGGTCAACGCGCGCGACGCGACGCCCGCCGGCGGGATGATCCGGGTCGAGACCCTCCCCGTCCGGCTCGGCGACCGCCAGGTGGAGGCGCTGGAGGCGGGCGACTACCTCTGCGTGGCCGTTCACGACACCGGCGCGGGGATGGACGAGGCCACGATCGCGCGCGCCTTCGAGCCCTTCTTCACCACCAAGGCGCAGGGCCGAGGCACCGGCCTGGGCCTGAGCCAGGTCTACGGCTTCGCCCGGCAGAGCGGCGGGACCGCCACCGTCGACAGCAAGCCGGGCAAGGGGGCCAGCGTCTGCCTCTACCTGCCGCGCATCGACGGGGACTCGTCGGCCGCGACGCCCGACGCCGGCCAGGCGTCTCCGGAGCCGGGCCCCCGCCTGCGTGTGCTGCTGGTGGAGGACGACGCCCAGGTCGCCGAACTGGTCGAGGCGATGCTGCGCGACCTTGGTCACGACGTCCGCCGCGCCGAACATGCCGACGCGGCCCTGGCCCTGCTGCACGCATCCGAGCCCTTCGACCTGATGCTCACCGACCTCATCATGCCCGGCGACAAGTCGGGCGTGGACCTCGCCCGCGAGGCTGTGGCCCTGCGTCCGGACCTGCCTGTGATGCTGTCCTCGGGCTATACCGGCGAGGTCCTTTCGGCCGCCGAGGACACCCCCTGGCCCCTGCTGCGCAAGCCGTACGGGCCCCAACAGCTCTCCCAGGCCATCGCCGACCTGCTGGGTTCCGCCGCCAGAAAGTGATCGCCTCGGCCGCAAAGGCCCTTGCACGTCCTCGGGTCACCCCTATATGCTCGCTTATGCTCCAAGTGAGCAAAAGGGAGTAGCGCCGAGCCTCGACGCCCGGCGCATTTTATAGGCCTAAGAAATGCTCAAAGTGAGCATAAGGAGGGATCCATGGCCGCCGACGGGTTCCAGTTCGCGTTCACCCCCGCTGTCGAAGCCGCCACCGCGCCGGCGTGGGAAAAGGTGAAGCGTCACGTCACGCCCATGGAATGGCGCCTCCAGGCTCCGCTGATCGCCGAGATCAACCGGCTGAAGCGCGAGAAGGACGCCGTGATCCTCGCCCACAACTACATGACGCCCGAGATCTTCCACGGTGTTGGCGACTATGTCGGCGACAGCCTGGGCCTGGCCAAGGAAGCCGCGCGCTCGGACGCGAAGGTGATCGTCCAGGCGGGCGTCCACTTCATGGCCGAGACCTCCAAGATCCTGTCGCCGGAGAAGCGCGTCCTGATCCCGGACCTGCGCGCCGGCTGCTCGCTCGCCAGCTCGATCACCGGCGCCGACGTGCGCCTGATCAAGCAGCGCTACCCCGGCCTGCCGGTGGTCACCTATGTGAACACCACGGCCGACGTGAAGGCCGAGACCGACATCTGCTGCACCAGCGCCAACGCCGTGCAGGTGGTGGAGGAAGCCGCGAAGCTGTGGGGCGTCGACCGGGTGATCCTGATCCCCGACGAGTTCCTGGCCCGCAACGTGGCCCGCCAGACCGACATCGGCATCATCGCCTGGAAGGGCCGCTGCGAGGTGCACGAGCGCTTCACGGCCGACGACATCCTGGAGATCAAGGCCGCCTACCCCGACGCCGAAGTCCTGGCCCACCCCGAGTGCCCGGCCGAGGTGCTGGAGGTCTCGGACTTCGCCGGCTCGACGGCGGCCATGAACGACTACGTGATCCAGCGCCGGCCCAAGCGCGTGGTGCTGATCACCGAGTGCTCGATGGCCGACAACGTCGCCGCCGACGCGCCGTTCACCGAATTCGTGCGGCCCTGCAACCTGTGCCCGCACATGAAGATGATCAGCCTCGAGAACATCTACGAGGCCCTGCTGCACGACCGCCACGAGGTGACCGTCGATCCGGCGATCGCCGAGCGTGCGCGCCTAGCCGTCCAGCGGATGATCGACCTGCCGCCGCCGGCGCGCCCGGCGCGCTACGACCTCGTCAAGGCGCGTCATCACGTCGACGTGGAGCTGATCTGATGGCCGAGCGCCTCCGTCACGACGGAGTGCTTGTGGTCGGCGCGGGCCTGGCGGGCCTCAGCGCGGCCCTGGCGGCTGCGCCGGCCAAGGTGCTGCTCCTCACGGAGGCGCCCCTGAACCACGGCTGCTCCTCAGCCTGGGCGCAGGGCGGCGTGGCCGCGGCGCTGTCGGCCGACGACGCGCCCGAGTTGCACGCGGAGGACACCGTCGCCGCCGGCGCGGGTCTCGTCGATCCCGAGGCCGCCCGCCTTCTGGCCGCCGAAGGTCCGGCGGCTGTGCGACGGCTGGCGGCCCTGGGCGCGCCCTTCGACCAGCGCGCCGACGGCGGGTTCGCGCAGAGCCTCGAGGCGGCCCACTCGAAGGCGCGCGTCGCCCGCGTCAAGGGCGACCAGGCCGGCCGCGCCATCATGGAGGCGGTCACGGTCGCGGCCCTGGCCGCACCCCACATCCAGGTGAAGACCGGCGCGAAGCTCGTCGGCCTGCTGCAGGACGCCACGGGCCGCATCCGCGGCGTGCTGGCGCGCATCGACGGCCAGCCGGTCGAGATCGCGGCCAAAGCCGTCATTCTCGCCGCCGGCGGCATCGGCGGCCTCTACGCCGTCACCACGACGCCCGCCGAACTGAAGGGAGAAGGCCTGGGCCTGGCGGCGATGGCCGGCGCGGTGATCGCCGATCCCGAGTTCGTGCAGTTCCACCCCACGGCCATCGACATCGGCCGCGACCCCGCCCCGCTCGCCACCGAGGCCCTGCGCGGCGAGGGCGCCAAGCTGCTGGACGGCGCGGGTCGGCCCTTCATGGCCAACTACCACCCTGCGGCCGAACTCGCCCCGCGCGACGTGGTGGCGCGCGCCATCCATGCCGAGCGCGCGGTGCGCGGCGGCGCCTTCCTCGACGCCCGCGAGGCGGTGGGGGCGCACTTCCCCGAGGAGTTCCCCGCGGTCTTCGCCGCCTGCATGGGCGGCGGCATCGACCCGCGCGTCCAGCCGATCCCCGTCGCGCCGGCCTGCCACTACCACATGGGCGGGATCGCCACCGACATGGACGGCCGCACGTCTTTGCCCGGTCTCTACGCCGCAGGCGAATGCGCCTCGACGGGCGTCCACGGCGCCAACCGCCTGGCCTCGAACTCGCTGCTGGAAGCCGCCGTCTTCGGCGAGCGTGCGGGCCGCGCCGCCCGCGACGAGCGCCCGGCGAGCGGACCCTACGCCGTCGTGACGGCGCCCGAGCTGCCGGACGAGGCGCTGCAGACCCTGCGCCAGGCCATGAGCCGCGAGGCCGGCGTGGTCCGCGACGCCGAGGGCCTCGGCCGCCTGATGTTGCTGATCGGCGACCTGGAAGCGCGGCATGGCCGCGCCGCCTCGCTGGCCGCCGCCCGCCTGGTGGCCGCCTGCGCCCTGAACCGGCGCGAGAGCCGCGGCGGCCACTTCCGCGCAGACTTTCCCGAAGCGGCGGCGCCGGACCGCACCTTCGTCACCCTCGACCGGATCGACCCGGCCGGCCTCAGGTACGCAGCGGAATGACCATCGAACCCTTGCCCGACCTGCTGGTCGCGCCGATCGTGCGCGCCGCCCTGGCCGAAGACCTGGGGCGCGCCGGCGACATCACGGCCCAGGCCTGCGTGCCGGCCGACGTCCGCCTCACCGCCGACTTCGTCGCCCGCCGCGGCGGCGTGGTGGCGGGCCTCGCGTGCGTCCGCCTTGCCATGGCCGAGCTGGACCCCAGCGTCCGCATCGACCCGCTCAGCGCCGACGGCCAGGCCGTGCCCGCCGGCACGACCCTGGTCCGCGTCAGCGGCTCGGCCCGGGCGATCCTCACCGCCGAGCGCACGGCGCTGAACCTGCTGGGCCGCCTCTGCGGCATCGCCACCCTCACCCAGGACTTCGTGGAAGCCGTCGCGGGCACGAGCGCGAAGATCACCGACACGCGCAAGACCACGCCCGGGCTGCGCGCCCTGGAGAAGTACGCCGTCCGCTGCGGCGGCGGTACGAACCACCGCTTCGGCCTGGATGACGCCATCCTGATCAAGGACAACCACGTGGCCGCCTGCGGGTCCGTCGGCGAGGCCGTCCGCCGGGCCAAGGCTTTCGCCGGCCACCTGGTCAAGGTGGAGGTCGAGGTCGACAGCCTGCTGCAGCTGCGTGAGGCGCTGGCCCACGACCCCGACGTCATCATGCTCGACAACTTCACCGTCGACGACATGCGCGACGCGGTGAAGCTGGTGGATGGGCGCATCAAGCTGGAAGCGTCGGGCGGGATCACCCTCGACACCGTCCGCGCCTTCGCCGAGACCGGCGTCGACGTGATCAGCGTCGGGGCCCTCACCCATTCGGCCAAGGTCCTGGACATCGGCCTCGACGCCGTCGACGCCTGACGAAACCAACCCTCGGCCCGCGGGTTCACCTCTCCCAAGAAGAGGAGGAGCCCATGGCTTCCAAAGCGCCCCCCATTCCCCCGGAACAGCGCGCCTCGCCGGGGGAGAAGCCCCACATCGAAGGCGCCGACATCGGACGTCGCGACCGGGTGACCGGCGCCCAGTCCGAGCAGCCGGGCGACGATGACGTCAACCTGAAGTCCCAGGGCCGTCACGGCAACATCGCCCAGAACACTACCCATCAGGGCAACGTCCAGGACCGCTGACATGCCGGACAAACATCCCAACACCGACCGATGGGGCGGCCCGGGCGCCAGCCACGAGGACCGCTCAGAACCTCAACCCAAGGACCCGCCCTTCGGCGGCCGTGGTCCCGAGGAGCCGACGAACACCCAGTTCAGCGGCGTGTCCGGCGGTGGCGGCGAGCGCGATCGCCACCATGCCCACGACGCCAAGGGCAAGCGCGACACCGAACAGAACAGCCGCCAGCGCGCGAAGCACTAGGCCACCCCGGCCGCGGACCACCCCCAGGTCCGCGGCCGACGGTCCGCGACAAAATCCTCAACCGATCGGTTGACAATCCGCGCGGCCCCCAACACATTCAACCTCATGGTTGAATTACATTTCACCCCGGACTCGGCTCGACTGGACGCCGTCTTCCACGCCCTCGGCGACCCCACGCGGCGCAACATGCTCCGCGATCTGGCCTCCGGGCAGCGCACCGTGGGCGAACTCGCCGCGCCGTTCGACATGTCGCTGGCCGCGGCCTCCAAACACATCCGGTCGCTGGAAAAGGCGGGCCTCGTCCGTCGGACGATCCGCGGCCGCACCCACGTCTGCCGCCTCGAGCCCCGCGCGCTCGCCGACGCCCACCAGTGGATCAGCTTCTACGAGCGCTTCTGGAACAGCCGCTTCGATGTCCTCGAGGATCTGCTGCGGCGCGCCGACACCCCCGATCCCCAAGGAGACGAGCAATGACCGACGCCACGACCGTGAGCGCCTACGGCGAGCTGATCGAGCCCGCCACCGTGCGGATCCAGCGCCTGCTCCCCGGCCCGATCGAGCGGGTCTGGTCCTACCTCACCGACAGCGACCTCCGCGCCCAATGGCTGGCGCGCGGCGATATGCCTATGCAGGTCGGCGGCAAGGTCGAACTGGTCTGGCGTAACGACGAGCTGAGCGGCCGGCACGAGGATCGCCCCGAGGGTGTCGCCGAGGAGCAGCGCATGCAGTGCGCGGTCACCCGCCTCGACCCGCCCCACCTCCTGGCGATCAGCTGGGGCGAGCGCGGCAGCGAGGTAACCTTCGAGCTGGAGCCGCAAGGGTCGGAGGTGATGCTTACCCTCACCCACCGCCGCCTGCCCGACCGCGCCAGCCTGCTGGGCGTGTCCGCCGGCTGGCACGCGCATCTCGACGTGCTGCAGGCCCGGATGCGCGAGGTGGCGCCGCCCTCATTCTGGAAGGCTTGGACCGGCCTCCGGGCCGAGTACGACAAGCGCCTTCCGTAACCCCTGCCCGTTCCTCGAAACCTTCCAAGCGCAAGAGTTCACTCATGAATACCCCTCCGATCGTCTCGCCCGAGGCGTGGGAAGCCGCGCGTGCGCAGCTACTCGTGAAAGAGAAGGCGATGACCCGCGCCCGTGACGCGCTGGCCGCCGAGCGCCGGCGGATGCCCTGGCTCGCCGTCGAAAAGGACTATGTCTTCGAAGGCCCGAACGGCCCGGCAAGGCTGGTCGACCTGTTCGACGGCCGCCGGCAGCTGATCGTCTACCGCGCCTTCTTCGAGCCGGGCGTGCTCGGCTGGCCCGAACGCGCCTGCCGCGGCTGCTCACTTGTGGCCGATCAGGTCGCCCACGTCGCGCACCTGAACGCCCGCGACACCACCCTCGTCTTCGTCTCCCGCGCGCCCCAGGCGGACATCGCCGCCCTCAAGGCCCGGATGGGCTGGACGATGCCCTGGTTCACGATCACCGACAGCTTCGACGCCGACGTCGGCGTGGCCGAGTGGCACGGCACCAACGTCTTCTACCGCGACGGCGAGCGGGTGTTCCGCACCTACTTCGTCAACAACCGTGGCGACGAGCAGATGGGCAACACCTGGAACTACCTCGACATCACCCCCCTCGGCCGCCAGGAGCTCTGGGAAGACTCGCCCGGGGGCTATCCCCAGACGCCGACCTACAAGTGGTGGAATTGGCACGACGCCTACGAACCCCAGGCCGCGCCCGATCCGGCGTGGGTGGCGGTGTCCGACGCCGGAGAGGCCGCCTTCCGCAAAGAGAGCGCCAAGGCGTGAGAGTGTCCCGCGGCCTCGGTCTCGCAGCCGCCCCGACCTTCGCGGCCATGGCGCTGCTCAATGGGCTGGGGGCCGGGGGGCCGGCGGATCCAATCTGCTCTGCCCTGCCGGGATCTCCCCTGGGCGGCATGACGGCCATGTACCTGCTCATGGCCGCCTTCCACCTGGGCCCCTGGCTGGACCGGCCCCGGCGTCGTTCGTCGGGCCACCTGCGGCCTTCGTCGCATTAACGAGGTGTCATTGGCCCAGGCGCGCGGCGACGGCGTAGCCTGGGCCCATGCTCAAGCCAGCCCTTCTCGCCGCTTTCGTAGCGGTCGCCTCCGCCGCCCACGCGCAAGACCCTGCCGCGGGCTACCCGAAGCTGATCCCCGCCCCCGGCGGAGAAGTCGTGATCCCAAGCGCCGGCGCGCAGCAGGCCTATGACGGGTTGAAATACGCCCCCGCGCGGCGCGCCGGGGATTTCCTCTACATCTCAGGTGTGATCGCCGGGCCCCGCGGCGCGGCGGAGCGCGACGGACCGGCCTTTACCGAACAGACCCGCCGCGCCTTCCGGGCGATCGAGGCGATGCTGAAAGCCGAGGGGCTGACCTTCGCCGATGTGGCGATGATCAACACCTTTCACGTCTGGGACGGTCCCGGCTTCAAGGGCACGCGCGACGAGCAGTTCGCCGCCTTCGCCAAGGCCAAGGACGAGTTCATGGCTGCGCCGCACCCCGCCTGGACGGCGGTCGGCACGACGGGCCTCCTGGCGGACGACGGGGTGGTGGAGATCCAGATGATCGCCTACGCACCCCGCAATCGGTGACCGTCAGCTCGCCTTCTTGAACTGCACCGCCTCGGCTTCCACGGGGCGGCTGCCGGCGCCGGGGTGCACCTTGAAGGCGCTGATCAGCTGGCTGAGGTCGCGAGCCTGGCGCAGGAGCGTGTGGCTCGCCGCGGTGCTCTGTTCGACCATGGCCGCGTTCTGCTGGGTGGTGTGGTCCATCTGGTTGATGGCCGTGTTCACCTGACCCAGGGCCGACGACTGCTCGCGCGCCGAGGCTGCGATCTGGGTGACCAGCTGGGCGATCTGGTTGAACTGGTCGAAGATCTGCTGCAGCGCCTCGCCCGTCTGGCCGACCAGCTCCACGCCGGCGCCCACGTGACGGGTGGAAACGCCGATCAGCGTCTTGATCTCCTTGGCCGCCTCCGCCGAGCGCTGGGCCAGCTGCCGCACTTCCGAGGCGACGACCGCGAAGCCCTTGCCGGCGTCACCGGCGCGCGCCGCCTCGACCCCGGCGTTCAGCGCCAGCAGGTTGGTCTGGAAGGCGATCTCGTCGATCACCCCGATGATCTGGCCGATCTGGTTCGACGACGAGGAGATCTCGTCCATGGCCGAGACGGCGCGTCCGACCACGTCGCTGCTGGCGTCCGCGCTGGCGCGGGCCTCGGTGACGACTTTGTCCGCCTGCTGGGCGCCTTCCGAGGTCTTGCGAACGGTGGCGGTGATTTCGTCCAGCGCCGCGGCCGTCTGTTCCAGGCTGGCGGCCTGGGCCTCGGTGCGGCGGGCCAGGTTGTCGGCCGCCTGGCTGATCTCGCCCGACCCTGCCGACATGGCGTTCGAGTTCTCCTGGATCTTGCCCATCGTGCGTTCCAGGTTGGAGACCGCGCTGTTGAAGTCGTTGCGCAGCTGCTCGTACGAGCCGTTGAAGGCCGTATCGATGCGATAGGTGAGGTCGCCGGCCGACAGGCGCGACAGGCCCTGGGCCAGGGCCTGCACGACCGCCGTCTGCTCCGCCTGGGTCCGGGCGCGTTCGGCCTCGGTGGCGGCGCGTTGGCGGGTCGATTCCTCCCGGGAGACCTCGGCCTCGCTTTCCAGCCGCAGGCGCGCCAGGGCGCCTTCCTTGAAGCTGAGCACGGCCTTGGCCATGTCGCCCACCTCGTCCTTGCGGTCGGCGGCCGGCACCACGACGTCGTTGTCGCCGGCAGCGAGCTTGCGCATGATCTGGGTCATGGCCCGCACGGGCGTGGCGATCGAGCGGGACAGGATCACGCCGCAGACCGCCGCCAGCACGCCCAGCAGGATGACCCCGCCGATCAGGCCGAACGTCACGCGCTGCATGGCGCCGGCCTGCGCAGCCGCCTCCCGCTCCTGGGTTTTGGTCGCCGCCTCCTCCAGGGCGCCCAACGCGTCTTCAACCGGCGAGATGGCCTTGTCCGCGACGCCGTCGTTGCTCACCAGCGCGACGCCTTGCTCGCGCGTCATCGGGTCCGATCCCAGCGCAATGCCGATGTTGAGGGCCACCTTCTCGTAGTTTGCGAACGCCGCGTCCGCCTTCTTGACGATCGCCGTCTCTTCCGCGTTTCCGGCCGTCAGCGTGCGCAGCGCCTTCATCGCTTCGAAGAACTTGACCTTGTGGGCCTCGTTGATGCGCTTGACGTAGTAGGTGTCGCCCGACAGCAGGAAGCCGCGCAGCGAGTTCTCCTGCCGCGCCAGCCGGAAAGTGGCGTCCTGGGTCGCCGACAGCACCTGCCGCGCGCGTTCGGTGCGGGCGGCCGACGCAGCCAGTTCCGCATTCGTCAGGTAGAGCCCGAGACCGCCGGCAGCGATCGTGGCCAGCATTCCGGAGAAGACCAGGATGAGCTTCGCGGAGATCGAAACGTTGCTGAATTTCACCTTGAGTCCTGTCGGTCGAGAGGTGGAGCAGTTCAACCCAACACTGCTCGGCGTTTACTACCTCCCGATTAAGGACCCGCCTGAAAGGCTGGGACAGTATGTCGCAGACCTCAGTTTTCCCTCGGGAATTCGGATATTCACGTTCTGGTTGTGACGATGTTGACCAGCAGTTCACCTCTGCGATCTTAAGGACGTCACGAAATTGTCGCGGACAAAGGGTCCTCCTCCAATGAGCAAGCTACTGCGAACGTCGGCGCTCGCCGTCCTGATCTCGAGCGCCTCGGCGCCGGCCCTGGCGCAGACGAGCGACGAGCGGATCGCAGCCCTCGAAGCCAAGATCGCGGCCTTGACGGGAGAGCTGTCGGAACTGAAGGCCGAGACCCAGAAGGCCAATCAGGAGGTGAACAAGAAGCTCGGCGCCACCGCCACGCTCTCCAACGGCCGGCCGACCATCACCAGCGCCGACGGCAGCCAGAAGTTCGCCCTCCGCGGCATCGTCCAGTTCGACGCGGCGGCCTACGACAGCCGGAACACCCCGCCCGGCGCAACGGACCTGAACTCCGGCACGAACTTCCGCCGCGCCCGGCTGGGCGTCGAAGGCACGGTGGCCAAGCACTGGAACTACGTCCTGACCGCCGATTTCGGCGGCAGCGGCACGGAGGGCGCCCAGCTCAACGCCGGCTATATTGAGTACACGGGCTGGAAGCCGGCCGACGGGGTGAATGCCCGTCTGCGCATCGGCGCCTGGGCGACGCCCACCGGCCTGGAAGACGCCACGAGCAATACTGAGGGCCTGTTCCTCGAGCGCGCCGCGGTTGCCGAGATGGTGCGCAACCTGGCCGGCGGCGACGCCCGGTCGAGCGTCGGCGCCCTGTTCAACGGTGAGCGCTGGTACGCCTCGGCCGTGCTGACGGGCGGCCTCGTCGGCGGCTCGGGCGAGTTCGACGAGCAGGCCGGCTACCTCGGCCGCATCGCCCTCAACCCCATCGCCGGCAAGGACTACGCGATCCACGTGGGCGCCAACGTCCAGGGCGTGTTCGAGGTCGCCGACACCGGCGCCGGCGCAGCCAAGGTCACCCAGCTGCGCCTGCGGGAACGGCCGGAACTGCGCGTGGACGGCACGCGCCTGGTCGACACCGGCGCCCTCGCCGCCTCGGGGCTTACGGCCTACGGCCTCGAACTGGGCGCCCAGTACCGGAACCTGCAGATTTCGGCGGAAGCCTTCCGGGTCGACCTGGACCGGATCGCCGCTTTCAACCCCAGCTTCGACGGCTGGTACGTCCAGGGCGCCTGGACGATCACGGGCGAGAGCCACGGCTGGAACAGCGCGTCGGGCGGCTTCAGGGGCGTCAAGCCGGCCAAGAACTTCAACCCGGCCGACGGGACCTGGGGCGCGTGGGAGATCGCGGCGCGCTACAGCGTCCTCGACCTCAACGACCGCGCCGGCTCGGCCGGCGCGGCGGCCCCGGCCGGCGGCGTGCGCGGCGGCGAGCAGACCGTCGCGACGGTCAGCCTCAACTGGTACCCGAACGCCGTCTACCGCTTCCAGGCCCAGTACCAGCGCGTCGACGTCGACCGCCTCAACGCCACCGGCGTCGAGGTCGGCCAGGACGTCGACATCGTCTCCCTGCGCAGTCAGTTCGCTTTCTAGGCGGGCTGCAACCGGCCTGCCGCCTCGGCCGCCGCCTCCGCGCGGCCGTCGATGGCGGCGGCCATCCGGGCCTTCACCGCCGCCAGAACCTCCGGCCGCGCCAGTTCCGGACGCCCGGCGTTGAAGGGCGGGGCCGGCGCATATTCGAGGCCGAGCTGGATCGCTTCGGCGTAGTCCCGCCCGGCGAGCTCTTCCAGAAGAACCAGGGCGAAGTCGATACCCGCGGTCACGCCGCCGCCGGTGATCACGTTGCCGTCCCGCGCCACGCGCGCCTCCGACACCCGGGCGCCGAAGCCCGGCAGCAGCTCGCGCCAGGCCCAGTGGGTGGCCGCTTCGCGCCCCTGCAGGAAGCCGGCCGCCCCCAGGATCAAGGAGCCGGTGCACACCGAGGTGAGATACGTCGCGCCCGCGCCCAGCCGGCGGACCTGCGCCATGAACGCCTCGTCCTGCATGGCCTCGGTCGTGCCGAAGCCGCCCGGGATGCATAGGACATCGCAACGCTCGATCTGCGCCAAGTCGGCCAGCCTGGTGAAAACCAGGCCCTCCGCCTCGATATCCTGGCCGCCGAGCGAGGCGACGATCACCTCCGCGCCTGGCGTGCGGACCAGCACCTGGTGCGGTCCGGTGAAATCCAGGTGCGTGACGCCCGGGTAGAGCACGAACACGATCTTCAGATTGGCCATCGGCGCCTCCTGCAAGTTGAGGCCTGGACCCTAGGCTTGGCGCGGTCTGGCCGAAATGCCATAGTTCCCGCGCTTCCTGCCAACGGAACACCGCCATGGCCCGCCGTATCGCCCTCGTGATCTTCCCGGGCTTCCAACTGCTGGATGCCGCCGGACCGATCGCCGCCTTCGAGATCGCCGAGCGCTACCGGCCCGGCAGTTATGACTTGGCCGTCCTCGCGCCGGGCGGGGGCCAGGTGACATCCTCCGCGGGCGTGGCGTTCGCTGCCCAGCCGCTGGCCGAGGGGCCGTTCGATACGATCGTGATCTCCGGCGGCGACGGCACGCGGTCGCTGAAGGAGCTGGGTGAGATCATCCGCTGGCTGAAGCACGTCACCGCGCGCCGGCGGACGAGCGTCTGCTCCGGCGCCTATGTCCTGGCGGAGGCGGGGCTGCTGGATGGTCGCCGCGCCACGACCCACTGGAGCCGGACCGACGACTTCGCCCGCCGCTACCCGCGGGTGAAGCTGGACGCCGACCGCATCTTCATCCGCGACGGCGACGTCTGGACCTCGGCCGGCATCACCGCCGGGATCGACCTCGCCCTGGCCCTGGTGGAAGATGACCTGGGCGCCGACGTCGCCCGTCGCGTGGCGCAGCAGCTGGTGGTCCATCAGCGGCGTCCGGGCGGGCAGAGCCAGTTCTCGGCCCTGGTCGAACTGGGCGGCCGCTCAGGCCGCTTTGCCGAGTTGATGGACTGGATGCGCGCCCACCTGGGCGAGGCCTTGACCGTCGAGCGGCTCGCCGCGGAAGCGGCGATGAGCCCGCGGAACTTCGCCCGCGCCTTCACCGCCGAGACGGGGACGACGCCGGCCAAGGCGGTCGAGCGACTGCGCCTGGAGGCGGCGCGCACGGCCGTCGAGACCGGACACGCGCCCATCGACCGCGTGGCAGAAGCGGCCGGCTTCGGCGACCCCGAACGGATGCGCCGCGCCTTCCTCCGCGCCTTCGGCCAGCCGCCCCAGGCCCTGCGCCGGGCCGCGCGGGCCTAGCCGACCTCAGCGACCGGCAGCTCCGCCTCGTCTGCACTGCGCCGCCCGATCCAGCCGGCCACGACGCCTGCGAAATGGTCGATGTTGATGGGCTTTGAGATGAAGTCGTCCATCCCGGCGGCCAGGCAGGTGTCCTGGTCCTCGGCCGTGGCGTCGGCGGTCATGGCCAGGATGGGGGTCCGGGCCCCCGGACCGTTCGAGGCCCGGATGCGCCGCGTGGCCTCCAGGCCGTCCATCTGCGGCATGTGCACGTCCATCAGCACCACGTCGTAGGCGCCGTTGGTCACCGCCTCCACCGCGTCGGCCCCGTTGGTGACGGTGTCCACATCGCAGCCCATGGCCTGCAGCACCGTGACCGCGACCATGGTGTTCACCGGATTGTCCTCGGCCAGCAGAACCCGGCCGGAGCAGGCCACCGCTTCGGCCTCCTCCACCGCCGCGGGACGTGCCGCGGACTCCGCTGCCCCGCCGCCGAGCAGGCTCTCCAGCGCCTCCACCAGCACCCGCCGCCGCACCGGCCGCGCGAGCGCCGCGTCGGCGTCCAGGGTCTCGAGGTGGCTTTCCGAGGCGTCGTCCAGGCCGATGATCAGCACGACGCGAACGTCCCGCCGGGCCGACCGGGCGCGCAGCACCTCCACGAGGCCGGCCTTGTCCTCGCCCGCGAGGTTGGCGTCGGCCACCACCACGTCGAAGCCGGCCGCCGGATCCGCCAGCGTTGCCAGGGTGGCGTCCAGCCCCGGAGCGTCCACGATCTCGGCGCCTTCCCGCTCCAGGGCGTCGCGGGTGGCGCGCCGGGCCTCCGCCAGGGTCCGGGCCACCAGCACGCGCCGCCCCGCCAGCCGGCGCGCCGGGGCCGGCGGCTGGTCGGCGGCGTCCTCCAGCGGGACCTCGAACCAGAAGATGCTGCCACCGCCCGGCCGGTCGGCAACGCCGATCTGGCCGCCCATCAGTTCCACCAGCTGCCGGCAGATCGACAGCCCCAGGCCCGTCCCGCCGAAGCGCCGGGTGATCGAGTTGTCCGCCTGCTGGAACTTCTGGAACAGCCGCGTCTTCGCCTCGTCCGGCACGCCTGTCCCCGTGTCGGCCACCTCGAACCGGAAGCGGCGGCCGTCGCTCTCGCCGGCGTGGGCGGACACCGAAACCAGGACATGGCCCTGCTCGGTGAACTTCAGCGCGTTCGACAGCAGGTTCAGCACCACCTGCCGCAGGCGCACCGAGTCGCCCCGCACGAGCGCCTGGGCCTCCGGCTCCACCCGGCACACCAATTCCAGGCCTCGCTCCAGCGCCCGCGGCGCCAGCAGTTCGACCGCATCCTCGACCAGGGTCTCGAGGTCCACGTCGACCGCTTCCAGGTCGATCTTCCCGGCGTCCAGCTTCGAGACGTCCAGGATGTCGTTGATGATCACGAGCAGGTTTTCGGCGGATAGTTTCACCGACCGCGCGAAGGTCTGCTGTTCGGGCGACAGGTTGGTCCGCAGCAGCAGCGCGTTCATGCCGATGACGCCATTCATCGGTGTGCGGATCTCGTAGCTCATGTTCGCCAGGAACTCGGACTTGGCCAGCGCGAGCGCCTCGGCGCGGGCCCGGGCCCCGGACAATTCCACCGCCTGGGCCTCCAGCACCCGGGTCTGTTCCTGGAGCGCCTGAGTCCGCTCGTCGACCTGCCGTTCCAGCTCGGCGCGGCGCCGCTGGAGGTATCCGGTCCGGCGCCAGACGATCAGCGCCACCAGGCCCGCGAGCGCCAGGGCGACCGCCAGCTTGGCCCACACCGTCTGGTGCCACGTCGGCAGCACCTTGATGGGCAATCGCAGCACCTCTGGCGTCCACCGGCCCGACAGGTCGGACGCGCGCACTTCCAGGAGATAGCGGCCGGGGGACAGGTTGGTGAAAGCCGCGACGCGGCGGCCCGCGCCCGTCTCGGTCCAGTTGGCCTCGCCGTGCATCCGGTAGGCGTACCGGATCCGCTCGGGCGCGGTGTAGTCAAGCGCTGCAAAGCCCACTTCGAAGCTCTGGGCGCCCGCCGGGATGCGCAGGGCTTCGTTGGGGCCGAGCGCCAGGAACGGATTGCCGCCGACCCGCTCGCCGCCGATCCGCACGTCCGTGATCGCGAGCGACGGTCGTGAAGCGACCGGCCGCACAAGGTCCGGATGCACGAGGGCCAGGCCCCCGCGGCCGCCGAACAGGATGTGCCCGTCCTGCGTGATCGTCCCGGAGTCGGTCCAGAACGTCGAGATCGCCACGCCTTCTGCGACGCGGAAGGCCTGCACCTTCAGGGTCTTCGGGTCGATCATCGCCAGGCCGCTGTCGGTGCTGATCCAGATGCGGCCGGCGTAGTCTTCCACCGCACGGTTGGCGTTGCTGTTGGGCAGGCCCTCGTCGAGGCTGATCTGCCGGAACTGCCGCGGGCGGCCGGGCTCGGCCGGCAGGCTGACGGCCACCCCATGCCCGAACGTCGACACCCAGAGTCGGCCGGCGCGGTCGACCAGAAGGCTGGCGATATAGCCGTCCGGCGCGTCGAAGCGCTCGACCGCACCCGTCGCCGGGTCGTAGCGGTTGAGACCGTTGAACGTGCCGATCCAGGCCTTGCCGTCCCGGTCCTCGGCGATCGCGCTGACCCGCCGGTCGCTCAGGCGCTGCACGGGCACGGTGAAGCGCGCCGCGAGTTTGTCCCCCGGTCCCACCCGATAGGCCCAGGCGCCGTCCGGCCCGCCGATCCACAGCCTGTCACCCGCTCGCGTCAGGGCTTGGACCCGCGCGTTCGGCTTGCGTCCGGGCATCTCGATCCGTCGCGCGCGCCGGGCATTGGCGTCCGCGCGGTACAGGCCCTCATCGGTGCCGATGAAGACATCGCCGCCTGGGGCCGCCGCGAACCCACGCATCGACGTCCTCGGCAACGCCCCCGCCACGCCGGGCTGCGGCGCCACATGGACGAGGCTGCCGCGCCGGGGGTCGATCAGATCGACGCCGTCGCTGATATACCCGGCCCACACGCGACCATCCGGGGCGGAGTAGAGCGCCACCGGGTTCTTCTGGGACAGGGCTGCCCCGGACGCCCGCCCGCCGAAGAGGGTGGCGAACGCCGGCCGCCGCGGATCGTGGCGTGTCAACGAGCTGTTGGTGGCGATGAACACCAGGCCGTTCGCATCGCGATGCACGGCGCGAATGTTCTCGTCCGCGTACAGCAGGCTTCCGTTGCCCAGCCGCAGCTTCCGGCCCTCGAGGGTCGCCGGATCCACGGTGAACATGCCCTCGTCATAGGCGCCCAGCCACATCTCCTGCGGCGAGACCTCGACGATGGCACGGACGCGCGGGCCCCGTTGAGCCGCGGTCGCGTGGCCTACCGCTCCGATCGGGGTCACCCGGCCCGTGGCGGGATCCAGCACGAAGGCGCCGTGACCGTCCGTGCCGATCCAGAGCCGTCCGTCCGAGCCCATGGTGAGGGCCACCACCGAGGGCGCCTCGCCGCGGGACGGCAGCCTGACAGCGGTCAGGGCGCCGTCCGGCGTGCGCCGCAGCAGGCCGCTAGGCGTCCCGATCCACAGGCGGCCCGCACGGTCCTGGGCCAGGGCGGCGACGCCCGCCGACAGCATGTCCACTGCCCCCTTCCGGCCGTCCACTCGGGTGACCGCGCCCGTCGCCGGGTCCAGGAGGTCGAGGCCGGCCTCGGTGCCGACCCAGAGCTTGCGGCCGCCTGCATCGGCCAACGCCGCCACGCTGACGTGCCCCAGCCCCTTCGGCCCCGCCGCATAGGTGATGAAGCCGTCGGTCCGGGGATCGTAGAGGGCCAGGCCTGCCGAGGTGGTCCCGACCCAGAGCCGGCCCGCGGCGTCGGTGTGCAGGACCTGCACCTGGCTGTCGGGCAGGTGCCCTGCGCCTCTCTGCTCGGCGGTGAACACCCGGAACTGCGCCCCGTCCCAGCGCGCCAGGCCGTTCTGGGTGCCGAGCCACAGGAAGCCGCGGCCGTCCGTCGCCAGCGCCATGGGGATCGCCGAGTTGGGAAGCTGGTCGTCCTGCGCGATGGGGGCGATCACGCGGGTGGCGAGGTCGTGCCAGCGATCGGCGCCCGCGGCCTGCGCGGGCGTCAGCGCCGCCAGGGCGAGCGCGGCGATCCAGCCGGCTCGTTTCCGCAGAGGTCCAGGACGCATGCCGCTCACTCACAACTCGGGCGATTGAGCAGAAGACTACGGGCGCCTGAAAGAAACCGTTACCGGCGGCCGCCCCTCGGGCTACTTGCCCCCGCCTGTCCCCTGGCCGCGCAGGATCCGAAGGCTTTCGTTCTGCCGCTTGATGATGCCGAGCATTTCGCGATGCCGCATGGCGTCGACCTTGTCGTGCAGGTGCATGATCTCGAGTTCGGCCCGCAGGTTGACGATGTAGTCGTGCTCCGCAGCCTTGCGGTCGCGCTGCGCGGCGCGGTTCTGGCTCATCATGATGATCGGCGCCTGGATCGCCGCCAGGGTCGAGAGCATCAGGTTGAGGAAGATGAACGGATAAGGATCGAACGCCAGGCCGAAGCCCCGTGTCACCACGTTCCAGGCCATCCAGCCGAACAGCACCACGCCGAAGCCGATGATGAAGGCCCACGAGCCGCCGACCGCCGCCACATTGTCGGCCAGCCGCTCGCTCGGACGGCGATCGTCGTGCTTCAGGCTGGCGTGGAGGTCCGTCGGCGCCTCGGTCGATATGAGATCGATCACGCTGCGCTGCACCGGGCTCAGCGCATCGTAGGCGCAACCCAGCAAGTCCTTCGCGAGCTGTTCTCGCGCGTCGATAGCCATCGGTCTTCCCTCTCCGCATCGGCCGCGGTGTATTCGGCGGAGCTTCAGGGGGACTCAGGCATGGCGGCAAGCGGCAAGGCGCAGGCCAGCGGTCGGCGAACGATCTTCATCACCGGGGCGGCCAGCGGCATCGGACTGGCGACGGCCAAGCGTTTCGCCCACGGCGGGTGGTTCGTGGGCCTGGCGGACATCGACACGAAGGGCCTTGCGACCGCGCTGGCCGCCATCGGTCCGGACAACGGCGTCGCCAGCCGGCTGGACGTTCGCGACCGCGGCGCCTGGAAGCGGGAGCTGGCCGCCTTCGCCAAGGCGACCGGCGGCCGGCTGGACGTGCTGGTGAACAACGCCGGCGTCGCCAAAGGCGGCTATCTCGAGGCCCAGACCCCGGACGAGGTCGACCTGCAGGTGGACGTGAACCTCAAGGGCGTCCTGAACGGCTGCCGCGCCGCGTTCGACCTCCTGGCCGCCACGCCGGGGGCCCAGGTGGTCAATGTGGCCTCCGTGGCCGGCGTCGTCGCCGTGCCGCGGGCCAGCGTCTACACCGCCACCAAGTTCGCCGTGCGGGGCTTGTCGGAAGCGCTAGACGCCGAGTTCGCGCGGGTAGGCGTAGGCGTCCGCTGCGTCATGCCCTGGTTCATCGACACGCCCCTCCTCGACAAGGCGCGCTTCTACGGCAACGAGGACCTGCGGGTCTCCCTGCGCGAGCAGAAGATGGCGGTCTACCCCGTGGAGGACGTCTCCGAAGCCATCTGGTCGGCCGTGACCCGCAAGCCGCGCCTACATCACCTCGTGGGCGGGCAGGCGCGGCATGTGGGATGGCTGAGCCGCCTCGTACCCGATCTCGTCAGGAAGCGCCTGCGACAGCAGGTTGAGGCGATGTGAGCAGGGCGGCTTCGGCGGGCTTGGCCGAGGCCGCCGCCGGCTGGGCCGCCTGCGCGGCCGCCGGCTTCCCCTGCGTCGTTGCGGCGGGGGTCGAGGTCGCCACGGGCTCCAGCGAGTCGGCCACGGCCTTCTCCATCAGAGCCGGCATCAGCCGCAGTTCGGGGACGTGGGCCCCCTCCTCCGACGTCAGCACCGCCTGCTGCACCATGGGCGTCTCCGCCGGCGCCGCGCGGAGGCGACGGGGCGAGAAGCGGTAGAAGACGTGCGTTCCGACATTGGCGACCCGCAGCATCTGAGGCGCCCAGGCCGGCGAGACGGCCGTCGTATGGAAGTGGGTTGCCGAGCCGATCTCGGCCCGGAGCGCGCCGGAAAGGGCGCGGGTGGCGATGTCGCGGGCCCGGTTCCACGCCAGGTTCTCCCGGCGCTTCCGCATCGATCCGTCGCAGGCAAAGCTGAACTGGCAGCCAGAGCGGCCGGCGCCCTGGAACACCACGGCGCAGACGCTCTTCGGATAGGCCGGATGCTTCACCCGGTTCATCACCACCTGGGCGACGGCGGCCTGGCCGCGGGCGCTTTCGCCGCGGGCCTCGTAATAGACGGCCTCGGTCAGGCAATCGAGGTCTGCGCGACGGCGCGCCTTCGCGGCCCCGCGGTCGCTGTCGAAGCGATCCGACACGGTCTGCGCATCCGCGCCGGCCTTGAACGCGTAACGTTCCAAGCCAAACCGCAGTCCGGGCGCGCCAGCCTCGGGGCGCGAACCGGCATAGCCGCTGGCCGCGGCCTCGGCCATACGCAACTCGTGCGTATGTTCGACAGCTTCGCCGGACATGCCGGCGGCGAGAAAGACGGCGCCCAGGCCCAGGCCGACGCCTGCGCCCGCCAAAGCGGCGCTAATCGGCGCACGCCATGCGGCGCGCACCTTGGTGCTGAACTTCAAAACGGGAACGGTCCTCAGCGGCGAGGGCAGATGCGCCCCCCAACTCATTGACGCCGCGGTCGCCCCTGCTCGTGCTGGTAGCGTCCGCCGGCAGGCCTGGCCCGAGATCCGTGTTGGGCGAGGCGACGGCAAATGGTGAAGGGTGTATGAATGCTGGAAGCGCTGCTGGCAACACTTTTTTGCGTCGCAGCATTAACGGTCGCAGCTTCGCCGAGGCTGGGATAACGTGATCTGCGCGGGCAGAACGCTGACAACACACGGCAATTCACGACGGTTCCGGTTCCAGGCGATCTAGTCTTCACCTAACCGCGAATTCTTCTGCAAGGATCCTCGTTTACCTTATTGCTTCGCACACGAACCTTAAGCGGAACCGTAGCGCACCCCAGCTGTTCTGTAGGCGCACACACGGAGGGTTCCCATGCGCGTCCCGCTCATCCTGCTTTCGGCCACCGCAGCGCTGGCGCTCTCCGCCTGCGGCCACAACGTCGAACAGCGCGCCTCGACGGGGGCGATCGCAGGCGCGGTGGTGGGCGGCCCGGTCGGCGCGGCCGCTGGCGGCGCGATCGGCGCCGCCGTCAGCAAGGGCGTCGACAAGTAGACTTATCCGCGGCGCCCTGACGCATCTGGCGCAGCTTCCGGCTCGTACCCATCTCGAGGACGATGGGAGGGCGCGAATGCGCAATCTTCTACTTGCAGTGGCCGCCCTGGTGGGCGTCCTGATGATGGCCGCGAACGCCGTGAGGGGCTTCTAGCGCCTTACGCTGACGCGCGGCTGGTCAGGCCGTCCTGGCGCAGGCGCCATGCCTCGATCGCGGCCCGCGCCACGAACACAGCGATGGCGATGCCAAGACCGACCCGCATCCACAGCTCGAAGATCGCCTGCGCCTTGCCGGCCGGACCGCTCACGATCAGGAACCGCTCGGCCTGGATCACACCCAGCAGGATCGCCGCACCCATCATGCTGCGCCAGATCACCATCCACCGGACGAGCTGGACGCGGTCCGGCCGCAGCAAGGCCACGACGTTGGAGGCGAGCTCCACCACTAGATAGGCCACGATCCACCAGAAGAACCGCTGCCAGACCGGCGCCATTTCGACCTGCAGGCCGATATCGCCGAAGACGTCCCGGAAGTGGATCGCGCCCGTCCACCAGAGCAGGAAGACGATCCCCATTCCGAGTTCGGTGAGGAGCTCGAACCGCGAGGCGCGCTTCCCCTCCGCGGGCGGCAGGCGCTCGGGCCGCCACCGGGCCATCTTCTGCGGATCTCCGAACCGCTCGATCAACGCGAACACCAGGGTCACGACCCCGAACGCGAACACCATCGTCGAGATGGGCGAGCCCAGCCCGTTGGCGCTGAGGGCGCCGCCGCCGATGAGCTTCACGACGATCAGGATCACGTACACCGCGGCGATCACCACCAGGGTCGCCTTCATCGCCGCCCACCAGAACGGAAAGACCTGCGGCCCGATCAGGTGCTGGGTCTTGCGATAGCGGCCTGCGACCACGAGCGGGTTGCCGAACTCCACAAGCATGGCCCCGGTTTCGGCCTCCGTCATCGGCCGCCCCAGGCCCTCCTCGCGCGCCTCGACGCCCGACATCAACTCGTCGCGCAGTTCCGCCACGATGTCGGTGCGTTCGCGTTCCGGCAGGTCCCGGGCGATGGCCGCGAGGTAGCGGTCGATCAGGTCATGGGTCATTTCGGCGCTCCCCTCAGGATCGCGTCGACCGAGGCGTTCAGCCTGGTCCACTCCTCCACCAGCCGCCCGAGCACGACCCGGCCCTCCTCCGAGAGCCGGTAGAAGCGCTTGTTCCGCCGCTCCTCCACGCGCCATTCGCTGGTCAGGAGGCCCTGGTCCTCCAGCCGGCGGAGCATCGGGTAGAGCGCCCCTTCGTCGATCTCCACACCTGCGTCGGCCAGGGCCTTGCGCAGGGTGTAGCCGTAGTGCTCGCCGCGGAGCTGTCCCAGTACGGCCAGGATCAGCGACCCGCGCCGAAGTTCCAGCCGCAGCGTCTCGAAGATGTCGGCGTCGTTCGGCATCGCGCTGTGCGTCATACACTGTGCGGTACACAGTGTCTATCGCATACTATGTGCCAAACAGTATTGAAGGGTGCCGCACCCGCTGCAGGGCGGCCGCGGCGCCTACTCCGCGGCCTCGGGAATCATCGCGGTGAGCTTCTCCGCGAAGCTCTTCAGACAAACCTCCGACGGCCCCAAGGGCCCTGAAACGTAGCCCGAACTCTCCATGCCATCCTGCACCCGCTGGATCAGCACCGTGTCCTCGGCGTTGACCTGCCGGTTGATGCGCCAGTTGAGGTAGCGGGCGGCCTTCACCTCCCGCCGGGCGTCGGGGCGGACATAGGCGATCTCGCGGATCAGGGTCTCCGTCGGCGAGATCGGGATGAACTGCATGAAGTCGATCTGGTCGGGATAGACGTCGAACGCCACATTCGGCCACAGCTTGTAATAGTTCCACCGCCGCTGATCGCGCCCCTGCAGATGGTCGAACTTCGGCAGCAGGGCCTGGTAGTTGCGCTCCACCCAGTTGGGCGACGGCGTCTCGGTGATGTCGCCCCACATCTTGTCGACCCAGGGCGCGGCCTCGATGCCGTAGCTGGCGCCGAACAGGCGGGTCAGGCCCGGATGCGCGACCGGGATGTGCAGGCTGTCGGAATAGTTGTCCGAGATGTTCTTCCAGTTCACCGACCGCGGACGCAGCGTCACTCGGCCCTGGGGCTGGAGGTCGGGCGGGCAGTGCGGCGCCAGCTCGTCGGCATAGGGCGCCATCATCTCGGCCACGCTGGGCAGGCCGCTCTGGAAGCGCACGAAGATGAAGCCGAGGAATATCTCTTGTTCGATGGGCTTAAGGCCGTACTCGACGGGATCCAGCCCGTCGAACCCCTGCCAGCGCGGCACGTGCGCCAGCCGCCCGTCCAGGCCGTAGCTCCAGGCGTGATACGGGCAGACGATCCGGTGGCCGCAGTTGCCCTGGTTCCCGTCCGCCAGCCGCGACGCCCGGTGGCGGCAGGCGTTGTGGAAGCTGCGCACCTGCCCGTCGTCGCCGCGAACGGTCAGCACCTTCTCGCCCAGGAAGTCGAACGCCTGGTAGTCGCCCGCCTCGGGGATGTCGTTCAGGTGGCACACGACCTGCCAGGCGGTGCGGAAGATGGTCTCCCGTTCCCGCTCGAAGAAGGCCTGGTCGGTGTACATCCAGGCGGGAAGGCTCTGCACGGGCGTGTTCATCGCGGCACTTGTTCCACGCCGAGGGGACGCTGTCAGCAGGACGGCGTCCCCTGTGGCGCCGTCAGGCCGGGACCGCCGTCTTCCCCACCAGGCCGGCGAGCCGCCGCGCGATGATCTGTTCGGCCTCGGTCATGATCCGGTCGATCAGCGCCTGCACCGTCGGGATGTCGTGGATCAGGCCCGCGACCATGCCGCAGCTCCAGCCGCCGGCGTCCATCTTCCCTTCCTTGAAGATGGCCGGATAGACGCCCGCCACTTCCGGCGCGATGTCGGCGAAGGTGATCTTGTCGCCGAGGGTCCGCTCCTTCTCGAGCAGGCGCTCGACGCCGGCGTTGGTCAGCACCCGCTCGGTGTTGCGCAGCGGGCGCATGATCAGGCGCGTGTCGAGTTCGGTGGCCTTGACCAGGGCGTCCTTGACGTTCTGGTGCACCGGGGCGTCCGTCGTGGCGATGAAGCGGGTGCCCATGTTCACCCCGTCGGCGCCCAGGGCCAGGGCCGCGACGAGCTGGCTGCCCGTGGCGCAGCCGCCCGAGGCGACGAACGGGATCTTCAGCTCCTCGGCCGCCCGGGGCAGCAGCACCCAGTTGCCGACGTCGTCCTCGCCGGGGTGCCCGCCGCATTCGAAGCCGTCGACGCTGACCGCGTCGCAGCCGATCGCCTCGGCCTTCAGCGAGTGGCGGACGGAGGTGCACTTGTGGATCACCTTGATCCCCGCCTCCTTCAGGCTGGGCATCCACTTCTGCGGATTGTTGCCGGCCGTCTCGACGACCTTCACTCCACTCTTGATGATCGCCTCGACGAAGCCCGGATAATCGGGCGGGGTCACCGCCGGCAGGAAGGTCAGGTTCACGCCGAACGGCTTGTCGGTCATCTCCCGGCAGCGGGCGATCTCCTTGGCCAGGTTCTCCGGCGTGCCCTGGGTCAGGCCGGTGATGATGCCCAGGCCCCCGGCGTTCGACACCGCCGCCGCCATCTCGGCATAGCCCACCATGTGCATCCCGCCCTGGAGGATGGGGTGTTCGATGCCGAACAGTTCGGTGATGCGGGTCTTCACGGGCGTCCTCCTTGGGCTTCGACGTTTACACTGTACTGGACTGCCCGCGCCGCGCCCGCAAGCCGCCGCCGGGTCAGCCTCGAAACGCCCTCGCCGTCCGCCACGTCAGCCCGGATAGCCTTCCCGGCAAGGACTACACACCGGGAGTGAAGCGAATGAGCGATATCCTCGACCTGGGCGGACGCGTCGCCCTCGTGACCGGCGCCGGCCAGGGCGTCGGGCGGCAGGTGGCCCTCCAACTGGCCGACGCGAAGGGCAGCGGCGGCGTGGTCGTCAACGACTACGTTCTGGACCGTGCGCAGGCCGTGGCCGAGGAAATCCGCGCCGCCGGCGGCAAGGCCCTGGCGCTGCAATGCGACGTCTCCGACCACGCGGCGGTGAAGGAGATGGTGGCTAAGGCGGCGGCCGACCTCGGCGCCGTCGGCATCCTGGTCAACAACGCCGGCAACGCCGGCGCCAATCCCTCCGCCGAGCTCGGAAAGCCGTTCTGGGAGACGGGGCCGGAGGTCTGGAACAGCTTCATCGGCGTCAACCTCTACGGCGTGATGAACTGCACCGCCGCGGTGATCCCCGGCATGCTGGAGCGCCAGGCGCCCGGACGGATCATCACCGTCATTTCCGACGCCAGCCGGTGGGGCGACGCAGGCCTGGAAATCTATGCCGGAGCCAAGGCGGGCGCGGCGGGCTTCATGCGCTCGGTCGCCCGTTCGCTCGGCCGCTACGGCATCACCGCCAACTCGGTGGCGATCGCCCTCACCGCGACACCCGCCGTGGAGCGCACCCTCAACGGCGATCCCGAGCGGCTCAAGCGCACGCTGGAAAAATACATCATCCGGCGGCCCGGCCGTCCCGACGACATCGCCAACATGGTCCAGTTCCTGGCCTCGGACGCGTCGAGCTGGATCACCGGCCAAGTCTATCCGGTCAATGGCGGCTTCTCCTTCGCCCTCTGATCGGCGCCTCGCGCCCGGCTGCTGACACTCTGCTGTCAGCAGCCCTCTGCGCAGGATGTGGCGAACCTGCCCCGGAGCGCCTACCTTGGACGCCATGCCTCGCCCCGCTGAGCCAACCGGCGTCGCCGACATGTCGGCCGCGTTCGACTACGACGAAAACACCATGCCCATGCTCTGGAAGCCGCACCGCCCCGTGCGGCCGGACAAGAGCGAGGGCGGGCGCAAGTTCAAGCTGGCCAGCGCTTACCAGCCGGCCGGCGACCAGCCGACCGCGATCCGCGAGCTGGTGTCCGGCGTCGAGGGCGGCGAGCGCGACCAGGTGCTGCTGGGCGTCACCGGGTCGGGCAAGACCTTCACCATGGCCAAGATCATCGAGGAGACCCAGCGTCCCGCCCTGATCCTCGCGCCGAACAAGACCCTCGCCGCCCAGCTCTACAGCGAGTTCAAAAGCTTCTTCCCCGACAACGCGGTGGAGTTCTTCGTCAGCTACTACGACTACTACCAGCCGGAGGCCTACGTCCCTCGGACCGACACCTACATCGAGAAGGACTCCTCGATTAACGAGCAGATCGACCGGATGCGCCACTCGGCGACCCGCGCGATCCTGGAGCGTGACGACGTCATCGTCGTGGCCTCGGTCTCCTGCATCTACGGCATCGGCTCGGTCGAAACCTACTCGGCCATGACCTTCTCTCTGACTCCGGGCGACCGGATCGACGAGAAGCGGCTGATGGCCGACCTGGTGGCGCTACAGTACAAGCGTAACGACCAGGCGTTCGAGCGCGGCACGTTCCGCCGCCGGGGCGACACCCTGGAGATCTTCCCCGCCCACTACGAGGACCGCGCCTGGCGCATCTCCCTCTTCGGCGACGAGATCGAGGCCATCACCGAGTTCGACCCGCTCACGGGGCGCAAGACCAACGACCTGGCCGGCGTGAAGATCTACGCCAACAGCCACTATGTGACGCCCCGCCCGACGCTCCGCCAGGCGATCAACCAGATCAAGGTCGAGCTGAAGGAACGCCTCGACTGGATGGTGGCCAACGGCAAGCTGCTGGAGGCGCAGCGGCTGGAACAGCGCACCACCTTCGACATCGAGATGATCGAGGCCACCGGCTCCTGCGCCGGCATCGAGAACTACAGCCGCTACCTCACCGGCCGCCGGCCGGGCGAACCGCCGCCGACCTTCTTCGAGTACATTCCCGACAACGCCTTGCTGTTCGTGGACGAGAGCCACCAGACGGTGCCGCAGATCGGCGCCATGTACCGGGGCGACTACCGCCGCAAGTTCACCCTGGCGGAGTACGGCTTCCGCCTCCCCTCCTGCATCGACAACCGCCCGCTCAAGTTCGAGGAGTGGGACGCCATGCGGCCGGACAGCGTATTCGTCTCGGCCACCCCCGGCGGCTGGGAGATGGACCGCACCGGCGGGGTCTTCGCCGAGCAGGTGATCCGCCCGACCGGCCTTATCGACCCGCCGGTGGAGGTGCGCCCCGTCGCCAAGAACGGCTTCAGCCAGGTGGACGACGTGATCGCCGAGGTGCGGGAGACCGCCGCCCGCGGCTACCGCTCCCTCGTGACCGTCCTCACCAAGAAGATGGCCGAGGACCTCACCGAATACATGCACGAGCAGGGCCTGAGGGTCCGCTACATGCACTCGGACGTCGACACCCTGGAGCGGATCGAGATCATCCGCGACCTGCGCCTGGGCGCCTTCGACATCCTGGTGGGGATCAACCTGCTGCGCGAGGGCCTGGACATCCCCGAGTGCGGCTTGGTCGCCATCCTGGACGCCGACAAGGAGGGCTTCCTGCGTTCGGAGACCTCCCTGATCCAGACCATCGGGCGGGCCGCCCGGAACGTGGACGGCCGGGTCATCCTCTACGCCGACAGCGTCACCGGCTCCATGGAACGGGCCATGGCCGAGACGAAGCGCCGCCGGGAGAAGCAGGAGGCCTATAACCTCGAGCACGGCATCACGCCGGAGAGCGTGAAGAGCCAGATCAAGGACATCCTGGCCAGCCACTACGAGAGCGACCGCGTCACCGTGCCGGTCGGCGTGGCCGAGGATGGCAAGCCCTTCATGGGCGACAACTTCAAGACCACGCTCAAGGACCTGGAAGCCCGCATGCGCGAGGCCGCCGCCAACCTGGAATTCGAGACCGCCGCCCGCCTGCGCGATGAGATCAAGCGCCTGAAGATGCTCGACCTCGAATTCGCCAACGAGATGCTGACCCCGGAGGGCGAGACGGCCGACAAGGGCGCCGTGAAACGCGTGAAGGCCGAGGCGCGTGCGGAAGCGGCGGAACGCTTCCGCAAAGGGCGGCTCTAAGATGTAAAGCGGCGGAAGAGCCACGGACCATCACGGACCTGCAAGGCAGCAGAGCCCGTCCTCTGATGATCCGCGTTGGTCCGTGTTCCGCGCGAAGCGCGCCTTCAGTCGAACACGTCCGCCACCGTCGCCGGGTTCTCCACCCTTAGCGTGTACACGGCTGCCACCAACCCATAGGCCAGCACAGTGAAGAGACCGCTCGCGGCCTGAGACGCCAGCAACGACCCACTGCTCGGCGGTGCGCCCGCCGCGGCCGCCTCCACCATCAGTGGAACCAGCAGCACAATCAACGGGATCAGGAGCACAGCATAACCCAGGAGCATGCCTCGCGTCGCTCGCCGCATCAGCCGCCACGACATCGCCGGCGTGATATCCTTTCGACCCGCCACGCGCGCCATCGGCCAAAGGGTCAACCGCATGCCGACCCAGATCAGCACAAGAGCCAGCAGCACGACGCTCGATCCCGCGACCACCATCATGCCCGGCTCGGTGACCGATTGGGCCACCAGGACGTTCAACAGGCCTAGCGCCATCAGGCAAAGCACCATGCCCGCCGTAATCAAAGCGCCCTCCAAGAGCGGCCTGTCGAACCGCAGCCATCGAGCCGGCTCGCTCATCACCCGCATCGCCCAGGCCGCGCCCAGGCCCGAAATCCCAGAGGCGGCCAGTGCATAGGCCAGATAGCCCGGCGCGGCCTGCGCCGCTGCCGCATCCACGCCCATGAGGGCGAAGCCGTGCTGTACCACCTGCCCGCCTGCCGCCAGGCCCAGCCAGACAACCAGCACCCGCCAGCCCGCCGCGCGCGCGCGCGCCGCGGCACCGCGCAGCTGCGTTATCGTCCCAATCCGCGCTCTGGGGTCCGCCCCTCGCGCCTCGACATCCGCCGCAACCGCCACCATCGCCTACGCCCCCACTGCACGGCTTCGAATGAGCCAGGACCGAGTGCCTCGGTCAACAGCAGGCTGTAGCGTGAGCGACGCGCAACCGCGCCTGACCGCTCGTCGCAATCCGTCGGCCGTAAGCTTGACAGCCGTTGCCCTGCCTCGCGACGCTCCGCGCCTCGCTGCAAAGGAGCAATGCATGCGCACGATGGTCCGAGGCGTGATCGCCGCCCTCTGCGTGAGCGCACCCGCCGCGGCCGCCGAAGAGCTGCCCCTGGTTTCCGTCACCAACACCCAGGCCGAGCGCGTCGCCTACTGCACCCTGCTGGTCGACGGGCGCGCCCGCACCAAGCTCGCGATCCGCCCCAGCAAGACTTGGTCCGAAGGCTTCGACCCGCGCCGCGAGTTGCTGCTGGTCTGCGACCGCGCCAAGGCGCTGCGCTTCGGCCCCCTCAAGGCCGGGGCGCGCTATCGGCTGATCGAGATCCCGGGCGCGAAGATTGAACTGGCAGAGGGCGGCTAGGCGCCCGACGCCGCCCACTTCTTCCGCTCCGGAAGCACTCTTGCGCCGCGGCCTTAACTAAACACCGTGGCGCCGAATCCCCACGTCTCTCCCCAGCAGAGTTAACTGGCGCCGTTCATGCTGGAGACAGGGAACCTCTGCTGTGTTTGGGACGTAAGTTCTAGCAGCAAGGTCGGCTGTAGCGTGATCCGAAACGGGTCCGCGGCCGTAACGACCTTGGGGATCCAATTGAGGTACACGAAGATGTCTCCGTCTCTCTCCGTTGTCGCCGATAACGAACTGAAGATCGTTCCCACCAAGACTGAAACCGTCTCCGAGCGCGTGCGCCGGCTGCAGGCCGAAGCCAAGCAACTGGCCAAGGATCACGTGAAGTCGCTGTCGCGCGCCATGGTCGAGCTGGAGCAGCTCGCCGCCGAGATCGCAGAGGGCGGCGACGCCTACGCGCCCGGCATTCGCGAGGTGGCCCGCCAACTCGTCGAGGACCTGGACAGCCGCGTCCAGACCCTGGAAGCCATCGCCGCCCGCACCTGAGCGGCCGCTACAAGGTTGTGCATGATCCGGCCATCGGCGGGCGACGATCCCCTGCCGCCGAAGGGCGATCCCGGGCAACCTGAAGGGTCGACGGACGCCTAGACGCCAGTCGTCGGCCCGATCCCGCGGCCATCTATGGGCAGGCTGTTCCACGAGGCGCCGGTGTGCTCCTCGTAGACCCGTTTGAGATCGCGGGCCCGAGCAACGAGGTCCCCGGCCCGACCGGAAAGCCCGGGCGCGACGTCCGGCGGCGCCTGGAACGTGGGCTGGTAGGCTTCGATCGCTGCGAGCAGTTCGAAAAGTGTGGGGTCGGCCTCTTGGCCGCGCGAGCCGGCGTCCATCCGTTGCACGGCGTCCTCAAGCGCGGCCTCGTATTCATCGGCGTTGCGAATTTGCATGAAGACCTCCCTCTGCTGACGGTTTTAGAACGCCCGCCCTACGGCGAAGTTGCGGCGACTGCTGGTGGCGGACGGCGCCAGATGGGGACACTGAGCCGCCGGCGACAGACTGCGGAGCCGACGCCGAAGCGTGCGCATCCGAAGCGCGCTTGTCTTCGTACTTCACTCGCGACCGAGCCTCTGGACAGAGGCCGACAGCGGCTGGCCGCGCGCCCAGCTCCTGGTCCTGCAACCGGAAGACTAGCGTTCCCCCAAATAGGGGAATTATGAACGAATACTGAGGGATGGCCGCGGAGGGTTTAATTTTCAGATCCTGGAACCTTCGATTTCGCCGCGCCCTTATTCGCCGCCTGCATATGGCGTTTCGAGTATTTCGAACGCGCGAGGGCTGGACACCAATCACATGAGATTTCGCCTCCTCGGAGCCGCCATTGCGGCGCCTCTGTTCCTCTCCGCCCTCCCAGCCAGCGCCGCCGTGGTATGGTCCTTCCAGCCCGGTATGGCCTCGCCTAGCACCGGCTACACGGTGATCAACACCTTCGACACCACGGCGGGGATCGACGGCTCGGGCTTTCTGATCAAGACGCCACCGGCCGACAGCGAGGGGGCTCCCCCGGCCAACTCCATTCCGGCCGGCACGCCCTATCTGTCCGTTCTCGGAGGCGGTAGCGCCACCATTGACTTCGGCGCGGCCGTCAACCGTTTCCAGTTCGATTGGGGCTCAATCGACACTTACAATACCCTGACCATCGACTCGACCGGCCCGGAAAAGATCATCATCCCCGGGGGCAACTTCATAAATGCGGCGAACGGCAACCAGGTGTCTCCGGGCACCAATGGTCTCTTCACCGTGTGGGGTGACGCCGGCGAGACGTTCCAGAGCATCACCCTGACCTCGTCGAGCAACTCCTTCGAGATCGACAACCTGGCCATCGGCGGCGCCGCGGTGCCGGAACCGGCCACATGGGCGATGATGATCATGGGCCTTGGTGGAGCCGGCGCGATGATGCGCCGGCGTCGCCTGGTGCTCCAGAGCCTCTAGACACTGAGGCGCGTCCCCGGCGTCGGCGCCGGGGACGCGCTGTTCAGCGAAGGGCGACCCGCTCTTCAAGCGCCCTTATGGCCACGATCCTGGCGGGGCCGCCGCCTGTCGCCGCAGTGATCGTGAGTTGCCGCTGGGCCTCGCCCTAGGCTCACCCTACGAGACGAGGTCGCGGAACTCGTGGCTGCGCCGCAGCCAGGCGGCGGCATAGCCGCAGATGGGGGTGATCTTCAGGTCCTTGGCCCGGGCGTCGGCGGCCAGGGCGGCCATGAGCCGGCCCGAGGCGCCCGTGCCGCGCAGGGGAACCGGGCTGAAGACATAGTCGATGTAGAGCCGGTCGCCCGTCTTCCGGTAGTCGGCGTAGGAGGTCAGCCCCTCCTCGTCCATCTCGTAGCGTTCGCCTGTATCGCGCAGTTCGGACATTGATCGGGCTCCTCAGGCGGTTAGGGTTCGAAGCTGGGGAACGTGCTCGGAGAGATCAAGATGCGTGTCTTTGCGGTTGTGGCGCTGGGCGCCCTGGCCCTCGCGGCCTGCTCCAAGAAAGAGGACAAGGCCGCCGCCCCGGACGCGGCGGCGTCCGCGTCGGCCTCGGGCGGAAACGCCAGCGCCACGGCCGGCCCCGTGGCCATGCCGAAGCGCAAGCCGGGCCTCTGGAGCCACACCATCGCCGCCGAGGGCGCGAACCAGACCATGCAGGTCTGCATCGACGCCGACACCGACTCCAAGATGAGCGTCTGGGGTCAGGCGGTGAGCAAGGACATGTGCGCCAAGAACAGCTTCGCCGCAGCGCCGGGCGGCTACGCCTTCGAGAGCGAATGCGACATGGGCGAGATGGGCCGTGTGGTGTCCAAGGGCACGGTCACCGGCGACTTCGCCTCGGCCTACACCGTGAAGACCACCAGCACGACCACCGGCTCCTCCATGCCGCAGGCCAACACCACCAGCGACATGACCCTGACCGCCAAATGGGAAGGCGCCTGCCCCGCCGGCATGAAAGGCGGCGACGTGACCCTGCCCGGCGGCATGAAGATCAACATGGAGGCGATGGCCGCGAAAAAATGATCGCGGCCGTGTCGGGACCGGGTGGGGCGCCGCGTCCTAGGGCCAACAGAGGAGACTGGACATGGCTACCAAGATCGACATCGCCCCGAACCACGACAACGAGCTGGTCCTGGCCCGCATCATGGATGCGACGCCGGAGCAGCTCTACAAGGTGTGGACGACGCCCGAACGCTACCCCGAATGGTTCTGCCCCAAGCCCTGGCGGGCCGAGGTGACGAAGATGGACCTGCGCCCGGGCGGCGCCAGCAACAACGTCATGTACGGCCCGGACGGCGAGCGGTTCGAGAACCAGGGGGTCTTCCTGGAGGTCGTGCCGAACGAGAAGCTCGTCTTCACCGACGCCTTCACCGAGGGCTGGGTTCCGGCCGCCGACGGCGGGATGATGACCTGCGTGCTCACCTTCGAGCGTCAGGCAGACGGCAAGACCCTCTACCTTGCCCGCTGCGGGCACCCCACCCCTGAGAAGAAGGCCCAGCACGAGCAGATGGGCTTCCACGAAGGCTGGGGCATCTGCGCCGAGCAGTGCGAGGCGATCGCCAAGACCCTGTAGGCCGAGGCTGAGCCCCCTCCCGCTCCGGGACCTCCGCCTGAAGGGGGGAGTTCGCGAAGCGAGAGGGGGCTAGGCCAGTTCCACCGCCATCGCCGTGGCCTCGCCGCCCCCGATGCAGAGCGAGGCCACGCCCCGCTTGCCGCCGCGGGCTTCCAGCGCCGACAGCAGGGTGGCCAGGATGCGGGCGCCGCTCGCGCCGATCGGGTGGCCCAGGGCGCAGGCGCCGCCGTTGACGTTGAGCTTGGCCCGGTCGATGCCCAGGTCCCGCTCGGCGATCATGGCGACCACGGCGAAAGCCTCGTTGATCTCGAACAGGTCGACATCGTCCAGGCTCCAGCCGGCGCGCTTCAGCGCCTTCTGGACCGCCGGCACGGGCGCGGTGGTGAACAGGCCCGGCTCGTGGGCGTGGGCCGCGTGGCCGGCTACCCTCGCTACAATCTTCATGCCCAGCTTCCGGGCCACGCTCTCGCGGGTCATCACCAGGGCCGCGGCGCCGTCGCTGATCGACGAAGCGTTGGCCGCCGTGATCGTGCCGTCCTTGGCAAAGGCGGGCTTGAGGGTCGGGATCTTGGCAGGGTCGGCTTTCAGCGGCTGCTCGTCCTTGTCCACCACGGTGGAACCCTTGCGGTCGGTGACCGTGACCGGGACGATCTCGCGGGCGAAGGCGCCGCTCTCCGTGGCCGCGCGCGCCTTGGTCAGGCTGGCGATGGCGTATTCGTCCTGCGCCTCACGGGTGAACTGGTAGGTCTTGGCGGTCTCTTCGGCGAACGAGCCCATCAGGCGGCCCGGCTCGTAGGCGTCTTCCAGACCGTCCAGGTACATATGATCGTACATCGTGTCGTGGCCGATCCGCGCGCCGCCGCGGTGCTTGGTCATCAGGTAGGGGGCGCCGGTCATGCTCTCCATGCCGCCTGCGACGATCACGTCGACCGAGCCGGCCGCCAGGGCGTCGTGCGCCAGGATCGCGGCCTGCATCCCCGAGCCGCACATCTTGTTGACGGTCGTGGCCTGCACCGACTTCGGCAGTCCGGCCCCGAGCGCGGCCTGTCGCGCCGGAGCCTGGCCCAGGCCCGCGGGCAGGACGCAGCCCATCAGGATCTGCTCGATGGCCTCGGCCGGGGCGCCCGAGCGCTCGACGGCGGCCCTGACGGCGGTCGCCCCGAGCTCGGTGGCCTTCACGCCCGAAAGGACGCCCTGAAAGCCGCCCATGGGCGTGCGGGCGTAGGCGGCGATGACGACGGGGTCTGAGGAGGTTTGGGTCATGGCTGTCGATATAATTTCACCGGTTGTCGAAAACCAGCGGACGCAGCGTCAACCTCAGACGTCGCGGACCGTCCCCTGGATGAAGCCGCCGCCCAGCACGCGGGTCGGCGCCTCGGGCGCATAGAGCACGCAGGCCTGGCCGGGCGCCACGCCCTCTTCCGCCGCGTCGAAGACCAGCCCCGGCTGGCCGTCCACCCAGGCTAGCCGACCGGCGGCCGGCTCGCGCGTGGAGCGGGCGCGCGCCAGAACGGGGCGCCCCGCGTCGCAGGCCGCCTCGATCGACGGTCCATCGCCGATCCAGTTCGTTTCCTTCAGGCTGAGCGCGTGGGTCAGCAGCGCCTCGCGCGGCCCCACGATCACTTGCCGCTTGTCGGCGTCGATCTTCACCACGAACAGCGGGTCGCCCACGGCCACGTTCAGCCCGCGCCGCTGGCCGATAGTATAGCGGGTCACGCCTTCGTGGCGGCCCAGCACGCGGCCATCCTGGTGCACGATGTCGCCCGGCTCGGCGCCGTGCGGGCGCAGGCGGTCGATGACCGTGGTGTACCGGCCCTCCGGCACGAAACAGATGTCTTGGCTGTCCGGTTTGTCGGCCACCGCCAGCCCCAGCTCCATCGCCGCCGCCCGCACGGCCGGCTTCGGCAGCGCCCCCAGCGGGAAGCGCAGGTAGGCGAGCTGTTCGGCCGTGGTGGCGAACAGGAAATAGGACTGGTCGCGCGCGGGGTCCGCCGCCCGGTGCAGCTCCGGCCCCGCCGGCCCGACCTCGCGCCGCACGTAGTGGCCGGTAGCCATGGCCTCGGCGCCCAGGTCGCGCGCCACGTCCAGCAGGTCGCGGAACTTCACCGTCTGATTGCAGCGGATGCAGGGGATCGGCGTCTCGCCGCGCAGGTAGCTGTCGGCGAAATCCTCGATCACCTGCTGCTTGAAGCGGCTCTCGTAGTCCAGGACGTAGTGCGGAATGCCGATGGCGTTCGCCGCCGTCCGGGCGTCGTGAATATCCTGGCCCGCGCAGCAGGCGCCCTTCTTCTGGATCGCAGCGCCGTGGTCATAGAGCTGCAGCGTCACGCCCACCACGTCGTAGCCGGCCCGCGCGAGCACGGCGGCGGTGACGGTGGAGTCCACCCCGCCCGACATGGCGGCCACGATCCGGGTCCCGGCCGGCAGACGCACGGCTTCCCGCGCGGCCTCGATCAGGCCGTCGCTCAGGCGGTCGGGGACGAGGACCGGGGCGTTCATGGCGGCCTATGTAGTCCTCCGACCCCGCTTTGGGGAGGGACAGATGGCCCCAGGCGCTACCGCAGCAGGTTGATCAGCGAGGATTCCTGCAGCGACTGGAAGACGTAGGCGGCCGACTGCACCGAAAGCTGGGCCTGCTGCAGCTGGGCCGCAGCCTCGGCCATGTCGGCATCGGTGATGTCGCCCAGCATGCCGGCCAGCGAGTTCTGCCGGGTCTTGAGGTCGTCTGCGATGGTCTCCAGGCGCTTCTGGTTCACCCCGTTGTAGGCCGCCATCTGGGTCACGTCGGCGCGCACGCCGTCCCAGGTCGACAGCTGGTTCTCCAGGAACGTCTGCTGCGCCGCGGTGAGCTGGCCGCCGAACGGCCCCGAGGCGCCTTCGTTGAAGGCCTGGAAGGTCTGGAACGCCGTCAGCAGGTCGGTCCCCATGTCGCCGGCCAGCAGGCCGGTGGTGACGGTGGTCGCCTCATCGAGCTTGGCGGTGACCTTGAACTGGTCGTTCTGGAAGAAGCTGGCGATGGGCGGCCCGGCCGTGAGGTCGGCCAGGGACGTCGCCGTCACGGGGCGGGTGTCCACCTGGCCGCCGGCGAAGACATATTTGCCGCCATAGCGGGCGTTCATCCCCTCCACGGCATTGCGCAGCTGGCCCTGCACGTCCTCGACCAGGGTGTCGGCGCGGCCCGAGGCCAGGGCTTCGGCGAACAGCTGGCGGACCGCCTGCGCGGCGTCGGCCACCCGGGTGATCGCGGTGTTCTGGGTGTCCAGCTTGTCGGTCAGCAGCTTGTTCTGATCCTCGTAGACGCTGAGCCGGGTCTGCACCGAACGCATGGCGGTCAGCAGTTCCGAGGACTTGGCGTAGTCCTTCAGGTTCTGCCCGTTCTTCTGGGTCGCGACCTTGTCGCCGGCCTCCATCTGATTCTTCTGGGCGGTCAGAAGGTTTGCGAGGACGGCCGAGTAGTTGCCGGGGGTGGTGACGCGCGTGACCATCTTTAGTCTCCTCAGACCATGTTCAGCAGGACGTCGTAGAGATCGCCTGCGGCCTGGATCATTCGGGCGGAGGCGCTGAACGCCTGTTGATAGGTGGTGAGGTTCACCAGCTCCTCGTCGAGGTTCACGCCCTCGACCGACTGGCGCCGGTTGTTGGCTTCGGCGGCGACGGCTTCGGCGCTCGCCTTGCGGGTTTCCGCGGCCGCGGCGCCGCGGCCGATGGCGCCGCCGAACTCGGCGGCGTAGCGCGAGACGGTCATGGTGACCTGGCCCAGCGAGCCGGCCGGCTGGAACAGCGTGCTCCGTTCGCCGGCGGCGGAGAGGTCGAGGGCCCCCTGCCCATCGCCCGGACGCACGGCCACCTGGCCGACGGCCACGCTGGTGTCGACCTTGCCCATCGCCATCTTGGTGGGGTCGGAACTGAAGATCGAAGACACGGAGAAGCGGCCGGCGCGGGTCGAGCGCTCCTGCACGCCCAGTCCGAACAGCTGGCTGATCGAGGGGCCGCCCGCGCCGCGTTGGGTATTGTCGGTGATCACCGAGACCTTGGCGTCCAGCGCCGCGCTCGACGTGAAGCTGAGGACGCCGTTCGCGTCCAGACCGAACGAGCCGTAGAGGCCCACGCCCGTCGCCGGGCTGTTCAGCGAGGCCAGGAGGTCGCTCATGTTTGCGGCCGCCGGGACGGTGACCGCGACGCTCGAGATCGGTCGCCCGTCCGTATAGGAGAGCTGCAGGTTGATCTGGTCGCCAGGCGTAAACCCGTGCGGGCTCGCGGCCGTCAGGCCCGTGGCGTAGTTCGTCTGGCCCGACGCCTTGACCAGGTCGTTCAGCCCGAAGAAGTGCGAGAAGCCGCGGCCGGTCTTCTGCGAGGTGCCTTCGTCGATGGCCAGGCCGTTGCCGCCGGCGGCGTTCAGCGTCAGCGCTCCGTTGGTGAAGGTGGCGCTGCCCGTGGCGCCCAGGGCGGTGTTGAGGTTCGTCAGGAAGTTGGCCGGCGTGAACGCGGCGGCGGGTCCGCCGTCCACCGACATGGTCCCGGCGGTGAAGTCGATGTCGATCTTGCGCTGGAGCACGCCCGTCGGGCTGACGATCGCGAGCGTCGAGGTCCCGCTGAAGCCCGTGACCGCCGTCGGCAGGTCGAGGCCGGTATCGCGGCCGGCCATGGTGGTGGGCGGGGGATAGGCGGCCGCGTCGTTGTTGGCCGCGTTGAGCTGGTCCACGGCCTTGCTGACGAATTCGCCGAGCTGGTCGTAGATCTTGGGAAGCTCGACATCGCGCAGCTCGAGCAGGCCCTTCAGCTCGCCGCTGCTGATGTTGATGGGCGTCGACGAGGGGCTGCCCGGCAGCTGGGCGGAGATATAGCCGGGGGTCGAGTCCGTCGCGTTGAAGGTGAGCTTCGCCGGCGCGTCGCCGGCCAGCAGCACGCCTTCGGCCGAGCGCACGTCAACGCCGCCCGACGTGCGCGGCGAGATCCGCACGTTCACCAGGCTGGCCAGTTCATCGAGCATCTGGCTCTGGATGTTGGCCGACCCGGAGGCGTCGGCGCCCACCAGCGTCGCGCGCGTGATGTCCGAGTTGAGCTTGCTGATCTCGCTCAGCAGGTTGTTGACGCGATCGACGTTGGCCGTGATCTGGGTCTCGACCGTATCGCCAAGGGCGACGATCTGGCTGTTGATCCGGTCGGCTTCGGTCAGGAAGTCCTCGACGTTCGACAGCGCCTGGCTGCGCAGCAGGGTGGAGGACGGATCGTCGGCCGCCGTGGCGAAGGACGCGAAGATCTTGTCGAGGCGGTTGAAGAAGAAACCGTCCTTGCTGGGGTCGCCGAACAGGCTCTGGGCGTTGTCCAGGTACTGCGAGACCGCCGACCAGCGTGAGGCGTCCGAGGACGCGGTCAGCGAGGCCATCTGCAGGTACTGGTCGGTGATCCGCTGGACGCCGTCGATCTTCACGCCCATGCCGGCGCCGTCGACGACCAGAGAGCTCTGGTTGACCGCCTTGCGGACGTAGCCGGGGGTGTTGACGTTGGCGATATTGTCCGAGATCGCGCGCAGGGACGCCTGCGCGGCGTTCAGGCCGGACGATGCGGTGAGAAGAGTGGCCGTTAGCGACATCGGTTAAGGCTCCGCCCGGCAAAGGCTGACGCACGACCCGGCGGATTCTGCCGGGGCATTGGTGAACGCGCGTGCGTCAGGCCGGAAATTCTTCAACATTTTCAACATTGGTCCCTCTGAGGGCCCGATGGGGTCGAAAACAATGGCGCAAGTCCGGCGCCAGTCCGGAAGCGGAAGCTGCCCGGTAGTCTGCACGGTGACGGTTAGGGTTTTGGTAAGGCGGCAGGGAACGCCCCCCGGCGCCCGCCGCGGCCCGGCAAATTCATCCGCAGCGGGGTGGCGCGCCGACAGGACTCCCGGTCTTTTATCAATGAAAACAGCGCGTTGATAAACTGGCCCGCGGGTTGCTCAGGAGGAGGCCGAATGAGCCCGGCGCAGGACGCGCCTTCCTCACACCAAAGTCTGCCCAACGACCATGACTGCGTCCGCGCTCAACATCGCCTCGATGACTCCCGGCGCCCCGACGGGCGTCGGCGCCGCTGCGAACCCGGCGGCCGGGGGCGCGCTCGCCGGCTTTGAAACGCTGATGGGCGCCCTGTTCCCCACGACCGATCCCAATGCGGTGGCGGCCCAGCCCAATGTGCAGGCGCCGTCGACCCTGACGGGCGCGGCCGTCAGCCCGGACCTGCTGGCGCAGACCGGCGAAGGCGACGGCGAGGGCGACGCGCAGGGTCAGGTCGAAGGCGACGCCGCGGCCCCGGTCGCGGCGGAAGGGCAACCCGCTCCTGGCGATGCGGCCGCCGCGCTCGCCGCCAGCCTGGCCGCCGCCCAGACTACGTCCGTCCAGACGCAGGTGACCACGGCGAAGGGCGCTGCCGGCAAGGATGTCGACGCCGCGCCCCCGGCCTGGGGCCGCGACAAGGCCAAAGGCGCCCCCGCCATGCCGGCGATCCTGGCGGCGAACCCCAAGGCCGGACTGGTCGAGAAGGCCGAACTCGCCGCCGAGACGGGGGACGAGACGCCGATGGCAGGCGAAGCGCCGGTCGGCGACCTTCCCGAGCCGGCTCCGCAAGTTGCACCCGCGGCCCGCAACGCCGCACAACCGCCGGCCAATCCGGCCCCTACAGCCAGCCCGATCCCCGCGGTCGCACCCGGCGTTCAGCCTGAATCGCCCGCGGCGGCCCCGTCGCCGAGCGAGCCCGCCGTCGACACGAAGGCGGTCGAGACCGTCGAGACGCCCGCCACGGCCGCCGCCGCCAGCATGTCTGCCCGGCCGGAAGCGGCCGCCGCCGCAGCGGTGCCCCTGCGGCCCGCCAAGGCCGAGCGCGTCAAGAGCGCCGACGCCCCGTCCGCCGAGACGCCCGACGAACTGAAGCCCACCGAAGCAGCCGACAAACCGGTCCACGCCAAGGCCGCCCAGGGGGCCGCCAAGGCCGCCGCGGCGAGCGTCGAAGCCGCCGAGGCCAAGCCGCAGGACGCCGAGACCACTGCGGAGTCGCCCGACGCGACCGGCCAGGGCGAGACCCGCGCCGCGGCCGCGGCCTCCACCCCGGCATCCGCGCAGGCGGGTCAGGTGGTCCGCGGATCGCCCGAGACCGTCGCCAACCTCGCCGCCCAGATCGTCAAGAAGCTGGAAGGCAAGTCGACCCGCTTCGACGTCGAGCTGGATCCGCACGGCCTGGGCAAGGTCGACGTGCGCATCGAGATCGGCGCCCAGGGCCGGATCACCGCGGGCATGACCTTCGAGAACCCGCAGGCCGCGGCCGACGTGAAGGCGCGCGCCGCCGAGCTGCAGCGCGTGCTGGAGCAAGCCGGCTTCGACCTCTCCGGCGGTATCAGCTTCGACGTGGCCGGCGACCGCGGCCATCCGCAGCAGCAGAACCAGGCCTGGCAGGATCAGGGCGATGCGGGCCGCGCCTTCCAGGGCCGGGCCTTCCGCGCAGCGCTCGAGACCGCGGGCGATGCGGCCGACGCCGCCAACCAGGGCGCTCTGCGCCTGCGCCGGGGTGTGAACTCCGGCCTCGACCTCAGGATCTGACGCCATGGCCGTCGACGCCGTCACAACCGCGAGCGGAGCCAGCGCCACCGGACGCGCTCGCCTCGCCGAGAACTTCGACACGTTCCTGACGCTGCTCACCACTCAGCTGCAGAACCAGGATCCGCTGTCGCCGATGGATTCCACCCAGTTCACCCAGCAGCTGGTGCAGATGACCGGGGTGGAGCAGCAGCTCCTCACCAACGATCTGCTGGAGAAGCTCGTCTCGAACACCGGCACCGGCGTCGCGACCGCGGTCAGCCTGATCGGCAAGGAAGTTCGCGCCGACTCCGACGCCGCCGCCCTGAAGGACGGCCAGGCGGAGTGGACCTATTCCCTGGGCCGCGACGCCTCGACCGTCCAGCTCGACATCCTGGACTCCAAGGGCCGCGTCGTCCGCTCCATCGCCCCGACCGACAACAAGGCCGGCGAGCACACCCTGACCTGGGATGGCAAGGGCCAGGGCGGCAGCGAACTGGCGGACGGGACCTACACCCTGAGGGTCACCGCCAAGGACAGCGAAGGCTCGACCGTGACCTCGAACGTCTACGTCGACGGCCTGGTCACCGGCGTCGAACAACAGGACGGCCTGACCTTCATCACCGTCAACGGCGTGCAGATCCCCTGGGATCAGCTCGTCAGCATCCGCCAGCCGGAAGAGCCCGAGGAGACCGCCACGGCGGCCACGGACACCGGTTCAACCGACAACTCGGACGACAAAACGTCGTCTCCAGCGGCGGCCTGACCGGCCGAACCCACGCAGCACGCGACCCCGCTTCAGGAGAACGGAACTAAGTCATGTCCATCAATTCAGCCCTGCTCGCCGGCGTTTCCGGGTTGGTCACCAACTCGTCCGCCCTGGCCGCCATCTCGGACAACATCGCCAACGTCAACACCGTCGCCTACAAGCGCAACCAGGTGAACTTCGCCAACGTCGTCACCGCCCAGGCGGTGAAGGGCAAGTACTCCGCCGGCGGCGTCCAGGGCATCACCCGGCAGTTCGTGAGCACCCAGGGCCTGATCCAGGCCTCCGGCTCGACGACCGACCTCGCTATCTCCGGCGACGGCTTCTTTGTCGTGACGAACAAGGGCGCCGGCCTGACCGCCGCGGATGCCCGGTCCTTCACCCGGCAGGGGTCGTTCAGCGTCGACGCCGACGGCTATCTGAAGAACGATTCCGGCCTCTACCTGCAAGGCTGGCCGATCCAGGCCGACGGCTCCTTCGTCACGCCGCCGTCCGACCTGACGGCCATGAACTCGATCAACGTCAAGAACCTGGGCGCCGCGGTCTCGCCGACCGCCAACATCGCCATCAGCGCCAACGTCGACAAGGACAACGCCACGGCGCCCGAACCGATCGACGTCAACATCGTCGACGCCGCCGGCGGCCGCCACACGCTGCGCCTCAGCTTCGTCGAGACGGCCACCGTCAACCAGTGGGAAATGACGGCCGCGATCTATCCGACGGCGGCGGACGGGCCGATCACGCCCGCCAGCCCGATCCCCGTCGTCTTCAACACCGACGGCTCGATCAACACGGTGGGCGGCGTCGCGCCCGACGCCTTCTCCCTGAACGTCGGTTGGGCCGCCGCCCTCGGCCTGCCGGCCCAGGACATCGCCCTGAACCTCGGCAAGCTGACCCAGTTCGACGAACCGAGCTCGGTGGGCTCGATCAGCCAGGACGGCGCCGGCGCCGGCAACGTGGTGGCTATCGAGGTGGACGAGGAAGGGATCGTCTCGGCGATCTATGACAACGAACAGGTGCGCAAGGTCGCCAAGATCGGCATCGGCACCTTCCCCAACCCGGACGGCCTGGCCCAGGTGAGCGGCAACGCCTACCGGCCCACCACTGCCGCAGGGGAAATGGTGATCAAGCAGGCGGGCGTCGGCGGTGCGGGTCTGATCTCGCCGTCGAGCCTGGAAGCGTCGACTGTCGACTTGTCGGCAGAGTTCACCGGCCTGATCCAAACCCAGAAAGCGTACTCCGCATCGTCGAAGATCATCACGACGGCGGACCAGATGCTTGAAGAACTTATCAACATCAAGCGCTAATACTGACCGTTAACCGAGTGAGAAACTTCTACCTGAACTCAACTGTATTAAATTGGTACACGGGGGAGCCCATGGTTAGGTGTTTCTTTACTAAGGCGATTCAGCGGCTGTTAGGGGCCGCTGGATATGCTTCCCGTCGAACAGTGATGGTGAGGCGCTAGAAAGCCCATGCTTCAACAACAACAGACGCGCACGAACAGCCGTGGCGAGGCCTATGTTATCGGGCCGACGGGCGCGCCCCTGACCAAGAACGACCTGCCGCCCCCGAACACGGGCCGGTGGGTCATCCGCCGCAAGGCCGAGGTGGTCGCCGCCGTCCGCGGCGGGCTGATCACCCTTGAGGAGGCTCTGGAGCGCTACTCCCTGACGAACGACGAGTTTCTGTCCTGGCAGCGCTCGATCGAACGTCACGGCATGGCCGGCCTGCGCACCACGCGGCTGCAGCAGTACCGCTAACCAACCCTGCATAGGGCTGGCTCGAAAGCCGGCCGCGCCTTCCCTGGCGCGGCCGGCTTTTCGGTCTTTCAGGACAGCCTGCGCACGAGGATCGTGATCCGCTCGCGCTCGCCCGGCTTCCGTTCGACCAGCAGCCGCGCCACCTGGGCGTCGTCGTGGAAGGCGTAGCCCTTGATGGCGTCCAGTAGCGCCTTGGCGAGGTTGTCGAGGTCCAGCCAGGGCGGCTCGCCCACATACTCCATCGCGATCTCGACCGCGTATTCCCCCCAGGCCGGCCGTGAGCCGCGCCAGGCCTTGCGGAAGAACTCGTAGATCAGCGGCTTGTAGTACTTCGCCTGGGTCGTGAGACCGTCGACGCTCACTTCCAGCACCCCGTCGCCCTCGCGGGCGCGCACCTTGCCGTGCTGGGTCCAGGTCTCGGTCATCCCGCCCTCATAGCGGCGGGCGGCCTTGCAGTCTCGCGCCGTGGCGGTAAACCGTCACCCGCCAACAGACTGGGGATTTCCGATGAGCGCGACCCGCACCGAGACCGACACCTTCGGCCCGATCGAGGTCGCCGCCGACCGTTACTGGGGCGCCCAGACCCAGCGCTCGCTCGGCAACTTCAAGATCGGCTGGGAGAAGCAGCCGCAGCCGGTGATCCGGGCCCTGGGCGTGGTGAAGCGCGCCGCGGCCGAGGCCAACATGCAGCTGGGCAAATTGGACCCGGAGATCGGCAAGTACGTGGTCGCCGCCGCCCAGGAGGTGATCGACGGCAAGCTGGACGACCACTTCCCCCTGGTGGTCTGGCAGACGGGGTCCGGCACCCAGTCGAACATGAACGCCAACGAGGTGATCTCGAACCGCGCCATCGAGATGATGGGCGGGGTGATGGGTTCGAAGAAGCCGGTCCATCCCAACGACCACGTCAACATGAGCCAGTCGTCGAACGACACCTATCCGACGGCCATGCACATCGCGTCCGCCGAGGAAGTGGCCCGTTCGGTGATGCCGGCGCTGGAACACCTCCACGCGGCGCTGAAGGCCAAGGCGGTCCAGTTCGACCACATCATCAAGATCGGCCGCACCCACACCCAGGACGCCACGCCGCTGACCCTCGGCCAGGAGTTCGGCGGCTACGCGCACCAGGTCTCGATGTCGGTGCAGCGGATCAAGCAGACGCTCTACGGCCTTTATGAACTGGCCCAGGGCGGCACGGCGGTCGGCACTGGCCTGAACGCGCCCATCGGGTTCGCCGAGCTGGTGGCCGAGAAGATCGCCGGCATCACGAAGCTGCCGTTCATCACCGCGCCGAACAAGTTCGAAGCCCTGGCCGCGCACGACGCCATGGTCTTCAGCCACGGCGCCCTCACGGCCGCGGCCGGCGCCCTGTTCAAGATCGCCAACGACCTGCGGTTCCTGGGGTCCGGCCCCCGCGCCGGCCTGGGCGAGCTGGCCCTGCCCGAGAACGAGCCGGGGTCGTCCATCATGCCCGGGAAGGTCAACCCCACCCAGGCCGAGGCCCTGACCATGGTCTGCGCCCACATCATGGGCAACCAGACGGCGATGGCCTTCGCCGGCAGCCAGGGCCATTTCGAGCTGAACGTGTTCAACCCGGTGATGGCCTACAACTTCCTGCAGTCCTGTCGGCTGCTGTCCGACGCCGCGGTCTCGTTCACCGACAACATGGTGGCGGGGACAGAGGCCCGCGAGGACAACATCAAGCTGAACCTCGAGCGGTCGCTGATGCTCGTCACCGCCCTCAACGGCAAGCTGGGCTACGACAACTGCGCCAAGATCGCCAAGGCAGCCCACAAGAACGGCACCACCCTGCGCGAGGAGGCCGTCGGCGGCGGCTACCTGACGAACGAGGAGTTCGACGAGTGGGTCCGCCCGGAGAAGATGATCAGCCCGGGCTGATCTACTCCGCCGCGTAGACCACCGGGTGGGCGTGGGCCCAGAGGTGGGCGCGGTAGGCCTCGAAGCATTGCTCGCCGCAGATGAGGCGCATGACGGCGCCCTCCGCCAGGTGCCGCGCACAGTCGGGGGCGGCCTCAACCAGCGGGATCAGGGCTTCCGCGTTCCAGGCCCGGGAGTGCTCGATGTCGAGCTGGGCATGCAGGGCGAAGTACTTGCGCTGCTCGGGCGCCACGCCCAGCCGCTTCAGGCCCTCGTCCACGCAAGCGACGCGGGTCGGCGCGGTCAGCTCCACCACGCCAAGCGCTCCGATCGACTGGTAGACATATCGTCGGGTGGTGGCGAAGGCGGTCATGGTGTTGGCCAGGGCCAGGGACTGCCAGAGCGTGCCCTCGATGCTGGGGGTCAGACCGAGGCCTTCGACGGTCCGGTCCAGCATGGGGCCGTGCATGCCCGCTTCCTTGCCGCGCCCCATCTCGTCCCAATAATTGCGGGCCAGCTCCAGCTTAGGGCGGGCAGGCAGCTTCACCTGGGTCATGGCGACCAGATCGTCGAAGCCGGCCTCCCCGGCCGCTTCCTGGGTCAGGAACCATTTGATCTGTTCCAGGCTGGCTTCGGTCTCCAGCCAGGCGAACAGGGGGTCGTATTGGCCGGGACCAGACTGCTTGAGGTCCTCGAACCAGGCGATGAACCCCTCGGGATCGCTCGGGACGGCCGCCACGAGCGGGGCGATCTCGGCGCGGAAAGCTTCGATGAACGCGCCTTCCAGCCGCATCATGCGGACATCGTTGTTCAGGGTCATGGACCAGTCGGCGTCCGGCGTCTGGACGGCCAGCCGGCGCCGGTTCCACCGAGCCAGCCCCTGGTGAAGCGCTTCGGCGTCCGGAAACTCGGGTGAGAAAACGCCCACGCGGGCGAGACGGTCGGCAGCAAGCATGCGGATACTCCCTCGGACGCGGAGGAGCGCGCGAAATGCGTTGGAGTTCCTGAGGCTTAGCTTTGTTAAGCCCGCCGCATCACGGCGAAGTCGGCCAGATCCTGCAGCGCCGGCCGCCACGAATTGGAGCCATAGTCGGCGATGGCGGCCTTGGCGGTCTCGGCGTAGCGGCCGGCCAGAGCCAGGGTCTCCTCCAGCGCGCCGGTCTCTCGCATGAGCTCGCGGGCGTGGTCCAGGTCCCCGTCCTCCTGCTCGCGCCGGTCGACGGTCCGGATCCAGAAATCGCGCTCCGAGGCGGCCGTCCGCTGCATGGCCAGCAGCAACGGCAGGGTGACCTTGCCTTCTCGGAAGTCGTCGCCAGGGTTCTTTCCCAGCGTCTCGGCATCGCCCGAGTAGTCGAGCGCATCGTCGATCAGCTGGAAGGCCAGGCCCAGGTCCTGGCCGAACTTGCGCAGGGCGCGGCACCGATCGGCCGGCGCCCCGGCCGAAACCGCGCCGGCCTCCGCCGCGGCGGCGAACAGCTCGGCCGTCTTGGCCTTGATGATCTCGATGTAGACGTCCTGGCTGAGGTCCAGGTCGTGGCTGCGGGTGAGTTGCAGCACTTCGCCCTCGGAGATGACGCGGCTGGCCCGAGCCAGGATCTCCAGCGCCGGCATCGACCCCGCGCCGACCATCAGCTCGAACGCACGGGCGAACAGGAAGTCGCCCACCAGAACGCTGGCCGGGGCGCCCCAGATCAGGTGCGCCGCCACGCGGCCCCGGCGCAATTGCGAGGAATCGACCACGTCGTCGTGCAGGAGGGTGGCGGTGTGGATGAACTCCACCGCGGCCGCCAGCTTCAAGCAGGCGTCGTCGCGCGCGCCGCACAGGCGGGCGGCGGCGATGGTCAGGAGGGGGCGAAGGCGCTTGGCGGAGCCGGCGATCAGGTGGTCGGCCAGGGCCGGGATCACCGGCACGGGGCTGTCCATATGCTCGCGGATCAGGGCGTCCACCGCGCGCATGTCCGGACCGGCCAGCTTCAGCAGCAGGTCCAGCGAGGGGGGAGCGGCGATAGCCTGGGCGGCTTCCAAGAGAGAACTATTCCTATATCAACAGGCGCCCGGCCCCCGACCGGTCGCCATTCGCCGGGACAATGGTGACGCGACAGGGCACGGTCAAGCGACCAGAGCCGAACACGTTCAGTCCCTTCTACACCAAGGCCGGGCCCGATGGATGCAATCACTGAAGACGGGCTGCTGGACGGGCGCATCCGCCTGCGGCAACCCGCCCGCGGGTACCGCGCCGGACTGGATGCGGCCCTGTTGGCGGCCGCTTGCGACGCAGGACCCGGGCAACGGGTGATCGAGGCCGGCTGCGGCGCCGGGGGCGCTCTCCTGGCGGCCGCGACCCGGCGGCCCGGCGCCAGCTTCACCGGCGTCGAGCGGGATCCGCGCGCCGCCGCCCTGGCGCGGGAGAACATCGCGCTGAACCGCCTGGGCGAGCGGGTCACGGTCGTCGAGGGCGATGTTGCGCTGCGCTTTGCAGGGCTCGAGCTCCCGCCCTTCGACGCGGCCATGGCTAATCCGCCGTTCTTCGACGACCCCGGGGCCCTGCGCGGCCCGGCGCCCGAACGGCGTGGGGCGTGGATGGCCGACGATGGCCTGGAGGCCTGGATCGGCTTCCTGTCCAAGGCCGTGCGCGAGGGCGGCTCCATCACGATCGTTCACCGCGCCGACCGTCTGGGCGACATACTGGCGCTGCTGGCTCCCAAGGCCGGTTCGATCCAGATTCGGCCGATCCACCCTTTCGCCGACGAGCCGGCCAAGCGGGTGCTGGTGCGGGCGATAAAGACCGGCAAGGCGCCGCTGCAACTGCTGCCGCCGCTCGTGCTCCACGACCGCAACGGCGGCAAGCATCGACCGGAGGTCGAGGCCATCCTCCGGGGCGAGGCCGCACTCCCCTGGCGCCCGTGAAACTTGCATCTCACTCCGCGAATTCAACCTTAAGACCTCCACCCCTTGACGGAGCATTCGTCGATCTTGTTCGCTGACCATTGGTCGCGCAGGCGATGGGTTGGAGGGATTGCCGATGTCTCAGGTGAAGGCCGCCGTTTGCGCAGGGATTCTTCTCATGGCCGGGATGGCCGCTGCGCCGGCCCGCGCGGACCTGCTGTTCAGCAACCCCGGGACCGACGTGGCCTGCGCCGCCGGATGCTGGGCCAGCGGCGGCTCGCCCGACTATGCCTTCAGGACCTGGGATGATTTCACCATCGGGGTGGACGCCCGGGTGACGACCGTCACCTGGCGGGGCGTCGCCTTCGCCGAGGGCCTCAACCTGCAGGACCTGGACACCCTGTCCTGGGACCTCGGATTCTTCGCCGACGCCGCCGGCACGCCGGGGGCGGAGCTCTACACGGCCAACATCGCCGACGCCGACGTCAGCCGGATTTTCCTGGGAACCGGGGGATTGGCCGGCACGACGGTCAACTATTGGGAGTTCTCGGCCGTCCTGCCGACGGAGTTCGCCGTCGCGGCAGGCACGACCTACTGGTTCTCTCCGTTCTCGAACCAGTCCGACTACTACCCGGTCTTCGGCTGGAGCGGCTCGACGGGCGGCTCAACCTTCCAGACCCTACTCACCAACGACTCCACCTACGTGCGGAGCAACAACCGCGCCTTCACGCTGAGCGGCGTCGTCCCGGAACCCCAGACCTGGGCCCTCATGATCCTGGGCTTCGGCGCGGCAGGCGCGGCCCTCCGCCGGAAGCAGGCGGCGCGCGCGACCTAGCGAGGTCGACATCGCAGGTCGTCGGGCGTCGACGCGCCGTCAGATCCCCAGCGTCTCGCGGCAGTTCGGATCGACGATGTCGTGCTGCTCGGGGTGCTTCTTCACCCAGGCCGACATGAAGGGACAGGTCGGGACAACCTTCAGGCCGGCTTCGCGCGCATAGCCGAAAGCCGCGCGCGCCAAGGCGCTGGCCACGCCCTTTCCCTCGAACTCCGGCGGCACCACCGTGTGCGGCAGGACGATCTGTCCCGGCTTCAGGCGATACTCGGCAAAGGCCGTGTGACCGTCCAGCTTCACCTCGAAGCGGCTGGTTTCGGTGTTGTTGACGACATCGACCTCGGCCATGGGCATGCTCCTCGTGCTCGGCTCTTCTTGACGCGGCGCGAGGCCGCCGCCAAGGTCCCGCGCATCCGGCGAGGCCACCAGCAGAGGAGAGGATCACATGTCGCCCATTGCCCGCGCAGCCCTCCGCTGCGTCGTCCCGCTGGCGGCTGCCTGACAGCCCACCCTTCCCCGACGGGGATGATCCGCGGTCGACGCCTGTTTGGCTCTCGACATCAAGGACACCTCCGTTGCTGACCACAGCACTCTCCGACTACGGCTGGACCGAAGCGCTCCAGGCCGACTTCCAACCTTTCGCGACCCAAGGCCTGATCCCGGGCCGCATCATCGTCCAGCAGAGGGGCGGTTATCGCCTCGTCACCCCCGGCGGCGAGATCGACGCCCGCGCCTCCGGGGCCCTGATGAAGGCGACCGCCGAGGACGGCCGCCCCACCGCCGGCGACTGGGTGGCCGTGGAGGCTCGCCCGGGCGAGACCACCGCCCTGGTCCACCACATCCTGCCGCGCCGCACGGCCTTCGTGCGCAAGGCGTCGGGCCCCCGGGGCGGCGCACAGGCCGTGGCCACCAACGTGGACGTCGCCCTGCTGGTCGCGTCCCTGAACTCCGACCTGAACCTGCGGCGGCTGGAGCGCTACCTGGCCACCACCTACGAAAGCGGCGCCGAGCCGGTGATCGTCCTGACCAAGGCCGACCTGACCCCCGACGTCGCCGCGCGTGTGGCGGAGGTGGAGGCCATCGCGTTCGGCGCGCCGGTGCTGGCCATCTCGTCGAAGACGAGGGAGGGCTTGGACGCCCTCGCAACCCATCTGCGGCCGGGGCGGACGGCCGTGCTCCTGGGATCGTCGGGGGCTGGCAAGTCCACCCTGCTCAACGCCCTCGCCGGCGAGGAGAAGATGGACACGGGCGAGATCCGTGAGGCCGACGAGCGCGGCCGCCACACCACCACGCACCGCGAACTGGTTCGGCTGACGTCGGGGGCGCTGATCCTCGATACGCCGGGCATGCGGGAGCTGGGGCTGTGGGAGGCGGAAGCGGGGGTCGCCCAGACCTTCGCCGACATCGAGGCCCTGGCCGAGGAGTGCCGGTTCCGGGACTGCGGCCACGGCGCGGAGCCAGGGTGCGCCGTCCGCGCCGCCATCGAGGCGGGCGACCTCGACCCGGCGCGACTGAAGAGCTTCGAGAAGCTGCAGGCGGAACTGGCCTTCGAGCGCCGCAAGGAAGACCCCCGCGCGGCCATGGAAAACAAGAAGCTCTGGATCAGCCGCCACAAGGCCGGCCGGGCTCGGATGAAGGCCAAGCGGGGGGACGACGGCTAAGCCTGCCGCCGGTCGCGCCCTCCCTCCCCCAGATTGGGGAGGTGGGGTGCGCCGGACGCCGTCAGACTCCGGGCACAGTTCGTTTTGTCCCGGGGGATCGCGTGCCAGCCTATTTCACGTCGCAGAGCTTCACCGCGCCGCTCCGGGCGGGTTTCGAAACGGCGTACCTCCATGAGGTGGGGGTCGGCGACTACAACGCAGACGGCAAACTCGACGTCGTCCTAAGCTATTTCCTGTTCCCGCTGGAGACGAGAGCGGCGCCGGTCCGGCTATTCGTCGGCGACGGATCCGGCGGCTTCAGCGAGGCCACCACCCAGGTCTTCGGCGCCGCCGCCCCGACCACCGTCCACGCCCGCGAGACCATCGTGGCCGACTTCAACCGCGACGGCCGGGCGGATGTCTTCCTGGCCGACCACGGCTACGACGCCAGCCCGTTCCCAGGGGCTCAGAACGGCCTGATCCTCTCATCGGGCGCCGCCGGGCTCGCCAACGCGACGGCGCAGTTGCCCCAGCTTTCCGACTACACCCACTCGGCCGAGGCCGCCGACATCGACGGCGACGGCGACCTCGACATCTACGTCGGCAACGGCGGCGGCGGACAGGCCGTCACCGCGCCGTACTTCCTCATCAACAACGGGTCGGGCGGCTTCGCCCGCAGCGACGCGGGCCTGCCGGGCGTCCTCACGGCCGGGGGCCGACCCAACCACTGGAGCGAGGCGTTCCTCGACGTGGATGGGGATGGCGACAAGGACCTGTTCCTCGGCTCCAGTCTCAACAGTCCCGCGCAGTTGCTGCTGAACAACGGCCAGGGCGTCTTCACGCTCTCGGGCCGCGCCATGCCCGCCGGGGCGGCGAACGCCGACGCGGTGGACATCCAGGCGCTGGACGTGAACGGCGACGGACGGCCCGACCTGGTGCTGAGCTACTCGGTGTTCGGATCGGGCGACCCGACCCGCCAGATCCAGCTTCTGGTCAACGACGGGGCCGGCGGGTTCACCGACGAGACCGCCAGCCGCCTGCCGGCCTCGATCCAGGGCGGCGCGTGGAGCCGCCGGGTGCACCTCACCGACGTCAACGGCGATGGATATACGGATCTCGTCCTGTCCAACGGGTCGTCGACCCCGTTCTACTTGGCCGACAGTCGGGGGAACTTCGTTCAGCTGCCCAACCTGTTGCCAGGCAATGCCTTCGACCAGATCACCCCGGCCGACGTGAACGGCGATGGCCGCGTCGACATGTTCACCTGGCGCGGGCTCTTCAGCGGCGCGGAGCAACTGCGGGTGGACGTGGCGGTGGACCCCGGCTCCCACCAGGTGGGGACCGCCGTCGCCGAGGGGATGATGGGTGACGCCGACAACGACACGATCAACGGCGCGGCCGGCAACGACGTGATTTTCGGCGGAAGCGGCGTGAACTACCTGCGGGGGGACGAAGGCGACGACGTGATCGTCGGCGGCCGGGGGTTCGACGACATCAACGGCAACATGGGGAACGACACCTGCGTCAGCGGGGGCGGCGACGACTGGGTCGTGGGCGGCCGCGACAACGACAGCCTCGCGGGCGGCGCGGGCCAGAATCTCGTCTACGGCAACCTCGGGGCCGACACCTGCGAGGGCGGCGACGGGGACGACGTCGTCCGCGGGGGCCAGGACAACGACAGCCTGAACGGCGGCGCCGGCAGCGACTATGTCTCGGGCGACAAGGGGGACGACACCGTCGTGGGCGGCGCCGGGGCCGACCGCTTCCACACCTTCGGCGAGGCGGGCGTCGACCGCGTGCTGGATTTCAGCCTCGCCCAGGGGGACCGGGTCCAGCTCGATCCAGGCACGCAGTACACGGTGTCGCAGGTCGGAGCAGACACGGTGATCAGCATGACCGGCGGCGGCCAGATGGTCCTGGTGGGCGTGCAGGCAAGCGCCCTGACCGACGGATGGATATTCGGCGCCTGATCCCGGAGCCTACCGCGCGAGCCACCGCGCGGGCAGCCGGTACTCGGGGCGGCTGGGACGCAGCAGGTCGAGGGTGACCAGGACGCCCAGTCCCAGGAACTTCAGCATGATGCGTGCGACGTGCATGGCGGCCTCCCCGATCGTGACAGCAACGGTTGATCGGCCCCAAGGTTGCGTGGAGTCGGTGACACCGGTGTGTCGGGGCCATTTCGCATGGTCTCGTGACAGTCCCGAAACGAAAAACGGCCCGGGATCGCTCCCGGGCCGTTCCCGTCGTTCGATTGGGCTCGCGACGGATCAGTTCCGCGCGGTGTCGACCAGCTTGTTCTTGGTGATCCAGGGCATCATGGCGCGCAGGCGCTGGCCCACTTCCTCGATCTGGTGCTCGGAGCCCCGGCGGCGGGTCGCCTTAAAGGACGGCGCGCCAACGGCGTTCTCCTGCATGAAGTCGCGGACGAACCGGCCCGACTGGATATCCTCGAGCACCCGCTTCATCTCGGCCTTGGTCTCGGCGGTGACGATGCGCGGGCCGGTGACGTACTCGCCGTACTCGGCCGTATTGGAGATCGAGTAATTCATGTTGGCGATGCCGCCTTCGTAGATCAGGTCCACGATCAGCTTCACCTCGTGCAGGCATTCGAAATAGGCCATCTCGGGCGCATAGCCCGCCTCGACCAGGGTCTCGAAGCCCGCGCGGATCAGCTCCACCAGGCCGCCGCAGAGCACGGCCTGCTCGCCGAACAGATCGGTCTCGCATTCCTCGCGGAAGTTGGTCTCGATGATGCCCGAGCGGCCCCCGCCGATAGCCGACGCATAGGCCAACCCCAAGTCCATGGCGCCGCCGGTGGCGTCGTGGTGGACCGCGATCAGGCAGGGCACGCCGCCGCCCTTCTGGTACTCGCCGCGCACGGTGTGGCCGGGGCCCTTGGGCGCCACCATCAGCACATCGACGGTGGACTTGGGCTCGATCAGGCCGAAGTGGACGTTCAGGCCGTGGGCGAACAGCAGCGCCGCGCCGTCGCGGATGTTGGGCGCGATCTCGGCGTTGTAGATGCCGCGCTGCAGCTCGTCGGGCGCCAGCACCATGAGTACGTCGGCCCAGGCCGCGGCGTCGGCCACGGTCATGACCTTCAGGCCGTCGGCCTCGACCTTCTTGGCGGTGGCCGAGCCGGCCTTCAGCGCCACGGCCACGTTCTTCGCGCCGGAATCGACGAGGTTCAGCGCATGCGCGCGACCCTGGCTGCCATACCCTACGATGGCGATCTTCTTGTCCAGGATGCGGGAAATGTCGGCGTCGCGGTCATAGTAGACGCGCATGATTGTTCTCCTGAGACAATGAAACCTGCTGCGAGCGCGCAACGGCGGCGCAGCAAAGCCGGGGGTGTGAAGCGTTTTTTTGCGCGAAGGTCAAGGGACGGGCCGTCACAGGGCGAGCCTCGCCATGCTCAGCGAGTCCACATAGGCGCCGTCGCGCCAGGCGTAGGCGCGGTGCAGGCCCTCGCGCTGGAAGCCGAACCGCTCGTAGAGGGCGATGGCGCGGGTGTTGTCGGCGTAGACGTTGAGTTCCAGCCGCTTGATGTTCCACCAGCGCTCGGCCAGGTCGATGACGGCGGCGAGCAGCGCCGCACCCGCGCCACGGCCCGCGTAGGCGTCGTGGACGGCCATGCCCAGGCTGGCCACATGGCTGCGCCTGTGGGGGCGATCGCGGTGCAGGCCGATCGAGCCGATGACCCGGCCGTCGAGCACGGCCACGAGCCCCGCATCGCCGGGACCGGTCTCCGCATGCCGCTTCTGCCGCGCGTCTACCGATACGAACGGCGGCTGGAGCGTGCCCCAGACCGCGCGCGGCTGGCCCAGCACCTCGGTCACGGCGGGGATGTCGGCCGGCTCCATCGCGCGGACGACTATATCGGAACTGCGTGGGTCCATCGGTCTCGTCTCCGGTTGGGCGGGCGGATCGAGGCCAAGAAAAAGCCCCGTCCGGATCCCGGCGGGGCTGGTGTGGCGGTCTGCGGTCGCTTCCAGGTCCTAGCGCACGACATCCCTCACCGGCCCGCCGGAGGCGGTCGGAAGAAGGTTTACGAGCTGGATGCGGAACGAACGCATGCCTGCGCTTTAGCACGGCGGGACTCTCGTCGGCTAGGCCGAAGCGTGGCATTCGAAGCTGATGCCGATCGAGGTGACCCAGAGCCTGTGGCTGGACGACGACGAGGTGCAGGTGCGCGCCGTCCGCGCCTCCGGACCCGGCGGGCAGCATGTGAACAAGGTCTCGACGGCCATCGAATTGCGGTTCGACGTCCGCGGCTCACCCTCGCTGCCGGAACCGGTTCGGGCCAGGCTCTACAAGCTCTCCGGCAACCGCCTGACCATGGACGGCGTGCTGGTGCTGGTGGCCCAGGAACACCGGAGCCAGGAGATGAACCGCCAAGCGGCGGTCGAGCGCCTGCTCGACCTGATTCGCGAGGCGGCCAAGCCCCCGCCCCCGCCGCGGAAGAAGACCAAGCCGACCTACGCCTCGAAGCTCAGGCGGCTCGAGGGCAAGACCAAGCGGTCCAGCGTAAAGGCGATGCGGGGCAAGCCGCGGGGGGAGGACTGAGCGGCGGCGTTACTCCGCCTCGGTGACCTCGGCGGCGCCGACGTGCTTCTTGATGCTCTCGATGGCGTCCTTGGCCCCGGACTTCGAGGCGTAGCCTTCGGTCGAGAAAATCACTTCGGAATTGTACTTGAAGCGGACCCGGAACTCGCCGGCCTTGTCCTTGTAGATCTCGAACTTGTGCGCCATCGAAGCCTCCGCTCTGGGGTTGGGAGGCAAAGCTTAGGCCAGCGACGATGACCGCGCTATGGCAAGCTTTGGACGCATTCGCCTATAAGATGACCATCATGCTCGCCCCCCGCCTTCCGATCCTCGGCGCCGTCTCCGCCGCCCTCCTCGCCTCCGCCTGCGCGCCCAGCCTGGGTCCCCCGCCGCCCGGCGGCCCCGTCTCGCGCCCACCGCCGCCTCCGCCCATGAGCGGCAGCGCGAACTTTTCGGCGGCGGATTTCGCCTGGTCGCAACGGTCCGGCGGCAACATCATCGCCGGCCGGGTGGCCTATCGGCAGGGCCCGACGCGCTACACCTGCGCCGGCGCGGCGGTGGTGCTCACCCCGGAAACCCGCTGGTCCGCCCGCCGCATGGCGGCGCTCTACGGTTCCACCGAACGGGCCGCCTTGCCGGCCGACGAGGTTCGCGCCCGGACGCCCAATGCGCCGGCGGGCGACGCCGGCCCCTTCGTGAAGCGGACCACCTGCGACGACGCCGACCAGTTCGCCTTCGGCGGCCTGCCGGACGGCGCCTGGTACGCCATCACCGTGGCCCGGCCCGCCGGCGGGGCCGGCCAGACCGTCGCGCTGATGAAGCGGGTCGTGGTCCGTGGCGGCCGCACGACGCCCGTGACGCTCTGAGCCTTCCCCTCCCGCCGCAACGGGAGGGGAAGCGCGCTCCTTAGTGGACCTTCACGCGGCCGATCTCGAGGCCGTCGTCGCCCGCGTGCACGTCGATGACCGAGCCGTCCTCCAGTTCGCCCTGCAGCAGCTTGCGGGCGATCGGGTCGATCAGCTCCTTCTGGATCACCCGCTTCAGCGGCCGGGCCCCGTAGACGGGGTCGTAGCCGCGGTCGCCCAGCCAATGCAGGGCGCCGTCGTCCAGCGAGAGCGCCATGCGCCGGTCGGCCAGCAGCTTCTCGACGCGCTGGAGCTGGATCCGGACGATGCCGTCCATCTCGGCGCGGCCCAGCCGCTTGAACAGGATGATCTCGTCGATCCGGTTCAGGAACTCCGGGCGGAAGTGGTGGCGGACCACGTCCATGACCATCGGCCGGGCCTTGTCCACGTCCTCGCCGTCGGCCAGGGCCGCCAAGTGCTCGGACCCGAGGTTCGAGGTCATGATGATCAGGGTGTTGCGGAAGTCGACCGTCCGCCCCTGGCCGTCGGTCAGGCGACCATCGTCCAGCACCTGCAGCAGCACGTTGAACACGTCCGGGTGCGCCTTCTCGACCTCGTCGAACAGGACCACCTGGTACGGCCGCCGGCGCACGCTCTCGGTCAGCGCCCCGCCCTCGTCGTAGCCGACGTAGCCGGGAGGCGCCCCGATCATCCGGCTGACCGAGTGCTTCTCCATGTACTCGCTCATGTCGAGGCGCGTGATCGCGTGCTCGTCGGCGAACATGAACTCGGCCAGCGACTTGGTGAGCTCGGTCTTGCCGACACCCGTCGGGCCCAGGAACAGGAACGAGCCGATCGGCCGGTTCGGATCCTGCAACCCGGCCCGCGCGCGGCGCACGGCGTCGGAGACGGCGACCAGCGCCTCCTCCTGCCCGACCACGCGGCCGCGCAGGCTGTCCTCCATACGCAGCAGCTTCTCTCGCTCGCCCTCCAGCATCTTTTCCACCGGCACGCCGGTCCAGCGGCTGACCACGGCGGCGATCTGCTCGGCGTCCACGACCTCGGGCGTCAGCTGCTCGTCCTGGCCCTCGGCGGCCTCGGCCTCGGCCAGGCGCTTCTCCAGTTGCGGGATCTCGCCGTATGCGATCTCGGACGCGCGCTGCAGGTCGCCCCGGCGCTGGGCGGCGGAGAGCTCGGCCTTCAGGCGGTCCAGGGCCTCCCGTGACTGCGCAGCCGAGCTGACTTTTTCCTTCTCGGCCCGCCAGCGGGCGGTCATCTCGGCGGACTGGCCCTCCAGGTCGTCGAGCTCCTCTTCCAGCTTCTCCAGCCGGGCCTTGGAGGCGGCGTCCGTCTCCTTGGACAGGGCCTCGCGCTCGATCTTCAGCTGCACGACGCGGCGGTCGATCTCGTCCAGCTCCTCGGGCTTGGAGTCCACCGCCATCCGCACGCGGCTCGCCGCCTCGTCGACCAGGTCGATGGCCTTGTCCGGCAGGAAGCGGTCGGTGATGTAGCGGTTCGACAGGGTCGCCGCCGCCACGATGGCGCTGTCCGAGATCCGCACCCCGTGGTGGACCTCGTACTTTTCCTTCAGGCCGCGCAGGATCGAGACGGTGTCCTCCACCGTCGGCTCGTCCACCATCACCGGCTGGAAGCGGCGGGCGAGCGCGGCGTCCTTCTCGACGTGCTTGCGGTACTCGTCGAGCGTGGTGGCGCCCACGCAGTGCAGCTCGCCGCGCGCCAGGGCGGGCTTCAGGAGGTTCGAGGCGTCCATTGCCCCTTCCGACTTCCCGGCCCCGACCAGGGTGTGCATCTCGTCGATGAACAGGATGATCGAGCCCTCGGCCGCCGTGACCTCGTTCAGCACGGCCTTCAGCCGCTCCTCGAACTCGCCGCGGTATTTCGCGCCGGCGATGAGCGAGCCCATGTCCAGCGACAGCAGCTTGCGCTCCTTCAGGGCCTCGGGAACGTCGCCGTTGACGATGCGCTGGGCTAGGCCCTCGACCACGGCGGTCTTGCCGACCCCGGGCTCGCCGATCAGGACCGGGTTGTTCTTGGTGCGGCGGCTCAGCACCTGGATCGTGCGGCGGATCTCCTCATCGCGCCCAATTACCGGGTCCAGCTTGCCGTCCTTGGCCGCCTGGGTCAGGTCGCGGGCATAGCGCTTCAGGGCGTCATAGCCTTCCTCGGCCGAGGCGCTGTCGGCCGTGCGGCCCTTGCGGACGGCCGTGGCGGCGTCCTCCAGGCCCTTGGCCGTGACGCCGGCGTCCTTCAGCAGCCTGGCCGCATCGCCGCCTTCCTTCGCCAAGGCGATGAGCAGCCGCTCAGTGGTGACGAAGGCGTCACCGGCCTCCTTGGCGCCCTGCTCGGCCTCGGCGAACACGCGGGCCGTGTCGGGCTTCATGTAGAGCTGGCCCGAGCCGCCCTCGACCTTGGGGATGCGGGTGAACGCGGCGTCCAGCGCCTTGTCGACCTCGTCGGGCCGGCCGCCCGCGCTCTGGATCAGCGCGCGCGTCAGCCCGTCGCGCTCTTCCAGCAGCACCTTCAGGATGTGCTCGGGCGCGAGTTGCTGGTGGCGGCGGGCGAGCGCGAGGCTCTGGGCCGACTGAATCGCCTGCTTGGCGCGGTCGGAATAGATGTCGATGTTCATTCGGGTCCCCTCGGTAGGCGGAACGCGGCGGCCGCCTCCACAGAAGCACGGTCGCCGGCCACCCCGATGTAGTGTGGCATTGAGGCCACACAAGAGACCTTGAGCCGGATCAATTCGGCGGGTTGTGTTTCTCCAGGAAGTTCACCGTCGCGGTCAGCATTCCGAGCCGCGTATCCGCCCGCGCCATCCAGCGGTCCTGCCCCGGCAGTTCCACGACCTCCACCGGCTTTCCGGCCGCGCGCAGCGCCGCCGCCATGTCGCGGGTCTGCGAGACCGGAACCGCCGCATCGTCCTTCAGGTGGATAAGCAGCACCGCGGCCTGGGCGTCGCCGGCGTGTTGTATCGGCGAGTAGCGCGCCAGGGCCTCGACGTCCTTCACCTCGCCCAGTCCCCGCCAGGCCGAGGCGTTGTCGGCCTTGGCGTAGGAGTCCTGCCTGCGCAGGTCCGATATGCCGCCGACCGACACCGCGCAGCGGTAGACCTCCGGCTCCATGGTCGCCCCGGCCAAGGCCATGTAGCCCCCGAACCCCTTGCCGACGACGCATACCCGCTTCGGATCGACCAGACCGCCGTTGGCCAGCGACTTTACGCCGTCGGACAGGTCGGTCTGCATCTTCCGCCCCCATTCCCTGTCGCCGGCCGTTCGCAGCGCCCCGCCAAGTCCAGAGGAGCCGCGATAGTTGACCTGCAGGACCGCATACCCGCGGGACGCCAGCGCCTGCGACCACCAGTCGAAGTTCGCCGTGTCACGGTCCGCCGGCCCGTCGTGCGCAAGCACCACCAGCGGCAGGGCCTTGGCCTGGGACGTCCCGGGCGGCCGGGTCAGGTAGCCCACGAGATCGAGACCGTCGGCCGCCTTGAACCGCACCCGGCTCTTGGGACCGATGTCCGCAGGCGTGAGGCCGGGGTAGGTCGAGGCGATCCAGGCCGACGTGCCCTCCTTGAGGTCCAGGAGCGCAAAAGCCGGGCTCTCACCCGGCTGGTCGACCCAGGCCACCACCTTCCGCCGATCCTGCGACCACGACTTCATCTCGACCGTGAGCGCCCGGAAGGACGAGGTGACGGTGTCGATGACCTTCTGGTCGGCCGGGTCGAGGTAGGTCACCCGGTCCACGTCGCCGTCCAGCTGCCAATGCCCCAGCAGCCGCCCTTCGTAGGGGTCGCTCAGCGGGACCTGGTGCGCAGGAACCGCTACCGGGGGCGCCGGCGGGGCCCCGTCCGTGCGGGCCTCGTTCCATGTCGTTCCGGTCGCCGGATCGCCGACCGCATAGATCACCGACCGTCCGTCGCGCCCCAGTCCGAGGATCCGAGCGCGGGCGGCGAAACCCTCCGCCGAATGAACGACCCGCCAGCCCTTGCCGTCCTTGATCCTAAGCTCCGACCGCTCCGACTTGGGCAGGTAACGCTCGTGGGCGATGGGACGGCCGTCGACATCCACGAGCCAGCGCCGGATCCCCTCGTCGGCCGGCTCGATCACCCGGGCCCGGCCCGTCGCGAGATCGACTTGGAATAGACCCACGTAGCCACGGCGGTTCACGAACTCGATGGCCTGCAGAAAGACAGCCGGCCGGCCGCCGACTGTGCGAACCATGGGGGCGAAAACGATGTTGTTCATGCCCACCGCGGCATCGGACATCAGCGGCGTCAGCTTCGAGGACTCCACATCGAGAAGGTGGGCCCGAAGCCAGCTTCGCGTTCCACCCGTGACGTCGCCGGGGTCGAACTCGACGCTGGTGTAGATCAGCAGGTGCCGCTCCCCCACCCAGCGGACCCCGCCCAGAGGCACTTCGCCGAAGTCCACCCTCGCCTTGGCCGCCTTCGTCGCCAGGTCCTGGACCGCGACGGAGCGCCGCTCGCCGTCGGTCACGATCACCGCCAGTTGGCCGCCGCTCGGCGACAGCGTGGCCGCGTCGATGGCCGGCAGCCGGCCATAGGCCTCCAGCGGCGCAGCCTGCACGGCCCCCGCCAGCCCCCACGCGAGCGCCAGGGCGACGGCGAAACGCTTGATACTCATGACTTCGACAGGCCCCACGCGATGCAATCCGAGATTGCCAAGCGGCCGGGCGCGCCGCAAGCGCGCGCGCTAATCCGGCGGGTTGTGCTTCTCGATGAAGGCCATGGTGGTCTCGAGGGTCTGCAGGCGCGTCTCGCCGCGGGAGAGCCAGTGGTCCTCGCCCTTCTGGACGACCAGCTCGACGGGCTTGCCCGCCCCGCGGAGCGCGTCGGCCATGATCTGGCTCTGCTCCAGCGGAACCACGCTGTCGTCCTTGCCGTGGATGAGCAGGACCGGGATCGTCACCTTGTCGACGTGGGCTGCAGGCGAAATCTCGGCCAGGACCTTGCGATCCTCCTCGGCCCCCATGAAGCGGGTCCAGTAGCGGAAGGCGGACGGGCCGCGCTTCGCCCTCGACCAGGATACGAACCGTCCGAGGTCCGACAGGCCGCCGAAGGAGGCGGCGCAGCGGTAGACGCCGGTGTCCAGGGCCGCCCCGGCGAGGGCGGCATAGCCGCCGTAGCTGGCGCCCACGATGCAGACGCGCTTCGGATCGATCCGCCCCTCGGCGGCGAGGTAGTGGACGCCGTCCGAAAGGTCGGTCTGCATCTTGCGACCCCACTGGCCATAGCCGGCTTCGAGCAGGGCGTCGCCCAGGCCCTCGGAGCCTCGGAAGTTCACTTGCAGCACGGCGTAGCCGCGCGAAGCCATGCCCTGGGCCCACCAGTCGAAGCCGGGCGTGTCCCGGGAGGCCGGACCGCCGTGCGGGAAGACGATCAGCGGCAGGCGTTGCGCCTCGCGCCCCTTGGGCACGGTCAGATAGCCGGTGAGTTCCAGCCCGTCGCGGGCCTTGAACCGGATCGGCGTCTGGCGCGCCACATCCGCCGCCTTGACGCCCATGTACTCGGGCCCCAGCCACGTCGCCTGGCGGGTGTTCAGGTCCACCAGGGCGTAAGCCGGCCCCTCGTCGGGCGAATCCACGCGGACGACGATCTTCTTGCGGTCGCCGGACCACGACTGCAGCGAGACGATCGCGCCCGGAAACGCCGCCGTGACGGCCTTCCAGATCCGCTGGTCCTGGGGGTTCAGGAACGTATAGCGGCCCTGCTCGCCCACCAGGGCATAGTGGCCAGAAAGGCGGCCGTCCTGCGGATCGTAGAGCGCGCCCTGGCTGCCCGAGACGGGCACCGGCGCCGCTGCCGGCGCATCGTCGAAACGCGCTTCCTTCCAGACCAGTTTCTCGCCGTCGATCGTCTCGTACAGGACGGACTTGCCGTCCGGCCCGAGGCCCATCATCGAGGGTGGGTCGAGCGGCGCCATCACCCCGAGGGCCTCCCGCCAACTGCCGTTGCCGGCCCTCAGCTTGATCGCCCACCGGCCCGTCCTGAAGTCGTAGAGTTCCTGCGCCACCGGCTCGCCGTCCACGCCGACCACCCAGTCCCGGGTGTCGGGACCGCCCACCTCGACGATGCGGCTGCTGGCCCGATCCAGGTCGATGCGGAAGAGCGAGACGCGCCCCTCGTTGTTCACGAACTTGATGCCCTGGACGAAGACCGTCGGCTCGCCGTTGTAGGTCCGCACGACGGGCAGGCCGTAGATCGTGTTCATCGCGTATTCGGCGTCGCGCAGCAGCGGCAGGACCTTCTTGGTCTTCAGGTCCATGCTGAAACCCATGGCCCACTCGCGCTGTGTCGTCCGGACGTCCATCGGATTGGCGGTCACGGTGGTGATGATCAGGAGGTGGCCATCGCCCGCCCACCGCACGTGGCGCACCTTGGCCCGGCCGGTGCCGGCGCGAAGCGTCATCTGTTTGCTGGCCAGGTCCTGGACCACGATCAGCCGATCCTCGCCGTCGGTCAGGACCAGGGCCACCGCATGGCCGCTGGGTGAGACCGACGCGGCCTCGATGGTGGGCAGCTTGCCGTAGGCGGAGAGCGGAGCTGCAGCCGCCGTCCAGGACGCAAAGGTCGCCGCCAGCGCAAGCGCGACAACGAAACGCGGAAAACGGATCACTGGACAGGCCCCCACCTGATGCAATCCGAGATTGCCAAGCGGCCGGGCGCGCCGCAAGCGCGCGTTAGTTGACCTCGGACTTCTTCAGCGGCTCGGGCGGCAGGGGCGCGACGGGCACGCCGTCCTCCATCAGGTCGCGGACCTCTTTGGGTGTCGCCTGGCCGTAGATGCCGCGATCCTCGGCCCGCCCCTCGTGGATCGCCCTGGCTTCCGAGGCGAAGGCGTCGCCCACGTCGTCGAAGTTCTCTTCCACGTGCCGGCGGATGCGGCCGGCGGCCTCCATCATCATCGCCTGGGCCTTGGCGGGCAGTTCCTCGCGCATGGTGCGCTTCGTGCCGGCCACGGCGGGCGCCATGATCTGCTTGCGCACGGCCTTCGAGGCGCACAGGGGGCATTCCAGAAGGCCACGGCCCTGCTGGTCGTCGAAGTCGGTAGACGAGCCGAACCAGCCCTCGAACTCGTGGTCATGGTCGCAGGTGAGGGCGTAGCGGATCATCGTGGCGCTTAGGGACCTGTGAACGCCCGCGCGTTGGTCAGCACGGGAATGGCCGCCCGCGCCTTGGCGGGCGCGTCCGGATCGAGGTCGGCCAGAAGCACGCCGGGCTCGTCATGGTCAAGTTTTGCAACGACTTTTCCCCAGGGCTCGACGACCAGCGATCGCCCCCAGGTGCCGCGGCCGTCCTCGTGGAAACCACCCTGGGCCGGCGCCAGGACATAGCTTCCCGTCTCGATGGCCCGGGCGCGCATGAGGACCTCCCAGTGCGCCTCGCCGGTGGGGCGGGTGAAGGCGGCCGGGATGGTGATGACCGTGGCGCCGGCCAGGGCGAGCGCGCGGTGCAGGGCCGGGAAGCGCAGATCGTAGCAGATGGTCAGGCCCAGCTTCACGCCGTCCACCTCCGCCACCACGGCCCGGTCGCCGGGCTCATAGGTCGCCGACTCCCGCGCCGTCTCGCCGGTCGGCAGGTCCACGTCGAACATATGCAGCTTGTCGTAGGTCGCCGCGATCGATCCGTCGGGGCGGATCAGGACCTGGCGGTTGGCCGCCTTGCCGTCCTCGCGCTTCACCAGGGCTGAGCCCACGTCGATCCAGACGCCGAGGTCCCGGGCCGCCTCGCGCAGCCCCAGCACCACCGGATCGTCCTCAAGCGCGGTCAGCTGCGGCAGCAGGGCCTCACGGTCCTTCTGCAGGATGTTCGTGCCCTCGGGCGTCACGATCAGGCGCGCCCCGCCCGCCGCCGCCTCTCGGACCAGCGGCAGGACGTGCGCCAGCGCTGCGGCGTGGGTGGCGGGCGTGCGGGTCTGGATCAGGCCGACTTTCATCGCCGACCTATACCGCGGCTAGGCCGCCTGGAGCAGCGGGTCGAGCTGGCCGGAGCGTTCGAGCGCCATCATGTCGTCGCAGCCGCCGATGTGGCGGTCGCCGACGAAGATCTGCGGGAAGGTCGCCCGGCCGCCGGCGCGCTGGATCATCTCCTGGCGCTTCTCCGGATCGAAGGCGGCCTCGATCTCGGTGAACGGGACGCCCTTCTGCTCCAGCAGCGACAGGGCGCGGATGCAGTAGGGGCAGAACGGCTTGGTGTAGATGGTGACGGGTTGGCTCATGGCGCTCTAACGAAACACGTCTCGGTTCAGCTTCATATGGTGAGTCCTGCCGCAGCCTGAACCCGGGCGACCACGGCCAAATCGACGCGGGCGGCGCCGGCGGCCTTGAGCGCCCGTGCGCAGCCCTCCGCAGTGGCGCCGGTGGTCAGAACGTCATCGATCAGCAGGATCCGGAGGCCCTCGATCTGGGTCCGCCGCGCTTCAGGGACCTCGAAGGCGCCGGCGACGTTGCGCTTGCGGCCGGAACCGGACTTGCCGCCCTGGGTGGCGGTGGCGCGGCGGCGGACCAGGGCGTCCGGCAGGTAGGGCGTCCCCGTCATGGCGGCCAGGGGCCGGGCGATCTCGGCGGCCTGGTTGTAGCGGCGGCGGAGCAGGCGCAGCGGGTGCAGCGGCACCGGCGCGATGGCGTCCGCCTCCTCGATCAGCTCGCGCGCCGTGCGCGACAGCCAGCGGGCGAACAGCGGCGCCAGGTCCAGCCGGTCGGCGTGCTTGAGCTGCAGGATCGGGTTTCGCGACGTCTCGTCGTAGAGGCACGCCGCCCGCGCCGCGTCGAACGCCCGCGGCTTGGCGAGGCACGCGGCGCATCGCGCCCCCGGATCGAAGTCGAACGGCGCCCCACAGCCGTCGCAGACCGGCCCGTCCAGGAACCGGATCCGGCTCCAGGCGTCGGCCGAGAACCCGCCCGCCAGAGGTCGCGGCCCGCCGTCCAGGGTCTGGGGCGGAAACAGCATGTCCAGGGTCACGCGCCAGGCCGCCCGAACTCTAGGCTTCCAACTGGCGGCGAAATCGCCATCTTCCGCGCTCAATGCCCGCCCCCCCGCGCCTCTTCGACCGAGTCCTGCACCGCAAACGCCTGGACCGGGCGGCTCCCGGCTTTGCGAACGCCGACTTCCTGCAGCGCCGGGCTGCCTATGACGTGGCCGAGCGCCTGGGGCCCATCCTGCGCACTTTCAGCTTGGCCGTCGACCTCTCCGCGCGGGGCGGGGCCTTCGCCGAGGCGCTGGCCGCGGAGGCTCCGGGTCGGGTCGACACCCTGATCGAGGCCGACCTCTCGCACCGGATGCTGACTGGCCGCCACGGCCTGCGCCTAGCCGCCGACGAGGAGCGGCTGCCGTTCGCCGATGGCAGCCTGGACCTGATCGTCTCCACCCTGGGCCTGCACTGGACCAACGACGTCGTCGGAGCCCTGATCCAGATCCGCCGGGCGCTGAAGCCCGATGGCCTCTTCATCGGCGCCTTCCTGGGCGGGACCACGCTCACCGAGCTGCGCCAGTCGCTGGTGGCGGCCGAGAGCGAGATCCTGGGCGGGGCCGGCAGCCGTGTCTCGCCCTTCGCCGATGCGCAGGACGCGGCCAACCTGCTGCAACGGGCCGGCTTCGTGCAGCCGGTCAGCGACGTCGACACGGTGACGGTGCGCTACGAGCATCCGCTCAAGCTGCTCACCGACCTGCGCCAGATGGGCGAGACGAGCGTGCTGGCAGACCGGCATCCCAAGCCCCTGACCCGCGCCCTGCTCCACCGGACCTTCGAGATCTACGCCGAACGATTCGGCGGCGAGGACGGCCGCGTGCCGGCGACGTTCGAGATCCTGACCCTGACGGGTTGGGCGCCGGCTGCCACGCCCGCCGGGTAAGATTCCGTCAACCATCCGGGGCGGACACTGACGCCCGGGGGGCTCCTGCCTGCGGGGGTCCAAGATGATCGTGAAAAAGCTCAAGCTCGCGGCCCTTGCCGCCACCGTAGCCCTGGCGGGCTGCGCCACCGGATCTGCGCCCTCCAAGGCGCCGCCGCCGAAGAAGGGGCCGTACATCGGTATCGACGGGGGTTTGGCCAGCCGCGCCAGCGCCTTCGAGGCCTTCACGCGCAAGGCCACCGCCATCGACGCCTCGTTCTCCGGTCCCGGCCAGATCGCCGAGCGCCTGCGCACGGCCGCCGGCTACGAGCCCAAGGAGCTGGAGGCCGGCATGATCGCCTACGCCGCCCTCGCCGCCATGCAGGAACCCGCGTTCGTGGCCGGCGTGCGGGCGAAGGGCCGCGACGTCTCCCGCCGGCTGGCGACCGATCCGGCCGCGGCCCTGGATCTGCCCGGCGGCCAGGCGGCGGCGCAGCGAGCCAACGCGGCCCTGGCCCGGCGCGGCGAGGCCCTGGCCGACGCCGGCGCCCGGGTGAAGAAGACGTCCTACAGCATCCAGCACCAGGCCTGGTCGCGCGCCCGGCTCACCAACGGTCCGCAACGCCTGGCCGCCGTGAAGCAAGCCGCGGGCTACAGGCCCGAGGCCGCCGACCGCGCCCGCCTCACTGCGGCGATCTCCGAAGGCGGCCGTCGCGGCGGGCCGAGCCCCGTCGTCGCCCGCGGCGTCGCCCTCGCCGCCCTCACGGTCCTGGGCCAGGACGCCGCCGCCCGGCCCCTGCTCAGCGAGTTCAAGAGCGGCCAGTGCCTGCGCACCGCCAAGCTCAACTACCACCAGTGCCTGGCCGCGGCCGGGACCCATTACGAGGACATCTACTGCCTGGGCGTCCACGCCATGCGCGACCCCGGCCAATGCGTCGTCGACGCCACCAAGCCGGCCAAAACCATGCGACGGGCGAGCCTGGACTAACCTCCCGAGCTCCTCCCCCGTTCACGGGGGCGGAGCGGTTACTCCCCCACCCAAATCCCTACATGACCCTTGCCGCCGGCGGCGACGCAGGTCCCGGCACGGCAGGCGATGGCGTGGAAGGCCTCGGTGTCCGTCTGTCGCCAGGTTCGGCCGTCGTCCTCGCTGATCGACGAGCCCCGGGGTCCCACCGCCAGCAGGGTGCGGGCGTCGAGCCGGCCGACGCCTTCCAACAGGCGCGGCGTTCCAGCGTGGGGCGCCAGCCTCCAGCCGCTGCCATCGCCGAGCGCAATGGACGGCATGTCCGCCAGTTCGTCCTTGTAGTCGCCCCCCACCACGACCGCTCGGCCGCCGCCCAGGCTGAGGCCGCCGAACAGGCCGGCGCTGCCGCTGCCGGCCAGCGGCGTCTCGGCCACGGTCCAGGTCCCGCCGTCGTCGGCCGAATGGTGGACGCGTCCCTTGCTCAGGCCGCCCGAGACGATCCACACGTCCGATCGCTCGCCCAGGAAAAGCGCCGAATTGCTGGCCGCGAAGGCCGCCTCGCCCGGTTGGACCGGCGGTCCCGGCAACCGCCGCCAGGTCCGGCCGCCGTCCTGCGTACGCAACAGGAACCAGCGTCCGTCGATGGGATCCCCGAGCACGTAGCCCACGCGGCCGTTACGGAAGGCGACCGTGTCCAGGAAGCTGCTCGGCAAGCTGGTCTCGAACACCTGCGTCCAGCTGCGTCCGCCGTCGGCCGTGCGGAACAGCTTCGCCTGCCCCTTAGGCCCTTCCCCAGCGCTCATCAGCACCGTGGTCTTGGCGTCCAGCGCCGCCAGGCCGCGGAAATCCAGCTCCGCCCCCTCCGGCGGCGCTGCGAAGCGCCAGGTCCGCCCGCCGTCTTCCGACACCGCGTAGGTCCCCTTCGCCCCCGAGACCTGCACGATCCCGGCCCCGACCGTGGCGATGGCGCGCAGGGTGACATCCTTCGGCAAGTCGATCCGCTTCCATGCCGCCTGTGCGGGTAGAGGCGCAAGCAGCAGGGCGGCCGCCAGCAGGGTTCGCAGCATCGTCAGTCCCCCAGCAGGTGCAGCGCCACCTCGCGCCGGTGCGGGCGGCGCCGATGTTCGAACAGATAAATCCCCTGCCAGGTCCCCAGCACCAGCCGTCCGTCGAACAGGGGGATCGACAGCTGCACCCCCGTCAGCGCCGCCCGCAGGTGGGCCGGCATGTCGTCGGGGCCTTCGTCCTGGTGCCGATAGGCGGCGCTTTCGGGCGCCACAGCGGCCACCCAGTCCTCCAGGTCGCGGCGGACGTCGGGGCCGGCGTTCTCCTGTATGACGAGGGATGCCGAAGTGTGGCGGCAGAACAGGGTGAGGAGGCCGGTGCTCATCCCCTGTCCGTACGCCCAGCCGCAGACCTCGCGGGTGATCTCGTGCAGGCCCTGGCCCGGCGTCTGGAGCGTGAGCGTCCGGGCCGCCTGGCGCATCAGATCAGGTCCCGCAGCCAAGCCACCAGCGGCCCGTCCGCCGGGGGCATCGGATAGCTGTCCATGTCGATGGGCCGGACCCAGGCCATCGCCTTGTGCTCGCGATTGGTCACCTGCCCCTCCCACCGGCGCACCAGGTAGAGCGGCATCAGCAAGTGGAAGCTGTCGTATTCATGGCTCGCGAACACGAAGGGCGCCAGGCAGGCGTGGCTGACCCTGATGCCCAGCTCTTCCTCCAGCTCGCGGATCAGGCAGGCCTCGGGCGTCTCGCCCGCCTCCACCTTGCCGCCCGGAAATTCCCAGAGCCCGGCCAGTTGCTTGCCCTCCGGCCGCTGGCAGAGGAGCACCCGTCCGTCCACGTCCACCAGGGCCGCCGCGGCGACCAGGACCATGCGCTTTTCCGTCATGGCGCGGTCGCCGCGACGAGAGGCGCGCGACGGTTCGAACCCTCGGGCGACTTCTCCGCCGGGGGCCAGCCATACGCGCTGCCCGTGGCGGCAAGGACTTCGCGGGCCAGCCGCCAGCCCCCGCTCCCGTTGGTCATGATCACCACTCCCTGCCGCGATCCGTCCAGGAACGCGAACGAATGGCACTGGAAGCCCTCATTCCCGCCGCTGTGCTGGATGGCGAGGCGCTGGCCGCGCGGCTCGATGATCATGCCCAGGCCATAGCTGCTCAGGACTGGCGTCAGCATGGCCCGAGCCGAGGCCCGATCGAGGATCGCGCGCGGCTCGCCTGAATATGCTCTCTGCAGCGCGATCAGGAAGCGCCCATAGTCGGATGGCGTGGTCCAGAGGCCGGCGGCCGCATACTCCGGGTAGGTGTGGCGCGCGCCCTGAATGACCGCGCCCTTCGGATCGTGCGCGCTGGCCGCCTTCTGGACGACGGCCTGCGGCAACGGCTGAACGAAGGTGGAGCTGCGCATCCCGGCCGGCCGCAGGATCAGCCGATCCAGCAGCTTCGGGAAGGGCTGCCCACCCGCCTCGGTCATGAGCAGTTGCGCCACGGTGTAGCCGCCGCCGGAATAGGCATAGCCCTGCCCGGGCGGCTCGAACGATCGAACGGCCGGCGTGTTGGCCGGGGGCTTGCCGTCCAGCATCTGCACGTCACTGGGGATCGGCTTGCCGGCCGCATATCCCGGGAAGCCGCTGACGGTCAGCCCGGCGGTGTGACTGAGAAGGCGGCGCAACGTCACCTTCTCGGCGGCGGTATGGGGGCTCGCGGGGACCTGCCAGGTCTTGAGCCGCGCATTCACATCGCCGTCGAGATCGAGCCGCCCCTGCTCCACGAGGCGCAGCGCCCCCGCCGCGGCCACCGCCTTGCTCATCGAGGCGGCCTGGAACAGCGTGTCGGGCCTCACAAGCCGGCCGTCGGAGGCGTCGGCCACGCCGTAGGTCCGGGTCCATTTCACCTTGCCGTCCTCGATGAAGGCGACGCTGACACCGGGGACCTTCAGCTCCGCCATCCGGGCGGCCAAGGTCTTGCCCTCGGTCGAGCCGATCGGCGCGATGCGGCTTTCGACGGCGGCGATGGCGGCGAGATCGGTCGCGGACGGCGCCGCGAACGCGCCGCCTGCCAGAAGCCAGGCCGCCGCGACGATGCTCGTCAGGAACCGCATCCCATCCCCCGCCGGACCACTGGATTCGCCTGTTCGAAGGCTTCCCACGCCCTGCGGCCAAAAGGCAACTCCTGGCGGTATTCGTCCCCCGTGGGTTGACTTCACCGTCGCAAAGCCCGATGTGCCCCCTGCGTTCTTCGGAGCGCTATCTGCGTTCCAGCCGCGTGGGGCCTCCTTGGGGGCTCAGCCTGTCGAGCGCCGTGAGGCTTTCTCACCCGATGCGCCCATCACGCGGGGCGTCTCTCCAAAGACCGGCGCCAGTCGACCCGCGGAAGCCCCGCGAAGGTCGTGTTCGGCGCATACGCGAAAGAATATCTTTTGACCCAATTCACTGACCTTGGCCTGGCCAAGCCGCTGCTCAAGGCGCTGGCCGACGAGGGCTACACCCAGCCGACGCCGATCCAGGCGCAGGCCATCCCCGGCGTCATGACCGGCCGCGACCTGCTGGGCATCGCCCAGACCGGCACCGGCAAGACCGCCGCCTTCGCCTTGCCGATCCTGCATCGCCTGGCCGAGAACAAGAAGCCCGCCCCGCGCCGCAGCGCCCGGGTGCTGGTGCTCGCCCCTACCCGCGAACTCGCCACCCAGATCGGCGAAAGCTTCAAGTCGTACGGCAAGCACATGGGCGTTTCCGTCGCCGTGGTGTTCGGCGGCGTGAAGTACGGCGGCCAGATGCGGGCCCTCGCGCCCGGCGTCGACATCCTGGTGGCCACCCCCGGCCGCCTGCTGGATCACCTGGGCGAGAAGTCGATCACGCTGGAAGGCGTCGAGATCCTGGTGCTCGACGAGGCCGACCAGATGCTGGACATGGGCTTCATCGTTCCGATCCGGAAGATCGTGAAGTTCCTGCCCAAGGCGCCGCGCCAGAACCTGTTCTTCTCGGCCACCATGCCCGCCGAGATCGAGAAGCTGTCGGGCGAGATCCTGAACCCCAACCCGCTGAAGGTCTCGGTGACCCCGCAGGCCACCACGGTCGAGCGGATCAACCAGCGCGTCCTGTTCGTGGAGCAGTCGCGCAAGCGCGCCCTGCTGAGCGAGCTGTTCGACGACGGCGGCTTCAAGCGCGTGATCGTCTTCACCCGCACCAAGCGCGGCGCCGACCGCGTGGCCCGCGGCCTGGAGCAGGCCGGCGTCGAAGCCGTCTCGATCCATGGCGACAAGAGCCAGGGCCAGCGCGAGCGCGCCCTGGCCGCCTTCAAGGCCGGTGAGGTCCGCGCCCTGGTGGCCACCGACATCGCCGCCCGCGGCATCGACATCGACGCGGTCAGCCACGTGGTCCAGTACGAACTGCCCAACGTGCCGGAAGCCTATGTCCACCGGATCGGCCGTACGGCCCGCGCCGGGGCGGATGGTTCGGCCGTGGCGTTCTGCGCCGACGACGAGCGCAACCTGCTGAAGGACATCGAGAAGGTGACCCGCCAGCGGATCCCCTCGTTCGATCGCCGCAACGACAAGCACCTGGGCGCGGCCACCGCGGCCATGCCCGACGTGGGCGGCAAGCCCGAGCGTCCCGACACCCGCGGCTCGGCGCAGCCGCACCGCGGCCAGCACCAGGCCAAGCGCAACCGCAACCACGGCGGCGGCGGCCAGGGCGGACACCGCCACGAGGGCGCGCCCGCGCGTCCGGCCGGCGACAAGCCCGCCTTCAAGGGCCCCAGCCGCGGCGCGGGTCGCGGTCGCAGCGGCGGTGGCCGCAGCGGCGCCAGCGGCGGCAGCGCCCGCTCGTCAGGGTCGACCGGGGTCTGGTCGAACCGCTAGGGCGCGACTAACAACGGGGCGGGCGGACTGATCCGCCCGCCCTTTCCTTTTCGGGTCATGCCGCCGACGCTTCGCGCCACCACCGCAGCCGCCCTCGGCGTCGTCCGGCGCTTTCCACCCGTGCACTGGGTGGTGCATCAGGCGGCCCTGCAGATCATCAAGACGCCGTGGGGCGAGCGCTTCGTGCGCGGCGTGGTCGGCCCCCAGGCCCAGACCGACAAGGAATACCGGGCCTGGATCCTGGCGCACGACACACTGTCCGATGAGGACCGCGACGCGATCCGCCATCACATCGCGGGCTTCCGCCGCCGGCCGACGATCTCGGTGGTCATGGCCGCCTACCGATCCGATCCCTACCTGCTGCACGAGGCGGTCTCCTCGGTCCGCGCCCAGCTCTATCCGCACTGGGAGCTCTGCATCGCCGACGACGGCTCGCCCGGCGAAGCCACGTGGAAGGCGCTCACCGAACTGGCCGCCACGGACCCCCGCATCCGCATCGTCCGGCGCGAGGCGAACGGCGGCATCGCCGCGGCCACCAATTCGGCGCTGGAGCTGGCGTCCGGCGCGTTCGTCGCCTTTCTGGACCACGACGACCTGCTGGCCGAGCGGGCGCTCTACGAGGTGGCCGCCGAACTGGAGCGGCATCCCAACGCCGACCTCCTCTACTCGGACGAGGACAAGGTCGACGACAAGGGCCGCCGCTCCCAGCCGCACCACAAGACCGACTGGAACGCCGAGCTGATGCTGGGCGTGAACGCGGTCAACCACTTCACCGTCATCCGCCGCAGCCTGCTGACCGCCCTCGGCGGCCTGCGCGGCGGCTTCGACGGCGCACAGGACCACGATCTGGTGCTCAGAGCCGCCGAGCGGGCGACGCCGGCTCGCATCCGCCACATTCCCTGGGTGCTCTATCACTGGCGCCAGCACAGCCGGCCGGGCTCGTTCTCCCGCGCCCGGGCCGCCGAGTGCGCCGCCGCCGCGGCGCGGGCCGTGGGCGAACATCTGGAACGCACCGCCCAAGGCGGCGCCGTGGAACAGATGGACGTCGCGGCCCGATGGCTGCGCGTGCGCCGCGCCGTCCCCGAGGCAAAGCCGCTGGTCAGCCTCATCGTGCCCACCCGCGACCGCGCCGACCTGGTGGCCCGCTGCGCCGAGGGCGTGCTGGCGGAGACCGCCTACGGGCCCATCGAGCTGCTGATCGTCGACAACGGCAGCGTCGAGCCGGCCACCCTCGCCCTGTTCCAGTTCCTGAAGGCCGACCCCCGCGTCCGCATCCTGGACGCGCCCGGCCCCTTCAACTTCGCGGCCTTGAACAATCTCGCCGCCGGCCAGGCCCGCGGCCAGGTGCTCGTCCTCCTGAACAACGACATCTCGATGATCCGGCCCGACTGGCTGGACGAGATGATCGCCCAGGCGGTCCGGCCCAATGTCGGGGCCGTAGGCGCCAAGCTCTACTACCCCGACGACACCCTGCAGCACGCCGGCGTCGTCCTGGGCGTGGGCGACGTGGCCGAGCGCGTGGCGGGACACCTCTACGCCGGCGCGGGCGCCAACCATCCGGGCTACCAGGGCCACCTGGCGCTGGCGCGGAACGTCTCGGCGGTGACCGCGGCGTGCCTGGCGATCCGCAAGGCGGTCTACGACCAGGTCGGGGGGATGGACGCCGAGCACCTGGCGGTGGCGTTCAACGACGTGGACCTGTGCCTCAAGGTGCGGGAGGCCGGCTACGACATCGTCTGGACGCCCCACGCCGAGCTCTATCACCATGAAAGCGCCAGCCGTGGCTCCGACCTCGCCCCCGCGGCGGCCGCGCGGTTCCAGCGCGAGGTGCGCGTGATGCGCGACCGCTGGGGCGCGGTGCTGGACGCCGACCCGTTCTACGGCCCGGTGTTCGACCGGCGCTACACCAACTACCGCCTGGGCGAGCCGCCGAACCGCACGCCGCCCTGGAAGGTCGCCGATGGACCGCGCTGAGGCCCTGGCCGCCCTGATCGACCCGGCCCGCCAGCGGGGACTGGAGATCGGCCCTCTCGACCGGCCCATGGTGACCCGGGCGATGGGGCCGGTGGAGTACGTCGACCGCGCAAGCCGTGAAGGCCTGGTGGCGGCCTACGACGGCCACGACGTGGATCGGGCCCGCATCCCCGAGATCGACCACGTCTGGGGCGAGCAGAGCCTGCTGGACTGTGTCGGCGGCGCCCGGGCCTACGACTACGTCCTGGCCAGCCACGTGATCGAGCACGTCCCCGACGTCTTCGGCTGGCTGGGCGAGATCGCCAGCGTCCTGGCCGACGGCGGGCTGGCGGTCTTCTTCGTGCCGGACAAGCGCTACACCTTCGACGCCCGGCGGCCGGTGAGCACGGGCGGGGAGTTCGTCGACGCCCATCTACGCCGCCTGCGCCGGCCCGATGCGCGGCAGGTGTTCAACCACGTCTACGATACCCGCGACCTGAAGGCCCCGCCGCTGGACGAGGCCGCCCTGACGGAGCGCGCCCGGCAGGGGCTGGACCTCGCCCGTCGGACCGACGCCGAGTACCTGGACGCCCACTGCTGGGTGTTCACGCCGGCCAGCCTCGTGGACGCCCTGGACCTCGCCAGCCGCCTGGACCTGCTGCCCTTCGAGCTGGCCCACCTGGAGCAGGGGACCGACGAGTTCCTGGTGGCCCTGCGACGGCTGCCGGAGGCGATGCCCCCAGCGGCGCGGCGCGAGGCCTTCACGGCCAGTGCGGCCCGCCTCGACCCGCCCGACGACGCCGGGACCGGCGGCGACGCCGCGGTCCTGCACGCCCAGGCTCGCGCGGCCCTGGCCCGGGCCGACGCCATCGAGAACTCGACGATCTGGCGCGCGACGGCGCCGTTGCGCGCGCTCCTGGGTCGCCTGCGCCGCTAGCTGCGGTAGTCGCCGTTGATCTCGACGTACCGCTTGGTGAGGTCGCAGGTCCAGACGGTGGCGGCGGCCCGGCCCACGCCCACATCGACGCTGACCTCCAGCTCTTGCTTCTTCATGTAGTCGCTCATCTTGGCCTCGTCGTAGCTGCCGGCGATGAGACCGTCCTGGGCCGCCCAGTGCGGCCCGAACTTCACGCTCATGGAGTCCCGGTCGACCGGCTCGTCCGCCTTGCCCACCGCCATGACGATGCGGCCCCAGTTGGCGTCCTCGCCGGCGAAGGCGGTCTTCACCAGGGGGCTGTCGGCCACAGATTTCGCGATTTTGCGGGCCGAGGCGGCGCTCTCGGCGCCCGTCACGGTGATCTTGATGAACTTGGTCGCCCCCTCCCCGTCGCGGACGAGCTGGTGGGCAAGGTTCATCAGCACCTGCTCGAGCTTGTCGCGGAAGTCGGCCAGGCGCCGATCGCCCGCGCGGCTGATCTTCGGCGCCCCGGACTGGCCCGTGGCGAACAGCAGGAGGGTGTCGTTGGTGGACCGGTCGCCGTCCACCGTCACGGCGTTGAAGGTGTTGCGGGTGTAGAGGTTGCAGAGGTTCTGCAGCGCGCCCGGCGAGATGGCCGCATCCGTCACCACGAACGCCAGCATCGTCGCCATGTCCGGCGCGATCATGCCCGAGCCTTTGCAGATCCCGCCGATCCGCACCTTCACGCCATCGATCTCGGCTTCCGCGTAGGCGCCTTTCGGGAAGGTGTCCGTCGTCATGATCGCCCGCGCCGCGCCGCCCCAGCCGTCGGGGCTCAGCTTGTGCTCCACGTCGGCCAGGCGGTTCACGATCTTGGTGTCGTCCAGCAGCACCCCGATCACCCCGGTGGAGGCGACCATTACGTCCCGTTGGCGGCAGTCGAAGCGCTTGCCCACCGCCGAGGCGACCCGGCGGACCGCATCGGCGCCCGGCCGACCGGTGAAGGAGTTGGCGCAGCCCGCGTTGACCACCAGCGCCTTCACGCCCTCGCCCTTGGTGGCCTCCAGGTGGCGCTTGCACCAGTCGACGGGCGCGGATCCCACGCCGTGGCGTGTGAAGACGCCGGCGCAGCTCGCGCCCTCGGGGAAGCTCATGACCAGAAGGTCGTCGCGGTCGTGCTTGTAGAATCCGGCCCGGCCGGTCGCCATGGTGAGGCCCCGGATCGGTTTCATCCGCGGAAACGGCACGGCCAGCGGCGAGACCGGCATGGCCGACTTGTCCACCTTGCCCGCGCCCGCCGGCGCAGGCTGCGCCGTTCGGTCGTCGAAGGCGCGGGCCGCCTTGTCGGCGCGCTTCAGCCCGGCGCGCTTGAGGGCCGTGGTCAGGGGATCGAGGGCGCGTTCGAGCGCTTCGCCAACGGCCTCGACAGGCTTGGACGCCTTGCCGGCGGGCTTGGGCGCGGCGGCCTTCGCCGCGGGCGTGCTGGGCTTGCGGCTCATGGAGCAGCTCCCTTCTGGGTCGAGGTCACCGGCGCCGGGGGCGCTACGGTCTTGGGGGCGTCGGCCGGCGGAACGGGCTTGGGCGCCCCGGCCTCGGGTTTGATCAGGGTCTCGACCTTGGCCTTGGCCCGCAGCTTCTCCAGCAGGTCGCGGATCCGGTCGTAGGTCAGGAAACGGACGATCTGAGGGCGGGCGGCGTCCAGCGGAATCGGCTGCTCCTGCCGCACGTCCTCGACCTTCACCAGCGCGAACCCGCCCTGCGTAGGCACCGGTCCGATAAGCTGGCCCGGCTTGGCGCCCTTCAGCGCCGCCTCATAGGCCTCCGGCATGACGTCGGTGGTGAAGTAGCCGAGATCCCCGCCGTTGAAGCGGGTGGCGGCGTCGCGGGACCGCTCCATGGCCAGGGCCTCGAAGTTGGCGCCGGCGGCCAGCAGCTTCTTCACCTGGTCCACCTCGGCCGCGGTGGCCAACACGATCTGGCGGGCGCGGATCTCTTCCGAGCGGCGCGCCAGCTTCTGCTGTTCCTCGTAGAGCCCGCGGATGTTGTCCTCGGTCACCGCGTCGGCGACCGTCGTCTCCACCAGCATGTCGCCCATCACCCGATCCTGGGCCGCGGTCAGCCGGCGCTGGGCCAGGGGGTCCTTGTCCAGCTTGCGCCGCTGGGCCTCCGCGGCCAGCAGCTTCTGGTCGATCACCTGGTCCATCATCTGGCGGAACAGGTCCGACGAGGTGTCCAGCGGCTCCCCCTCGCCGATCAGGCCCTGGGCGATCGCCTCGCGCTTCACGTCCGAGGCCCACACTGTCTTGCCGTCGACCCGGGCCACCGCCTTGTCGCCGCGCTCCGGCGGGCTCGAGCTGTCGCCGCCGCGGTCGCAGGCGGCCGCGACCAGCGCCAGGGCGGCAATCATCGCGATGCGGAAGGGACCTGAGGCCATCGGGTCATCCCTGCGGGGGGCGGAGACGCGGCGTCAGCGGACACCGCCCGTCCCCCTAGTGCGCGACCCTGGAAAGGGGAAGCCCTTTCGCATCCGGCGCGAGCCCGCGGCCGCAGGCGCCGCAAACCGGAACCAGAATTCGCTTCGCCCGGCTGGCCATTTTCCCGCCGGGATGCAAAGGTGCCGGCGAGTTTTCCGGGCCCCGACCGAGGGCTCAAAAATCCATTTCGTTGGGAGGACTATTCCAAATGCGTGAAGCCGTCGTCGTTTCCTATGCCCGCACCGGCCTGGCCAAATCCGGCCGCGGCGGTTTCAACATGACGCCCACCGTGTCGATCGCCGCGCACGCGGTGAAGCACGCGGTGGCCAAGGCGGGCGTGGACGGCGGCGACATCGAGGACGTGTTCATGGGCAACGTCGCCCACGGCGGCGGCAACATCGCGCGCCAGGCGGGCCTGCTGGCCGGCCTGCCGGTGACCGCCTCGGGCGTGACCGTGAACCGCTTCTGCTCGTCGGGCCTGCAGACCATCGCCATGGCGGCGAACCACGTCCGCAACGACGGCGCCCCGGTGGTCGTGGCCGGCGGCGTGGAGTCGATCTCGATGCCGAACATGGGCACGGGCCCGAACAACTTCGACCCCGAGCTGACCAAGATGCACCCGGCGATCTTCATGGCGATGATCGACACCGCCGACATCGTGGCCCAGCGCTACAACGTCAGCCGCGAGTACCAGGACGAGTATTCGCTGGAGAGCCAGCGCCGCATGGCCGCCGCCCAGCAGGCGAACAAGTTCGCGGACGAGATCGTCCCGATGAAGACCAAGATGAAGACGGTCGACAAGGCGACCAAGGAAGAGTCCATCGTCGACTACGTGGTCGACCGCGACGAGTGCAACCGCCCCGACACCACGCTGGAAGGCCTGCAGAAGCTCCAGCCCGTCATGGGCGAGGGCAAGTTCATCACCGCGGGCAACGCCTCCCAGCTCTCGGACGGCGCCGCCGCCGTGGTGCTGATGGAAGGCAAGGAAGCCGAGCGCCGCGGGCTCAACCCCCTGGGCGTGTTCAAGGGCTGGGCCGTGGCCGGCTGCGAGCCCGACGAGATGGGCATCGGGCCGGTGTTCGCCATCCCGCGTCTGCTGGAACGCCACGGCCTGAAGGTCGACGACATCGACCTGTGGGAGCTGAATGAAGCCTTCGCCAGCCAGTGCCTCTATAGCCGCGACAAGCTTGGCATCGACCCGGCGAAGTACAACGTCAACGGCGGCTCGATCGCCATCGGCCACCCCTTCGGCATGACCGGCGCGCGCCTCGCGGGCCACATCCTGCAGGAAGGCAAGCGCCGCGGCGCCAAGCACGTGGTCGTCTCCATGTGCATCGGCGGCGGCATGGGCGGCGCCGGCCTCTTCGAAGTCTTCTAGTCGGGTAGCCCCGCTCCCGTCCGACGGAAGCGGGGATCCCGTCCTCTGGACAGGACAGGGCGGCTGCAAGCGACGGGCTTGCGGCCGCCCTTTTCATTCCGCCGCGATCGTCGGCGGCTCGCGTCCCGCCGTCCCGCGCAGCGACGCGGCCGTGGCGCGGCTCTCCTGCAGCAGCCAGTCGCGGAACCGCTGCACGTGGCGGCGGCCTTCCATGTCGGCGCGGAACCGGGCGCGGAACCCGTGCTCGCTCCAGCGGCCCATGGCCAGCGGATAGGGCAGCGCAATCCTGCCGGCCGCCAGATGAGCGTCCAGCAGCGCCAGCCCGCAGAGGGTGACGCCCGCGTTGGCCGCCACGGCGTCCAGGGCCGCGGTGATGCGGCGGAAGCGCATGCCCCGTTCGGGCGCGCTGCGGTCCACGTCGTTGGACGCGACCCAGTCCGGCCAGGACAGCCCCGCCGGATCGTCCTTGTAGAAGTCCAGGTGCAGGAGCGGGAACCCCTCCAGCTGGGCCCGCGCCGTCTGCTGCGCCGTGCGCCGCGTGTTCTCGGGAGACGCCACCGGCAGGACGTAGTCGCGGAACAGCAGGTCGGTCGGCGCGTCGGCGCGCGCGGGGCCGAAGCTGATCTCACAGTCGACGCGACCCAGGCGCAGCGGCGCGTCGCCCTCGCCGTTGATGCAAAAGCGGATGTTCGGATGCGCCTCGCGGAAGGCCGCCAGCCGCGGCTCCAGCCATAGCTCGACGAAGTCCGACGCCGCGGCGATGTGGAGTTCGTGGCCGCGTTGGAGTTCGAGCTCCCGCGCGGCGGCCTCCAGTTCCGCGAAGGCCAGGCTCAGGTGCGGCAGGGCGGCGGTCAGGCCCGGCGCGGGCTGGATCCCCGACCGGCCGCGCAGGAGCAGCTCGACGCCGAGATAGTCCTCCAGCGCCTTCACCCGCTGGCCGACGGCGGCGGGCGTGATGCCAAGCCCTGCCGCCGCCGCCGCGAAGGAGCCTTCGCGCACCGCCAGCTCCAGGGCCTGGAGCGAGCGCAGGTATGTCGGGGCGACCATCCCTTATCCTAAGCAAAACCTTTAGTCAGCGCCAGATTGTTTAGATTGTGCGCCCGGGCCGACGGGGCGACACTTCAATCATTCCAAGGGTGATGTGGGGGCGGCGCCATGGGCCAACTCAAACGTTACCTGGTCGAGCGAGAGATGCCCGGCGTCGGCGGTATGTCCATCGTCGAGCTTTGCGGGGCGGCTCGCGCTTCGAACCAGGCGATCGAAAAGATCGGCCGAAGCGTCCAGTGGCAGCACAGCTATGTCGCCGGCGATCGGACGTTTTGCATCTACCTCGCGGATGGCGAGGACGCGATCTACGCCCACGCCGAACTGAGCGGGTTCCCGGTCACGAACATCACCGAGATCTCGCAAATCATCGATCCAACCACCGCCAACAACTGAGCGGCGGCACGCTTCACCCGTCGCGGACTGCGCCCGGGGGGCGCGGGGCCGTGCGAGGAGAACGTCAAATGAAAATGGAACCCAACTACGAACGGCTCATGGAGATGTCCAAGCGCGTCAACTGGCGCATCGAGGACATCATCGGCCCCGAGAAGCGCATGGACTTCTCCAAGCCGTTCCTGCCGGAGAGCTTCGCCCGCACCGGCGAGCTCGATTTCCTGACCGCGGCCGAGCGTCTCAAGCTCAACCACATCCGGGCCTTCGGCTACCTCGGAATGTTCGAGCTGGTCGAGCGCTGCATCCTGCCGGTGATCGAGGACCTGGCGCCCTCGGCCCCCGGCCAGGACACGCACCGCACGCCGGCGCTGCTGCAGTTCGCCGCCGAGGAGGCCAAGCACATCGAGCTGTTCGTGCGCTTCCGCCAGGCCTTCACCGAAGGCTTCGCGGGCGAGTGCGGCTTCATCGGCCCGGCCGACGAGATCGGCGCCGCCGTGCGGGCGCACAGCCCCCTCAGCCTGGCGATTTTCGTGCTCGGCATCGAGTGGGCGACGCAGCGGCACTATCTGGACAGCGTCCACGACGACGACACCCTGGATCCGCAGTTCAAGAGCCTGCTGAAGCACCACTGGATGGAGGAATCCCAGCACGCCAAGCTGGACGCCCTGGTGTTCTTCGAACTCGCCGCCCGCGCCCGGCCCGACCAGGTCGAGCAAGCGGTGGAGGAGTTCCTGGAGATCGGCGCCTTCCTCGATGGCGGCCTCGCTCAGCAGACCCAGCTCGATCTCGCCTCCCTGGAGGCGGCTATCAGCCGGACGCTGTCCGAGCGCGAGCGGGCGCGCTTCGTCGAGGTCCAGCACCAGGCCCAGCGCTGGACCTTCCTGGGCTCGGCGCTGCGCAACGAGGGCTTCCTGGGCGCCATGGGCAAGGTGAGCCCGGCCGCTCGCGCCCGTCTTGAGCAGGTCGCCCCCGCCTTCTGCTAAGGCCGCCGACGCCTGGCCTGGCCCGGTCGATCCGTCCGTATCGACCGGGCCTTGCGGCCCCCTACAACCGCCGTCAGCCCGTCTCGAACCGCCAAAACCCAGGGCACGCGCCGCAATGAACCCTCCCCTGACAGGGGCGCCGCGTTGACTTGAGCGGGGGCAGTCCTTAAGTCACCCACGCCCCAAAAGAGCGCTTCTTCCAGGCGGGCGAAGGGCCTTATCGCCGCCTCACGGACATTCCCTTTGAGCATCTTCCAACGGTTCTTCGGCTCTTCCAACGACCGCAAGGTCAAGGGCATGAACGCCCGCGTCGCCAAGATCACGGCGCTGGAGCCCGCCATGCAGGCGCTCTCCGACGAGCAGCTGCGGGCCAAGACGGCGGAGTTCAAGGAGCGCATCGCGAAAGGCGCGAGCCTCGACGACCTGCTGGAAGAGTCCTTCGCGGTCGTGCGCGAAGCGGCCCGGCGGGTCCTGGGCCAGCGTCACTACGACGTCCAGCTGGTGGGCGGGATGATCCTGCACCGCGGCGGCATCGCCGAGATGCGGACCGGTGAAGGCAAGACCCTCGTCGCAACCGCGCCGACCTATCTGAACGCCCTCTCGGGCAAGGGCGTCCACGTCATCACCGTCAACGACTACCTCGCCCAGCGCGACAGCGAGTGGATGGGCCAGGTCTATCGCTTCCTGGGCCTCTCGGTCGGGGTGATCGTCCACGGCCTCAGCCAGGGCCAGCGGCAGGACGCCTACCGCTCGGACATCACCTACGGCACCAACAACGAGTTCGGCTTCGACTACCTGCGCGACAACCTCGTCTACGACGTCGGCGAGATGGTCCAGCGCGGCCACAACTTCGCGATCGTCGACGAAGTGGACTCGATCCTGATCGACGAGGCGCGCACGCCGCTGATCATCTCGGGCCCGACCGAGGACCGCTCGGACTTCTACCGGACCATCGATCTGCTGATCAAAGAGCTGATCAAGGACAAGACCACCTACGACTACGACGAGAAGCAGCGGCAGGTGATCCTGACCGAGGACGGCTCGGAGAAGGTCGAGGAGATGGCCGCCGCCGCCGGACACCTGGCAGAGGACTCGGCCGGCCTCTACGATCCCGCGAACATCTCGGTGGTGCACCACATCAACCAGGCCCTGCGGGCCAACGTGATGTACGTGCGCGACAAGGACTACATCGTCCGCGCCGGCGAGGTGATCCTGATCGACGAGTTCACCGGCCGCATGATGCACGGCCGCCGCCTGTCGGAAGGCCTGCACCAGGCCATCGAGGCCAAGGAAGGCGCCGTCGTCCAACCCGAGAACCAGACCCTGGCCTCGGTGACGATCCAGAACTACTTCCGCCTCTATTCCAAGCTCTCGGGCATGACCGGCACGGCCGCCACCGAGGCCCAGGAGTTCGCCGACATCTACAAGATGGACGTGGCCGAGATCCCGACCAACCGGCCGGTCCAACGCATCGACGACGACGACGAGGTCTATCGGACCGCCGCCGAGAAGAACAAGGCCGTGACCCTCCTCATCGAGGACTGCTACCGCCGCAAGCAGCCGATCCTGGTGGGCACCGTGTCCATCGAGCGCTCGGAACAGCTGTCCGAACTCCTGAAGGCCCACACCTTCGAGATGGACGGCAAGACGATCCGGGGCATCCCCCACAACGTGCTGAACGCCCGCTTCCACGAGCAGGAGGCCAGCATCGTGGCCGACGCCGGGGTGCCGGGCGCGGTGACGATCGCCACCAATATGGCCGGCCGCGGCACCGACATCCAGCTGGGCGGCAACGTCGACATGCGCCTGGCCAAGTGGCGGGAAGAGCAGCGCGACGCCGGCATCGAAGTCACGCCCCAGCAGGCGCTGGACAAGAAGGCCGAGATCGAGGCCGACATCAAGGATCTGAAGGAACAGGCGCTGGCCGCCGGCGGGCTCTTCGTCCTGGGCACCGAGCGGCACGAGAGCCGCCGGATCGACAACCAGCTCCGCGGCCGGACGGGCCGCCAGGGCGACCCGGGCCACTCCAAGTTCTTCCTGTCCTGCGAAGACGATCTGCTGCGCATCTTCGCCGGCGAGCGCCTGGACACGATCATGCGCACCTTCGGCGTCCAGGAAGGCGAGGCGATCACCCACAAGTGGCTGAACAGCGCCATCGCCACCGCCCAGAAGCGCGTCGAGCAGCGCAACTACGAAATCCGCAAGAACCTCCTGAAGTACGACGACGTCATCAACGACCAGCGCAAGGCCGTGTTCGAGCAGCGCCAGGAGTTCATGGAAGCGACGGACCTCGAGGAGATCATCTCCGAGTTCCGCGCCGAGACGATCTCCGACCTGGTCAACCGTCACCTGCCGCCCAAGGCCTATGCCGAGCAGTGGGACGTCGAGGGCCTGGACGCCCAGGTCCAGCATTACCTCGGCCTGCAGCTTCCGATCGCCGAGTGGGCGGCAGAGGACGGCATCGCCAACGAGGAGATCGAGGAGCGCATCCGCGCCGCCGCCGACGCCCACGCCGCCGAGCGCAGCCAGATGGTCGGCGAGCACATGCGCAGCGTCGAAAAGAGCTTCCTGCTCCAGACTATCGACCTGCAGTGGCGCGAGCACCTGATGCACATCGACCACCTGCGCACGGTGATCGGCCTGCGCGGGTACGGCCAGCGCGACCCGCTGAACGAGTTCAAGACCGAGGCCTTCTCGCTGTTCGAGAAGCTGCTGGTGGACCTTCGCCAGAACGTGACCCGCTGGCTGATGACCGTGCAGTTCACGTTCGAGGAGCCCCCGCCGCCCCCGTCGCAGCAGACCTTCGAGGTCCACCTCGACCCGCTCACGGGCGAGAACGAGGCCGAGCGCGGCTTCGTGCCCGACGGGATCTCGGCCGAACAGCGCCAGGCCCTACCGGTCACCGCCCTGCCCGACGGCTGGGAACAGACGGGCCGCAACTCGCCCTGCCCCTGCGGCTCGGGCAAGAAGTTCAAGCACTGCCACGGCGCGCTGGTCTGACCGCAGCCGGTTGCCGGACGTGAGGTAAGGCCAGCCAGGATCGCTTCGTTGATTTGACGGAGCGTTCCATGACCGCCCTGCCCAAGGCCTGCATCATCGGGGCCGGCTGCTCCGGCTTCACCACCGCCAAGCGGCTGCAGGATCTTGGCGTGCCCTTCGACTGCTTCGAGATGTCGGACGACATCGGCGGCAACTGGTACTTCAAGAACCCCAACGGGCTGTCGGCCTGCTACGAGAGCCTGCACATCGACACCTCGAAGTGGCGGCTCGCCTTTGAGGACTACCCGGTCCCCGCCGACTGGCCCGACTTTCCCCACCACGCCCAGCTGCTGCAGTATTTCCGCGACTACGTGGACCACTTCGGCCTGCGTCCGAAGATCACCTTCAATACCCGGGTCGAGCTGGCCGAGCGCACCGCCGACGGCCTCTGGGCCGTGACCCTCTCGACCGGCGAGCGGCGGCTCTGCGACGTCCTGTTCGTCTGCAACGGCCACCACTGGGACGCGCGCATCCCGGACTATCCGGGCGCCTTCGACGGCCCGGCCTTCCACGCGCACGACTACCGCGACCCGTTCGATCCCGTGGACATGCGCGGCAAGAACATCGTGGTCGTCGGCATGGGCAATTCGGCGATGGACATCGCCTCCGAGCTCTCCCAGCGGCCGATCGCCAAGACCCTGTGGGTCGCCGCCCGCCGGGGCGTCTGGGTGTTGCCCAAGTACATGGACGGCCGGCCGGCGGACAAAGCCTCCATGCCGCACTGGATGCCGCGCAAGCTGGGCCTCAGCCTGGCCCGCGCCAAGATCAAGAAGACCATCGGCCGGATGGAAGACTACGGCCTGCCCAAGCCCGACCACGAGCCGCTGGAGGCCCACCCCTCGGTGTCCGGCGAGTTCCTGACCCGCGCCGGCTGCGGCGACGTGAAGTTCAAGCCGAACATCGCCGAACTGATGGGCAAGAAGGTCCGGTTCGAGGACGGCAGCGTCGAGGAGGTGGACGCCATCGTCTACGCCACCGGCTACAGGATCAGCTTCCCGTTCTTCAAGGACCCCGCCCTCCTGCCAGACGCCGAGAACCGCTTCCCGCTGTTCAAGCGGATGATGCAGCCGGGCGTGCCGAACCTGTTCTTCATGGGCCTGGCCCAACCGTTGCCGACCCTCGTCAACTTCGCCGAGCAGCAGGCCAAGCTCGCCGGAGCCTACCTCACCGGCCGCTACCGCCCGCCGCCGCCGGCCGAGATGGCGGAGGTGACCAAGGCCGACGAGGCGCTGCACCTGGGCCCCTACTACAAGGCCGCGCGGCACACGATCCAGGTGGACTTCGGCCTCTACGTCCACGACCTGCTCAAGGAGATCGAGCGGGGCGGCAAGCGGGCGAAGGCGGCCGGCTATGCCCTCCCTGTCGCCGCCCGCGCCGCGTTGGAGCCGGCGTAGGCCAGCCGGCCTTCGATCAGCCGCCCCAGCCGCCGCACCCCCTCATCGATCTCGGCCGGCGACGGCAGGGAATAGCTGAGCCGCAGGGTGTTCGGCTCGGCGCCCACGGCGAAGAACGGCGCGCCCGGCACAAAGGCCACGCGCTCCTCGGCCAGCGCCGCCTCCAGCAGCTGGGCGCCGTCCAGGCCCTCGGGAAGCTGCAGCCAGACGAACATCCCGCCCTGGGGCTTGGACCAGGTGACGCCCATCGGCATGTGCCGGGCCAGCGCCGTCTGCATCGCCGAGGCCCGTTCCCGGTAGTGGTCGCGCAGGCGTTCCAGGTGCGCCTCGTAGCCCTCGGCGACCACCCGGGCGGCCACCATCTGGTTGATCGTCGAGACGTGCAGGTCGCAGCCCTGCTTCAGCAGCACCAGCTTGTCGATCACGGCCCGCGGCGCGCAGACCCACCCCAGGCGCAGCGCCGGCGACAGGGTCTTGGAGAAGGTGCCGCAGTAGAGCGTGCGCGCATTCTCGATCCCGCCCGATCGTGCGACGTCCAGCGCGATCAGCGAGGGCTCGGCGGTCCCCGCGAACCGCAGGTCCCGATAGGCGCCGTCCTCGATCACCACCAGGTCGTAGGCATCCGCGCGCTCCAGCAGCCGCTCCCGCTCCCGGCGCGGCATCGTCCGGCCGGACGGGTTGGCGAAGTCCGGCACCACATAGGCCAGCCGCGCGCCCGCCGGGATCTCGCCCGCCAGGTCGGCATAGGCGGGCTCATAGGCGTTGAAGGCCCCCAGCGCGCCCATGTAGGTGGGCCGCTCCACCATCACCGTCGAGCCGCGGCTCAGAAACAGCTTGCCGATCAGGTCCAGCGCCTGCTGCGAGCCGGCGGTTATAACGATGTTGCCCTCGTCGCAGGGCGTCCCGTCCGCGGTCATGCGCGCGGCGATCCAGCGGCGCAGTTCCGGCAGGCCCTCGCTCACCGAATACTGCAGCGCCTGGGCCCCCGCCTCGGCCAGCACCTCGGCATAGAGGGCGGCGATGCGCTCGGTCGGGAACAGCACCGGATCGGGGATGCCGCCGGCGAACGAGAGGATGTCGGGCTGGTCGAGCAGCTTCAGCAGCTCGCGGATCTCGGAGGCGCGGACATGCGCCATCCGTTCACTGAAGCGGCCGGTCCAAGCGGTCATGGGGTACTCCATCGGCTGGGCGGATGGAGGGGTCTCTTGCCGATCCATCCGCGGGGTTTGCGGGGGATCGGACGGGGTGAGCAGCTAGCTGCGCACGACCTCGCGACGCCCCAAGCGGGCGGCGGCTACCTTCGAAGCGAGGGCGAGGCGCAGGCTCATGATGCAGCGTCCATAACCGCTGAAAGCGCCGCTGTCACGGTCCAGTCGCGCGGAAGTGGCCCGTGCGCCGCAGGCGCTACCTTCGAACCGCAGAAAACGCAGAAGGACGCAGAAGGACGCAGAACGCGGTCGAGCTCGGCCCTTCTGCGTCCTTCCGCGTTTTCTGCGGTTTGCTTCTCTCTCGCGCTCCGCGCCTACCGCGTGACGATCGGAAATCCCGCCCGCGGCGCCGAGAGCATGCCCAGCAGCTTGGCCAGGGCGGTCTTGTCGCCCGCTGTGGCCTGGCCCGACAGGTCCGCGCCCGCCAGCGCGCCGGCGAGGAACTGCGCCCGCGGCAGGGCGAAGACGCCGTCCGCCCCGCCGGCCTTCGGATCCGCCTCATAGGTCAGGACATCGTGCTTCACGCGCAGCCGGAACCGCTCCTTTCGGTCGGGGAAGATGAGGTCGACTGCCACCTCGCCGCCCTTGGACTTCGCCGGATCGAGGCGCACCGCCAGCAGGTCCAGCAGCATGGGCGTCGGCGTATTGCGGATGAAGTCGAGAGACGCGGACTGCCCCGGGCCGGCCACGACGCCGGCCCGCAGCTCGCGAGCGCCGGTCAGGTACATGTTGCGCCAGATCGCGCTCTCGGCGCCCACCGCCTGCCGCTCGTAGGTCTTCGCCAGAAGCTCCCGCGCCGTGGTATTCTTCGCATCCGCCATCACCAGGCGGTTGGCCAGCTCGCCGGCCCACCGGTCATCGCCTTTGTCGTAAGCGCCCTGGGCCGCCGCCAGCACGGCCGCCGCGCCGCCCATCAAGGCCACGTAGCGCGCCGCCTCGTCGGCCGGCTCCAGCGGGGCCAGGTGGACCGGATTGGCGTCGTACCAGCCCATGTAGCGCTGATAGACGGCCCGGGAGTTGAAGCTCATCGTCCCGTAGTAGCCGCGGTTGTACCACTCGGCGCCCAGCACCTCGGGCAGCCGGATGCGGTTGGCGATCTCGTTCGGCAGCAAGCCGTCGTTCATCAACCGCACCGACTGGTCGTGCAGGTACTTGTAGGCGTCGCGGTGCTTCTCCAGGTAGTCGCCGATCTCGGCGCGCCCGAACCGCGGCCAGCCGTGGCTGGTCATCAGCACGTCCGACTTGTCGCCGTACAGCCGGATCGATTCGGTCAGGTAGCCGGCCCATTCCCTGGCGTCCCGCACCAGGGCGCCGCGTGGGGTCAGCACATTGTGCATCGTGGCGTTGGCGTTCTCCGCCAGGTCCAGCAGCTTCAGGTCCGGGAAGTAGAGGTTCATCTCCGCCGGGGCTTCGGTGTTGGGCGTCAGCTGGAACTGGATCCGCACGCCGTCGACCGTCAGCTCCTGGCCGCTGCGGGCGATGTCCACATTGGGCGGGACCAGGGTCTGCGTGCCCGGGGCCACGGCCATGCCGATCCCCGAGTTGACCAGTCCCTCCGGTCCCTTCGGCAACAGCGATCCGAACTGGAACGTCGCCCGCCGCTGCATGGCCGCGCCCGCGATGATGTTCTCGCTGACGGCGTGCTCCAGGAATCCTTGCGGCGCGATCACCTGCACCTTGCCCGAGTCCACGTCGGCCTGGGCGACCATGCCGCGCGCGCCGCCGAAATGGTCGACGTGGCTGTGCGTGTAGATCAGCGCGACCACGGGCCGGGCGCCCAGCTTCTCGTTGGCGAGGTCCAGGGCCGCCTTTGCCGTCTCGGCGGAGGTCAGCGGGTCGATGACGATCCAGCCCGTCTTGCCGGCGACGAAGGTGGCGTTGGCGAGGTCGAAGCCGCGGACCTGCCAGACCCCTTTGGTCACCTCGAACAGGCCGTGCTTGGCCAGCAGCTGCGACTGCCGCCAGAGGCTGGGGTTTACGCTGGCCGGAGCCGGAGCCTTCAGGAACTCGTAGGCGGAAAGGTCCCACACCACGCGGCCGTCGGCGGCCTTGATCGTGGGCTCGGCGCGGGTCGCCACGAAGCCCCGGTCGGCGAAGGCGAAGTCCTGGCGATCGTTGAAGTCCGGCCCGGCGGCCTGCGCCGGAAACGCCAGCGCCAGCGCGCCGGCCGCGGCGATCAGTTTCGTCTTCATGGAAACGCCTCCCGTCCCCGAGCCATGCCCGGGGGCGGGAAGCTTGGCAACCAACCGCTAGAGCGCAATCCGCCGAAGTGGAAGCCGGTTCGGCGAAGAGATTGCGCTCAAAATCAAAGGGATAGAGCCTTCTCGTCCCCTTCAAATGATTGCATTTGAAGGGGGAAGGCTCTAGGCGATCCAGTCCAGCGTAAGGCTGTTCAGGACGACGAAGGCGTCGGTGCTGACCTCCACCGCCGAGTAGACACCGATCTCGCCGTCGCCGGGCATCGGATACGGCAGGATGTGAAACTCGCCGTCGCCCGGCATGGGGAACGGCAGGATGTGGAAGTCCCCGCCGTCGCCGGCCACGACGCCCGTATCGTCCGGCGCCGGGACGCCGTTCTCGAACGCGGTGACGAAGCCGTCCTCGACACCGTCGCCGTCGAAGTCGATGGAGATGCGCTCGCCGCCCTTGTCGTCGGCCTCGCGGCCCAGGATCGCGGCGTTCGGGCCCAGTTGGCTGAGGTCGATCTTGTCCTCGGCGGTGAGGTCCATGATGGTCCCCAGGTTCTCGGGCCCGTCGGCGTCGGCCCCGGCGGAGGTGAGGACGAAGGTGTCTGCGCCCTTGCCGCCGAAGGCGAACTGGCCGTCCAGCGTGAGGACATCGTCGCCGTCCGTGCCGGCCGCGATGCGCAGGCGGCCGCTGTCGCCAGGCACAGGTTCGATCTGGCCGGGCATCGGCGCTGGCAGGGCGTCGGCCGGCAGCGGCACGACGCCGGTGTTCGGCAGCACCCCGCTAGAGGTCGCGGAATTGGGATCTAGGGTAGGCATACTCTGCTCCTGAATTCCCCCTGAGGGGGCCAAGCTGTGCCGTGACGCGGCTCAGGAGTCCAGTATTTATGCAATACATTTATATGAACTTTTGCGCCCGTGGCTTGACTTAACGCCCCCCGCCGCATCGCATCGCGCAGCGGCAGGGGAGGATCGGATGGCGGGGTTCAAGGTATTGGCGGCAGCGCTCGCGCTTGCCCTGGGGCTGACCGTGCCGGCGGCCGCACAGAACGAGGCCCAGAAGACCGCGCTCGCCGGCATCGACCCGCTGTTCGAGGCCTTCATGACGGAGCGCCACGCCCCGGGCCTGGTCTATGGCGTCGTGGCGGACGGCAAGCTCGTCTACGTCCGGACGCTGGGCGTGCAGGACACGGCCTCGAAGGCGCCGGTCACCGCCGACACCGTCTTCCGTATCGCCTCCATGTCCAAGAACTTCACGGCGCTCGCCGCCCTGAAGCTGCGCGACGACGGCAAGCTCCGCCTCGACGCCCCCGCCGAGACGGTGATCCCTCAGCTCAAGGCGCTGAAGTACCCCACCACCGACAGCCCGAAGATCACGGTCCGCGACCTGTTCACCCATAACGCCGGCTTCGTCACCGACGACCCGTGGGGCGACCGCCAGCTCGACATGTCCGAGGCGGACTTCTCGCGGTTCGTCGCCGCCGGCGTCCCGTTCTCGCGCCCGCCCGGCATGGCCTTCGAGTACTCGAACTTCGGCTACGCCCTCGCCGGGCGGGCGGTGACCAACGCCGCGGGCCGGAACTACGCCGACTACGTCGAGGCCGCATTCCTGAAGCCGCTGGGCATGGCCTCGACGGGATATGACGTTGCCAAGGCGCCGGCCGCGCGGCGCGCGGTCGGCTACCGGTGGCAGGACGGGGCCTGGGTGGAGGAGCCGTCCCTGGGCCCCGGCGCCTTCGGGGCCATGGGCGGGCTGATGACCACCGCCAACGACTACGCCCGCTACATGGCCTGGGAACTCGCCGCCTGGCCGCCCCGCGACGGGGCCGAGGACGGCATCCTCAAGCGGTCCAGCATCCGCGAGATCGTCCGGGGCCAGAACTTCCTGGGCGTGGCGGGCCGCGCAAACCGGAACGACCCGGACGACTGCGACCGCGCCCGGGCCTACGGCATGGGCACCATCGTCTATTCGGACTGCAAGCTCGGCCCTCACTTCACCCATTCCGGCGGCCTGCCGGGCTACGGCTCCAACGTCCTGATGCTGCCGCAGCGGGGCGTCGGCGTCTTCGCCTTCGCCAACCTCACCTATGCGCCCGTGTCGGTCACGGTCCGCGAAGCGGCGATCAAGCTGGTGGCCTCCGGCGCCTTCCCGGTGCGGACACAGCCGCCCAGCGCCGGCCTGACGGCCATGGCCGCCGCGGTTCAGCGGATCTATGCGGCCGGCGACGTGCTGGCCGCCCGGGAGGCCCTGGCCATGAACGTGCTGCTGGACCGCGACGCCCCCCGCCGCAACGCCGAGATCGCCGCCCTGAAGGCCAAGCTCGGCGCCTGCCGCGCGCCCGAGCCGATCGTCGCCGACAACGCCATGTCGACGATGCTCACCCTGCCCTGCGAACGCGGGACGCTGCGGGTGCGCATCACGCTTGCGCCCACGACGCCCGCCTCGATGCAGACGATGGAGTTCTCGAGCTAGGCCGTCGCCGGCCGGACGATGTGTCCTTCGTCCGGGCTGACCTTGCCCGCAACCACCTGGTCGTAGAGCGCCTGCAGCGCCTGCGGCCCCGCGTGCCGCTTGAGCTTCATCCAGGGATTGCCGGCGATGAAGGCGGTGAGCGCCGCCTGGAAGCGGGTGTCCAGCTCCGCCCCGCCCCAGTCCTTCATCCGCTGGCGGATGCGGTCGGGGGCGAAGAAGAACGCCGGCGTCGGGCCTACGGTCTGCGGCGGCCCGCCCCGGGCTTCCCAGTGGGTGACGCCGACGATCAGGCTGGCCTGGAGCGCCGCGCCCAACGTCTCGTGCACGTCCCTGCTGACCGAGCTGCGGCCGGCGAAATCCACATAGGCGGCCGGGCCTTCAACCTTGAGCCCCCGAATGGCGTCGTAGGTCACCACCTCGTCGTAGAGGCCGGTCGTCTTCAACAGATCCCTGTGCGCGGGCGAGGTCAGGCCGATTACCTTCACGCCCCGCCGCCGCGCCAGCCACGCCAGGCCCATGGCCGTCTTGCTGGACGCGCTGGAAAGGACCAGCGTCTTCAGGGTCAGGTCCGAAAGCTGGTCGTCCAGCAGGAAGCTGGTCATGAGGAGCGGCCGCAGCAGCGAGCGCCAGTCGTCATCCGCCGCGGGTTCGGCGACCTGGTAGGCGTTGTAGGTGGGCGGCAACTCCGCGCGGTGCGCAGAGACCTCGACGTAGCCCGCGGGCCGCTTCTGCAGCCGGGCCACGGTGTGGCTCGACATGGGCCAGTAGCCGAACAGGCGCAGCCCCACCGGCGCATCGGCCGCGTTCGACCGCACCACTCGCGCAAAGCCCCAGACCGGGATCCGCCCGAGCCCCTCCGGCGCCGGGAAGAACTTCCAGTAGCCGAGTTGGTCCCCCGCCGCGCCATAGGTGACGTTGTTGGCCGTCAGCGCGAAGCTCTCGACCTCCAGCAACGCCTCGCCCTCGGCCAGCGGAACCTCGACGTCGGACGGCGCGAGCGTCGTCTTCCGCAGGTCGCCCTGATCGACGAGCAGGTCCCAGCCGTTCATTCGATGTCTCCCAGGCGTCAGCGGTCGTTCAAGATATGCCCTCTCCTCACCCGTAGGGGGAGGGGGACCGCGGCACGCGGTGGAGGGGGAACACGGCAGCTCAGCGCTTCCGGCATGCCCCCTTGTTTGTTGGCTGGCTGCTACAGTGGCGACGTCTTCCGGGACGCCCGCCTGGCGTAGCCGCGCCAGGC
>Ga0155080_114_pt1 | contig 159846 bp, 179 predicted proteins | sample RifCSPhighO2_01_FD_106048 | JGI IMG/M metagenome (GOLD analysis project Ga0155080, IMG submission 106048) | Phenylobacterium sp. RIFCSPHIGHO2_01_FULL_69_31 | reverse complement strand
TCGCCGACTAGTTCGCAGACCCGCCGCGGCCGCGGAAGCCGCAAACGGACGCGGTTACACTTCGTCACAAACCGGCGCCCCGGGTTCATGGGCCAACCAAACCGCGGCGCGAGAACGGAGATGTCCTAACACACGGAGTTTCCCATGCGTCCCCAACTTCTCCTCGCCTGTGCGGCGCTCTGCCTCGTGGCGACCGCCGCCGAAGCCGCCGGCAGCCGCAGCGGCTCGCGTTCGGTCCAGGGCCGGTTTGGCCACGGCTACGTCGCCAGCGGCGCCGTCAACTGGGGGAACGGGGCGGTGACCCGCCAGGGCCAGCGCACGTTCAACAACGGCATGAGCCAGTCCGGCTGGAGCACCCTCTACCGCACCGACGACGGCTATACCCGCAGCCGCAGCGCCTCCGGCTCGGGCGGCCGCGCGATCAACGCCACCAAGGATGTCTCGTTCGACGACGGCAGCGTGACCGTGAACCGGTCGGGCAGCACCGCCTCGGGCGACAGCTGGTCGCGTTCGCGCACCTGGCCGCGGCCCGACTAATGCGCCGCGCCCCCATCCTCATCGCCGCCCTTCTGGCAGGAGCGGCCCTCACCGGCTCGGCGTCGGCCCGAGAGCGGCTCGACCCTATGGAAATGCTGGAGAAATCCGACGCGAACCGCGACGGCGCCATCAGCCGGGCGGAATTCATCGACGCGCGGCGGGCCCGCTTCGCCAAGATGGACCGCAACCGCGACGGCTACTTCTCTGACGACGACCTGCCCCGCATGGTTCGCAAGCGGGCGGGGGAGAAGGTGGACCGGGTCGTCCAGGCCCTGGACTCCAACCGCGACGGCCGGCTCAGCCGCCTCGAGTTCGTGGACGGGCCGACCCGGCTGTTCGACCTGGGCGACGCCGACCGCAACGGCCTGATCGACCGCTATGAAATGGACCGCCTGCGCCAAAGGGCGGCGGCGCGAAGGGGCTAGGTCAGAGCATCTGCGGCAGGACGCGGTCGGGCGGCCGGTGGCCGTCCATCCACGTCTTGATGTTGATGATCACCTTCTCGCCCATGTCGACGCGGGCCTCGACGGTGGCCGAGCCCATGTGGGGTAGCAGCACCGCATTTGGCAGCTTCAGGAGCTTGGGATTGATCCGCGGCTCCTGTTCGAACACGTCGAGGCCCGCGCCGGCGATCTTGCCCTCAGCCAGGAGGTCGGCCAGGGCCTGTTCGTCGATGATGCTGCCGCGCGCGGTGTTGATCACGATCGCGTGCGGCTGCAGCAGCTTCAGCCGCCGCGCCGACAGAAGGTGGAAGCTGGCCGGATTGGCCGGCGCGTGCACCGTCACGATGTCTACCCGGGCCAGCATCTGGTCGAGGCTGTCCCAGTAGGTCGCCTCGAGCTCGTCGGCCACCACGTGGCTGACGGGCTTGCGGTTGTGGTAGTGGATCTGCAGGCCGAAGGCCCTGGCGCGGCGGGCCACGGCCGATCCGATCCGCCCCATCCCGATGATCCCCAGCCGCTTGCCGGTGATGCGCCGGCCCAGCATCCAGGTGGGCGCCCAGCCTGTGAATTCGCCCGCCTGCACGGCGTTGGCCCCCTCGATCACCCGCCGCAGCGTGGCCATCATCAGGGTCAGCGTGAGGTCAGCGGTGTCCTCGGTCAGCACGCCGGGCGTGTTGGTCACCACGATCCCGCGGGCGTTGGCCGCGGCCACGTCGATGTGGTCCACGCCGGCCCCGAAATTGGCGATCAGCTTCAGCCGCTCCCCGGCCTTTTCGATCAGCCCGGCGTCGATCTTGTCGGTGATGGTCGAGGCGAGCACGTCGCAGCGGCCCACCGCCTCGATGAGCGCCTTGCGGGTGAACGGCTCGTCCGAAACGTTGAGTTCGGTGTCGAACAGCTCGCGCATCCGGGTCTCGACCGAGTCCGGCAGTTTGCGCGTGACGATGACTTTCGGCTTGCGGGCGGGCATGTGCCTACGGGAAAAAGGGTGCGTTTCCTGCGCCGCTCCTGGCGCGTCGAATTGCGGAACCCTTAGCAAAGGGGCCCGGCACGGCCAAGGCGAGGCCGGTCCTTTAGGGGTGCGGATTGGGGTCGAGGTCCAGGCTGAAGGCGGCGCCGGTCATCTTGGCGCTCATGCTGGCGGCCTTGCCGGCGGCCCAGCAGGCGGCGTGGGCGGCCGACCGCCCCACGCCCTCGGGCTATCCGGTGCCGCGCTACGTCACGCTCAAGTTCGGCAAGGTCAACGCCCGCTCCGGCCCCGGGGACGATCATCGGCTGCTGTGGGTCTACCGCACGCGGGGCCTGCCGGTGCAGGTTGTGGCCGAGACGGCGGAGTGGCGCCGGGTGTGCGATCCCGAGGGGGGCCTGGCCTGGGTGCACAAGCGGGTCACCGACGGCCGGCGCGGCGTGATCAACACCCTGAACCGGCCCGCGCCCCTGCTGCGCAAGCCAAAGGCGGGGGCGGAACCGGCGGCCTACCTCAACGTTCGCGCCATGGCCAGCCTCACCCGTTGCGAGAAGGGCTGGTGCAAGGTGAAGACCGACGGCGCCACCGGCTGGGTGCGCCAGGGGACCCTTTGGGGAACGTCCGAAGCCCTGCAATGTCGTTGAGGCGAGCTTGCCCCCTGTGCTAGGCCCGGCCCTCCTGAAGAACCAAGGCTTCCTCGAATGACCGACGCAGCAACCCGGCCCTCCAGCTACACGCGCGACGAGTTGCTGGCGTGCGGCCGCGGCGAGATGTTCGGCGCGGGCAACGCCCAGCTGCCGGCGCCGCCCATGCTGATGTTCGACCGGATCACCGAGATCAACGGGACCGGCGGCGCGCACGGCAAGGGCTATGTCGAGGCCGAGCTGGATATCCGCGACGACCTCTGGTTCTTCGCCTGCCATTTCATCGGCGATCCCGTGATGCCGGGCTGCCTCGGCCTGGACGCCATGTGGCAGCTCGTGGGCTTCTTCCTCGGATGGTCGGGGGCGCCGGGCCGCGGCCGCGCCCTGGGCGTGGGCGAGGTCAAGTTCACCGGCCAGGTCACCCCGAAGATCCAGAAGGTCACCTACAAGGTCGACCTGAAGCGTGTGATCATGCGCAAACTCGTGATGGGCGTGGGCGACGGGGTTCTCCTCGCCGACGGCAAGCCCATCTATGAAGCCAGCGACCTGCGGGTCGGCCTGTTCAAGCCGGAAGACCTGGCCTGAGCCGGGCGGCAATCGGAGGAGACACTCTAATGCGGCGCGTGGCCGTCACCGGGATGGGGATCGTCTCGTCCATCGGGAACAACACCAATGAGGTGCTGGCGTCCCTACGCGAAGCCAGGTCCGGCATCAGCGCGGCGCCCGAATACGCGGAGCTGGGCTTCCGCTGCCAGGTGCATGCCGCCCCGGACATCGACTGGGAATCCATGGTCGACCGGCGTGCTGCGCGGTTCCTGGCCCAGGGCACGGCCTATGGCCACATCGCCATGGAACAGGCGATCGCGGACTCCGGCCTCGAAGACGGCGAGGTCTCCGATGAACGCACCGGCCTGATCGTCGGCGCCGGCGGACCGTCTACCCGCACCATCGTCGAGGCCGCCGCCACGGCGCGCGAGCGCGGCCCCAAGCGGGTCGGCCCCTTTGCTGTGCCCAAGGCCATGAGCTCGGGCGCCTCGGCGACCCTGGCCACCTGGTTCAAGATCCGCGGCCTGAATTTCTCCATCAGCTCGGCCTGCGCCACCTCGGCCCACTGCATCGGGGTCGGCTACGAGCAGATCCTGATGGGCAAGCAGGACGTGGTATTCGCCGGCGGGGTCGAGGAGCTGGACTGGACGCTCAGCGTCATGTTCGACGCCATGGGCGCCATGAGCTCGAACTTCAACGACCGGCCGGCCGTCGCCAGCCGCGCCTACGACCGCGACCGGGACGGCTTCGTCATCGCCGGCGGCGCGGGTGTGGTGGTGCTGGAGGAGATGGAGCGGGCCAAGGCGCGCGGGGCCAAGATCTACGGCGAGATCGTGGGCTATGCGGCCAATTCCGACGGCTACGACATGGTGGCCCCCTCGGGCGAGGGCGCCGCGCGCTGCATGAAGCTGGCCATGTCCACCATCGGCGACCGGACCATCGACTATCTGAACCCGCACGGCACCTCGACGCCCGTGGGCGACCAGAAGGAGATGGAGGCCGTGCGCGCCGTCTTCGGCGACAAGGCGCCGCTGATCTCGTCGACCAAGAGCCTGACCGGGCACTCGCTGGGCGCCGCTGGCGCGCAGGAGGCGATCTACAGCCTGCTGATGCTCAACAACGGCTTCGTGGCCGAGAGCGCCCACATCGAGAACCTGGATCCGGCCTTCGCCGACCTGCCCATCGTGCGCAAGCGCGAGGACCGGCAGATGGAGACCGTGATGAGCAACAGCTTCGGGTTCGGCGGCACCAACGGCTGCCTGGTGATGTCGCGGGTCTAGGCCCGTGGCCGAGCCGGCGTACCCGCGTCCGCCCGACAAGCCCCAGGACTACGAGTGCTGCAAGCGCGGCTGCTGCCCGTGCATCTTCGACTACTATTACGACGCCCTGGAGCGCTGGGAGACCCGCATCCGCGCCCTGGGCGGCGATCCGGCGCAGGTGCTGGCGGCGCAGGCCCAGCGTTAGACGCGCCGCGTCATCCGGTTTCCCGTGCCGCGAAACCGGGATGACAAGCTTGGGAGGCGCAAGGCAGTTTGCCGGCGATGGCCAGGCCCCCCGTCCGCAGGAAGCTCAAGCCCGCCGAGACGGCGCGGATCGCCGAGCTGTTCGAGCGGTTCGAGACTTATGAATCCGACCCGCGGACCGAGCTGAACTACGCCAGCCCCTACGAACTGGTCGTGGCGGTGGCGCTGTCTGCCCAGGCCACCGACGTCTCGGTCAACAAGGCCACGGCGAAGCTGTTCGCGGTGGCCGACACGCCGCAGAAGATGCTGGCGCTCGGCGAGGCGGGCCTGAAGCCGTTCATCTCGTCCATCGGCCTCTACAACATGAAGGCCAAGAACGTGATCCGGATGGCCGAGATCCTCATCGCGGAGCATGGCGGCGAGGTGCCCCTGGACCGTGAGGCGCTGCAGGCCCTGCCCGGCGTCGGCCGCAAGACCGCTTCGGTGGTGCTGAACGAGCTGCGCATCGAGCCTGCCATCGCCGTCGACACCCACGTGTTCCGCGTCTCGCACCGCCTGGGCCTCTCCGTCGGCAAGACGCCCGACAAGGTGGAGGCCGACCTGATGGCCATCGTGCCCGAGCCCTACCTGACCCGCGCCCACCATTGGCTGATCCTGCACGGCCGCTATGTCTGCACGGCCCGCCGGCCCAAGTGCGCCGAATGCCAGGTGGCGGATCTCTGCCCCTCGCGGCATCTGTTCCTGGCCGCATGAGCGCGCCGCGGCTTCCCCTCACCGCCCTGCGGGTCTTCGAGGCGGCGGCGCGGCACGAGAGCTTCCTGCAGGCGGCCGAGGAGCTGGCCATCACGCCGGGAGCCGTCAGCCGGCAGATCAAGGCGCTGGAGACCGAGCTGGCCGTGCGCCTGTTCGAGCGCTTTAACCGAGCGGTGCGGCTCACCGAGACCGGCAGGCGCCTGGCCACCGGCGTCCGCCAGGGCCTGAGCCTGATGGAAGAGGCGGTCGCCGAGGTGCGCAGCACCCGGCCCGGCGTGCTCGCCGTCACCGCCATGCATTCGTTCGCCGCCCGCTGGCTGGTGCCGCGCCTGCACCTCTTCAACGAGCGGCATCCCGATATCCAGGTGCTGGTGGCCGCCTCCGACGCCGCTGTGGACCTGGTGCGCGACCGCTACGACGTGGCGATCCGGTTCGGCCGCGGCCCCTATCCCGGCCTGCACGCCAAGAAGCTGGTGTCCCTGTTCATGTTCCCGGTGTGCAGCCCACGCCTGCTGGAACACACGCGGCTTGAGACCCCCCACGACCTGGCGAACACCCACCTGCTGGCCGACGTCTACCTGGCGCAGGGCGAGCCGCATTGGGGCGACTGGCTGGCGCAGGCCGGGGCGCCGGAGGTGGAGTGGCGGCGGGGACAACAGTTCTCCAACGTCTACCTGGCCATCGAGGCGGCGATCGCTGGACGCGGCGTGGCGCTCGGCGAGCGGGCCCTGGTGCTGGACGAACTGGCTACGGGGCGGCTGGTGAAGCCCTTCGATGTCGAGCTGCGCAGCCCGTTCAGCCAGTGGATCCTCAGCCTGCCGGAAAAGGCCGACCGGCCCGACATCCGCAAGTTCCGCAACTGGCTGCTGGCCCAGGCGGACGCCGACGGGCTGGAGCGATTCGAGTGATCTGGGATCAACTGAACAGCCGACTTCTCCTTTGTCGGCTCAGCTCGTTCGGCGTTTAAGACGGTCATCCGAAGCCTCCCTCCCCAGGAGCTCCCCATGACCAGCCATTGCCTCGACGACGCCCGCCTCGACGCCACCCAACGCCACCTTCACGACGCCGTCGTCGGCGTGGTTGTGGCGGTGGTGTTCATCCTGCCCGCCGCGCTCGCTGTTTTCGCGTTGCTGTAGCGGCCCCGTTCGCCAGGGCTGCGCTCCGCAACGCGCAGCTCCTGCAACTGCGGAAGGCGTGGCCGGCGGCCATTGTGAGCCGGCTGCGCCTTCCGCCCTTTTTCGACCTACACGATCACGTGGGGCACGAAGCGGCTGAGGTTCTTGGTGACCCGGCTGCGGTCCTCGCGGATGCCGACCCCCGCCGGCTCGTCGCCCACGATCCAGGCGCCGACCACGGGGTAGTTCCCGTCGAAGGGCGTCAGGGGGTGCAGGGCCTGGCGGATGTGGCCCTCCTCGCCGTAGCCCTGGTCCAGCACCTTGGCCCTGCGGCCCTCGTCCACCAGCTCGATGTTGGCGCCCTCGCGGCTGAACAGCGGCTTCCTCACATAGGACCGGCCTAGCTCCGCCGCCCGCGGATCCTCCTCGAAGAAGGCTGGCAGCAGGTTCGGGTGGCCGGCGTGGCGCGCCCAGAGCAGCGGCAGCATCCCCTTGTTGGACAGGATCGCCTTCCAGGCCGGCTCGAGGAACCGCGTCTTAGAGCCCTTGATCTTGCTGGCGTAGTCCTCGCGGAACATCTCCTCCCACGGGTACAGCTTGAAGATCGCCTGGATGATGTAGTTGTCCTGATCGACGAAGCGGCCGTCGGCGTCGAGGCCGATGCTCTCGATCGGCACGAACTTCGGCTCGATCCCCGCCTGGCCGGCGATATCCTCCAGGTACTTCACGGTCTGGCGGTCCTCGACCGTGTCCGGATCGCTGGCGAAGTGGACGAAGCCACCGGTGGGGAAGATGGCCGCGAACCGCTGCTCCAGCTTCTCGTGCAGGCTGTTGAACTGGTCGGCGTTGGCCGGCAGGGCGCCCGCGGCGATCATGTCCTCCAGCCAGATCCACTGGAAGGTTCCGGTCTCGTAGATGCTGGTGGGCGTGTCGGCGTTGTACTCGAAGAGCTTCGCCGCGCCCGTCCCGTCGTAGGCGAAGTCGAAGCGGCCGTAGAGCGTCGGGTCCTTGCGCGCCCAGCTCTCGGCTACGTCGTCGCGGGAGGCCTCCGGTATGGCCAGCTTGGCCATCAGCGCCTCGCTCTTCACCACCTCGTCCACGAGGTCGAGGCACATGGCGTGCAGCTCGCGCGCCGGCCCCTCGATGCCGTCTTCGATCTCGGGAAGGGTGAACTGGTAGTAGGCCCGCTCGTCCCAGTACCGGGCGCCGTCCAGGTGGCGCCAGGTGAAGCCGAGCGCCTCGGCCTTCTGGTCCCAGCCGGGGCGCTCGGTCGTCGTGATGCGTTTCACCGGAGCCTCAGCTCTCCGCGTCGCGTTTGGCGGGCACGGGCTGGGCCTCGATCTGCAGGCGAGGCGCCTCGATCTGCAACGGTTCCTGCTTGGGCGCCTTCAGGCGGGCCAGGACGTCGTTGGCCGAGGAATGCCCCGGCAGGATGCCCGCGGCCTTCAGCTTGGCGTCGAGGTCGGCGCCGGTGCGGCGGTCCTCGAGTTCCCCCGCGGCCTTGAACTTCTCGTCAGCGATCGCCTGGCGCTCCTTGATGCGCTTGAGACTGTCGGCCGCCGAGCCCAGGCGAGAGGCGGCGCCGGCGCCCTGGTTGGCCACCGCGGCCTGGGCGCGCTGGACGCTGTCGTTCACCTTCACCACGTCGATCTCGCGGCGCAGGTTTTCGACCCGCTGCTGGGTCTGGGCGATCGTCTGGTGCATGCGTTCCTCGGCGGCGCGCATGTCGGCGAGCTGGGGCGTCTTGGTCCCGACGTCGGTCTCCAGCTCCGAGATCCGCTGGGCCACTTCCAGCGCCAGGGCCTCGTCGCCCTTCTCCAGCGCCGCACGCGCCGAGCTCTCGTAGCGGCCGGCCATGTCCTGCAGGCCCTGCAGCTCCTTCTCCAGCATCCGGCGCTTGGCCACCAGCGTCGCCAGGTCGTCCCGGGCGCGGCCCAGGGCGTTGTCGGCGTCGCGGATCTCCTGATCCAGGATGCGCAGGGCGTTGGCGTCCACCACCGCCGCGCCGGCCTCGTGCGCCGTGCCGCGGAACAGGGTGATCAGCTTCGTGAAGATCGACATGGGATGTTCCTCAGGCCGCGGCGGCGAAGTTTTCGCGCAGCTCGTCCGCCGCCCGGATGGCGTTTTCGGCCAGCATGCGCAGCTCGATGATCACCGTCTGCAAGGTGGTCTTGCAGGTCAGCTCGCCGAAGATCTCATAGTAGTCGCGTCCGGCCACGGTGGTGATGCCGAAGTTCGAGAGCGGCACCAGCTTCTGCGCCTTGAGGAGGAAGACGTTGAACGCCGCCTGGTCCTTCTGTTCGTCGACCGGCCACATCAGCGCGGACACGACGATTTGTTCGGCTCCCACGGAGAGGAAGATCGGCAGGTCGCCGAACTCGTGCATGGTGATCTGCAGCACGGGCTCGGCCCCCTCCAGCACGCGGGCGGTCAGTTCGCCGTCGCGCAACAGGCGGGTTTCCGTGAGCGCTTGCGCAAGACTCTGCACCGACCAATCGGTGTCGATGACATGGTCCATCTGGAAAGGTCCCTGCGGAGGGTCTGGGTTTTTCATCAGCGCCGGTCCGCGGCTCGACGCTGTGATAATGGCTCGTGCTGCGGCCTGGACATCCGACTTGGCCGCCGGGGGAACCCAGAGCTCAAGCTTCACGAGCCCGAGACGCTGGCGCTCTTCGCGCCAGAGCCGGGTCCGTTCCGCGGGGCTCAGGCCCGCTGCCTTTTCCTTCGGCCTACGCATTCATGGTACACATACGCGTATGTTTGACACCTCGCAACATGGGACTATAGTCCAGCGCCAACAAGGCAGGATGACGTGATTTTTCGCGGACTGTTCGGCGGACGCAAGGACGAGGCTCGCGCTTCGGCCGTTCCGGTGGTGCGCAACGTCACGATCGGGCGCAGCGTACGCCTCGATCCCCTGGCCTGGCGCCGCTATGGCGCCGACACCAAGGTGCAGCTCCGCGCCGACGCCCTGCCCATCGTGGCCCAGGGGCTGATCGACCTGGGCGCCGACGGTTTCGTCCACCGGTTCTATACCGACGACGACCTGATGCTGCAGATGGTCAGCCCCGATCCGGAAGGGCAGCAGGCCGACGATTTCACCCTCTTCGTGCCTTGGGCCAGCGCCTATCCGCCCGACGCCCGGGCGCGGCGGCAGTGGGCCGACCGGCTGCGCGCCCGCACATTCGCCCACGACGACCTGCCCGAGTACCGCCGGTTCTGGTTCGGCGACGCCGACGAGCGCCAGGACCCGGTCAGCTTCTGGGAGGAGGTGTTCGACGATCGCGAGGGCCGGCATGTGCGCCGCATCTACCAGACCTGTATGCTCTTCGCGCGCGATCTGCCGGGCGAGGGGCGCGAGCTGCTGCTGGCGATCGAGATGGAGCCTGAGGCCGGGGACCTGACTCATGAGATCATGGTCGGCATTCCGCTGAACGTTGGAGAATTCGAAGCATGATCGCGTTCGACCCCGCCACCTTCGCCGCCGGGGCGCTCAGCTTCGCCCTGGCGTTCCTGGCCGCCGGCGGCTTCACCCTGATCTTCAAGGCGATCTACCGCTGGATCACGCCACACGACGAGGGGGCCCTGATCCGCTCCGGCAACATGGCCGCGGCCGTCGCCCTTGGCGGGGCGCTGCTGGGCTACGTCATCCCGCTGGCCTCGGCCCTGGCCCACACCGCGACCCTGCCCGAGTTCGTGGCCTGGGCGATCCTGGCGGGCGTGATCCAGATCGTGACCTTCTGGGTCGTGCGCCGCGTGGCCCTGCCCGACGTCTCCGCCCGCATCGAGCGGGGCGAGATGTCCACGGCCCTTTACCTGCTCTCGATCTCGCTCGCGGTCGGCATCCTGAACGCCGCCTGCATGACGGCGTAAGGCCATGAAGCGTTCCCGCAAACTGGTCCTCACCACCCTGATGGCGGCGGGCGGCGTTTCGCTCACCGCCTGCGGCGACAGCCCCGCCGAAGCCGTCATCGACCAGGGCAAGCCCACCGATGCCTACGCCTACCAGTCGCTTCAGGAGTGCCTGGACAAGAACGAGGTGCCCGACAGCGCCTGCGAGACCGCCCAGAAGAACGCCAAGGACGACGAGAACGCCGAGGCCCGCTACGCCGACTCCAAGACCTGCGAGGAGGTCTATGGCCCCGGCCAGTGCGTTCCGCGCTCCAGCGTGGGCGGCCAGGGCTCGTTCTGGGGGCCGCTGGTCGCCGGCTTTGTGGTCGGCCGGATGCTGGACGGCGGCTGGGGCGGCCGCGGCCTCTACCGCGACTGGCGGGACGGCGGCTTCTACACGCCGAACGGCGGCCGGGTCTGGACCGACTATTCCACGGGCCGCACCCGCATCGGCCAGCGCAGCTTCGACCCGCCCGACCTCGCCCGCGGCCCCGACAAGGTCATGACCCGCTCCTCCGTCATCAGCCGCGGCGGCTTCGGCGGCCGCATGGCCAGCCGCAGCTATTCCAGCGGCAAGAGCTGGGGGGGATGACACCCGCCGGGTGAGCCTGTAAGCCGCCAGCCTGCGCCCAAGGGGATTTCCGCCAGCAATGCCCGAGCTTTACGACGTCGCCGCGATCGGCAACGCCATCGTCGACGTGATCGCGCCGGCCACGGACGCCTTCCTGGCGGAGAACGGCCTGACCAAGGGCGCCATGATGCTGGTCGACCCCAAGGCCAGCGCGGCCCTCTATTCGAAGATGGCCCAGGCGGTGGAGGCCTCGGGCGGCTCGGCGGCCAACACCATCGCGGGCCTGGCCAGCTTCGGCGGCAAGGGCGCCTTCATGGGCAAGGTGGCCGACGACCAGCTGGGCCGCGTCTTCGCGCACGACATGCGCGCCATCGGCGCTCGGTTCGAGAACAAGCCCCTGGTGGGCGGGCCGGCCACCGCCGTCTCGATGATCAACGTGACCCCCGACGCCCAGCGCACCATGTGCACCTTCCTGGGCGCCTCGGTGGAGTTCACCGACGAGGACGTGGACCAGGAGACGGTCGAGGCCTCCAAGGTCGTCTACCTCGAGGGCTACCTGTTCGACGCCGAAGCCGCCCGGCGCGCCTTCGCCAAGGCCGCCGCCTTCGCCCACGGCGCGGGCCGCAAGATCGCCCTGACGCTGTCCGACAGCTTCGTGGTCGAGCGCCACCGCGGGGGCTTGCGCGGCTTCATCGAGAACCAGGTGGACATCCTGTTCGCCAACGAGGCCGAGCTCCTGGCGCTGTACGAGACCCCCGACTTCGACGAGGCCTGCGAGCAGCTGCTGCGCCACTGCGACCTGGCCGCCGTCACCCGCAGCGAAAAGGGCTCGGTCGTGCTTTCCAAGGGCGAGACCCTGCACATTGCCGCCGAGCCTGTGGAAAAAGTCGTGGACACCACCGGCGCGGGCGACCAATACGCGGCCGGGTTCCTCTTCGGCCTCTCCCAGGGGCGGTCGCTGCACGACTGCGGCCGGCTGGCCTCGCTCGCGGCCGCCGAGGTGATCTCGCACTACGGGCCGCGGCCGCAGGTCTCCCTCAAGGACCTGGCCGCCTCCAAGGGACTTTAAAGGATGAGCCGCAAGGCCGAAGTCGTCCGCAACACCAAGGAGACCCAGATCCGCGTGGCCGTGGACCTGGACGGTGTCGGCAATGCCAAGGTCTCGACCGGGATCGGCTTCTTCGACCACATGCTGGACAGCTTCGCCCGTCACGGCGGCATCGACATCGAGGTCGAGACCAAGGGCGACCTGCACATCGACATGCACCACACGGTGGAAGACACCGGCATCGTCCTCGGCCGGGCGATCAAGGAAGCCCTGGACGGTTTCAAGGGCATCCGCCGCTTCGGGCACGCCTATATCCCGATGGACGAGACCCTGAGCCGCTGCGCCATCGACTTCTCGAACCGGCCCTACCTGATCTGGAAGGTCGAGTTCCGGACGCCCAAGGTCGGCGACATGGACACCGAGCTGTTCAAGGAATTCCACCACGCCTTCGCCATGAACGGCGGCGCCTGCGTGCACCTCGAGACCCTCTACGGCGCCAACAGCCACCACATCGCCGAGAGCGGTTTCAAGGCCCTCGCCCGGGCGGTCCGCCAGGCGGTGGAGATCGACCCCAAGACCCACGGCCACGCCCCCTCCACCAAGGGCGTGCTCTAGGAACATCCTATGCAGAGCGTCGCCCTGATCGACTACGGGTCGGGCAACCTTCGCTCGGCCGAAAAGGCCCTGGTCCGCGCCGCGGCCGGGACCGCGGACATCGTCGTGACCAACGATCCCGACACCGTGGCCCGGGCTGACCGCATCGTCCTGCCGGGCGTCGGCGCCTTCGCCGCCTGCATGTCCGCGCTCAGCGAGCGGACCGGGGTCATCGAGGCCATGAACGCCGCCGTGAAGGACCGCGGCGTTCCGTTCCTCGGCATCTGCGTCGGCATGCAGTTGATGGCCAGCCGCGGCCTGGAGTTCGGCGAGACGCCGGGCCTGGGCTGGATCGCGGCCGACGTGCGCCGGATCCAGCCGTCGGACCCTTCGCTGAAGGTGCCGCACATGGGCTGGAACACCCTGGACGTGGTCTCCGACCTGCCGATGTTCGCCGGGCCCAAGGCGGGCCTGCCAGTCTATTTCACCCACTCCTTCGCCATGTTCCCGGAAGACTCCCGCGACGTGGCGGCCTATGTGGACCACGGCGGGCGGTTCCCTGCGGCCGTGGCCCGGGACAACCTCGCCGGGGTGCAGTTCCACCCCGAAAAATCACAAGCCGCCGGCCTGAACATCCTGGCCGGCTTCCTGGAGTGGCGCCCTTGATCCTCTACCCCGCCATCGACCTGAAGGACGGCCAGTGCGTCCGGGTCCTGCACGGCGACCTCTCCACGGCCACCGTCTTCAACACCGAACCCGCGGCCCAGGCGAAGAGCTTCGTGGACGCCGGCTTCCACTGGATCCACGTGGTCGACCTGAACGGCGCGGTCCAGGGCAAGGCCGTCAACGGCTCGGCCGTCGAGGCCATCCTGTCCTCGGTCTCGGTGCCGGTGCAGTTGGGCGGCGGCATCCGCACGCTCAAGGACATGGAGCGCTGGATCGAGGCGGGCGTCAGCCGCGTGATCCTCGGCACGGTGGCGGTGAAGGAGCCGAAGATCGTGCTGGAGGCCGCCAAGCGCTGGCCCGAGCAGATCGCCGTCAGCGTCGACGTGCGCAAGGGCAAGGTGGCCGTCGACGGCTGGACCGCCGACAGCGACCTGGACGCCATCACCGTGGCCAAGCGGTTCGAGGACGCCGGCGTCGCCGCCCTCATCGTCACCGACATCGACCGCGACGGCACCGTCATGGGCTTCAACGTCGAGGCGTTCGGCACCATGGCCGACGCCGTCTCCATCCCCGTGATCGCCGCCGGGGGCCTGGCCACCGTGGACGACATCGCCAAGCTGAAGGCGCGCAAGGGCGTGCCGGTGGCCGGCGCGGTCCTGGGCCGGGCGCTCTACAACGGCGCCATCGACCCCGCCGAGGCCCTCGAGGTCGCGGCGTGAGCAGTGGCCTTAAGGTCCGGGTCATCCCCTGCCTGGACGTGAAGGACGGCCGGGTGGTGAAGGGGGTCCAGTTCGTCAACCTGGTGGACGCCGGCGATCCGGTGGAACAGGCCCAGGCCTATGACGCCGCCGGGGCCGACGAGCTGATGTTCCTGGACATCACCGCCAGCCACGAGAACCGCGGCACGATCCTGGACGTGGTGGCCCGCACGGCCGACGTCTGCTTCATGCCCCTGTCGGTGGGCGGCGGCATCCGCTCGGTGGACGACGCGCGTCGCCTGCTGCTGGCCGGGGCCGACAAGATCTCGATCATGACCGCCGCGGTGAACGACCGCGACGTGGTGGCCCGCTGCGCCGACGCCTTCGGCAGCCAGGCCGTGGTGGTCTCGGTGGATGCGAAGAAGGTCGGCGAGCACTGGGAGGTGTTCACCCACGGCGGGCGCAACGCCGCGGGCCTGAACGCGGTGGACTACGCCGTCGAGGTGGTGGCCAAGGGCGCGGGCGAGATTCTCTTGACCTCCATGGATCGCGACGGCGCCAAGACCGGCTACGATCTCGAGCTGCTGCGCGCCGTCACCTCGGCGGTGGGCGTGCCCGTGATCGCCTCGGGCGGCGCGGGAAACACGCGGCACCTGATCGAGGCGGTGCAGGCCGGCGCCGACGCCGTACTGGCCGCGTCGATCTTCCACTTCGGCGAGATCACCATCGGCCAAGCCAAGGCCGCCATGGCCGCGGCCGGCATCCCCGTCCGCCTCTCGGAGCTCGCCGCCTGATGACCCGCTTCGCCCAGGTGATCGACCGCCTCGCCGCCACCATCGAAAGCCGCCGCGGCGGCGACACTTCCACGTCCTACACCGCCCAGCTGCTGGGCGACCTGGACCGCGCCGCCAAGAAGATGGGAGAGGAGGCGGTCGAGACCGTCATCGCCGCCGCCCAGGGCGACCGCGATGCCCTCACCGCCGAAAGCGCCGACCTCATCTATCACTGGCTGGTGGTCATCGCCGCCGCGGGCGTCAGCCTCGAAGAGGTCGCCGAGAGACTCGAGGCCCGCGAAGGAACGTCGGGCCTCACCGAAAAGGCCGCGCGGGCGCGGTAGTTCCTCCCCCTTCGGGGGAGGTGGCGCGAAGCGCCGGAGGGGGTCCGCTCAGAAGCCTGGATCGTCATCCCGCGCCGCTGAGATGATCGTCCGAACGGCGTCGTCGACATCTTCGAGCCCCAGGCTGGCCGAGATCCGCAAGGTCCGGATACCCTTCGCCGCGAGCCAGATGTCCCTAGCTTCGTCCGCTTCCGGCCGCCGCCCCATGCTGTGCGAGTCCCCGTCCACCTCAACGCACAAGGGTATGCTGGCGCAGTAGAAGTCGAGGATGTACGGACCTATCGGGTGCTGCCTTCGGAATTTCAGCCCATCGGCCTTGGCGCCTTTAAGCGCCCGCCAGAGCAGGCCTTCCGGCAAGGTCAGATTGCGGCGAAGGAACTTCGCGAAATCTCGCGTTTCGCTCGGGGCATCCATGACTCGAACATATCAGGAACACGCTCTGCTGGGGACCCCCTCAGTCAGCTTCGCCGACAGCCCCCCCATGGGGAGCAACGTTGAAGGTCACCCTCGCGCCTTGCGCTTCAGCGCCACGTACAGCGCGCCAGCGCCGCCGTGGTGGCGGGCGGCTTCGGAGAGGCCGGCGACCACATGGGCCAGGTGGGGCGCGGCCAGCCAGTCGGGCACGCGCTTGCGCAGGACCCCGTCGCCCTGGACGCCCTTGCCGGTGATCACCAGCACCGCGCGCCAGCCGTTATCGAAGGCGCGGAGCACGAACGCCTCCAGGGCCGCCCGCGCCCGATCCTGGGTCATGCCGTGCAGGTCGATGCGCGCGCCGATCTCCTCGCGCTCCCGGGCGATGCGGTGGCGGCGATTGGGCTCGATGCCCTCCAGCGCCTCGCGCAGGCGCTGCCGGGCTTCCTCGGCGCGCTTGGGCTCGATCCGCGCCGGGGCGTCGAGGGTCTGGGGCGCGGGTTTCCTCGGCGTGCTGCGGCCGGGCAAGGGATGGACGGTGGCGGCCACCATCGACCAGATCTTCTGCTCCTCCGGCTTCAGCGGGCGTTTCATGGCCGCGGGACCAGCCGGTAGAGCCGCAGGGTGTGGCGCACCCGCCCTGCCTCGGCCCCGGCCGCAACCCCTTCGCCCAGGTATAGATCGGCGCGTACCTGGCCCTTGATCGCCCCGCCCGTATCCAGGGCGGTAGCCAGGCGCCGATAGGCCGGGAAGGCGCCGGCCAGCAGCGGCGCCTCGGCGTCGATCCACAAGAGGTCGCCCATGCCGTGGAAGGCGGGATCCACCGCCACCGCCCGGCCCGCCGGCAGCGGGATGCTGGCGGCCCCCACCGGCGGCTTGCCGTCGTCGGGCGTGAGCCGGAAGAAGACGTAGCGGGGGTTCAGCCGCATCACCTCGTCGGCGGCCGGGCCGCGGTGGGCGGCCAGCCAGTTCCGGATCGCATCGCCCGAGGTGTTGTCCCTTGCCAGCAGCCCACGGTCACGCATGGGGTTGGCGATGCCGGCGAAGGCCTGGCCGTTGTTGGCCGCGTAGAGCGCCTTGGCCCGCGTCCCGTCCTCGAAGGTCAGGACGCCCGAACCCTGAACCTGCAGGAAGAACAGCTCCTCGGGCCGCATCCAAGCCAACGGCCGGTCGATTGGCGTCGCCTCGATGGCCGCGCGATCGGGGTAGGGCTCGGCCGAGCCGTCGGGCAGGGTGCGCAGCACGATGCCGCCGTCGGCCACCACCAGGTCGGCCGGCTTGGGCCGCACCGGTGCGCTGAATTCCGCATCGGGGCGGCGGCGCGCCTCATAGACCGGCGCGAAATAGGCGGTCAGGACGCCGTCGGCGGATCCCAGCCGCTCGGCGCGGAAAGCCCGCTCGAGGAACGCCCGTCCATCGCCGCGGGCGATGGGGCCGAGGGCGCGGGCGCGCGCGCACAGGTCGGCCAGGGCGCGGTCGCGGCTGCCGTGGCAGGTCGCCCGCCAGGCTTCGAAGGCGCCGTCGTGGTCCTCTGCCGCCCATCCGGGCAGTTGCGGCAGCTCGACCACCCGCGGCGGCTCAGGCGGCGGGGAGGGCCGGGGCGCCGGCGCGGGAAGCGGGGGATAGCCCGGCGGAATCGGCCCGTGCTCGTACGGCGTGGCGCAGGCGGCCACCGCCAGGGCCGCAAAAGCAGCCGCGACAACCCCCCAGCGCATGCGGAACTCAGGCCTCGGCGGCGTCGACGTGGACCAGGGTCCAGTTGGGATCGCGGCTCTTCAGGCGGCGCTCGAACGTCCACAGCTCGGCGGTGCGGCGGTCGTCGACGCCTTCGCCTTCCGGACCCTTGGTGCGGCTGCGGAACTCCGCCAGGAAGCGCACGGTCACCTGCGCCAGGTCGCCTTGGACAACTTGCGCCTTCTCCAGGTCCGCCCGGGGCGGATGGAAGAACTCGACCGTTTCGCTGCGGCCCTCGGCGGCACGCTGGTCGATCACGGCCTCGAAGCTGGAAAGCACCCCCGGCGCCAGCAGGTTGCCCAGCGTCGCCTTGTCGCCCTCGGCGAACGCCTTAACGATCATCTCGTAGGCGCCCTTCGCCCCGGCCAGGAAATGGCCCATGTCGAAGGACGGGTCCTTGGCCTTGATGGCGGCCAGGCCGGTCAGTTCGACGCCGTCGTCGATGGGGTCGGCCAGCCGCTCGGGCGGGCGCACCGGGCCGGTCGCGGCTTCCACCGCCGGACGGTCCTCGGGCTGGCGCCCGACCCGCCGGCCCAGCACCGAATAGAGCTGGTACAGCACGATGACGGCGAGGCCGGCGAAAATGATCAGTTCCAGGACTTGCAACGCAGGGCTTTCGGAGGTGGCTGGGCTTCAGGGACCTTATACGCTCAATACCTCAATATAGTCCGCAGGAACGCCCGCGTCAGGGGCGGCGTTGCATCACCCTGGGCGCCATGATAGCCGCTCGGCCCTAACGAGCGCGATCCTCGCGTTCCGCGTGAAGAGAAATTCCGTCCGATCATGAGCGAAATCGACCTCGGCGCCGGCGCGCCTCCGGCCCAGGGCGGCGAGCCCGGCATCCGCATCCTGGCCCAGTTCATCCGCGACCTCTCGTTCGAGAACCCGCGTGCGCCCGACGCCCTGCGTCCCAGCCAGGACCAGCCGCAGATCGATCTCAACGTCGAGATGAACGCCCGTGGCCGCGAAGACGGCCTGTTCGAGGTGGACCTGAAGCTGTCGGCCCGCGCCGGCCGCACCGACGGCGCCCTGTTCCACGTCGAGCTGCTCTACGGCGGCGTTTTCCAGATCGGCGGCGTGCCGGCCGAGGAGATGGAGCCGGTGCTGCTGATCGAGTGCCCGCGCTACCTCTTCCCCTTCGCCCGCCGGATCATCGCCGAGGTCAGCTCCGAAGGCGGCTTCCCGCCCTTCCTGCTGGATCCCATCGACTTCGCCGGCGTCTACGCGGCGCGCAAGGCCCAGGGCGAGCCCCAGGTCGGCCACGCTTAAGACCTTCGGAAGGGGACGGCGGCCTTAGAGCCCGAACCGTCCCCAGAGGTCCTCGCCCTTCACCTTTTCGCGAATGAACGAGGCGTGGAGGGCCCGCTCTTCTTCGGTGGAGCGGGGGGCCAGCGGCCGGGGCCGGGCGCCGTATTCGTTGCGGCTGGCCACCGCCACGGCGTTGACCATGGTCACGCTCGACAGCTCCAGGCGCCGCTCGCGGCCGCCCTTCAGCTCCAGATAGACCGCCGCCAGCAGCTTGGCGTCGATCAAGGCGCCGTGCTTCTCGCGCTCGCTGAGCGAGACCTTGAAGCGCTTGCAGAGCGCGTCCAGCGAGTTGTGCATGCCGGGGAACCGCTGCTTGGCCAAGGCCAGGGTGTCGATCCAGCGGTGTTCGGGCAGGTGGTCGCGGCGGCAGTTCGCCAGTTCCCAGTTGATGAAGCCGCGGTCGAAAGCGGCGTTGTGGGCGATCAGCGGCGCATCGCCCACGAAATCGAGGAAGGCGTCCACGACCTCGGGATGTTCGAACCGGGGCTTGCCGCGCAGGAACGCCGCCGACAGGCCGTGCACCTTCTCGGCCTCGGCCGGCATGTCGCGGCAGGGGTCGATATAGACGTGGAAGCTGCGGCCGGTGGGCACGAAGCTCTCGATCTCCAGCGCCGCCAGTTCCACCAGCCGGTCGCCGGTGGCGGGGTCGAACCCGGTGGTTTCAGTGTCGAGGACGATCTCGCGGGCCATGCCCCTTGATGGCCCGGTTCGCGCTGGAATTTCAACTGCGAAGCAGCCGGCGCGACAGATCACCGCCAAGAGGCCAAGGACGCGAACGGGCCGAGCCCGCCCTTGGTGAACTTGGCGTCTTGGCGGTCGTCCTAAGGCGCTTTCGCGTTCCGGAGATCGGCCACGATGGCCGCCACCTGCTCGCGGGCCGCCTCCAGGCCACGGCCGGTGTCGACGACGTAGTGGGCGCGAGCGCGCTTCTCGGCGTCGGCCATCTGCTGGGCCAGGATGGCGTCCAGGCGCTCCGGGGTCATGCCGGGGCGGGCCAGCACCCGCTCGCGCTGCATTTCGGGCGGCGCCGAGACGACCACCACCGCCTCCACATTGGCGTCGCCGCCGGTCTCGTACAGCAGGGGCACGTCCAGCACGACCATGTCGGCGCCCTGTTCCTCGGCCGCCTTGAAGAACCCCACCCGGTCGCGGCCCACCAGCGGGTGGACGATGGCGTTGAGGCGCTTCAGTTCGTCCGGCTGGCCCAGGACCCGCTTGCGCAGTTCTTCCCGGTCGACCCGGCCGTCCTTCACCACACCGGGAAACGCCTCGCCCACCGGCTCCACGGCGGCCCCGCCCTGATCGTAGAGATCGTGCACCGCCGCGTCGGCGTCGTAGACCGGGATGCCCAGGTCGCGGAACATCGCCGCGGTGGTCGACTTGCCCATGCCGATGGACCCGGTCAGGCCGATAATCCTCATCCGTTCAAAACCTTAAGGGCCAAGCCCCGCACGTCCACGCCCGGCGGCGGCGCGCCGAACAGGGCCTCGAACGAGGGCTCGGCCTGGCGGACCAGCATCTCCAGTCCATCGACCGTGCGGCGTCCCAGGGCCTGGGCCTGGGCGAGGAAGGGCGTGACCAGCGGCTTGTAGAACATGTCCATGACCACCGCGCCCGGGGGCGTCGCCTCCAGCGGTACGTCCAGCCCCTGGCCCGGCGACATGCCGGCCGCGGTGGCGTTGATCACCGCGATCGCCCCCGCGAAGGCCTCGCCGGCGTCCGCCAGCGCGCCTGCGACCACCTTCGGGCCGAGGTCCGACGCCAGGTCCTGCGCCTTGGAAACCGTGCGGTTCAAGACGCGCACCTCCGGCGTGCCGGCCAGCAGCAGGGCCGCGGCCGCCCCCCGCGCCGCGCCGCCCGCGCCCAGCACCACCACCGGCCCGGCCGCCGGGTCGAAGCCCTTAGACTGCGCCGCGAACGCCCCCAGGAGGCCGATCCCGTCGGTATTGTCGGCCCGGATCCGGCCGTCGGTCTCGAACACCAGCAGGTTCGCCGCTCCGGCCAGCCGGGCCCGGGCGCTGGCCTCATCGGCCGCGGCGAGGGCCTGCTCCTTGAACGGCACGGTCACGTTGACGCCGCGGATCGCCCCGCCGCCGCGCTGGCCCTCCACGAAGGCCGCGAAGACCTCCGGTCGGGGGGCGAAGGCGACATAGACCCCGTCGATCCCCGCCGCCTCGAGCCAGGCGTTGTGCAGGATCGGCGAGAGGGAGTGGGCGATGGGCTGGCCCACCACCCCCGCCACCACGGTGCGGGCGCTGATCATGCCGTCAGCTCGCCATGTCGCCGCAGCAGGTCCATCAGGCCCATCAGCGGCAGGCCCAGGATGGCGAAATAGTCACCCTCGATCTTCGAGAACAGCTGGGCCCCCGGCCCCTCCAACCGATAGCAGCCCACCGAGCCGAGGGCGTGCGGCCCCTCTGCCGCCAGGTATTCCTCCAGGAAGGCGTCGGAGAAGTCGCGCATGGTCAGCTGCGCCGTCACCAGCTCGCGCCAGATCGGGGCGCCGTCCTTGGCCACCACCACGGCCGAGTGCAGCTTGTGCGTCTTGCCGCGCAGCAGGGTCAGCCGTTCCCGGGCCGCCGCAATGTCGTCGGCCTTGTCGTAAAGCACGCCCTCCAGGTCCAGGGTTTGGTCGGAGCCGATGACCAGCCCCGGACGGGCGCGGGAGACGCGGATCGCCTTCAGCTCAGCCAGGGCGTCGGCGATCTCGCGCGGCCCGTGGCCCTCGGCCAGCAGCGAAGCCTTGGCCGAGTCCTCGTCGACGCCGGCCACGGTCGCCTCGTAGACCACGCCGGCCCCGTCCAGGACGGCGCGGCGGGCGGCGCTCTTGGACGCCAGGATCACCGTCATCCCAGCACCTCGACCTGGCCGTGCCCGCGGGACAGCAGGTTCAGCACCGCCGCGGCCGTCTCCTCCACCGACCGCCGCGTGACGTCGATGGTGGGGAAGCCATGGCGCTCGTACAGCCGGCGCGCCGCGATGATCTCGTCGCGCACCGCGTCCTGGTCGATGTAGGTCGACTCCCGGTTCTCGTTCAGGCTGAGCAGCCGGTTGCGGCGGATCTGGATCAGCCGGTCTGGCGAGATCAGCAGGCCGACGATCAGGGTGTTGTTCAGCTGGAACAGCTTCTCCGGCAGAGGCCGGCCCGGCACCAGCGGCACGTTCGCCGCCCGCACGCCCCGGTGGGCCAGGTAGATGCAGGTCGGCGTCTTCGAGGTCCGCGAGACGCCCAGCAGCACCACGTCCGCCTGGTCCAGGTCCTGCCCGCCCTGACCGTCGTCGTGGCCGATGGCGTAGTTCAGGGCGTCCATCCGATTGAAATAGTCGTTGTCCAGCCGCAGGTGCGCGCCCACCCGCGAGGTGGTGGCAGCTCCCAGGTAGCGCTGCATGGCGCTGACCAGCGGGTCCAGGGCCGGCAGACACGGCATGTCCATCCGCCGGCAGCCTTCTTCCAGCGCCTCGCGCAGCTTCTCGTCGACGATGGTGTGCAGGACGATGCCCGGCGCCTCCTCGATGTCGCCCAGCGCCCGGTCCAGTTGCCGCTGCGAGCGGACCAGGGCGTAGATGTGCTCGATGGGCAGGACGTTCTCGAAGCGCGCGCACACCGCGCGCGCCATGGCGTTCAGCGTCTCCCCCGTGGAGTCCGACACCAGGTGGACGTGGAAGTAGGTCGCGAGTCTGGGCGGCGGCGAGTTCGGCAAGGGCGCTCCGAAAATATGCCTGGGGACGGAAGCTGTGGATTCACTCTTAGCGAAGCTGGACGGCGATGGGGATAGATCGTCGCCAAATCCGGTGCGGAGGGCGCCCCGGGGGAACACGAGGACGGAAAGGGCCGTTAACCATCTCTTAACCCCCAGGCCTGGCCGCCGGGGCGCCGTTTGCCGGGCGCGGGTGGGGGCAAGTCGGGATCCCGCGCGGCGCCCGCTGTTCTCCCCCCAATCGTTACCGAATTCTTAATGCGCCGCAGAGGGAGCCTAGGCCGGTTCCCCGCGATTCACAGGGCCTCACAGGGTGTGCCGCCAGCCGGGGACAGGGTGGGGACGACCGGGGGATTGTCAAAGGATCGTCAAGGTTTTCCCCGCTGCCGACAGGCCCTACTTCCCCCGCTCCAATCCTTTTCAAGACTCTTTCTATTTGAAGGGAAGAAGGGCTGGGCGGGTCGCACTTGAGCGTTCGGTAAGGGCAGGCTTTAAGTCCCCCATGACGACCGAGACCCCCCGCCTCCTGCGCGTGCTCGCCGGAGAGACCCTGGACCGCCCGCCGGTGTGGTTCATGCGCCAGGCCGGACGGTCGCTGCCCGAGTACCGGGAGCTGCGCAGCCGCGCGCCCGACTTCATCGCCTTCTGCTTCGACCCCGAGATGGCGGCCGAGGCGACGATGCAGCCCATGCGGCGCTTCCCCATGGACGCCGCCATCGTCTTCGCCGACATCCTGCTGATCCCGCTGGCCCTCGGCCAGGATGTCTGGTTCGAGGCCGGGGAGGGGCCCCGGCTGGGCCCACTGCCGCCGATCGGGGCGCTGCAAGACGCCATCGAGGGCTCCACCGCAAAGCTCGCCAACATCGGCGAGACGCTCAGCCGGGTGCGCGCCGAGCTGGAGCCCGAGCGGGCGCTGATCGGGTTCGCCGGCGCCCCCTGGACGGTGGCCACATACATGCTGGAGGGCCGGGGCTCCCAGCGCGAGGCCGCCCGCACCTACGCCTACCGCCATCCGGACGAGTTGGACGCCCTGCTCGACGTGCTGGTGGAGGCTACGGCCCGCTACCTCGTGATGCAGGCCAAGGCCGGCGCCCAGGCGCTGAAGCTGTTCGAGAGCTGGGCCGATAACCTGGCCGAGGACGTCTTCGAACGCATCGTCATCGGCCCGCACCGGCGGATCGTGGAGAAGGTCCGCGCCGCCGGGGTCGACACGCCGTTCATCGGCTTCCCCCGCAGCGCCGGCGCCCTGGTGGAGCGCTACGCCGCCGAGGTTCCGGTCCAGGCGGTCGCCCTCGACACCCAGGCCAGCGCCGCCCTGGGCCGCCGGATCCAGGCGGGCGGCCAGGCCATCCAGGGCGCCCTCGACAACCTCCTGCTGCTCGCCGGCGGACCGGCGCTGGACGCCCGGGTGGACACCCTGTTGCAGCAGTGGGGCGAGGGCCCCTACATCTTCAACCTCGGCCACGGCGTCATGCCCGCTACGCCCGTGGAACACATCGCCCGGGTGGTGGAGCGCGTCACCGGCAAGCCCGCCAAGGCCATGGCGGCGGCATGAGCAAGCTGGCCGTCGTCCTTTTCAACCTGGGCGGGCCGGACAGCCTGGACGCCGTCCGGCCGTTCCTGTTCAACCTGTTCCGCGACCCGGCGATCATCCAGCTGCCGGCCGTGGCGCGCTATCCGCTGGCGGCGCTGATCTCCACCACCCGCACCAAGACCGCCCAGGCCAACTACGCCATCATGGGCGGCCGCTCGCCGCTGCTGCCCGAGACCGAGGCGCAAGCCGTGATGCTCGATGCAGCGCTGAAGCAGCAGGGTCACGAAGCGCGCGTCTTCATCGCCATGCGCTACTGGAAGCCGTTCGCCGACCAGACAGCCAAGGAGGTCGAGGCCTACGCGCCGGACGAGATCGTCCTGCTGCCGCTCTACCCCCAGTATTCGACCACCACCTCGGGCTCCTCGCTCAAGGACTGGGCGCGGGCCTACAAGGGGCCGGGGCGGGTGCGGACGGTCTGCTGCTATCCGACCTCCCAAGGCTTGGCGCAGGCCCATGCCGCCGAGATCCGCCGCGTCTGGGACGCCTGGGTCCGGCCGGAGCTGAAGGCCGACCCATCGCAGGTGCGGCTCCTATTCTCGGCCCACGGCCTGCCGCAGCAGGTGGTGGACGGGGGCGATCCCTACGAGGCGCAGGTCGAGGCCACGGCCGCGGCGGTGGCGGCCCTCCTGCCCGAATTCACCGACTGGCAGGTCTGCTACCAGAGCCGGGTCGGCCGGCTGAAATGGCTGGAGCCCTCCACCACGGACGCGCTCCACCAAGTGGCCAAGGATCGCAAGGGCGCCATCGTCTGCCCGATCGCCTTCGTCTCCGAGCATGTGGAGACCCTGGTCGAGCTCGATACCGAATACGGCGAGCTGGCCGACCACCTGAAGATCTACCCCTACCTGCGGGCCCGCACGCCCGGGGTCGGGGCGCCGTTCATCGGCGAGTTGGCCCGGGCGGTGACAGAGGCCCTGCCGCGCGAGGGGATCGCCCCGCACGGCCCGTGGACCTGCCCCACGGGCCTTGGCAAGTGCGCCTGCCGGGGAGACAAGGCGGCATGAACTGGTTCGACCTGCTTCGCGGCCTGCACATCATCGCGGTGATCGCCTGGATGGCGGGGATGATGTACCTGCCCCGCCTGTTCGCCTACCACACCGAGACGGCGCCGCCGGCCAGCGAGTTCGACGCGCACTTCCAGGTCTGGGAGCGCAAGCTCTTGAAGATCATCATCAATCCGTCGATGAGCCTGACCTGGATCTTGGGCGTCAGCCTGATCCTCTGGCACGTCTACGCCGCCAAGGAGGGATGGAGCTTCCTCCTGCAGCCGTGGATGATGGTGAAGCTGGCGGCGGTGATCTTCCTCTCCGCTTGGCACGGCTTCCTCGCCGGCTCGTACAAGAAGTTCGTGGCCGGCCAGCGCCCGAAGTCCGCGAAGTTCTGGCGCGCCACCAACGAGCTCCCGTTCCTCGCCGCCGTCGTGGCCGTGCTGGCCGTCACCCTTCAGTTCTGGGCGCGATAGCCTATCTATAAATTGCTCCCCCTTGGGGGAGCTGTCGGCAAGGCCGACTGAGGGGGCTTCCACTCAGAACGTTCGATTTTGAGCTGAAGCCCCTTCGGCGCTTCGCCTCTCCCGAAGGGGAGGAACACTTGACCCGCCCCCTCGGACGTGGTTCCCCTCAGCAACGCGTCGGCCTCCGGCGCGCCCCGCCTTTTTCCGGCTCCACGCACCGCGTGTCGCAGCCGGCTCCCAGACGAAGTTGAACATCGGCGCTTCCCGGCGCCCACAGACTAACCCGCCCGCACCCGGACTCCGTCCGGTGGCGCGCGAATTCCAAAGTGAAATCAATGCAAGACGAACCCAACAACGACATTCCCGAGACCGAGGTCGAAACCCTCGGCGAGACCCTCGAGCCCCAGCTGGCCGCCGAAGCCGCTGCTGAGGACGCCGCCGGCGAGCCCGAGAACGACGAGCCCAGCGAGGCCTCCAAGGCCATCGCCGCCATGGGGCTCACCCGCATGAGCCTGCAGGAGCTGAAGGACAAGTCGCCCGCCGACCTCCTGGCCTTCGCCGAGCAGCTGGAGATTGAATCCGCGAACTCCATGCGCAAGCAGGACATGATGTTCGCGATCCTGAAGGTGCTGGCCGAAGAGGGCGTCGCCATCTCCGGCTCGGGCACCCTGGAAGTGGTGCAGGACGGCTTCGGCTTCCTGCGCTCGCCGGAAGCCAACTACCTGCCGGGCCCCGACGACATCTATGTCAGCCCCTCCCAGATCCGGAAGTTCGGCCTGCGCACCGGCGACACGGTCGACGGCGAGGTCCGCGCGCCGCGCGAGGGCGAGCGCTACTTCGCCCTGGTGAAGGTGGACCTGACCAACTTCGAAAGCCCCGACGCGGTGCGTCACAAGGTGCTGTTCGACAACCTGACGCCGCTCTATCCGGACCAGCGGTTCAAGATGGAGATCGACGATCCGACCCTGAAGGACCGCTCCGGCCGGGTCATCGACATCGTCGCGCCGCTGGGCAAGGGCCAGCGCTGCCTGATCACCGCCCCGCCGCGGGTCGGCAAGACGGTGATGCTGCAGAACATCGCCAAGTCGATCGAGACCAACCACCCCGAGTGCTATCTCATCGTGCTGCTGATCGACGAGCGGCCGGAAGAAGTGACGGACATGCAGCGGACCGTGAAGGGCGAGGTCATCTCCTCCACCTTCGACGAGCCCGCCACCCGCCACGTCCAGGTCGCCGAGATGGTGATCGAAAAGGCCAAGCGCCTGGTCGAGCACAAGCGGGACGTCGTGATCCTGCTGGACTCGGTCACCCGCCTCGGCCGCGCCTACAACACTGTGGTCCCGTCCTCGGGCAAGGTGCTGACCGGCGGTGTCGACGCCAACGCCCTGCAGCGCCCCAAGCGCTTCTTCGGCGCGGCGCGGAACATCGAGGAGGGCGGCTCGCTGACGATCATCGCCACGGCCCTGATCGACACCGGCTCGCGGATGGACGAAGTCATCTTCGAAGAGTTCAAGGGCACCGGTAACTCGGAAATCGTCCTGGACCGCAAGGTCGCGGACAAGCGCATCTATCCGGCCATCGACGTGCTGAAGTCCGGCACCCGGAAGGAAGAGCTGATCACCGAAAAGACCAACCTGCAGAAGACCTACATCCTGCGGCGGATCCTGAACCCCATGGGCGCCCAGGACGCGATCGAGTTCCTGCTCGACAAGCTGCGGCAGTCGAAGAACAACGACGACTTCTTCCAGTCGATGAACACCTGACCGCCGGTCGGGCCATCGCGGACCGGATTGGGGCTCCCGGCGACGGGGGCCCTTTTTCGTGAGCGAACGACGGTGTTTCGTGCGCGGAAAAACCCAATTGATTCAAGGGTCGGCCGGGCAAATCGGCCCTGTGGCGAAATTGGAGCGCAAAGGCGTAGGGTTGCCCGTTTCCCTGCGCGAGAGCGGCGCCAATCGAGGCGTGTACCGGCGCGCCTTCCCACCCGCGGTAGCACCACGGCCATACCGGTATTACGAGCTTCACTGTTTCACGTGAAACACAGCGGCGCTATTCCTCCCCCCTGGGGGAGGGGGACCACGAAGTGGGGGGGTCACCCCCACCGCCTCGCGCGCCCACCGTCTCGCCCCTCCGGTCCAATCCGCCTCCCCCGCTTCCGCAGGGGAGGAGTGATGCCCACCCGCGCGCCTCCCCCGTGCAACAGGGGAGGTGGTGGCAAAGCCGACGGAGGGGGCGTCAGCCGCTCACGGAATCAGCAAGCTCGCCCCGACCGTCGCCCGGCCCTCCAGCGCCTCGTGCGCCTGCCGCGCCTCGGCCAACCCAAACGTCTGGCCGATCTCGATCTTCACCTGGCCCGACCGGATCACGTCGAACAGGGCGGCGGCCGACGCCTCCAGCTCCTCGGTGGTGACGATGTAGTCGAACAGCGTCGGCCGGGTCAGGTACAGCGACCCGCCCTGGGCCAGCCGCGCCGGCGGGAAGGGCGGAACCGGACCCGAGGCGTTGCCGAAGCTGACGAACAGGCCCCGGCGCGCCAGGCTGGCGAGGGTGCCCTCGAAAGTGTCCTTGCCCACCGAGTCATAGGCCACCGGCACGCCCTTGCCGCCGGTGATCCGCCGGACCTCGGCGGCGACATCCTGCTCGCGATAGAGGATCACATGATCGGCGCCCAGCTGCCGGGCCTTGGCGGCCTTGGCCTCGGATCCCACGGTGGCGATCACCTCGGCGCCCAGGGCCTTCAGCCACTGGGTCATGATCTGGCCCACGCCGCCCACGGCCGCATGCACCAGCACCGTCTCGCCGGCCTTCACCGGATAGGTCCGGCGGATGAAGGCCTCGGTGGTCATGCCCTTCAGGAGCACGGCCGCCGCGGTCCGGGCGTCGATGTCGTCCGGCAGCTTCACCAGCCGGTCCGCCGCCACGACATTCGCCTCGGCATAGGCGCCGAAGCCGCCGGAGTAGGCGACCCGGTCCCCGACCTTAACGCGCGTAACGCCCTCACCGACCGCATCCACCACGCCCGCCGCTTCGCCGCCCGGAATGCAGGGCAGCTTCACCGGGTAGAGGCCCGTGCGGTGGTAGGTGTCGATGAAGTTGATCCCGATGGCCTCGTGGCGCACCCGCGCCTGGCCGGGTTTCGGCTCAGGGGTGTCGACGTCCACGACCTCCAGGACCTCGGGGCCGCCGGTCTTTTCGAAGCGAATCGCGCGCATCAGCCGATCGTCCGCTGGAAGAACTGCAGGGTGCGGCCGCCTGCCAGCTTGGCGTCGGCCTCGTCGTAGTGCTCCCCGCCCACCCGGGCGAAGGCGTGGTCGCGGCCGGGATAGGTGTGGATCTCGATCTGCGGATGGTCCTTCAGCGCCTGCAGGATGACGGCCTGGGCCTCCTTGGGCACGAATTGGTCCTCTTCGGCGATGTGGAGAAGGAGGGGGCGGGTCAACTTCTCGGCCTCGGCCACCCGGCTCTCCAGGCCCACGCCGTAGTAGGAGACGGCGGCGTCCACGTCGGTGCGGGTGGCGGTGAGGAAGGCGAGCTGGCCGCCCAGGCAGAAGCCCACGGCGCCCACCTTGCCGTCGCAGCCGGCGTCGGCGCGGATGGTCTTGATGGTGGCCTGGATGTCCTTCACGCCCTGGTCGACGTCGAAGGCGTTGAAGAGTTCGAAGGCCCGCTTCCACTCGGCTTCGGACTGGTCGGTGATGTCGATGTCGGGCTCGATCCGCCAGAAGAGGTCGGGGCAGACGGCCAGGTAGCCCTGGGCCGCGAGGCCGTCGGTGATGTCGCGCATCACCTGGTTCACGCCGAAGATCTCCTGGATCACAACGACCGCCGGAGCCTTCGCCGCGGCCGGCCGGGCCACGTAGGCCGAAAACGCGCCGTCCGGCGTTGTGATGCTGATGCGTTCGCCCATGTTTCGTCCTCGTTCGTTACTGCGTCGGCAGCGGGTACTAGCGCACATCCGCGGCTCACGGCCATATGGTCGCCGAGCATAGAGAGGGCCAGACGTCATGAAGATGACCATCGAGGTGGATTGCACCCCGGAGGAAGCCCGGCGGTTCATGGGCCTGCCGGACGTGAGCGCGCTGAACGACCATCTGGTCAGCGAGATGAGCAAGCGCGTCGACGCCAACATCAACATGCTCAACCCGGAGGAGTTCATGAAGAACTGGATGACCTTCGGGACCGGGGCCCAGGAACAGTTCCGCAAGTTCATGGAAGCCGCGACGACCCGGAAATGACCGATACGATCTACGCGCCGGCCACGGCTGCGGGCCGTGCGGCGGTGGCGGTGGTGCGGGTCTCGGGGCCGTGGACCCGCGCGGCGGTGAGGGCGCTCGCCGGCGCTGTCCCCCCGCCGCGACGGGCGAGCCTGAAGACCCTGCGCAATGCGGACGGGGAGGCGATCGACCAGGCCCTGGTGCTCTTTTTCGCCGGCCCGGAGAGCTACACCGGCGAGGACGCGGCGGAGTTTCACGTGCACGGCGGGACGGCGGTGGTGGGCGCCGTGATCGAAGCGCTGCGGACCCTGGACCTGCGGCTGGCCGAACCCGGGGAGTTCACCCGCCGGGCCTTCGAGCACGGGAAGCTCGACCTGGCCCAGGCGGAGGGCGTGGCCGACCTCATCGACGCCGAGACCGAGGCCCAGCGCCGCCAGGCCCTGGAACAGCTCGGCGGGCGGCTGTCGGACGTCCAGGCGCGCTGGACCGAGGCGCTGCTGGAGGCTCTCGCCATGCTGGAGGCCGCCGTCGACTTTCCGGACGAGGAGGTGCCCCAGGACGTCGCCGCCCGCGCGCGGCCTGTGCTGGAACACCTGGTCGCCGAGCTGGAGATCGCGGCGGCCGACGCGGAGCGGGGCGAGCGGATTCGCGAGGGCTATCGCATCGCCCTGATCGGCGCGCCCAACGCCGGGAAGAGCACCCTGCTGAACGCCCTGGCGGGCCGGGACGCCGCCATCGTCACCGCCACCCCCGGGACCACGCGGGACATCATCGAGGTCCCGATGGTGCTGGCCGGCTACAAGGCGCTGATGGCCGACACCGCGGGTCTGCGCGAGACCGGCGACGAGATCGAGGCTGAGGGGGTGCGCCGCGCCCGGGCCTGGGCCGCGGCCGCCGACTTGCGGCTCTGGCTGGTGGACGGATCGTCAGGCGAGACGGGCGCGGTCCCGATGGAGCTGCGGCCCGGCGACCTGTGCCTGATCACCAAGCGGGACCTGCCGGTGGGGCCGGCCGGCGCCTGGGCCGCGGGTCAAGCCAAGCGGCTGAGCCTCGCCGTCGCCGAGGTCACCGCCAAGGGCCCCGGCGACCTGGACTGGATCCGCGGCGTGCTGGAAGAACGGATCGTGGAGGCCCTGGAGGGCGCCGAGCCCCCAGCCGCCACCCGGCTTCGCCACCAGGAACTTCTCACCGAGGCCGCCGATCGTCTGCGCCACGCCCTGGCCCAGGACGAACACCTGGAACTGGCCGCCGAGGACGTCCGCCTGGCCGCCCGCGCCCTCGACCGCATCACCGGCCGCATCGACCCCGAACAGGTCCTCGGCCGCATCTTCTCTACGTTCTGCATCGGGAAATAGCCCTACGCCCCCTCAGGCGGCTGCGCCGCCAGCTCCCCCGCGGGGGAGCAACTGGGTGGAGCGACGCCTCAAGCGGGCCAAGACAACTCCCCAGTTCCTCCCCCCTCTGGGGGAGGGGGACCACGAAATGGTGGAGGTGGTCGCCCGCTCCGCTGCGCAGCCAGGAACTTCCGCCAGCATGTCAGGCAACTGAGCAACTTCCCCCTGCGCCACTGTTTCACGTGAAACACCCCGGGCTTTCCCCTATATGCACCCCCGCATGACCTGGGATGTGATCGTCATCGGCGGAGGGCACGCCGGCTGCGAAGCGGCGGCCGCGGCGGCGCGGTTCGGCGCGCGCACCCTGCTGCTCACCCACAAGCTCGAAACCATCGGAGAGATGAGCTGCAACCCGGCCATCGGCGGCCTCGGCAAGGGCCACCTTGTCCGCGAGATCGACGCCCTGGACGGCGTCATGGGCCGCCTGGCCGATGTGGCCGGCATCCAGTTCCGGATGCTGAACCGCTCTAAGGGCGCCGCCGTGCGCGGGCCGCGCAGCCAGATCGACCGGCGGCTGTATCGCGAAGCCATGCAGGCCGAGCTGGCCGCGACACCCAACCTGGAAATCCGGGCCGAGGCGGTCGAGGACCTGATCGTCGCGGACGGCGTCGTCGCCGGGGCGGTCGGCGCCAGCGGGACCGAATACAGCGCGGGGCGCGTGGTCCTGACCACCGGCACGTTCCTGAAGGGCGTGATCCACCAAGGCGAGCAGCGCATCCCGGCCGGCCGGATTGGCGATGCCCCGGCCATCGGCCTCGCGGACCGGCTCTATGCCTCGGGCCTGCGGATGGGCCGGCTGAAGACCGGCACCCCGGCGCGCCTCGACGGCTCCACCATCGCTTGGGACGCGCTCGAGATGCAGGACGCGGACGCCGAGCCGATCCCGTTCTCGTTCCTGACGGATGCGATCACGACGCCCCAGGTCCAGTGCGGCATCACCTACACCACGGAAGAGACCCACCGGATCATCGCCGAGCGGCTGACGGAATCGGCGGTCTATGGCGGCCGGGTGTCGGGGAAAGGGCCGCGCTACTGCCCCTCCATCGAGGACAAGGTCGTCCGCTTCCGCGACAAGACCAGCCACCAGATCTTCCTCGAGCCCGAGGGCCTGGACGACACCACGGTCTATCCGAACGGCATCTCCACCTCGGTGTCGGCTGAGACCCAGGATCTGTTCCTGCGCACCATCCCCGGCCTGGAGCAGGTGGTTGTGAAGCGGCACGGCTACGCCATCGAATACGACTACGTCGATCCCCGCGAGCTGTTCCCGACCCTGGAGGTCAAGCGCCTGCCGGGCCTCTACCTCGCCGGTCAGATCAACGGCACGACCGGCTACGAGGAGGCGGGCGCGCAAGGACTGGTCGCCGGCCTGAACGCGGCGAGGGCGGCCTCCGGCGCCGACCCGGCCCAGTTCGCGCGCGATGAGGCCTACATCGGCGTCCTGATCGACGACCTCGTCACCCGGGGCGTCACCGAACCCTATCGGATGTTCACCAGCCGGGCTGAGTTCCGCCTGACCCTGCGCGCCGACAACGCCGACCAGCGGCTGTCGGGCAAGGGCGTCGCCCTCGGCGTCGTCGGCTCCCGCCGGGCCGAAGCGTTTCACGTGAAACACGCGGAACTCGCCGCCGCCCGCGCCGAAGCCGCCAATCTGACCCTCACCCCTTCCGCCGCCGCCAAGGCCGGCTTGCCGGTCAAGGCCGACGGCCAGCGCCGCAACCTCGTCGAGCTGCTGGCCTACCCGACCATCGACTTCGATGGCCTGGCGAAGATCTGGCCGCAGATCGCCGCCTGGTCGCCGGCCGTGCGCGAGCAGATCGAGATCGACGCCTCCTACGCCGGCTACCTCGACCGCCAGGCCGCCGACGCCGAGGCCTTCCGCCGCGACGAGGATCTGCGCCTCCCAGCCCCTCTGGACTACGCCGCAATCGGCGGCCTCTCCAACGAGGTGCGCGAGAAGCTGGCCGCCGTCCGCCCGCTGACCCTGGGCCAGGCCGCCCGCATCGAAGGCCTGACCCCGGGCGCCCTGACCGCGCTCCTGGCCTACGTCCGCCGCCGCGCCGCCTGACCGGATGACCCAGTCGCAACCCCCAATTCCTCCCCCCTTGGGGGACGGCAACCATCCGCAGGATGGTGGAGGGGGTCCTCCACAGACGACGCTAGGATCTCGCGTCACGGACGCCGCGTCCTTCGCCCGGGCGGCCAAGGCCACACCCGAGCAGATCCCCGACCTGACCCGCTTCCTCGAGCTGCTCACCGAGGGCAATGCGGTGATGAACCTGGTCGGCCCCGCCACGATCCCCGACTTCTGGAACCGCCACGCCTGGGACTCGGCCCAGCTCTTCCGCCTGGCCCCCGAGGCCCTCACCTGGGCCGACCTCGGGGCGGGTGCCGGCTTCCCAGGCCTGGTGCTCGCGATCCTCGGCAAGGGGCGGCCCGGCTTCCACGTCCACCTGGTGGAGAGCATGGCCAAACGCTGCCGCTTCCTCGCCCAGGTGGTGGCCGAGCTCGACCTGCCCGCCACGGTTCACAACGAAAGGGCGGAAAACCTCACCCTGGCTGTGGACATCGTCACCGCCCGCGCTTGCGCCCCGCTTCACAGACTGTTGGGGTATGCCCGGCCATACTTGCAGTCGGGGGCGCAGGGCCTGTTCCTCAAGGGGCAAGATGTGGTGGCGGACATGTCCGAGGCCGCAAGATATTGGGAATACGAGGCGGATGTCGTACCGTCGCTGAGTGACGAGAGAGGCCGTATCGTGCGTGTGAGGAGGCTAGGGCGTGTCCGCAAGGTCTGACCGGGGACTACGCGTGCTGGTCGTCGCCAACCAGAAGGGTGGCGTCGGCAAGACGACCACGGCCATCAACCTCGGCACGGCCCTGGCCGCCGTGGGCGAGAAGGTGTTGCTGGTCGACAGCGACCCCCAAGGCAACGCCTCCACGGGCCTGGGCGTGGGCCGGGCGCTGCGCAAGAAGACCCTCTACGACGTTCTGATGGGCGAGAAGCCGCTGCTGGAGGCCGTGGTGAAGACCTCGGTGCCCGGCCTCGACCTGATCCCCTCCGACCCCGACCTCTCCGGCGTAGAGCTGGAACTCGGCCAGCAGGCCCGCCGCTCGTTCAAGCTGCGCGACGCCATCGCCCCGATCCGCTCGACCGGCGCGTACACCTACGTCCTCATCGACTGCCCGCCGTCGCTGAACCTCCTGACCGTCAACGCCATGGCCGCCGCCAACGCGGTGCTGGTGCCCCTGCAGTGCGAGTTCTTCGCCCTGGAAGGCCTCTCCCAGCTGATGCGGACCATCGACCTGGTGCGGGGCAGCCTCAACCCGGCCCTGGAGCTCCAGGGCGTGGTCCTCACCATGTACGACCGCCGCAACTCGCTCTCCGAACAGGTGGCCAGCGACGTTCGCGCCCACTTCGGCGAGGCGGTCTATCAGACGGTGATCCCGCGGAACGTCCGCGTCTCCGAGGCCCCGTCGTTCGGCAAGCCGGCCCTGGTCTATGACCTCAAGTGCGCCGGCAGCCAGGCCTATCTGAAACTGGCGCGCGAGGTCGTCCTCAGGGAGCGCAAGCGCCGCGCCAGCCAAACCATGGAACTGAGCTGAAGATGGCGGAGAACCGCAGGGGACTGGGCCGCGGCCTGTCGGCGTTGCTGGGCGAATCCGAGGAGATCGCGCACGCCGCCGATCCGGCCGCCGGGGTCCGTGAGATCCCGATCGAGCTGATCCACCGCAACCCCGAACAGCCCCGCCAGACCTTCGCCGAGCCCGAGCTGGCCGAGCTGGCCGACTCGATCCGCGACAAGGGCGTGCTGCAGCCGATCCTGGTGCGGCCGTCCAAGCGCACCGCGGGCGAGTTCGAGATCGTCGCCGGCGAGCGCCGCTGGCGCGCGGCGCAGCGGGCGGGCCTCTCGGCCATCCCGGCCCTGGTGCGTGAGCTGGGCGACGTCGAGGCGTTCGAGATCGCCATCATCGAGAACATCCAGCGGGCCGACCTGAACCCGATGGAAGAGGCGCGGGCCTATTCCGCCCTGATGGGCCAGCTCCAGATCACCCAGGAGGAGGCCGCAAAGCGGGTGGGCAAGTCGCGCAGCCACGTGGCCAACACCCTGCGGCTGATGCAGCTGCCCCAGGGCGTCCAGGACCACCTGGTGGCCGGGCGCCTGACCGCCGGCCACGCCCGGGCGCTTCTGACCGCCGACAACGCCGAGCAGCTCGCCGACCGGATCGTGGAGCACGGGCTGACGGTGCGCGACGCCGAGGCCCTGACCCGCGGCGGCGGCGAGGCGCCGAAGAAGGCCTCGGGCCCGCGCAAGGCCAAGGACGCCGACACGGCCTCGCTGGAGGTCGACCTCGAGGACGCTCTCGGCATGAGCGTCGACATCGCCGACCGCGGCGGCGCGGGCGAGGTGAAGATCCGCTACGCCAGCCTCGAACAGCTCGACGAGATCTGCCGCCGCCTGATGCGCCGCTAGAGCCCCAGCCGCCGCGCGCGGCCGGCGATGGTCAGGGCCAGGCGCTCGGCGATGAGGCGGTCGGGGGAGCCGGCGGTCTTGCAGGCCTTGTCCGCCGCCAGCACCTCCGGCTGGATGCGATCCAGTTCGTCCAGCGACCAGGACCGCGCCTGGCGCAGGAACTCCCGCTCCTGCTTCCAGAACACGCCCGAGGCCTTGGCTGCTTCCTGCAGGCCCGCACCGTTCTTGTGGAGCGTCAGCACGCGGCGCAGCTTGCCGAGGTGCATGCCGATCGCGCGGACGGCGGCCGGGCCGGCCTCGCCCTCCTGCGCCGCCCGGCGCAGGCCCGCCTGCGCCTCGCCGAGGCGCCCGCCGAAGGCGTCGGCCGCGGCGTCGAACAGCGAGGATTCCGGCTCCACGCCCAGGAAGGGCTCCAGGTCCGCCGGCGTGGCCGTGGTCCCGCTGCCGGGGCCGAGGTACAGCGCCAACCGCTCGATCTCCTGGCGCGCCACGCCCCGCTCCTTGGGCAGGCGGCCCACGAACAGCTGCAGGGCGTCGGCGTTCAGCGCCACCTGGTCCTTGGCCAGCAGCTCGCGGACCAGCCGCGCCACGTCGCCGGGTTCGTCCTCGTAGCAGGGGATGGCGGCGGCCGCGTTCGCCTTCTCGGCGGCCTTGCGCAAGGCGGACTCGCGGCCGAGGTTGCCGGCCTCGATCAGGAAGAAGGCGTCGGGGTTGAGCTCGCCCTTGGCGTGGCGGTCCAGCGCCTCGGCGGCCAGCTTGTCGGCGGCCGGCTTCTCGGCGGTAAGGCGCAGGCGGACCAGCCGGCGGCCGCCCATCAGCGACTGGGCGGCGAGCTCGCCCTCCAGCCGCCCGCCGTCGTCGGCCAGGTCCTGTTCGGTCAGCAGCGAGACGTCGAAGGGATCGTCGGGATTGGGGACCAGCTTGCCGGCCAACTGGTGGCCGCGGTCGCGCACCACGCCCATGTCGCGGCCATAGATCAGGGCGGCGCGGATGGCGGGATCGGGTTTCCCGAGGAAGCGCTCGATGTCCGGCCGCTTCGAGAGGATCATCTAGTTGGCGCGGGCGACCTTGGCCCCGTTGGCCAGCCAGACGGCCAGCTCGAGCTGGATGCGCCGGGCCGCTTCCTCGGCCGCCCGGTCCTGGGCGTCCTGCTGGGCCGAGATCGAGGCGTAGGGCTGGTCGGCGCTGTCGTAGGTGAGCTCGACCCGCACCTGGCCCTGCTTGGCCACCGCGCGGGACTTGGCGTCGCGCAGGGCGTAGGCGGCGGTCAGCACGTATTCGTAGCGCGTGGCCACATTGTCGATCCGCACCCCGCGCGGATACCGCGCCTCGCCCAGGCTGAGGTCCATGGTGTAGGCAGGGGCCGCCGAATGGTCCTTGGCGAAGGCGTCGTCCAGGTGCTGGCGGATCAGGTAGCCGGTCCGGCCGGACGGGGCCAGAACCTGGATCGAGGCCAGATTCTTCACCACCTCGGGCTGGGCGTACAGCGGCTGGAAGCCGGCGCAGCCGCCGAGCGCGAGGGCCGAAACCAGGGCGAGGGCGAGGAACCTGCTCATGCGGCCACGATATTCACGATCCGGTCCTTGACCACAATGATCTTGCGGATCGTCAGGCCCTCCAGGCGCTGGGCGATCTCCGGATCGGCCATCAGGATCTTCTCGACCTCGGCCTGCTCGGCGCCCGCGGGGGCGGTGATCTCGCCCCGGCGCTTGCCGTTCACCTGCACGGGCAACACCTTCACCGCATCCTCGGTCAGGGCCGGGTCGAAGGTGGGCCAGGGGGCCTCGACCACCAAACCCGGGCCGCCGATCCGGGCCCAGCATTCCTCGGCCAGGTGCGGCGTGAAGGGGGCGATCAGCCGGGCGAAGGCGGACAGGGCCTCCTGGCGCGCCGCCAGCACGGCCGGCGTCGCGCCCTTGGCCGGATTGGCCTTCAGCAGGTTCAGGAATTCGTACAGCCGCGCGATGCCCGAGTTGAAGCGGAAGGTGTCGATCGCCTCGGTCACCTGCTTCGTCAGCTTGTGAGTGGCGCGGCGCAGCTCGTCGTCCGGCTCGGCCGTCGTGACGTCCTGCGGCTGGCTGTCGAATTCGTCCCAGACGCGGTTCACGAACCGCCACGAGCCCTGGACCCCGCCACTTGTCCACTGCACGTCGCGCTCGGCCGGGCTGTCGCTCAGCACGAACAGGCGCGCGGCGTCGACGCCATAGACCTCGAAGATCTCCTCGGGGGCGACCGTGTTCTTCTTGGACTTCGACATCTTCTCGATGTCGCCGATCACCAGCGGCTCCCCGCTGCCGACCATGACGGCGCGACGGGTATTGCCCTCGGTCAGCAGCTCCACGTCCTTGGGCTCGACCCAATCCCCGCTCTGCCGGCGATAGGTCTCGTGGGTGACCATGCCTTGGGTGAACAGGCCCGCGAACGGCTCGCGCACCGACAACTGGCCGTCGTCGGCCAGGGCCTTGGTGATGAAGCGGGCGTACAAGAGGTGCAGCACGGCGTGCTCGATGCCGCCGATGTACTGGTCCACCGGCAGCCAATAGTCCGCCGCCGCCTTGTCGATCGGCTCGGCCGCCTCGGGGTTGGCGAAGCGCGCGAAGTACCAGGAGCTGTCCACGAAGGTGTCCAGCGTATCGGTCTCGCGCGTGGCCGGCCCGCCGCACTTGGGACAGGTGGCGTGCTTCCACGTCGGGTGCCGCTCCAGGGCGTTGCCCGACTTGCCGAACTCGATGTCGGCGGGGTGGGTGACCGGCAGCTGGTCCTTAGGCACGGGGACCACCCCGTCTTTCTCACAGTGGACCACCGGGATCGGGCAACCCCAGGCCCGCTGGCGCGAGACGCCCCAGTCGCGCAGGCGGAACACCGTCGCGCCCTCGCCGTCGCCCTGGCCCTCGATCCGGGCGATGGCGGCGGCCTTGGCGGCCTCGATGTCCATCCCGTCCAGGAAGCCGGAATTGTAGATGGTTCCGGGGCCCGTATAGGCCTCGGTCCCGATCTCGAACGTGGCCGGGTCCTCACCGGGCGGCAGCACCACGGGCCGCACGGGCTGGCCGTACTTGCGGGCGAAATCCAGGTCGCGCTGGTCGTGGGCCGGGCAGGCGAAGATCGCGCCCGTGCCGTAGTCCATCAGGATGAAGTTCGCGATCCAGACCGGCAGCTCCCAGTTCGGGTCGAACGGGTGCTTCACGCGCAGGCCGGTGTCGTAGCCGGTCTTCTCGGCGGTCTCGATCTCGGCCTCGGTGGCCGCGCCCTTGCGGCATTCCTCGATATAGGCCGCCGCCTTCGGGTCGCGCGCCGCCACCTCCGCCGCCAGCGGGTGGTCGGCGGCGATGCCGACAAAGCTCGCCCCGAACAGGGTGTCCGGACGGGTGGTGTAGACCTCCAGCCCCTCCGGCCGGTCCTCGCCGGCGAAGTGGAACTTGAACCGCAGGCCCTTGGACCGGCCGATCCAGTTCTCCTGCATCACCCGGACCTTCTCGGGCCAGCGGTCCAGGGCCTGCAGGTCGTCGGTCAGCTGGTCGGCATAGTCGGTGATCCGCATGGACCACTGGTTCAGCTTGCGCTTCTCCACGACGGCGCCCGAGCGCCAGCCACGGCCGTCCACCACCTGTTCGTTGGCCAGCACGGTCTGGTCCACCGGGTCCCAGTTGACCAGGCTCTCCTTGCGATAGACCAGGCCCCGGGCGAACAGGTCCAGGAACCAGGCCTGCTGCTTGCCGTAGTATTCCACGTCGCAGGTGGCGAACTCGCGGGACCAGTCGATCGACAGGCCCAGCTCCTTCAGCTCGGCCCGCATCCGGGCGATATTGTCGTAGGTCCAGCCCTTGGGATCGACCCCCCGCTCCATGGCGGCGTTCTCGGCGGGCAGGCCGAAGGCGTCCCACCCCATCGGGTGCAGAACCGAGAAGCCCCGGGCGCGCTTGAAGCGGGCGATGACGTCGCCCATCGAATAGTTGCGCACATGGCCCATGTGCAGGCGTCCCGACGGGTATGGGAACATCTCCAGCACATAGTATTTGGGCTTCGACGGGTCGGCGACCGCGCGGAAGCTGTCGGCGTCGGTCCACGCCTTGCGCCACTTCGGCTCGGTCTCTTTCGGATTGTAGCGGGCCATGACGGGCCTTTGGACTGGAGTTGGAGTTCCGGTCAACCGTTCCTCCCCCAGCGCGCACTGCGCGCGGTGTGGGGGAGGTGGGTCGAGGCGAAGCCTTGAGCCGGAGCGGGTTTCATCCCCGGCCGCCAGGCTACGGCGGAAGCCCCCTCAGTCGGCCTCCGCCGACAGCTCCCTCCCGGACCGCTTTCCGGTCCGACCCCCGGCCAAAGGCTCCACCCCCAAAGGGGGTGGAAGGGGGAGCAATGGGAGCTTCAGCCCCGGATGTTCGAAAGTCGAAGCTGGCGGGCCCGGGTCAGGATCGAATTCTCGATGTCCGTCTCGGTCTGGCCGGCCGTCGGCTGGTCCACCCAATTGCCGCTGGCGTCGCGCAGCTGCTTGAAGACCGCCACGTTCAGGCCGTCGGCGCGCAGGCGCGAGTCCAGGATGTAGACCGTGCACTTGAAGCGCTCGTCCGGCTTCTCAGGGTTTGTGTACCAGTCGGTCACGATCACGCCGCCGTAAGGGTCGGCCGAGGCCAGGGGCATGAACGACAGCGTGTCGAGCGTCGCGCGCCACAGGTAGCCGTTGACGCCGATCGCCGCGGCGTTGTCGCCCGACGAGCGGACCTTGGCTGATTTTCCGCCGCCCAGCGGGTTGGGGATGCTCCCGCAGGCCCCCACCGCCACGACGCTCAGCGCCGTGGCCGCGATCATCAAGCCACGCATCCGGTTACCGCGCACAAACGGCATATGTATCCGTCTCCATAGATTTCCGCAGCGCAAGCGCCACGGCGCCGCCCCGCGCCGGCTGCCTCTATAACAATGCGTTGTGAGGCGCCAAACAGGAATCGCGTGCCCCGGGCGCCACACAACCGAACCATCTTATCGTTAACGGAGCCCGCGAGAGGGGAGTCCCGTTGACCCGCAAATGTCGCCGCCCTTAATTCGGCGGCAATCGCGGTGCTGTATTCCTCAGGGGGCAGGTCGCGAATGGTGACCGTTGGGGCTATATAGAGTTCGATGTCCACACGCCGCATCAGCGTCGTCCTCGCCGCGTCCGCGCTGATCAGCGCGGCGGCCGGCGGTGCGTACGCGGCGGACAAGTCCCCTAAGCCCATGGACTTCACCGTCAAGTCCGAGCCGATCACGGTCGCGCCGAACGCCGGCCGCAATATGCGGTTCGACGCCTCGAAGGGTCGCTTCGGCCTGATGCTCGGCATCCAGCAGCCCGACGGCCGCCCGGCCACGCCGAACGACGTCTCCGCCGGGGCCTACTTCCGGATCACGCCCTCCGTTCGCGTCGGCGGCTCGGTGGCTCTCGGCGACCAGGACCTGACGCCGCAGCGGAACCAGGCCCGGCCCGCCGACCAGCCGAAGGTCCGGCTCGAGTCCACCTTCAAGTTCTAAGGCCGTCCACGGCCGCCAGTCCGATGAGGCCCGTGTCCAGGAGGCGTCGGGCCGTTTTGCTGTTTATGCCCCCCAGCGCATAGGCCGGCCGCCCCGCGGCGCGGACCCTGGCGGCCAGGCGGATCGGGCCCAGCGCCGCGCCCGCCGACGCACTCTTCGACGGGAACGCCACCGAAATCACCACCGCATCGGCCTCTCCCCTTCGCGCGGCGGCCAGGGAATGCGCCGCCGAGGTCACCAGCCATTGCGGATGCGCGCGCTTCACGGCCCCGGCGCGATGCGCGATGCGCTCCGGCAGGTGGACGCCGTCCGCGCCGATCTGGATTGCGAGTGGAATGTCGAGACCGATCAGCAGCTTGAGCCCCCGGGAACGGGCGATGTCGCGCAACCGGCGGGCCTGCGCCTCGGCGTCGGGGGCGCCGAAGTGGCGGTAGACGATGGCGCTTCCGCGCGGAAGGCCCGCGGCGATCGCTTCCGGATCGGGCGTCCGGCGCGGGTCGGTGAAGAACAGCAGGGCGGGCAAGGCCTTCCGCAGCCGCCGCCGCGCCGGTAAGAGCCGGGCCGTACGCTGCAAGGTCCAGAACCCGGAAATGTCCGCCGCTCCCAATGCCGAAGGCTACGCCGACGTGGTGGCCCGGATCGCCCGCGCCGCGCAAGCCGCCGGACGCGATCCGAACGAGGTGACCCTGGTGGCCGTCTCCAAGACCCAGCCCTGGGAAGCCATCGAGCCCGTGCTGGCCGCCGGCCAGAAGGTGTTCGGCGAGAACCGGGTGCAGGAGGCGATGTCCCGCTGGGCCGGGAAGGCCGAAGGGCTGACGCTTCACCTGATCGGCCCCTTGCAGACCAACAAGGCGAAGGAGGCGGTGGCCTTCTTCGACGTGATCGAGAGCCTCGATCGGGAAAAGCTGGCCCGGTCGCTGGCGGACGAGGCGCAGAAGCAGGGCCGGGCGCCCCGCCTCTACGTCCAGGTGAACACCGGCGAGGAGCCGCAGAAGGCCGGGATCCTGCCCCCCGACGCCGACGCCTTCATCGCCCTCTGCCGCCAGACCTACGGCCTGCAGCCGGAGGGGCTGATGTGCATTCCGCCCGCCGACGAGCCGCCGGGGCCGCACTTCGCCCTGCTCGCGAAGATCGCCGCCCGCAACGGGCTCTCGAAGCTGTCCATGGGCATGAGCGGCGACTTCGAGACCGCCATCCGGTTCGGCGCCACCAGCGTGCGGGTCGGCTCCGCGGTGTTCGGGGCTAGGTCTTAGGCCGCGGCCACAGCTGATCGGCCGGCACGCCCAGGACGCCGGCCGCGGCCGGATGCAGCGATGCGGGCGCGAGCCGGCCGGCCTTCACCGCCCCCGCCATCCAGGTCTCGATGCGCCCGCCGGTGCGATCGTAGCCGTCGGCCTTCAGCAGGCCGTAGAGGCCCGCGGCCAGGACGTGCATGCCCTCGTCGGCCTTCGCCCAGCGCTCCGCGGGCGGCCGGGCGACGCCCAGGCGGTCGGAGACGATCTGGTCCAGGGCCTGAACGGTGTCCTCGTTGAGGATGCCTTCCATCGAGTTGTAGCCGAACGCGGGGTCGTGCTCCTTCAGGATGCGGACCATCAACGGATCGGCCTCCAGCGCGGCGATGGCGGCCTTGGCGGTCGGCCCCTCCATGGCGAACGGCGGATGCAGGATCTCGTGGGCGGCGATGCGGATCGTCAGGTCGTCCGGATAGTCCACGTGGCTCAGGAACCGCTGGCCCTGGATCCGCGTGCCGTGTGGCTTGGAGAACCACAGCAGGATGACCTCGATCTCCGGCTCCAGCGCGCGGCCGATCAGCCGCTCCTGCTCGGCGATCACGTCGAGGGCCGCCAGCCGCGCCGACAGCGCCGCGACCCGAGGCTCCAGCTTCGCCCGCAGGAACGTCTGGCGGAACGCCGGGAACCCCGCCGTCTTCAGGCCGGCGAGGACGGCCAGCAGGTCCGCGCGGGAGGCGAGGAACCCTTCCCAGCTCTCCTGATCCCAATACGGGCTCGCCGCATATGCCGGCCGCACCCGGGCCTCAGCCTCGCGCACCGCCAAGGACACGTCGTCCAGTGTGGCATCCGAAGCGCCCGACAGTAGGGTGCAGAGACCGGGAGCAAGCAGTGAGCCCTTCGCATCGGCCGCGGCCTGCAAGCGGTCCAGCGCCGCCTGGGCGGACGAGGGGAAGGCCGGCCGGAACGCCGCCAGCTCGGCCTCGTAGTAGCGCGTGTAGAGCGGTTTGCCCGACAAGGGACCCAGGAAGCAGAGGGCGTCGAACCCCTCCGAGGCGCGCACCTTCCATCGGGTGCGGCCTGCGGCGAGTGCGGGAATGGGCAGGGCGGCGGCCGTGGCGGCGGCCATGAGCTGGCGTCGGTTCATGCGCCGACCCTGGCCGGGGTTCAGGCGGCCGTCTTGAACGGACTTGATGCGCGCCAGGCGCCCGGGGTGCGGCCCGTGACGGCGGCCACGGCGCGGGTCATGTGCGCCTGGTCCGCGAAGCCGCGATCAACGGCGATCGCGGCCAGGGGCGCGGCCGAGTGGGCCGCATCCGCCGCCGCGGCGCGCGCGCGGGCCTCCAGGCCGAAGCGCTGCGGGGCCACGCCGAAGACCTTGCGGAAGCCGCGCGACAGGTGCTCGACGGACAGGTTGCGCGCCGCCGCCCACGCTCGAAGCCCGGCCGGCCGCATGGCGAGCAGCCGGGCCAGGTCGTCGGGCCAGTCGCCGTCCACGGGCGGCGCGACGGCGAAGTCCGCCGCCAGCAGGGCCGCCGCGGCGTTCGGGTCCTGCTCGGCGGCGCGGACGATCAGGTCTGGATCGCCGACCCGGCCGAAGCCCGCCGGCAACGGACCCAGCAGCGGCAGGTTCAGCACCACGGCGCCCCGGCCGGGGACGCGGTTCAGATGCGCCTCGAAGGGATGGTGGACGATGACGTCGCCCGCCGCGACGCGCCGCCGCCCGGCCTCGCCCGCCTCCTCGTAGCCGCCGGACAGCACCACCGCGAGGTAGCCCTCGGCGTGGCGGTGCCGGGCCAGCTCGCCGCCGGCCAGCACCTGGCGGAGCGGCGGGTGGCTCATATGGCGCGGATCTCCACCGCATCGCCCGGCCGGGCCGAATCCAGCAGATCCTCCAGGTCCTCGCGCTTGACGGCCACGCAGCCTTCGGTGGGCGGATAGCCCGGCTTGCAGATGTGCAGGAAGATCGCCGAGCCCCGGCCGGGGACGGGCGGATCGTCGTTGTGCCCCAGCACCACCACGATGTCGTAGACGCCGTCCTCGCGCCACAGCCGCTCGGCGCTGGCGGGGTAGGGCAGCTTGACGTGGCGGTTGTATTCCGGGTCCGCCGGGTCGTCGCACCACCCGTCATCCTCGGTCATGGCCCGCACCCGCAGCTCGCAGGCCGGCGGCGGACCGCGGTCGGGGCGATAGATCACCTCGCGGATCGGCCAGACACCCGCGGGGGACGCCCCGTCGCCCTCGCGCTTCTGCGCCGCGGGAACCACGCCAGCGGGACCCAGCGCGCAGCGGACGCGACGCTCGCCGACGTCGAGCCAGCCGTCGGAGGTGGCGACGAAGATCAATGGAACCTCGATTCCCTTTGCGGCGAACCCAACAGATGGTGTTTGTTGCCGCTTATGGCTCAACGCAAGACCCTCCTCATCGTCGACGACGACCAGGACCTTCGCGGGGCGATCGCCGAACAGCTGCAGGCCGAGGGCTTCGACACCGTCGAGGCGGCCACCGCGGGTGACGGCGTGCGCCAGGCGCGGGAGGCCAAACCCGACCTGATCCTGCTGGACGTCGACCTGCCCGACATGGACGGGCGCGAGGCGTGCAAGCGGATGCGGGAGGACGGCGTGACGACGCCGGTCATCATGCTGACCGCCGCGGACACCGACGACGACACGGTCCGGGGCCTGGATTCGGGCGCCAACGACTACGTCACCAAGCCCTACAAGTTCGCGGTGCTGCTGGCCCGCATCCGGGCCCAACTGCGCGACTACGAGCATTCGGAAGGCGCCGTCTTCCGCCTGGGCGCCTACGAATTCCGCCCCGCCGCCAAGATGCTGGTGGACGAGAAGGGCAAGAAGATCCGCCTGACGGAGAAAGAGACCAACATCCTGAAGTACCTCTACCGAGCTGGCGAAAAGGCCGTGTCGCGCGAGGAGCTGCTGGCCGAGGTCTGGGGCTACAACGCCGGGGTCACCACCCACACCCTCGAAACCCACGTCTATCGCCTGCGCCAGAAGATCGAGCCCGACCCGGCGAACGCCCGCCTGCTGCTGACCGAGCAGGGCGGCTACAAGCTGGCGCCCTAAAGCAGCAGGTCCGCGCTGACCGGCGCGTGGTCGCTGGGGCGCTCCCAGGCGCGGACGTCGTCGTGGACGCGGCTGGCGGGAGCGCCGAGGCGCCAGGCGGCCTCGCGCAGGCCGGGCGTCACCAGGATGTGGTCAAGGCGCAGGCCGCGGTTCGACTGGCGGAAGTCGGCGGCGCGATAGCTCCACCACGAGGCCAGCTTGGTCGGCTCGGGCGTCGTGGACCGCGTCAGGTCGATGAAGCCCAGCGAAGCCTCCAGCCTGCGGAACGCCTCGATCTCCACCGGCGTGTGGCTGACGATCTTGGACATGTACTTGTGGTTCCAGACGTCGAACTCACCTGGCGCAACGTTGAGGTCGCCCACGATGGCCAGCGGCGCCTTAGGGTCGCGCTTGGCGAGCTCGGCGGTCAGCTTCTCGTAGAAGTCCAGCTTGTGGTCGAACTTCGGGTTCTGGGTGCGGTCGGGCACGTCGCCGCCGGCCGGAATGTAGAAGTTGTGGACCTCGACGCCGGCGATGATCCCGCCGACGCAACGGGCGTGCTTCTCCCGGCAGACGTCCAGGGGCGGAGCGTCCTCAATCGGCAGGCGCGAGGCGATGGCCACCCCGTGCCAGCCCTTCTGGCCGGCGATCTTCAGGTAGGGCAGGCCCATCTCCTTGAAGGCGTTCACCGGGAACTCGCCCTCGCGGCACTTGATCTCCTGCATGCAGAGGATGTCGGGCGCCTGTTCATGGACGAAGCGGGCCGCCTGTTCCGCGCGCAGCCGGACGGAGTTAACGTTCCAGGTGCAGATTCGAAGTCGCATGGCCGCTCTCTAGACCAAAAAGAAAGCCCGGGCGCTTGGCGTGCGCCCGGGCCGTATGAGTTGTCTCTCATGCCGCCGCCGGGAGGGGATAGGTTCCGGCACGGGTTTCGTCGACACGACCGGCGCGCCGACGACGTAGTGATAATATCGCCACAGTATGACAGAAAGTCAAAGGTCTTTCACGGCGCAGCTTGCCTGTGTCAGCTAGGACACGGTTTTTGCAACCTAAACTTTTCCTCGGCCGGGGTTCTTGGGACGCGGGTCCTTCAGGACGAAGAGCGAGCGGTCCAGACCCGATGTCCGTTGCAGTCCCTGGAGCTGGACCCGGGTCGGGCGCTGCTGGGCGTCGGTGACCGTCCAGCCCGCCAGGGCCAGGGGCGTGTCGGTGAAGGTGAGGGTGATCTGTCCCGCGGTCTCCTTCTTGCCGTCGCGCGCCGTGATCGAAAACCCGTCGGCCATCCGCGAGACCCGCGTGATCGTCACGCCTCGGTCCAGGCGGATGGTGCGGGCCAGGAACAGCGACAGGGGCGTAGCGGCCAGGGGATACTGGTCGAAGGTCTTCAGCCGCTTGTCCTGCACCGAGACCACGCCACCGTCCGAGACGACCAGGAGGCCCGAGGGGGCGTCGTAGGCGAAGCGGGCTTTTCCCGGCCGCTTCATGAACAGCTGGCCGGTGGTGGCGCGGCCGCGGGCGTCGGTCTGCACGAACCGCGCCTTGGCTTCGTCCAGGCCCTCCAGATAGGCCACCGCGCGAGCCACGAGGGCCTGGTCGGCGGCGGATAACCCGGTCTGCGCCAGCGCCGGGCCGGCCAGCGGGGCCGCGGCGAGCGCCAGGGTGAGGCTGCGTCGAGTGAAGGTCATGCTTGCTCCGTAACGTGCCGAAGGCTTATCGCGCCAGAGGGGCGGCAATGGGGCCAGCGGCAACGCTTTGCCCGCAGGAGGTGTTCCTTGGGCATGATCGAGGACCTGGAACGTCGGATGGCGGAGGCGGCCGAGGCCGGCGACTTCGAAACGGCCGCCCTGCTGCGCGACGCCATCGCCCGCATCCGCTCTGGCGAGAGTGGCTTGCGCGAACAGAAGCCCGGCCGCATGGGCCTGGGGTCGAGCCAGGAGCGCTATGTGGCGGATCCCAGCAAGCCGCTCCCGAAGAAGCCGGACCCCATGACCGCGGGACACAAACCCGGCGGCCGCCGCTCGAAGGGTTAGGGCGCCGCGCTCACCAGGATTTCGCGCTTGCCGGCGTGGTTGGCGGGGCCGACGACCCCCTCCTGCTCCATGCGTTCGATCAGCGATGCGGCCCGGTTGTAGCCGATCTGCAGGCGGCGCTGGATGTAGCTGGTGGACGCCTTGCCATCGCGGGTGACCACGGCCACGGCCCGGTCGTAGAGGTCGTTGCCCTCCCCGTCCCCGCCGCCGAAGCCCAGGTCGCCCTCCTCGCCCTCCTCGTCGCCGCCGGCGGTGACTTCCTCGAGGTAGCTGGGCGTTCCCTGGTCGCGCAGGAACTTCGCCACGGCCTCGACCTCGCCGTCGGACACGAACGGGCCGTGCAGGCGGGTGATGCGGCCGCCGCCGGCCATGTAGAGCATGTCACCCTGACCCAGCAGCTGTTCGGCCCCCTGCTCGCCCAGGATGGTGCGGGAATCGATCTTGGAGGTGACCTGGAAGCTGATCCGGGTCGGGAAGTTGGCCTTGATAGTGCCGGTGATGACGTCCACCGAGGGGCGCTGGGTGGCCATGATCAGGTGGATGCCGGCGGCGCGGGCCATCTGCGCCAGCCGCTGGACGGCGCCTTCGATGTCCTTGCCGGCCACCATCATCAGGTCGGCGACCTCGTCGATGATCACGACCAGGTACGGCATCGGCTCGGGCCGGATCTTCTCGCTCTCGTAGGTGGCGCGGCCGGCCTCGTCGAAACCGGTCTGAACGGTCCGCTCGAAGTGCTCGCCCTTGGCCAAGGCCTCCCGGGCTCGCTCGTTGTAGGAGGCCACGTTGCGGACGCCGATCTTGGACATCCGGCGATAACGGTCCTCCATCTCCCGCACGGTCCACTTCAGCGCGACGATGGCCTTTTTCGGATCGGTCACCACCGGCGCCAGCAGGTGCGGGATGCCGTCGTAGACGCTGAGCTCCAGCATCTTCGGGTCGATCATGATCAGCCGGCACTGCTCAGGCGGCAGGCGGTAGAGGATCGACAGGATCATGGCGTTGACGCCCACCGACTTGCCCGAGCCGGTGGTGCCGGCGATCAGGAGGTGGGGCATCTTGGCCAGGTCGGCGATGTAGGGCTCGCCGCCGATGGTCTCGCCGAGCACGACGGGCAGCGACTGGCCGCCGCGCTCGTACTCCGGCGCCGCCAGCAGCTCGCGCAGGTAAACCGTCTCGCGCCGCTGATTGGGCAGCTCGATGCCGATGGCGTTGCGGCCGGGCACCACCGAGACGCGGGCCGAGGCCACGCTCATGGACCGGGCGATGTCGTCGCTCAGCGCCACGACCCGGGCCGACTTCACGCCAGCGGCGGGCACCAGTTCGTAGAGCGTGACCACGGGGCCGGGGCGGATCTGGTCCACCTGGCCGCGGACGCCGAACTCGGCCAGCACGCTTTCGAGGAGCTGGGCGTTCTGGCGCAGGGCGCCTTCGTCGTACTGGGCGGCGCGGGCGGGCGCCTTGGTCAGCATCGACAGTTCGGGCAGCTGGAAGCCGCCGTCCTGAGCGAAGGCGAAGGTGGCCTGGGCCTCCTTCTGCTCGCGCACGCTTTCCTTCGGCGCGGGCTTGGGCGCCTTGACCTGCAGGACGGGTCCGTCGCCAGCGGCCGCGACCGGTAGCGGCGCGAGGACGGGGCCGTCGTCGAACGCGTCCTCCGCGGGCGCCGCCTTGGCCTTGCGGCGCGCCACCTTGGCGGCCCCGACGGGCTCGGGCTTGGCCGCCTTCAGCCGGGGTTTGGGTGTCAAAGCGTGGGTCAGGCCGTCGGCGATCCCGCGGACATCCAGGCGCGAGAGGCCCAGGCCGTAGCCATAGGCGACGATCCCGGCGGCGGTCAGGACCGTTCCGGCGATTGCGGTTCCGAAGGCCAGGCGCGCGTATTCGATCAGGCCGGCGAAGCCGCCGAGCAGGGCATCCCCCCAGAAGCCGCCCAGGCCCTTGGCCAGGGGCCAGGCGGCGGGCGTCGGAGCCCAGGACAGGGCGCCGGCGAGCGCCAGGACGCCCAGGGTCCCGATCGCGGCGCGCAACCGAAGCCGCGCCCGGCTGGCGTCCGGCTCGGGATCGGCGACGCGGGCCAGGCCGCAGGTGACGATCAGCAGGGCCGCAAGACCCGCGGCCACGCCCAGCGATTGCACGCCGATGTCGGCCAGCACTGCGCCCCCGCCGCCGAGGGCGTTGGTGGGCTGAGTCGGCCCCGCGGCGTTCAGGCTAGGATCGGCGGCGTTATAGGTCGCGAAGGCGGCGGCCAGGGCCGCGCCGAACGCCGCGACGAGCCCTCCGCGCATCCGGGCCGTCGCCGGATGGCTCCAGGTGAGCCAGGCGATGTGGAGCGCAAGCTCGCCACCGGTTTTCCGCGCCACCCGCGCCATGCGCCCAAGGTCTCCCAGACTCGACTCACCCCCTGTTTGCGGCAGGGACCGTTAATCGCGCGTTTACCGTGATGCCCGGACGTTGCGATCGCCCTTTCTTGCGGCGCGCGGGCGCACTAGGTTCGCGACCATGAACTGGTCCATGCCCCGTCCCGTGCTGCAGGTGGTGGCCGCCGGCCTCGTGACCGCGTGCCTCGGCGCCTTCGCGCTGGGCGCCATCACCGCGCCGGCCCGTAGCCGCCTGCCCGGCGAGCGGGTTCCGGGCGAAGCTGGCCAGGTGCTGGAGGCGCAGGAAGCCAAGCCGCTCACCGACGAGCGCATCATCGGCGCCGCCCAGGACGAGCAGGAGCTGACGCCGGAAGAGCAGGCCAGGCTCGAGGAAGAGAAGAAGGCCAAGGCCGAAGCCGCCGCCCTCGCCAAGGCCGAGGCCGAGAAGGGCGCTCCCGCGGGTCCGGAATCGGCCCCGGTCATCGCGCCTCCGGCCCCGACGGAGAAGGCGGAGGCGGCCCCCGCCCCGCCCCCGCCGAAGATCGAAGAGCCGGTGTTCTGATCGTTCCTCCCCGACGGGGAGGCGCGGCTCAAACGCCGTTCTTCTTGAAGAAGGCCAGCATCTTGGCCCAGGCGTCCTCGGCGGCTTCCTTCCCGTAAGAGGGCCGGTAATCGGCATGGAAGCCGTGCTGGGCGCCCGGATAGACGATGATGTCGCTGCCCGACTTGCCGGCGGACTTCAGCGCCGCCTTCATCTTCTCCACGTCGGCCAGCGGGATGCCGTTGTCCTTTTCGGCATAGAGACCCAGCACGGGCGCCTTCAGGTCGGCGGCCAGGTCGATCGGGTTCTTGTTGCCCGGATCCGGCTGGGACATGCCGTTCGACAGGCGACCGTACCACGCCACGCCGGCCTTGAAGTCGCTGGATCGGGCGCAGGTCTCCCAGACAACCGAGCCGCCCCAGCAGAAGCCTGTGATCCCCATAAGGGAAGCGTCGGCGAACGGTTGGGCTTTGAGGTAGGTCACCGCGGCGGCCACGTCGCCGGCGACCTGAGCGTCGGTGGCGGTGGCGACGATCTTCAGGATCGCCGGGAAGTCGGTCATGGTCGACGGGTCGCCGGCGCGCACGAAGAAGTCCGGGGCGATGACCGCATAGCCCAGCTTCGCCAGGCGCCGCGCGGTGTCGCGGATGTACTCGTGCAGGCCGAAGATCTCGGAGATCAGCACCACGCAGGGGAACTTCCCCGCCTTCGCCGGCCGGGCGATGAAGGCCGGGATCTCGCGATCCGGCGCCTTGATCTGAACCATGCTCTGCACGAGGCCCATGCCGTCGGTCTTGATGGGCTCGGCGTTCGCCGACCAGGCGGCCAGCGCATAGCCCCCGGTGAGGGCGAGCGTCAGGCCGCGGCGGGACAGATGGACGTCCTCGGGGCGGGTGCCGTCCGGGCGGGTGAGCGTGACCATGGCGGTGTCCTTGGCTGGGGAATTGCGGGATGCTCGCCACGGAACCGAGAGCCCCGCCCCGCGTCAACCGCATGATGAGCACCGGCCGTACGAAACCGTTCCGTCTTCGGCGCCTCACCGCCGGCGAGCGCACCCTCGCGGCCGAGATGTTCGGCGCGGCGCTGGATACGGACCGGGTCCGCGTGCTGGCGGTCCCTTTCTGGAGCCGGGCTTTCGTCGCGGGTCCCAGCCTGGTGGTGTGGCCCGCCGCGACGCTTCCGCCGGACTTCTCCGCCCCGGGCGTCCCGCTCGGGCTTCAGGGGGTGTTCGTGCACGAACTGACCCACGTCTGGCAGGCCCAGAACGGGATTTCGCTGATTTTGGCAAAGATCAAGGCGGGCGACAGCGCCGCCGCCTATGCCTACGACCTTGCGGGCGACCGGGAGTTCGCGGCGATGAACATCGAGCAGCAGGCCATGGTGGTGGAGCACGCCTTCCTCGCCTCGCGGGGCGACCAGACGCCGCATCCGGCCGAGCTCTACGCCGCGGTCAGCGTCCACTGGAGGCAAAGCTGAGTCATGTCCCTGATCGTATTGGGGGCTTTCACACTTGCAGCCCCCGCAATTTCCCCCATATCGGCACTCGACGCTGGTCACCGCAAACCTAACGACGGTGACCGGACGGGAGACATAATCGAACCGGGGGCGTCGCAATCCCGCGGGCGCTTCATTAGAAGGCCCCACCGCGACGTTCGCCAAGCAAGGAGCGAGTAGACCTAGGCTATGAGCAAGATCATCGGCATCGACCTCGGCACGACCAACTCGTGCGTGGCCATCATGGACGGCAAGACGCCGAAAGTGATCGAGAACGCCGAAGGCGCGCGGACCACCCCTTCGGTGGTGGCCTTCATGGACGACGGCGAGAAGCTGGTGGGCCAGCCCGCCAAGCGTCAGGCCGTCACCAATCCGACCAACACCCTCTTTGCGATCAAGCGGCTGATCGGCCGCAACTTCTCCGACCCGATGGTCGAGAAGGACAAGGGCATGGTGCCCTATGAGATCGTCAAGGGCGGCAACGGCGACGCCTGGGTCCGCGCCCATGGGAAGGACTATTCCCCGCAGCAGGTGTCGGCCTTCATCCTTCAGAAGATGAAGGAAGCGGCCGAGCAGCACCTCGGCGAGAAGGTCGAAAAGGCGGTGATCACCGTCCCGGCCTACTTCAACGACGCCCAGCGCCAGGCCACCAAGGACGCCGGCAAGATCGCCGGCCTGGAAGTGCTGCGCATCATCAACGAGCCGACGGCCGCCGCGCTGGCCTACGGGCTCGAGAAGAACGACGGCAAGAAGATCGCGGTCTACGACCTGGGCGGCGGCACCTTCGACGTCTCGATCCTGGAGATCGGCGACGGCGTCTTCGAGGTGAAGTCGACCAACGGCGACACCTTCCTGGGCGGCGAGGACTTCGACCTGCGGATCGTCGACTATCTGGCTGACGAGTTCAAAAAGGAACAGGGCGTCGACCTGCGCAAGGACAAGCTCGCCCTGCAGCGCCTGAAGGAAGAGGCTGAAAAGGCCAAGAAGGAACTCTCCAGCGTCACCCAGTACGAGGTGAACCTGCCCTTCATCAGCATGAACGCGTCCGGCCCGCTGCACCTGAACGTGAAGCTGTCGCGCGCCAAGCTGGAAGCCCTGGTCGAGGACCTGATCAAGAAGACGGTCGGCCCCTGCGAGCAGGCGCTGAAGGATGCGGGCCTGAAGAAGTCCGACATCGACGAGGTGATCCTGGTCGGCGGCATGACCCGCATGCCCAAGGTCGTCGAGACCGTGAAGGAGTTCTTCGGCCGTGAGCCCCACAAAGGCGTGAACCCGGACGAGGTCGTGGCCCTGGGCGCCGCGGTCCAGGCCGGCGTGCTGGGCGGCGAGGTCAAGGACGTCCTGCTGCTGGACGTCACGCCGCTGACCCTGGGCATCGAGACCCTGGGTGGCGTGTTCACCCCGCTGATCGAGCGCAACACGACGATCCCGACCAAGCGGTCCCAGACCTTCTCGACCGCGGACGACAACCAGTCGGCCGTGACGATCCGGGTCTTCCAGGGCGAACGCCCGATGGCGGCCGACAACAAGATGCTGGGCCAGTTCGACCTGGTCGGCATCCCGCCGGCGCCGCGCGGCGTGCCGCAGGTCGAGGTGACCTTCGACATCGACGCCAACGGCATCGTGAACGTCTCGGCCCGCGACAAGGCTACCTCCAAGGAGCAGTCGATCCGCATCCAGGCCAATGGCGGCCTCTCCGACGCGGACATCGACGCCATGGTCAAGGAAGCCGAGTCCAACAAGGCCGACGACGAGAAGCGCAAGGCGGCGGTCGAGGCCAAGAACCAGGCCGACGCGATCATCCATTCGTCCGAGAAGGCCCTCGCCGAGCACGGCGACAAGGTCTCCGAGGCCGAGCGGACCGCCATTCAGACGGCGCTGGACGACCTGAAGGGGTCGCTGGAGTCGGGTGATGCGGAAGCGATCTCGGCGAAGACCCAGACCCTCATCCAGGCTTCGATGAAGCTTGGCGAGGCGATGTACAAGTCCCAGCAGGGCGACGCCGACGGCGCCTCGGCGTCGGACACGGGCGCCGCCTCGGACGACGTCGTCGACGCCGAATTCGAGGAAGTCGACGGCGACGGCAAGAAGTCGGCGTGACAACGCGCCCCATGGTTCCGGAGAACGTGAAATGCGATCACGGACCATGGGGACGTCGCCGCCGCCTTCGCGGGACGCAAGCGCCGAAAAGCGCTGTATCTTTGAAGGGATACCCCCCGGTCACTCGGCTGTGTTAAGCCTTGCAGACGGCCGGGGGGCCACCCACCTCAACTCACAACAGTTTCAGAGCTTCTGACGTTTCCATGCGGGACTATTACGAGATCCTGGGCGTCGAGCGCGGTTGCGACGAGAACGCGCTGAAGGCCGCCTTCCGCAAGCAGGCGATGGAGCACCATCCCGACCGCAATGGCGGCTGCGAGGAGGCGTCCGGCCGCTTCAAGGAAGTCAACGAGGCCTATTCCGTCCTCAGCGATCCGCAGAAGCGCGCGGCCTACGACCGCTTCGGCCATGCCGGCGTCAACGGCCAAGGCGGGTTCGGCGGCGGCAACGGCCAGTTCCACGACGTGCACGACATCTTCAACGAGGTGTTTGGCGACGTCTTCGGCGACATGTTCGGCGGCCGGGGCGGCCAGCGGCAGCGCGGCGGGCCCGCGCGCGGGTCGGACCTGCGCTACGACCTGGAGATCACCCTCGAGCAGGCCTATGCGGGCGCCGAGGTCGAGATCACCATTCCGATCACCATGGCCTGCGAGACCTGCGAGGGCTCGGGCGCCAAGCCCGGCACCGCGCCGACCCAGTGCACCACCTGCCATGGCGCCGGCCGCGTGCGGGCGAGCCAGGGCTTCTTCTCCATCGAACGCGCCTGCCCCCGATGCGGCGGCTCGGGCCAGATGGTCATGGACCCCTGCACGGACTGCCGGGGCGCCGGGCACGTGCGCAAGCAGAAGACCCTGGCCGTGCGCATCCCGGCGGGCGTCGACGACGGTGCGCGCATCCGGCTCGCCGGCGAGGGCGATGCGGGCCAGCGCGGCGGACCGCGCGGCGACCTCTACATCTTCGTCTCCGTGGCGCCGCACGAGCTCTTCGAGCGCGACGGCCTCGACCTGCTCTGCACGGTGCCGGTGCCGATGTGCGTCGCGGCCCTCGGCGGCGAGATCGAGGCGCCTTGCCTGCTGGGCGGCGAAACGTGCGACGGCGCCTGCAAGATCGAGGTCAAGGTCCCGGAAGGCGCCCAGACCGGCAAGACGGTGCGCGTAAAGGGCCGCGGCATGCCCTCGCTCCGCTCGCGCGAGCGCGGCGACCTGGTGGTCGAGCTGTTCGTCGAGACGCCCACCAAGCTGACGGCCCGCCAGAAGGAGCTGATGCGCGAGCTCGCCGACATCTGCAGCGAGCAGCAGCATCCCAAGGCCGCCGGCTTCCTGGGCAAGGCCAAGAAGTTCTGGAGCGCGGCCGCCGGGCAGGCGTAGCGTCGCCTACTTCTTCGGCCGGTACGCCACGAGCACATTGCCCGCCTGCTGCCCGAAGCTCGCGTAGCCCGAGCCGATGAACAGCAGGCCGCCGCCCGCGAACGGGCCTGCCGCATCGATCGACCCACCCGCACCGGCCACCTTGTTCACGCCCTGGAACGGGACCGCCGTGTCGTGCGTCGCCAGGAGCTTGCCGCTGGCCGCTTCGAACACATAGACGCGCCCGTCCAGCCCCCCGACCACGACGGCGCCGTCGATCACGACGGGCGGCGCCGAGATTCCGAACTTGCCCGCACAGCTGGGGACCCGGGCTTGGCGGCCGTTTGCGCAGTCAGGCGTCGCCTTCCACGACCAGGCGACCTTCCCCGTCGCCGCGTCCACGGCGTAGAGCCCCGCGGCATTATCTTTCTCCGGCACGTTCGGGTCGGCGATGGGCACGTAGACCCTCTTCTCATCGGCGGCGATGCCCCAGTGGACGCCGCCCAGCGCCGTGCCCTTGCCGAACTGCGTGTGCCAGACCTTCCGGCCCTGGGTGTCGAGGGCCCAGACGTCGCCCGATTTCTGCCCGCCCAGGATCAGGGTCTTGCCTCGCCCGCGCCAGATCACCGGGCCGCCGCCGAAGTCGTGGTCGCGCAGTACGCTGCCTTCAGCGGCGAAGAAGCAGTTCGGGCCCGGCGGCCGCCCGCCGGTCGGCGAGCCGATGGGGCACGACATGTTCCACACGTCGTTCTCCAGGGCCTGGAATACCCACTTCTGCCTGCCCGTCGCCAGGTCGATGGCGACCATGGCGTCGCTGGTGTTCGTCGCGGGCGGCGAGGTGTTCTCGCCGGTCGAGGCGTAGACGACGCCGGCCTTCAGATCCACCGACGGGCTAGACCAGATCGGCGCGCCGGAGGGGCCATAGGTTTCGACCCCTTGCGAGGTCTTGCGGCCCAGCGGCTTGGCGTCGGGCATGGTGTGCCAGGTCCACAGGACCTTGCCGTCGGCGGCGTTCAGCAGCGCCACGGCCCCGTGCGCCTTGCAGCATTCGAAGGTCGGCCGCATGGAGTTGGCCACGTCGATCGCCGAGATCGGCACGACGATCTTGTCGCCCGCGAAGATCGGCGAGCCCGAGAGCGGCACCGTCTTGTCGTGCCGGGGATCGACCTTCCAGGCGACCTTGCCCGTCTTGGCCTCGAAGGCGATCAGCTGGCCCAGCCCATCCCCCCCGACCACGGCCCAGGGTCCGTCCTTGCCCAGCCGGCCGTAGGCGAGACTGGCGCGCACGCCGCCTGGCGTCGCCCACTTCACGCAGCCGGTCTGGGTGTCCAGCGCCACGACATAGCCGGCCTGCCCGGCCGGATAGAAGAGGGTGTCGCCCACGACCACGCCCTGGCCGCGCAGGCCGGAGGTCCGGGGCATGACGAAGGACCACGCCACCTCCAGCTTGGCGAGGTCGCGGGTGTTGAGCCCGGCCTGGGCCGCGCTCATCCGGCGGGTGTTGTCCGTATCGACCCCGAAGCCCACCTGCGCCGGCCGCGCCGTCAGGTTCACCGCCTGGCGGTCGGCGGGGCAGCGGTTGTCGTCGATCCACCCGGTCCCCTGCGGGCCCTCGGGCGCGGCCAGGTAGCTCACCACGTCGCGGATCTGCCGCCGGTCCATGCCATCGCCGATCGGCTTCATGACGCCGGTGGTCAGGGCTGCCGTCAGCGTCTGGGCGCTCATCTTGCGCAGCGAGGCCACGGCGGCTGCCCGGCTGCCCGCCTCGGGCGCGCTGTGGCAGCCCGCGCAGAACTGGTCGTAGACGGCCTTGCCGGGGTGCTCGACGACGTCCGTGGCCTGCGCCTGGGCGAGGTTCGCGACGCCAATCCCGGTCAGGGCCGTCGCGACGGTCAGCGCGCCCACGCTTGCGAATGGCTTCCAGACGCCCATGAGTTTCCCCCAAAACATACCGGTCATTCGACCGCATTCTGAGGGCGGAAGCTACTCCTGGCGCGCTCCGGGCGAATTGCCCCGCTGAAATCCGACGCGAGCGGTTTGCGGCGGCGCGCCCTTTCGGCTAGAGACACCCTCCGCTGAAGACGCACCCGTAGCTCAGCTGGATAGAGCGTTGCCCTCCGAAGGCAAAGGTCACACGTTCGAATCGTGTCGGGTGCGCCACTCCTCCCTATCCTCTAGCCGCCCTTGCCTTCCGGGTAGACGGCGTCGTGAGCGTGCGGCTGGGCGTGCCCGTGGGTGCGGAGGTAGCGTTCGTCTAGTTCCGCGATGATCTGCTCGCCGCGCTCCTTGCCCACCAGCGTCAGCAGCGCGTCGATCTTCGCCTCCGTCCGGTCGTCGTTCTCCTTGGAGGAGGGCGACCCGACGTAGAGGAAGTAGGCCAGGCCCACGACCTGCCAGAGCAGTTGCAGGAACTCCGACTGCCAATTCTCGAAGGTGTCGCGTCCCATCTCCATCAGGTAGGGACCGAGCTGTGCGACTTCGCCGTGCGCCTTCTGTTCGTCGACGAAGGCGAACCAGCCGAACAGCCAGTGCAGCAGGAACGACCCGAGGAAGAACCCGGCGGTCAGCCAGGCATAGGCATAGCGCTTCATCGAAGATCCTCCGTTCTGGTGCGCGCAACACCACCGGGCGAAGCCGGTTCCGCGGTTGACGGGCGCACCGCGGCGTATCCCCAGTGCTCCCGCCGAGAAGAGGGCCGCCTTCGAGCGGAAGGTTACCGCTGGCGGCGTCGACCGGCGGTCCTGGGTGGGGGCCCTGAAGGACCTCTCCACCGAAGCGGGGCTGCCCCAGGCCTGTTGCCCGGCCGCAACAACTCGCCCCACAAGCGTGGCCACTCGCGCAAGCCGGCTGCCATTACGACGTTTTTTTGACTACGCCTGCGCCACAAACAGGCAGCGACACAAGCTGCAGTTGCGGAAGGACGTCGTCATGAATAACCGGAAGTTTGCATTGAGCGTGCGCGCCAGCGCCCTCGCCCTCCTGATTGGCCTGCCCGCCGGTCAAGCCGTGGGCGCCGAGGCCGAGACCGAGGTGCAGGAACTGGTCGTCACCGCGCGGAAGCGGGACGAGCAACTGATCGACGTGCCGTTCTCGGTGGCCGCCCAGAGCGAAGCCGTGATGCGCAGCCGCGGCATCACCAACGTGGAAGAGCTGTCGCGCACCGTGGCGAGCTTCTCGGTCCAGAACCTCGGCCCCGGCCAGAGCCAGGTCGCCATCCGCGGCATCTCCGCCGGCCAGATCGTTCGCGACCAGCCGGGCGTGAAGGAACAGGTGGGCGTCTACCTGGACGAATCCGTGATCTCGATGTCGCTGTTCACGCCGGACCTCGACCTGTTCGACCTGAACCGGGTTGAGGTGCTGCGCGGTCCCCAGGGCACGCTGTTCGGATCCGGCTCGCTCTCGGGCACGGTCCGCTACATCACCAATCAGCCGGACCTCGGCGCGTTCTCGGGCACGATCGAGGCGACCGCGTCGACGGTCACCGGCGGCTCGACGGGGGGCAACCTCAAGGGCTCGGTGAACATGCCGCTGAGCGAGCAGGCGGCGCTTCGCCTGACCGCCTATGTGGAGAAGTTCCCGGGCTTCATCGACGCCGTCCAGCCCGACGGCAGCGTGGACAAGGACGTCAACGACGGCGAGCGCTACGGCTTCCGCGCCGCCCTGCTGTTCAAGCCGACCGAGAACCTGTCGATCACCCCGCGGGTGCTCTACCAAAAGATCGACGTCGACGGATTCAACCGCGTCGACATCTTCAACATCCTCGGCAACGAGTTCACCACCACCCGCCCGCGCGTGCAGTTGGGCGGCACCAAGCAGTTCACCCAGCTCAAGGAGAAGTTCGAGGACGAGTTCCTGCTGGGCGACCTGACCGTCCAGTACGACATGGGCGACCTGCGCTTCACCTCGGTGACCAGCTACAGCGACCGCGACGTCCTGGTCTTGCGTGACGCCGGCGCCCTGACGAGCTCGATCACGGGCGGGTCCATCGGCCTGCCCCCGGCGGTCTACACGATCGACTCGCCGCTGTCGGACACCACCGACGCCAAGACCTTCACCCAGGAGGCCCGCGTCGCCTCGACCGGCGAAGGCCCGCTGCAGTGGGTGCTGGGCGCGTTCTACTCGCACATCGACCGCGACTACGCGCAGGACCTGTTCGTGCAGGGCTTCAGCGCCGCCAGCGGCATCCCCAGCGCCAGCGACGTGGCGCCCACGGACCACCTCTACTTCTCGACCGTGCCCTACAAGCAGAAGCAGTTCGCGGTCTTCGGGGAAGCGACTTTCTCGGTCACCGACCGGCTGGACATCACCGGCGGCCTGCGCTGGGCGGACTACAAGGAAACCCGCACCCTCACCTTCGACGGGATCTTCGCCGACAAGACCATCGCGGTGCCCGGCAAGACCAAGGCCGACGCCTTCGCGCCCCGCGTGATCGTGGCCTATGAGGCGACGGACGACGTCACCTTCAACGCCCAGGTGTCGAAGGGCTTCCGGCTGGGCGGGATCAACGACCCGCTGAACCGCCCGCTCTGCACTCCGGCCGACTTCGCCACCTTCGACGCGCTCTCCTCGCCGAGCTTCAAGAACGAGACGGTGTGGAACTACGAGGCCGGCATGAAGGCCCGCCTGGGCGGCGGCCGCGGCTCGCTGACGCTGGCCGGCTTCTACGCCGACATCAATAACCTGCAGGCCACCATCGACGCCGGTTCGTGCTCGTCGCGGATCATCGCCAATGTGAAGAGCGCCAAGTCGGTCGGCTTCGACGCCGAGTTCGCCTATCGCATCACGGACAACTTCGATATCGCGGCGACGGCCTCCTACAACGACGCCGAACTCACCTCGAGCCTGAACGACGCCGCCGGCAATCCCATCCAGGGCCTGCGCGACGGCAATCGCCTGCCCACCGTGCCCAAGTTCCAGGGCTCGGTCAGCGTGGGCTACGAGCGCGAGATGGCCTCCGGCCTGGACGTGTTCTCGAACCTGACGTGGCAGCACGTCGGGAAGCGCTACACCCAGGTCTCCGACCAGGAGAACAACCCCCGCACCGTGGCGCTCTTCCCGAACGTGGGCGCGACCACCGCCACCTCGCTGATCTTCCCGCTGGAGCTGCCGTCCTACGACGTGCTGAACCTGCGGATCGGCGTGCGCGGCGAGGGCTGGGAGGCGGCGGCCTTCGTCAACAACCTGGGCGACGAGCGCGCCAAGCTCTCCATCGACCGCGAGCGCGGCCTGCGCGCCCGCTACGGCTTCCTGACCAACCCGCCGCGCACCTACGGCGCCACGGTCCGCAAGTCGTTCTAAGGCTTGGGCGGGGCGAGGCGGAAACGCCTCGCCCCGTTCTCGAACGTGCGGTATCCCCGGGGCATGGGGAGAGGCCTGTCCGCAACACGCGCCGCCGCCGCGGCCCTCGGCCTGCTGGCGCTGGGATGGGCCGGCGCCGCCTTGGCTCACAATATCGGCGGGACCGACGCAGCCTTCGTGGCGGCCACCCGGGGCCCCGACCCGATCCCCTTCATGTACCTCGGCGCCAAGCACATGGTGACCGGCTACGACCACCTCCTGTTCCTGGTCGGGGTGATCTTCTTCCTGTGCCGGCTTTCGCAGGTGGCGCTCTACGTCAGCCTGTTCTCGCTGGGTCATTCCATCACCCTGCTGGCCGGGGTGTTCTTCGACATCCACGCCGATCCCCACCTTGTGGACGCGGTGATCGGCCTTTCGGTGGCCTACAAGGCGTTCGAGAACCTGGGCGGCTTTCGCATCGTGTTCGGCGTCCAGCCCGACCCGCGGGCGGCGGTGCTGGGCTTCGGCCTCATCCACGGCTTCGGCCTGGCCACCAAGCTGCAGGCCCTGAACCTCAATCCCGAGGGCCTGCTGGCCAACCTCATCGCGTTCAACGTCGGGGTCGAGATCGGACAGTTCCTGGCGCTGGCCTTGATCCTCGCCGCCATGTCCCTGTGGCGCCGCACGTCGATGTTTGGGTCCACGGCGGCCGGCGCGAACGTGATGCTGATGCTGGCTGGCTTCGTTCTCGCCGGACACCAGCTGGCAGGCTACATCTTTGGCGGAGCGGCCTCATGAGCGAACCCAACCGATCTTCGCCGCCGAACGCCCCGATGCGCCGGGGCCGGTTGGTTGCCGCGACCCTGGGCAGCCTGGCCCTCGCAGCGCTGATCGTGCTCGGCGCGATCCTGCCGGCCGAATTCAACCGCGACCCCCTGGGCCTGGGGCGGCTGTCTGGCCTGTCGCGCCTGTGGGCGCCCGAGGATCGGTTGGTGGGCGGCGAGGCCGCCGGCGTGGCGAGGGCCCGCGAGTACGACGCTCCGTTCCGCACCGACGTGATCGAGATCCCGCTGGGCGACTTCCTGGCGGGCGCCGACCGGTCCGAGCTTGAGTACAAGGTGCGGATGAGGAAGGACGCCACGCTGATCTATTCGTGGGAGGTCGTCGGGACGGACGAGCCGCGCGATTTCCACTTCGACCAGCACGGCCACACGACACCGAAGCCGGGGGAGGCGATGACCGTCGCCACCCACCGGCAGGCCTTCGGCCTCAAGCAGCACGGAGCCCTGACGGCGCCGTTCGACGGCATCCAGGGCTGGCAGTTCTCGAACTCCAGCGAGAAGCCCGTGGTGGTGAAGCTGCGCCTCGCCGGCTTCTACGAACTGATCCCGCCCGGCCAGGCGGGCAACGAGGCGGGCGTCATCGCCAATGTGCCGGCCGACCGGGCCCGCCCGCGATAGGCGCCCGACGGCTCTGCAATACGTTCGCCGCAATTGCAGGGCTGAGTGGCGGCGAAGGAGACCAGCGTATGCGTATCCGCCCTGCCCTGCTCGCGGCCTTGATCGCCGCGCCGGCCATTGTCGCCGCTCCGGCCTGGGCGCAAGAGACCGACGCGCGGGAAGCCGACGCGCCGGTAGCCACCGCCTCCCAGGCGCCGCCGCCCATGAGCACCGCCGAGCAGATCGACGCCTTCATCAAGAGCTCGTCCCTGCCGGACCCGCGTCGTGACGAGGCCCTGGACGGCGTCGTGGCCAGCGACGACCGCAGGCCACACGGTGAAGTGGGCGTGGCGGTCGGCACCGGCGGCTACCGCAGCGTCTACGGCCGCACCGACATCCCGGTGGGCGAGAACGGGCGGGTCAGCTTGGCCTTCGAGGACACCCGGAACGGCTACAGCTATGGCGGCTACGGTCGCGACTGGTACGGCGGCCCCTATGGCGGCGGGCTGGGCCTGGGTGGCCTGGAGCGCCAGCGATGCGACCTGGAATCGATGAGTCCCGCCCGGCCTCTGGACGCCACGGGCGGGCCGAACGGCCGCTGCGTGCGAGCCACGCCGGGCTGGTGACTACTTCGCCTTTGCGTCCGGGATCGGGGGCAGGGGATCGCCCTCGGCCGGCCCGTTGGCCTTGAGTTCGGGCTGGACGATGAACTGTTCGTGGCAGGCGACGCAGACCTCGTAGAGCCGGCCCCCCTCGTCGAACACCGCCTGCTTGTCGTGCCTCTCGGCCGCGGCGCGGGCGATCAGGGCCCGCTCGCTCAGCATCTGGGCGTACTTGTTCCAGTCGGCCTCCGGCGCCCGTGTGCGGCCGGGCAGCTGCATGATGTTCCCGGCTTCGACCAGCATGGTCGCCCCGGTGACCAGCACGTCCCAGCCCTCGTCGGTGGTGGGCGACAGGTCGCGCTCTCCCGCCTCGGTGATCTCCGTGCCGGAGCCCTTCCAGTACATGAAGGCGGCCGGGTCCACGAAGTGGCCCATGAACTCGGTCATCGGCACGCTGTTGTTGAACTTGGCTCCGCCGGTGGCCGCATCGGTCTTGGGTTGGCAGGCGCTCAAAAGGGCGGCGCTGGCCGCAAGGACGAGGAAGCGTTTCAAGGGGCCGGACTCCTGGTGTCGTCTGCAGAATGCAGGCCGCGACCTTAACCGCCGCTTGCCGGGTCACCACCGTACGGAACCGTTACATTGCCGCGGGACGGCGCGGCCTGCGGGCGTCGCAGCTAGACTGTTCTTGCCGTCGGGGATGGAAACTCGGGTCGAGCGTTTCCCTTTTTGTACATCGTGCGCAATATGCGCCCACCGATCTCCCTGACTCGATCCGGATGCCGCCTTTGACCGACCAGCCTTTGCCGCCGCCCGCGGCCACCGCCCTCGACCTGATCGGCCGCACGCCGATGCTGGAGCTGACGGGCTTCGACACCGGGCCGTGCCGCCTGTTCGTGAAGCTGGAGAGCGCCAATCCCGGCGGCTCGATCAAGGACCGCGTCGCCCGCTCGATGATCGAGGCGGCCGAGAAGGACGGATCGCTGAGGCCCGGCGGCACGATCGTCGAGGCGACGGCCGGCAACACCGGCCTGGGCCTGGCTCAGGTGGGCCTGCTGAAGGGCTACAAGCTGCTGCTCGTGGTGCCCGACAAGATGGCGCGGGAGAAGATCCAGCACCTGCGCGCCATGGGCGTCGACGTGCGCATCACCCGATCGGACGTCGGCAAAGGTCATCCCGAGTACTACCAGGACATGGCCAAAGCGATCGCCGCCAAGCTGAACGACGCCGTCTACATCAACCAGTTCTCGAACCCCGCGAACCCCAAGGCGCACGAGACAACCACCGGCCCGGAGATCCTGGAGCAGATGGAGGGCGACGTTGACGCCGTCGTGGTGGGGGTGGGGTCCGGCGGCACGCTGACGGGCCTGGGCCGCTTCTTCGCCAAGGCCTCGCCGAAGACAAAGATGGTGCTGGCCGACCCGGTGGGTTCGATCCTGGCGCCGCTGATCGAGCGCGGGGAGAAGGTCGAACCCGGCGCCTGGGTCGTCGAAGGCATCGGCGAGGACTTCATCCCCGACAACTGCGACCTGGACCTGGTGGCCAAGGCCTATGAGATCTCCGATACGGAGAGCATCGCCACGGCCCGCCTGCTGTTGACCAAGGCCGGCATCCTGGGCGGCTCGTCGTCCGGCACCCTGCTGGCGGGCGCCCTGCGCTACTGCCGCGACCAGACCGAGCCCAAGCGCGTGGTGACGCTCGTCTGCGATACGGGCTCGCGCTACCTCTCCAAGGTCTACAACGACAGCTGGGTCGCCGAGCAGGGGCTGGTCGACCGGCAGCTTCACGGCGACCTGCGCGACCTGATCGCGCGCACGCCGGGCGATGCGGTCACGGTGGGCCCGGGCGACACCCTGCTCACCGCCTATAACCGCATGCGTCAGGCCGACGTCAGCCAGTTGCCGGTGATCGACGATGGCCGCCTGATCGGCCTTATCGACGAGAGCGACCTCCTGGAGGCCGTCGAGGATCGCCGCCAGGACGCCCGCTTCCGCCAGCCGGTCTCGACGGCCATGACCGCGAAGCTGCACACCCTGCAGGCCGGCGAGCAGCTGGACTCGCTGCTTCCGATCTTCGAGCGTGACGAGGTGGCGATCGTGATGGAGGGCAAGGAGTTCCTCGGCCTCATCACACGCATCGACCTGATCAACTATCTGAGGAAAGCCGCTTGAGCTCCGACCCCCATGGCAGGAACCGCCTGGATTTCGCCACCCGCGCCATCCACGGCGGTCAGGAGCACGATCCGACCACCGGGGCGGTGATGCCCCCGATCTACGCAACCTCGACCTATGCGCAGTCGAGCCCCGGCGTTCACACGGGCTTCGAATATTCGCGCAGCCAGAACCCCACCCGCTTCGCCCTGGAGCGCGGCCTGGCGGACCTGGAAAGCGGGACCAAGGGCTATGCCTTCGCCTCGGGCCTGGCGGCCATCGCCACCCTGCTGGAGGCGTTCGATGCGGGCGACCACATCATCGCCAGCGAGGACCTTTACGGCGGCTCGTTCCGGCTGTTCGACAAGGTGCGGCGCCGGTCTTCGGGGCTGGAATTCAGCTTCGTGGACCTGGCCGACGTGAGCGCCATCGAGGCGGCGATCACGCCCCGGACGCGCATGGTCTGGGTGGAGACGCCCACCAACCCCCTCCTGCGCCTGGCGGACCTCGAAGCCATCGCGGCCCTGTGCAAGCGCCGCGGCCTGATCGCCGCAGCGGATAACACCTTCGCCAGTCCGTACGTCCAGCGGCCGCTGGAATTCGGCTTCGACGCGGTGATGCATTCCACCACCAAGTACATCGGCGGCCATTCGGACGTGGTCGGCGGGGCGCTGGTGGTGGGCGAGAACGCCGAGCTGCGGGACCAGATCACCTTCCTGCAGAACGCCATCGGCTCGGTGGCTTCGCCGTTCGACAGCTTCCTGACCCTGCGCGGCATGAAGACCCTGGCGCTCCGCATGCAGCGGCATTGCGAGAACGGCCAGGCGATCGCCGAATGGCTTGAGGCGCGGAGCGACGTGGCCAAGGTCATCTACCCCGGCCTGCCGAGCCATCCGCAGCATGACCTGGCCAAGCGCCAGATGTCCGGCTTCGGCGGCATGATCACCGCCGTGCTGGACCGCGACCTGGAGGGGACGAAGCGGATGCTGGAGCGGACCGAGCTGTTCACCCTCGCCGAGAGCCTGGGCGGCGTGGAGAGCCTGATCGAGCATCCGGCGATCATGACCCACGCCTCAATCCCGGCCGAGACGCGCGAGCGGATCGGCATCTCCGACGGGCTGATCCGGCTCAGTGTCGGCGTTGAGAACGTCGACGACCTGATCGCGGACCTGGAACGGGCGCTGACCTGATCGGCCATGATTCCATATATGTGGAAGAAAGCGCCATATATGTGGTGCGGCCGACTACATATCAGAGAAACAGGTCGGCCGCGGCTTCGAGGATAGCGTCCACGTCCAGGCGGTAGTGGCGATAGAGGTCGGGCAGGTCGCCCACCTGGCCGAAGCTGTCGAGGCCCAGCGAGCTGACCCTCTGGCCCCGGACGCCGCCCAACCAGGACAGCGTCGCGGGCGAGGCGTCGACCACGGTGACGAGGCCCGCGCCCGGTCCGAGCTGCGAAAGCAGGGCCTCGGCATGACTTTGGCGGCGGCCCTCGGCTTGCCAGCGGCTGCGGCGGCAGGACATCCAGTCGCGGTGCAGGAGGCCGGGCGAGACCACGTTCAGCACCCCCAGGCCCGGGATGTCGTCCGCCAGCTCCTCGGCCGCCGCCAGCACCTCCGGCGCCACGGCGCCGCAGAACACGATGGCCGCCTCCGCGCCGGACCCGGGAGCCTTCAGCCAGTAGGCGCCCTTCAGCGCATCCTCTCGCCAGGCGTCGTCTGCCCGCGCCACCTGGGTGAGCTGACGGGTGGTCAGGCGCAGATAGACCGAGCCGCCGTCCTCGGCCTGCATGTGCTGGAACGACCAGCGCATAACCTCGGCCAGCTCGTCGACGAAGGCGGGCTCGAAATAGGTCAGCCCCGGCTGGCCGATGCCGATCAGCGGCGTGTAGATCGACTGGTGCGCCCCGCCTTCCGGGCCCAGGGTCAGGCCGCTGGGCGTGGCGACCAGCATGAACCGGGCGTCCTGGTAGCAGGCGTAGTTCAGGGCATCGAGGCCCCGGCTGATGAAGGGATCGTAGACCGTCCCGATCGGCAGCAGCCGCTCGCCGAAGAGCGGCGCCGAGAGGCCGAAGGCGGCCAGGTTCAGGAACAGGTTGTGCTCGGCGATGCCCAGTTCCACGTGCTGGCCGGCCGTCTTGCCCGCCCATTTCTGCGGGGAGGGAATCTTGGCGTCGCGGAACACGTCGGCCGTCTCGCGCCGGCGGAACAGGCCGCGCTGGTTCACGAAGCCGCCAAGGTTGGTGGAGACGGTCACGTCGGGCGAGGTGGTGACGATCCGGTCGGCCAGCGGATGGCCGCTCTTGGCGAGGTCCAGCAGGATCCGTCCGAATGCCTGTTGCGTGGACTGTTCGGCGCCGTCCGGACTGGGGAACTCGGCGCGGCTCGGCACCGGCACCGGCTCGGCCGCGAAGCGGCGTGTGGCCGGCTGGGCGAAAGGCGCGGCGGCGACGAACGCCTGCACCTCCGCAGCCGCCTCCGGCGTCAGCCCGGCCAGCGGCTCCCACTCCTGGCCCTCCGTCACCCCCATGGATTGGCGCAGGGCCTCGACCTGCGCCGGCGTCATCAGGCCGGCATGGTTGTCCTTGTGGCCCTGCAGCGGTAGGCCGAAGCCCTTGACCGTGTAGGCGATGAACAGGGTCGGCGTGTCGTCCTGCGCCGCGTCGAAGGCTTCGGTCAGGGTCTCGATGCAATGGCCGCCCAGGCCGATCATCAGCTGGTGCAGGGCCTCGTCGTCGAAACTCTCCAGCAGGGCACGCACCCCCGCCTGGCGGCCGATGTCGGCCATCAGCCGCGCGCGCCAGGCCGATCCGCCCTGATAGGTGAGGGCCGCGAAGTCCGCATTGGGACAGCTCTCGATCCAGGCCTGGAGCGCCTTGCCCCCCGGCCGGGCGAAGGCGCGCATCTGGGCCTTGCCCCACTTCAGCGTCACCACCCGCCAACCGGCGGTCTCGAAGATGTCGTCGAAGCGGTCGAACATCCGATCGGCCGTGGTGGCGTCGAGGCTTTGCCGGTTGTAGTCCACGATCCACCAGCAGTTCCGGATGTCGTGCTTGTAGGCCTCGATCAGGCACTCGTAGATGTTGCCCTCGTCCAGTTCGGCGTCGCCCAGGGTGGCGACGAAACGGCCCCCCTGCCCCGGCTTCAGCAGCCCGTGGCCCTTCAGATAGTCCTGCATCAGCGAGGCGAAGGCGGTGATCGCCACACCCAGGCCGACCGAACCGGTGGAGAAGTCGACGTCGTCCTTGTCCTTGGTGCGCGAGGGATATGACTGGGCGCCGCCGAAGCTGCGGAAGTCCTCGAGCTGCTGCCGGCTCTGGCGGCCCATCAGGTATTGCGCGGCGTGGAACACCGGGCTGGCGTGCGGCTTCACCGCCACCCGATCCTCCGGGCGCAGGGCGTGGAAGTAGAGCGCCGTCATGATGGTGGTCATCGAGGCGCAGGACGCCTGGTGGCCGCCCACCTTCAGCCCGTCGCGGCTCGCGCGCAGGTGATTGGCGTTGTGGATCGTCCAGGTGGCGAGCCAGCGCAGCCGCTCGTCGATGCGCTTCAGCAGCTCGACCTCGCGCTCGGCGCCGCGATTGTGACCGGTGGGGGCGGCGGGTCGGGTCTGGGGCATGGAAAGCGCGGCCGTCCGTCGTTCGTGGAAAGGAACTTGCGCCACATCCAGATCTCGGGGCGCATCATCATCGCCAGTAGCAGACTTCAGGGTCGAATGTGAGGGCCTTGCGCCGACCGGTGACGGGGGCGTCATGTTTCGAAGACCGGGTACGCAGCGATTGACGATGCCGCCACGTTAGGGTTCGCTGGTCCGGAACGCGCCTTCAGAGCGCGGCGGAGGACCAAAGCGCATGACCCAGGCCGCGCCGGCGACGACCGACCGTCTTTCGCTGAAGACGAAGCTGGGCTTCGGGCTCGGCGGAGCGGCCGAGACCGTCGCCCTCTATTCGGTCTCCAGCTTCGCGCTTCTCTTCTACAGTCAGGTCAAGGGCGTCGACGCCCATCTTGTTGGCCTGGCGATCTCCATCAGCCTGATCCTCGACGCCTTCTCCGACCCGATCATCGGGTCGCTATCGGATCGGACCCATTCCCGGTGGGGGCGGCGCCACCCCTATCTGTTCGCCTCTGCCATTCCAGTCGGGTTATCCGTCTGGGCGATCTTCAGCCCCCCCGCCGGCCTCAGCGAGATGGGCATGGTCATCTGGCTGGGTGTGGCGGTCGTCCTGATGCGCCAAGCGATGACGTTCTTCTACGTGCCGCATCTGGCGCTGGGGGGCGAGCTGTCCGGCCACTACACCGAACGCTCGAAGGTCATGGCCTACTACAGCTTCTTCAACTGGGCTGGCGGGTCGCTGACCACCATCCTGGCGCTCCGCCTCTTCTTCCCGACGACGCCGGAGTTCCCGCGCGGTCTGCTCAACCCCGTTCCCTGGTCCGCCTATGCCGTGACGATCGGGATCATCACCACGGTCGCATTGACCGCGTCCGCCTGGCTCACCCGGGACCGGATCCCCTTCCTGCCCAAGCCGGCGCCGGACACGCCGAAGTTCAGCGTCCTCGAGTTTGGCCGCGACCTCGGTAAGGCGCTCTCCAACATCAATTACGTCTGGCTTCTGGCGGCCTATTTCTTCGTGGCCTTGATGATCGGCCTGCGCGAAGGACTGCGCCTCTACGCCGCCACCTTCTACTGGGACCTGAGCAGTGAGACCTTGAGCTGGTTCGTACTCGGCAGCCTCGCCGGTTACCTGACCGCCTTCGTCTTCGCGCCGCGGCTGCACGGCCGGATCGACAAGAAGCGCACGATCATCTACGCGGCCCTGGCCTATTCCCTCGTGCCGCCGATCCCGCTGGTCCTCGGCATGATGGGCATCCTTTCGCCCTCCACGCCCGGTCTGGCGCCGCTCCTGATCGCCTTCGCTGCGGTGCAGTACGGCGCCATCAGCATTCTCCAGATCAGCGTCATGTCCGCCCTTGCAGACATCGCGGACCAGAACGAGCTGAAGTTCGGCGTGCGTCAGGAGGGGGTCCTCTACGCCACCCGCACAATGGCCGGTAAGATCGACCTGGCCGTCGGGACCGCCGTCGCGGGCGTGGTCATCACCCTCATCCAGTTGCCCAAGACCGCCAAGAGCGCCGCCGATGTGCCGCCCGACGTGCTGTTCAACCTGGCGCTCTGGGACAGCGTGATGGCCGCCATCCCGGGCCTGATCGCGGTGGGCTTCTACTCGCTCTACGGCATCAACCGCCAGAGCTACGAGGCGACCCGGGCCGCGCTCATGGAGAAGCGGGCTGCGCTCCAGACGGCGGCGCCGCCCGAGCCGCCGCCCAAGGGGGGACTGGCGCCCTCGCCTGTCCCCGCCGAGTGATCAGCCGCCGCGCAGCGCCTGCATGAGGCTGCCGGTATAGGCCGCGTGGCCGACGTGGGTCAGGCGGGCCTCGAAATCGGCCCAGATCTCGCCGCCCAGGTCGCGCCAGCGGCGGCAGAAGGCGTAGTCTTCCGAGAGGTATTGGCCTGTTTCGGGCTCGATCATGGTGTCGAACACCATCACGGCCTCGGGCGCCTGGTTGTCGGCCATATCGCCCATCTTGGCGCGCAGCTCGGGGTGGGCGTCGACGATCCGCTGCATCGCCCCGCGGCTGATCATCAGGAAGCCGGTGCCGCCATAGGCGACGCGCGCAAACCCGTCGTTGACCTCGACGCTTTTGTCCGGCGTCGGCAGGAAGCGGACGACGTAGCCGATGCCCGCCGCCTGCAGGTCGGACGCCCCGGCCTTCGCGGCGGTGCGCACCTTCTCCCAGTCGATCTTCTTCAGCGGACAGACCGCCGCGATCACGTCCTTGTCGGCGTCCAGCAGCCGGAAGACGTTCTCGGGCCGGAAGCCGATGTCGGCGTCGATGTAGAGGATGTGGGTGGCTTGCGGGTGGCTCAGGAACTGGGCCGCCAGGCGCGAGCGGCCACGGGTGATCAGGGCCTCGCCGCCCATCATGTCCACGTGCAGCCCGACCCCGCGCTCGCGGCAGGCCTCCTGGAGTTTCAGCAGCGAGCTGACGAAGTGGAGAGTGAGCTGGCCGCCGTAGCAGGGCACGGCGAGATAGATGTACGGCTGGGGCGCGTCGGACATGACCCCCTCATAGAGGCCGCGTCAGGCGGCGTCGATGATCCGCGGCGCGAGGCGGCGGAGCACCAGCCAGGCGACGCAGGCCAAGGCTACGCCGATGGCGTCGGCCAGCAGGTCCTTCGGGTCGCCGTGACGCCCGAACGGCATTGCCGCCTGCAGCACCTCGATCACCACGCCGTAGGCCAGGGCGAACGCCGGAATCGCCAACCGCCGCCGGGGGGCCAGCACGAAGCCGCTCAAGGTCAGGACGAACCAGGCGGCCATGTGCTCGAACCGGTCGCCCGTGCCCGGGTCCGGCAGGTCCTGAGACGGGGTCACGCAGAGGACGAGGAGGATGAGGGCGGCCAGGGCGTACAGCCCGAGCCGGACGCGCCTGGGAAACCGGGACGGAAGCATCGGCCCTTACTTGCACGTCCGCCGCCCGCTCTCTAGCGTCCGGCCGCTCAAGAATTGGCTGAGGAACGGTGCAGTGGCGGTCGAGGCGGTGATCTGGGACTTCGGGGGGGTGTTCACCACCTCGCCCTTCGAGGCGTTCAACCGCATGGAGGCCGAGCGGGGCCTGCCCAAGGACCTGGTCCGGCGCGTGAACTCGACGAACCCCGACAGCAACGCCTGGGCCCTGTTCGAACGCAACGAGATCGATGCGGCGCGCTTCGACACCCTGTTCCTCGAGGAATCCACGGCCCTGGGCCATCCCCTCCGCGGCGCGGACGTGCTGCCGCTCCTGAACGGCCAGCTTCGGCCGCGGATGGTGGCGGCGCTCCAGGCGTGCAAGCAGCGCTTCAAGGTGGGTTGCATCACCAACAACGTGGTCTCGATGCACAGCCCCGGCCAGGACACCACCCAGCGTTCCGCCGGCGCCATGGCCCAGGTGATGCCGCTGTTCGACGCCATCATCGAGAGCTCGAAGGCCGGCGTCCGCAAGCCGGACCCGAAGATCTACCTGATGATGTGCGACCTCCTGGCCGTGAAGCCCGAGGCCTGCGTCTACCTCGACGACCTGGGCATCAACTGCAAGCCGGCGGCCGGCCTGGGCATGACCGCGATCAAGGTGGTCGACGTGGACCAGACCCTGGCCGAGCTGTCCGCCGCCACGGGTCTGGCCTTCGGTGCGGAGCAACCGGCGTGACGCGGCCGACGAAGATCGGGGCGACTGCGGCGCTGGCCCGGCTGGACGGCTGGGCGAAGGTTGAGGGCGACCGCGACGCGATCCGGAAGACCTATCGGTTCGACGACTTCAACCAGGCGTTCGGCTTCATGACCCGCGTGGCCCTGATGGCCGACAAGCTCGACCACCACCCCGAATGGTTCAACGTCTACAACCGCGTGGACGTGCTGCTGGCCACTCACGACGTGGATGGGGTGAGCGAGCTGGACGTCAAGATGGCCGCCTTCATGGACGAGGCGGCGAAGGCGTAAGGGAAAAAGAACATGGCGGGACGCGTCGCGGGCAAGAAGGCCTTCATCACCGGCGGGGCGCAGGGGCTGGGCGCCGCCTTCGCCCGCAAGCTGGCGTCGGAGGGCGCCAAGGTGTCGGTGGCCGACATCAATGCCGAGGGCGCAAAGGCCGTGGCCGCGGCGATCGACGCCGAGTTCGGGGCCGGCACGGCCTTCGCCTTCCCGCTGGACGTCACCAAGGAAGAACAGTGGATCTTCGCGCTGGAAGAGGCCGACGAGGCCATGGGCGGCATCAGCGTCCTGGTGAACAACGCCGGCATCAGCCGGGGCGGCAATATCGAGGAGCTGAGCTACGAGGACTGGAAGCTCGTGATGAGCGTGAACGTGGACTCGGTGTTCCTCGGGACCAAGCACGCGCTGAAGTACCTACGCCAGAACCAGCCTGGGTCGATCATCAACATCTCCTCGATCGCCGGCGTCATCGCGGGCCACAACACGCCCGTCTACAACGCCTCCAAGGCGGCGGTCTGGCTGCTCTCCAAGGGGATCGGCCTGCACTGCGCCAAGCAGGGGCTCAACGTCCGCTCGAATTCGATCCATCCGACCTTCATCGACACGCCGATCCTGGATCCGCTGCGCCAGCGGTTCGGCAAGGAGGAGGCGGAGGCCAAGCTCGCGCGCCAGGTGCCGCTGGGCCGCATCGGCCAGCCCGAGGACATCGCCAACGCGGTGCTCTACCTGGCCTCGGACGAGAGCGGCTTCATGACCGGCGCCGAGCTTCGCCTGGACGGCGGCATCAGCGCGATGTGATCAATTGACGACGATGGCGCCCAGCAGGACGCGGGCGCCGGGCCGGCCCAGGATGGCGTCGGTCTGCCGCTGCAGGGCCTGGCCGATGTAGTCGGCGCTCGGCGGGACGCCGGGGCCGAGGCCGGCGGCGTAGGATTGGATGGTCTGGACATAGGCGGCCCGCAGCCGCGGCGTGGACTGCTCCACCCGCGTGCGCAGGGCCTCGTCCGGCACGTCGAGGCCGCAATCCACCGACAGCACGCCGCGTCGGCCGCTGGCGCGCAGGGTGGTGCCGAGCAGGGGCTGGACCGGCACGTATGAGCCGCCGCCCGACTTCTTCTTCTCGCCCCCGCTGGACGCGCGCGCGGCCGCCGGAAGGGCGGCGAGGGCGGCAAGGCTGAGGAACAGGCGGCGATCCATGGCCTCGGATATCGCCGATCATGGTTAGCGGTCTCTTTACGCGGCGCGGTCATGGTGCCGGCAGACAGGCTGCCTGCGGAGCGCCCCTTGGGCCGATTTGCGCCGACCAAACTCGACCTCGACGGCAAGGTCATCCTCGTCACCGGCGGCACGGGCTCGTTCGGGCGCCGGTTCATCGAGACCGTGCTGGAACGCGCCAGCCCGCGAAAGCTGATCGTCTATTCGCGCGACGAACTGAAGCAGAGCGAGATGCAGATCGACCTCGCCGAGCGGTTCGGGCCGGAGAAGATGTCGGTGATGCGCTTCTTCCTGGGCGATGTGCGCGATCGCGAGCGCCTGGCGCTGGCGTTCCGCGGCGTCGACGTCGTGATCCACGCGGCGGCGCTGAAGCAGGTGCCGGCGGCCGAGTACAATCCGTCCGAGTGCATCCACACCAACATCATGGGCGCCGAGAACGTGGTCCGCGCCTGCCTCGCCAACGGGGTGAAGAAGGTGGTGGCGCTGTCCACCGACAAGGCCTGCAACCCGGTGAACCTGTACGGCGCCACCAAGCTGGCCTCGGACAAGACCTTCGTGGCGGCCAACAACCTTTCCGGCGATATCGGGACGCGCTTCTCGGTGGTCCGTTACGGCAACGTCGTGGGCTCCCGCGGCTCGGTGATCCCCTTCTTCCAGCGCCTGATCCAGCGCGGCGCGACCGAGCTGCCGATCACCGACCCGCGCATGACCCGGTTCCTGATCACCCTGGAGGAGGGCGTCGACTTCGTGCTGTCGTCCCTGGACCGGATGCACGGCGGCGAGGTGTTCGTGCCCAAGATCCCGTCCATGAAGATCACCGACATCGCCACCGTCATGGCCCCGGGCCTCGCCACCAAGGTCATCGGCATCCGCCCCGGCGAGAAGCTGCACGAGATGATGATCTCGGCGGACGATGCGCGGAACACGGTCGACCTGGGCGACCGCTACGCTATCGAGCCCGCCTTCGTGGAGTACACCCGCAAGCCCCTGGAAGGTGGTCGGCTGCCGGACGAGTTCAGCTACGCCAGCGACACGAACGACGACTGGCTGGACGGCCCCGGCCTGCTGGCCATGCTCGACGACGGCAAGCCGCGCCGCCGCCGGCGCGCCGACGACTGAGCCTGCGACCCACATGGCCGACCCCATGCTGCCCTACGGCCGCCAGACCATCGAGGACGACGACATCGCGGCGGTGGCCGAGGCGCTGCGCGGCGACTTCCTGACCACCGGCCCGACGGTCGAGGCTTTCGAACGCGCCTTCGCCGAGACGGTGGGGGCCAGGCATGCGGTGGCCTGCGCCAACGGGACCGCGGCTCTTCACCTGGCCATGCTGGCGCTGGACGTGAAGGCGGGCGAGGCGATCGTTGCGCCGTCCATCACCTTCCTCGCCACCGCCAACTGCGCGCGATACGTAGGCGCGGACGTCGTCTTCGCCGACGTGGATCCCGATAGCGGGCTGATGACGCCCGCGACCCTGGCCGAGGCTATCGGACGTCTGCAGGGCCGCAGGCTGCGCGCGGTCCTGCCCGTGCACCTGCGTGGCGACGCCGTCGACCTTCCCACCCTCGCCGGTCTCGCCGAAGCCGCCGGGGCCGTCCTGGTGGAGGACGCGCCGCATGCCGTCGGAACGACGATGCACTTCGGCAATACGACGGAAACAGTCGGCGATGTGCGCAATTCCGCCATGGCCACCTTCTCGTTTCACCCCGTGAAGACGATCGCCACAGGCGAAGGTGGCATGGTCACCACCAACGACCCGGCCCTGGCCGAGCGCCTGAGGATCATGCGGTCGCACGGCATGGTGCGGCCGGAAGGCGCGGACCCGTGGTGGTACGAGATGCCCGAGCCGGGGTTCAACTACCGTCTGCCCGACATCCTTTGCGCCCTCGGTCTGTCGCAGCTGAAGAAGCTGCCGCGCTTCGCCGCCCGCCGCCGCGCCCTGGCCGCGGCCTACCGAGAAGCCCTGGCCCCGCTCGCCCCGCTGGTGCGGCCGGCGGCGCAGCCCGCCTGGAGCGACCCGGTCCTGCATCTCATGACCGTGCTGATCGACTTCGACGCGGCCGGGCGCTCGCGCCGCGACGTGGTGGAGGCGCTGAAGGCCCGCGGGATCGGCAGCCAGGTCCATTACATCCCGGTCCATCGCCAGCCCTACTACCGCGAGCTCTATGGCGATCTCGACCTTCCCGGAGCCGAGGCCTGGTACGCCCGCTGCCTGTCCCTGCCGCTCTACCCCGGCATGGCGGACAGTGACGTGGCGAAGGTCGTCGGCGCCTTGCACGAGGCGCTGGGCGGGCGCGCCTAGGAGCGATCTTCAGGCTGGGCGGTCGACGTCCCCGAGCAGCCATTCGACAAAATCGCGCACGGCCGCCCGCGCGTCGCCCTCGCGCCACGCGACATGGAAGGCCTCGGGCCCCTCCACGCACCCGGCGAAGGGCTGGACGAGGGCGCCGTCGCGCAGGGCGGCCGCGAACATCCGCGGCGCCAGCAGGGCGACGCCGTGCCCCTGCATGACCGCCGAGGCCATCAACTCCTGGGTGGCGAACTTCATCGGCAGGACATTGAGGCGCGGCGCCTCTACGCCCATGAGCGAAAACCAGCGCGGCCAGCGGTCGTCCGGCAACAACGGGAAGCCGGCGAGGTCCTGAGGGCCCGCCAGGCGCCGCCCGGCCACAAGGGCCGGGCTCATCATCGGGCTGCCCTCGACGGGGAACAGGGGCCGGGCCTCGAGCCCCGGCCAGGCGCCCGCGCCCGCGCGGATGGCCACGTCGAACCGGGTGGAGGGCAGGAGGAGGGTCGAGGCCTCCACCGTCACGGCCGGTCCCCTGATCCGGTCGCCAAGCCGTGGCGCTAGCCATCGGACCGCGAAGGTTGGCGGGGCCGTGACCCGCAGGAGGCCAGCTTCGGCGCGGCAGGCCTCCACGGCGCTGGCGACGGCTCCGAACGCCTCGCCCAGGGCTCGGGTCAGCGCTGTGCAGGCCTCCGTCGCGATCACCCGCGGCCCCCGCCGATGGAACAGCGTCACCCCGAGGTCGGCTTCGAGGTCCCGGATCCGGAGGCTAACGGCCGCGGGGCTCACGTGCAGCTCCCTCGCGGCGCGGCTGAAACTCTCAAGCCGGCCGCTGGCCTCCAGGAAGCGGAGAGACTCGAGTGAAGGGGTGCGGGCGGTCACCGGGCCATGTTAAGCACCGCTTGAAATAGGCGCCCAGACGTTTGTTTTGAGATCGTCCGCGGGCGTCCGACATTGGCCCGCATGAGGTCACGTTCCCATCTGGGCCTGAAAGCCTGCGCGCTCGTCGTCGCCACGCTGCTGACCGGCGCCTCCCGGGCCACGCCCGCCCTGTGGGCGCCCGAGGCGCTCTCCAGCGCGGAGTATGACGCGACGCCAACCTTCAGCGCCGACGGTGCGGAGGTGTTTTTCATGCGGGCGGACGCGGGGTTCCGCACCTATCGCCTGATGCACGCGCGGTGCGAGGCGGGGCGATGGACGCCGCCGCAACCCGTCGCCTTCGCCGCAAGGCCGCCGGCCATGGACGCCGACCCCTTTCTCACTGCGGACGGGCGGCGCCTCTACTTCATCTCCACGCGTCAGGCGCCCGAAAAGGAGGCGTTCGACATCTGGTATGTCGACCGGAGCCCAAGCGGGAGGTGGGGCGAGCCGGTCCGAATGCCGGAGCCCATCAACGCCGAGGGCTCGGAACTGCTCCCCCGCATGGATGCGGCCGGCGCGCTGTACTTCGGGTCCGACCGCCCCGGCGGCCTGGGAGGCGGCGACATCTACGTAGCCCGCCAGGGGCAAGACGGGGCGTGGACCGTCCGCAACGTCGGCGCCCCGGTCAGCACGCCGCATTTCGACTACGAGGCCGAGGTCTCGCAGGACGGAAAGACCCTGGTCACGGTCTCGGATCGCGGCGATCGCTCACACCTCTACGTCTACGTCCGCCGCGGCGAGGCGTGGGTCGAGACCGGACGCGTCCCGGCGCGGAACGACGTTTTCCAGGTGGGGCCGGCGCTCTCGCCCGACGGCGCCACGCTCATGTTCGCCCAGGCGCACGGGGCGCGCTCCGGGGAGTTCTTTACGTACGTCTTGAAGCCGGGCGGCAAGCCCTGGCCGGTCACCTGCGGCCGATGACGCCCTCGCCGGCCGCGACTCCTAGGCCGCCAGCCCGGCGGCCTGGATGAGGTCGCGGACCTGGCGCATCTGGTCGGGCGCGTTGGCAAGTTCGACGCGCGTCTCGTCCAGCTTGAACAGCCTCAGCGCCTCGGCCCGGGCTCGGTTGGCGGCGGGTCCCAGCGGGGCGTTCTCGCCCGAAGCCAGCCGGAGGAGCAGCGTCAGGCGGTGGAGCAGCGGGGCGTTGGCCCGGGCGACCGTCTGCGACAGGCGCGCATGGGCCTCCACGTGGCCACCGATGTCGCCCAGCTTTTCCTGGATCGGCTCGAAGTCCTCGGCGACCAGGCCGCAACGGCCGACGGCGCGGTGCAGCGCGGCCAGCTGGCCGAGCCGCGCGCCGGGGTTCTCGTCGCTGGCGGTCATTTCCTTCTCGAAGCGCAGCGAGCCGATGACGGCCTTGAGCCAGCCGCCGGCCTGACGCTTGTTGGCGGCGCCGATGACATTCTCGGTCAGCCAGATCAGCGCCTCCACCTCCTGCTGGGACGTCATGCCCGAGCCGAGGTAGGCCTCCACGAAGTCGCCGGTGACCAGCATCTTGGAGCGGGCGATGAAGGCGGACTGCACCTCTTCCAGCGGCAGCAGCTTGCCGGCCGACGCGGTCAGCGACATGGCCAGCGCGCGCAGCACGTCGATCTCCCGCGCCGCCTCGCCCGGGCAAAGCCGCCGGGGTCCGGTGAGCTCGCGCAGGATGCGCCGGCCGATGGCGGCCCGCGTGTCCTGGAAATTCTCGCCGCCCAACCATTGGGCCAGGCGCACGGCCAGCGGCGACAGCGGCGGCATCACCTTGGCCACCGAGGCCTCGACCTGGATGAGCCGCTCGACCGAGTCGTAGGCGGCCAGCCGGGTCATGGCGGCCAGATTGGCGCCCAGGTCGCGGCCCTTGCCGAGGATGTCGGTGATGCCAGGCTTGGCCTCGAGGATCTCGGCCAACGGCTGCTGGACGATGCTGAGGGCCAGGCCGCGGGCGAGGCCCTTGGCCGGAGCGGCGTCAGCCAGGTCGATCAGGCGCGTGACCTTGTCCGACCAGTTGGTGGCGGGGGCGATGGAGGCGGCGACGCCCGCGCCCAGCAGGTAGCCCCGCTCGGGGTCCTGGGCGAGGCGCTCGGCGGCGGCGCTGAAGCCTTCCTTGTCGACGTCGGGCAGCGTGCCCTTGCGCGCGTCCTTCAGCAGGCGGTCGACGGCGCGCTCGATCAGGCTGTGGAAGATGCGGATCAGCTCGTGCACCGACATCGATCGGGCATGGGCCTCCGGAATGGCGATCTTCTGGACGGCGTGCTGCAGGTCGACGCCCGAGGCTTCCAGCTTCTCGACCAGGTCCGGGCGGTGCAACAGCTCGAACGGCGTGGCGTTGTTACGCTCGAGCCAGGTCTCCAGCAGGCGGCCGATGCGTTCCCGCGCATGCAGGGTATAGAGGTCCTGCGGCGTGACGCAGAGCGGTTGCGGCTCGGCCTGCGGCTTGACCTTACCCTGGGTGTCGGCCGCCCCCAGCTTCTGGATGACGACCGATTGGAACTCCCGGCTCTCCTCGTCGAAGACCTCCTTGGTCACCTTCACGGCGGCCACGCGGCCTTCGGACATGAGCTCCTGGGCGGTCGACAGGGCGGCGGCGCGATTCTCGGTGGCCAGGTCGAGCGTCCACGGCGCGCCGGGCGTCTTCCGTATGAAGACCTCGAAATGCACTCTCGAACCACCCATCTACGCATCCCCCCACGAGGGAATCACGTTCTCTCAAACAGCTTAAGGCCGCGTTGACTTTGTTTGCCTTTTGCCGTGGCCCCATTGAGGCCACGGTGAAGGCTCAATACCTTCCCGCACTTCGGTTAAGGAGAAGTCCACCTCAGATGGCGAAGATCACCTTGGTCGACGATGACGAAAACATCGTCACGTCCGTCAGCCTGGCGCTCGAAAGCCACGGCCACGCCGTGAAAGCCTACTACGACGGGGCGTCCGGCCTGGCGGCGCTGGAAAACGATCCGCCGGATGTGGCCATCCTCGACGTGAAGATGCCGCGCATGGACGGCATGGAGGTCCTGCGCCGCCTGCGCCGGACCCAGGACACGCCCGTGATCATCCTGACGTCGAAGGACGAGGAGATCGACGAGATCCTCGGCTTCAACCTCGGGGCCGACGACTACATCCACAAGCCGTTCAGCCAGCGCCTGCTGATCGAGCGCGTGAAGGCGGTCCTGCGCCGGTCTGGCCGGGGCGAGGGCGACGATGCCGCTGGCCCGGCCTCGGCCTCGGCCGCAGAGGTGGCGGCCCGAGCGCTCAAGCGCGGCAAGCTCACCCTGGACCCGGCCCGCCACGAGAGCCTGTGGGACGGCAAGCCGGTGAAGCTGACGGTCACCGAGTTCCTGCTGCTCCAGTCGCTGGCCCAGCGGCCCGGCTTCGTGAAGAGCCGCGACAACCTGATGGACGCGGCCTACGACGATCAGGTCTATGTCGATGACCGCACCATCGACAGCCACATCAAGCGCATGCGGAAGAAGTTCCGCGAGGTGGATCCTGAGTTCGACGCGATCGAAACCCTCTATGGCGTCGGCTACCGCTACCGGGAATCCTGAGCCGACGGCGGGCGAGGCGGCGGCTGGCGCCAGCGCGCCCCGGGTCCGCCGCGCGCGGTTCCGCGGGCTGCCGGGGTCGCGCCTCGGCCGGCTGATCCTGGCGCTCAACCTGCTGGGCCTGGCGGTGCTTATCGTCGGGGCGCTGGTGCTGAACGAGCTTCGCCAGGGGCTGGTGAACGCGCGCATCGACAGCCTCTCGACCCAGGGCGAACTGATCGCCAGCATCCTCAACCAGGCCGCCACGGTGGGCGAGCCCGAGCCCGCCATGGACGCGGCCCTCGCCACCGAACTGCTGCAGACCCTGTCCAACCCGAGGGCCCAGCGCGCCCGGCTGTTCGACAGCCAAGGCCGCCTGGTGGCCGATAGCGACTGGATGGCCGACGCCGTCGAGCGGCGCGAACTGCCGCCGGCGCGCGGAAGCGAGAACGAGGAGCGGGGCTTCAGCCTGATGCCCCGGCCGGCGCGCCCGACCACCAGTCAGGTCGAGGCGACCCTGGCCCGCGAGGTGGGCGTGGCGCTGCAGGGCCGGCGCTGGGCCGGCATGCGCCAGAGCGACACCGGCCAGCGGGTGGTCTCGGTCTCGATCCCGATCCAGCACGTCCGCGCGGTGCTGGGCGTGGTGACGCTGGAGGCCAGCGACGTCGACGCCATCATCGCCCAGGAGCGCCGGGCGCTGATCCCCTTCATTCTGATCGCCATCTCCGTGACCGTGGCCTCGTCGCTGCTGCTGAACAGCCTGGTGGCCCAGCCGGTGCTGCGGATGGCGCGGGCCGCCGACCGGGTGCGTCAGGCCCGGGCGCGGGCGATCTCGCTGCCCGACCTGGCCAAGCGGGACGACGAGGTGGGCGACCTGACCCGCAGCCTTGAGGCCATGACGCACTCGCTCAGCGAGCGCATGGACGCCATCGAGAGCTTCGCCGCCGACGTGGCGCACGAGATCCGCAACCCGCTCACGTCGCTCCGCTCGGCGGTGGAGACCCTGGACCTGGTCAGCGATCCGGCGGCGCGCGAACGGCTGCTGAACGTGCTGAAGAACGACGTCCAGCGGCTGGACCGGCTGGTCACGGACATCTCGAACGCCTCGCGCCTCGACGCCGAGCTCTCCCGGGATCAGCCACGGATCATCGACCTCGGCCGCCTCATCGGCGACATCGTGGCGCTGTACCAGGCGACGGCGAAGCCCGGCGACGTCCAGGTCCGATTCACCCCGCACCAGGGCATGGAGGCCGTGACCGTCATGGGCCGGGAGGGCCCACTCGGCCAGATCGTGCGCAACCTGATCGACAACGCCCGCTCGTTCAGCCCCCCGGGCGATGCCGTGAGCGTCGGCATGTTGCGGGTGAAGGGCGAAGCGATCGTCACCGTCTCGGACAACGGGCCGGGCATCCCGCCGGAGAACCTGGAGACGGTCTTCGAGCGCTTCTACACCTCGCGTCCCAAGGGCGCCGCGTTCGGCGGAAACTCGGGCCTCGGTCTCTCCATCGCCCGCCAGATCGCCACGGCCCACGGCGGCACGCTGCGCGCCGAGAACCGCACGGGGGCCGAGGGCCGCGTCCTGGGCGCCATGTTCGTGCTGACCCTGCCCGAGGCCGCGCCTTGATCCGCCATGCGGGCCTGGTCGCGCGCCGGGTCGGGGGGCTCTGGCGGGGGGTGCTGATCGAGGGACCGTCGGGTTCCGGTAAGAGCGACCTGGCGCTGCGGGCCCTGGACCAGGGGTTTCGCCTCGTAGCCGACGACCGGGTGCTGACCTGGGCTTCGGATGGGCGGCTGTGGGGTCGGGCTCCGGATGCGTTGCGCGGCCTGATCGAGGTGCGGGGCGTCGATGTGATAGCGATCGAGCCCTTGGGCTTCTGCGAGATCGCGGGACTCGTCCGCCTGGAAGCGCCGGAGCGGATGCCCGATCCCGCAACCGAGACGATCCTTGGAATTCCAATTCCACTTCTGGCGGTTGCGCCGTTCGAAACCTCGGCTCCTGCGAAACTAAGCCGCGCGATGCAGGCCTTTGACGCGGCGCACAAGAGGCGTATCTAGCTCGGCTCGCGCCTCTCCTCGGGCGCCGTCACGGGTGGGGATACCCTTGGATTGTCGGGCATGATCGGCCTCGTGATCGTCACTCACGGCCGGCTGGCGCAAGAGTTCATCTACGCCATGGAGCACGTGGTCGGCCCGCAGGCCGCCGTGGAGGCCATCTGCATCGGTCCCGAGGACGATATGGAGCGTCGCCGGCAGGACATCCTGGCCGCCTGCGGGCGGGTCGAGTCTGGCACGGGCGTGATCCTGCTCACCGACATGTTCGGCGGCACGCCGTCGAACCTGGCCATCTCGGTGATGGAACAGACAAAGGCCGAGGTCATCGCCGGCCTCAATCTTCCCATGCTGATCAAGCTCGCCAGCCTCCGGACCCGGGTGAGCCTCGAAGATGCTGTTGCCGCGGCGCAGGAAGCCGGGCGAAAGTACATCTCCGTGGCGTCTTACGTCCTGGCCGGAGAGAAGTAACTGAGCGAAGCAGGTCGCACCGTCGAGATCGTCAACAAGCGGGGGCTGCACGCCCGCGCGTCGGCGAAATTCGTGAAGCTGGCCGCGGCGTTCGACGCCGAGGTCAAGGTCTCCAAGGACGGCCAGACCGTCGACGCCCGCTCCATCATGGGCCTGATGATGCTGGCCGCCGCCCCCGGCTGCTGCATCGACATCGCGGCCGAAGGCCACCAGGCGGAGGAGGCCGTAAAGGCCCTGGCCGATCTCGTCGCCGCCCGCTTCGAGGAAGACGAGTAGGGGGGCTATCTCAGTTCCTCCCCCTTCGGGGGAGGTGTCGCCGAAGGCGACGGAGGGGGCTTCCACTCAGAACCCGGATCATCACCCTCCGCAGCGGACACAATCATCTGCACGGCGTCATCGACGTCGTCGAGGATGCAGGAGGCGGGAATTCGGAGTGTTCGAATGCCCTTCTCCGCAACCCATCCGTCACGTCGCTCGTCCTTCCGAGCTTGTCGGCCCATTCCGTGCGATGCGCCGTCGATCTCCACGCAAAGACGAACCTCGTGGCAGTAAAAGTCGAGCACATAGGGCCCGAGCGGATGCTGTTTTCTGAAGTGAAATCCGCCAGCCTTCCTGCCTTTGATCGCGCGCCAGAGCAGTCCTTCTGGGAGGCTGAGCCGCCTGCGGAGGGTCCGGGCGAAGTCGCGGGTATCGTGTCGCGCCTGCATGTCGCAAGGCTAGATGTTCTTTAATTGTTCTTCAAGATGCGTGGCTCTGAATACGCGTTCTGCGTGGAAGCCCCCTCAGTCAGCTCCGCTGACAGCTCCCCCGGAGGGGGAGCAATTGGAGCGACGCGATCTCAAGTCTTCAGCCGCCACCCCGTCCGGAAGATCCAGGTCACCGCCGCCAGGCACAACGCCAGGAAGCCCAGCGTCGCCGCAAGGCTGACGCCGACGCCGACGTCCGAGACGCCGTAGAAGCTCCAGCGGAAGCCGCTGACCAGGTAGACCACGGGGTTGAAGAGGGCGATCGTCTTCCAGACGCCCGGCAGCATGTCGATGGAATAGAAGCTACCGCCCAGGAACGTCAGCGGCGTGATCACCAGCGTCGGGATGATCGACAGCTTCTCCCATCCATCGGCCCAGATGCCGGTCAGGAAGCCGAACAGGCTGAAGGTCACCGACGTCAGCACCAGGAAGGCCAGCATGACGAAGGGGTGGTTGATTTCGTACGGCACGAAGATCCGCGCCGTGGCCAGGATCACCAGGCCCAGCACGACGGACTTGGTCGCCGCCGCGCCCACATATCCCAGCACCACCTCGGCGGCCGAGACGGGCGCTGACAGCACCTCGTAGATCGTGCCGGCGAACTTCGGCATGTAGATCCCAAACGAGCCGTTGGAGATGCTCTCGGTCAGGATCGACAGCATCAGAAGGCCCGGCACGATGAAGGCGCCGTAGCTGACGCCGTCGATGGAAGGCATGCGGCTGCCGATCGCGGCGCCGAAGACGATGAAATACAGCGACGTCGTGATCACCGGGGCGGCGACGCTCTGGACGATGGTCCGGACCCACCGGTGCATCTCGAAGAGGTAGATGGCGCGGACGGCGTGGGGGTTCATGCGCGGGCCCTCACGAGGCTGACGAAAATATCCTCGAGCGAACTCTCCTGGGTCCGGAGGTCCTTGAAGTCGACGCCGCGCTCGGCGAGCCGCTTCATCAGCTCGGCGATGCCGGTGGTCTCGGCCTGGGCGTCGAAGGTGTAGACCAGCTCCGATCCCTCGGCGGCCAGTTCAAGCGCATAGGTTTCGAGCCCCGCCGGCAGCGCCTGCAACGGCTCCTGCAGGTGCAACGTGAGCTGCTTCTTGCCGAGCTTGCGCATGAGGACGTCCTTGTCCTCCACCAGGATCAGCTCGCCGCGGCTGATGACGCCGATCCGGTCGGCCATCTCCTCGGCTTCCTCGATGTAGTGGGTGGTCAGGATGATGGTCACGCCCTGCTCCCGCAGGCCCCGGACCATCTCCCACATGTCGCGGCGCAGCTCGACATCCACGCCGGCGGTGGGCTCGTCCAGGAACAGGATCGAGGGCTCGTGGCTGAGCGCCTTGGCGATCATCACCCGCCGCTTCATGCCGCCCGAGAGCGCCATGATCTTGGTGTCCTTCTTGTCCCAGAGGCTGAGGTCCTTCAGGACTTTCTCCAGGTAGGCGTCGTTCGGTGGGCGGCCGAACAGGCCGCGGCTGAACTTCACCGTGTCCCACACCTTCTCGAAGGCGTCGGTGGAGATCTCCTGCGGCACGAGGCCGATCTTGGTCCGCGCGGCGCGAAAATCCTTGAGGATGTCGTGACCGTCGGCGGTGACGGTCCCTGCGGTCATCCGCACCAAGCCACAAACGATGCCGATCAAGGTGGTCTTGCCGGCGCCGTTCGGACCCAGCAGGGCGAAAATCTCGCCCTTGCGGATCTCGAGGTCGACGCCCTTCAGGGCCTGGAACCCGCCGGCGTAGGTCTTCGCCAGGCCCTGGATGGATATGATCGGCTGCACGCGCTCTCCTCGAAGCCACCCAGATAGGAGCCGGAGGACGGCTGAGCTAGGGCCGTCCCGACAACTCCTGTTCGGCACACCCGTGGACCCAAACCCCCGCTCGCTTCGCGAGCTCCCCCAAGGGGGAGGGGGTTGAAACCCCGGGAGTCTCCGCGCCCCACGGGAGCTGGCTGGGCGGCTCTTAAGCCGCCGCGCTGCCCATCGGACGCATCTTGAGATCCGCCAGCAGGACGTCGTCGTTGTCGCGCCCGGGGTTGTTTGTCGTCAGCAGGCGGGCGCCCACGAAGATCGAATTGGCGCCGGCCAGGAAGCAGAGGGCCTGCAGTTCCTTCGACATGTGCTCGCGGCCGGCGGCGATGCGGACCATAGACTTCGGACAGACGATCCGCGCCACGGCGATCATGCGCACGAACTCCAAAGGTTCCACCGCCTTGGAGTCCCCCAGGGGCGTGCCGGGGATCGGCATCAGGTCGTTGATCGGCAGGCTGTCCGGATGCGCGGGCAGGGTGGCGAGCTGGTGTAGCAGCCCCGCCCGGTCGCGGCGCGTCTCGCCCATGCCCACGATGCCGCCGCAGCAGGTGGCCATGCCGGCGTCGCGGACGGCCGCCAGGGTGTCCAGCCGGTCCTGGTAGGTCCGGGTGGTGACGACCTTGTCGTAATAGTCCGGGCCGGTGTCGAGGTTGTGGTTGTAGTAGTCGAGGCCGGCGTCCTTCAGCGCCTTCGCCTGGTCGGGCGTCAGCATCCCAAGGGTCGCGCAGGTCTCCAGGCCCAGCGCCTTCACGCCTGAGATCATCGCGGCCACCTTGGGCAGGTCGCGGTCCTTCACGTCGCGCCACGCCGCGCCCATGCAGAAGCGCTGGGCGCCGCCCGCCTTGGCGTCCCTGGCTGCGGCGATCACGGTCTCGGCGTCCAGCAGCTTCGAGGCTGCCACCCCCGTCTTGAACTTCTGGCTCTGTGCGCAGTAGCCGCAGTCCTCCGGACAGCCGCCGGTCTTGACCGACAGGAGCTGCGAGAGCTGCAGTTCGGTCGGGTCGAACCAGCGGCGGTGGACCTCGGCGGCCCGGAACACCAGCTCGGTGAACGGCAGCTCGAACAGCGCCTCAACCTCCTCCAGCGTCCAGTCGTGGCGGGGCTGGGCGGGATCGGCGATACGCACCGGCGCATTCATGGTCTTTACTCCACGGAAGGAGGCGCCCGGATAGACCGGTCACGCTGCGGCGGGCAACGGCGGTCGTATAAAGAGTTCTTTATATGAAAGTTGATCCCTCGCGGGCGCACGGCTATAGGGGCCGTCAACGCTGCCATTCCGATCAGGATCGAAGATGACCGACTATGTCGTGAAGGACCTGTCGCTTGCCGACTGGGGCCGCAAGGAAATCGAAATCGCCGAAACCGAGATGCCGGGCCTGATGGCCACGCGCGCCGAGTTCGGCAAGTCGCAGCCGCTGAAGGGCGCCCGCATCGCCGGCTCGCTGCACATGACGATCCAGACCGCGGTCCTGATCGAGACGCTGCAGGCCCTGGGCGCCGAGGTCCGCTGGGCCTCGTGCAACATCTTCTCCACCCAGGACCACGCGGCCGCTGCCATCGCGGCCAAGGGCACGCCGGTGTTCGCCATCAAGGGCGAGACGCTGGTCGAGTACTGGGAATACGCCCACAAGATCTTCGAGTGGCACGACGGCGGCTATCCGAACCTGATCCTGGACGACGGCGGCGACGCCACCCTGCTCTGCGTCCTGGGTCCCAAGGCCGAGAAGGATCCCAGCCTCCTCAACAATCCGACCAACGAGGAGGAGGAAGCCCTCTTCGCCGTGATGAAGCGGTACCTGAAGGAGAAGCCGGGCTTCTACAGCGCCATCCGCGACGCCTGCCGCGGCGTGTCGGAAGAGACCACCACGGGCGTGCACCGCCTGTACCAGATGCACGAGCGTGGCGAGCTGCCGTTCACGGCCATCAACGTCAACGACAGCGTCACCAAGTCGAAGTTCGACAACCTGTACGGCTGCCGCGAGAGCCTGGTGGACGCCATCCGCCGCGGCACCGACGTGATGCTGGCCGGCAAGGTGGCGGTGGTCCTGGGTTACGGCGACGTGGGCAAGGGCTCGGCCGCTTCGCTGCGCAACGGCGGCGCCCGGGTCATGGTCACCGAAGTCGATCCGATCTGCGCCCTGCAGGCGGCGATGGAGGGCTACGAGGTCGTCACCATGGAAGACGCCGCCGACAAGGGCGACATCTTCTGCACGGCCACGGGCAACAAGGACGTGCTGACCGTCGACCACATGCGGAAGATGAAAAACAACGCCATCGTCTGCAACATCGGTCACTTCGACTCCGAGATTCAGATCGCCGGCCTGCGCAACTTCAAGTGGGACGAGATCAAGCCGCAGGTCCACCACGTGGAATTCCCCGACGGCAAGAAGATCATCGTCCTGTCGGAAGGGCGCCTCGTGAACCTGGGCAACGCCACCGGCCACCCCAGCTTCGTCATGAGCGCCTCCTTTACCAACCAGACCCTGGCCCAGATCGAGCTGTGGGTGAATGGCGCGAAGTACGAGAAGAAGGTCTACACCCTGCCCAAGCACCTGGATGAGAAGGTGGCGATGCTCCACCTCGACAAGCTGGGCGCCAAGCTGACCAAGCTTAGCCAGGAACAGGCTGACTATATCGGCGTCACGCCGGAGGGGCCGTTCAAGCCCGAGCACTACCGCTACTAGTTTTCGCCAGGCCTTTACCGTCTCGGTAGAAAGAAGGCTGGTTCAGCTTTGCTGTTTGGGCTAGGGGCATCGATGTGCCTCTAGCCCTTATCCTTTCGTCCTTCGTCGCGGCCTCCCGCATCGGCGGGGCGGCGCAGCAGTACGTGCTCGCGGCGCACAAGATCGACCCGGTGCTGGCGCCCACGGTCATGTTCGGCCGCACGCCCGCGCGCGGCGGCCAGGGCGAAGTGACCTCTCCGGAGGTGTTCCGCCGCATGCTGGGCGACATCGAGGCCGACGCCCTGTTCGGCCTCGTGGATCTGATCATCACCGGCCATTTCTCGGATCCGGAACAGGTGGAGATCGCCGCCGGCGTGATCGAGAGGGTGCGCGGCGCCGAGCGGAGCGACGCCTGGGGCGCGCGGCCCCTGGTGTTGGTGGACCCCATCCTCGGCGATGCTCCGCGCGGCCTCTATGTGAAGTACGAGGTGGCCGAAGCGGTCGAGAAGCGCCTTGTGCCGCAGGCGGACTGGATTACGCCCAATCTCTGGGAGCTTGGATTTCTCGCCGACCGCGAGATCGCCACGGCCGCCGATGCGCGCGACGCCGTTCGCGCGGTCGGCAAGCCGGCCCTGGTGACCTCGGCGCCGGCCGGTCCGGGCGAGATTGGCCTGCTCTACGTGGACAAGGAAGAGGCCGTGCTGTTCGCCCATCCCAAGCGGGAAACCGCGCCCAATGGGACCGGCGACCTGGTCACCGCCAGCTTCGGCGCAGGCCTCGTGGAGGGACGCGACCCCCGTGACGCCGCCGAACGCGCCGCCCGGGCGGCCGCCGAGGTTGTGGCCATGGCCGAGGCGTGGAAGTCGAACGAGCTTCCCATCGTCGCCATGGCCGATCGGATCGTGAATCCCACCGCGGAAGTGCGTATTGAACGCCTATGAGCGTTGAGATTTCCGGCTTCGCGCCGGCGCGGTTCGCCGGGGTCAAGGACGTGTTCGCCGCAAGCTTCGCGGCCGGCGAAGAACTGGGCGCGCGCTTCACCCTGGTGGAGGCGGGCGAGGTGGTCCTGGACATCTGGGGCGGCTTCGCCGACCGCAAGCGCACGCTGGCGTGGGACCAGCGCACCCTGGCCCCGGTCTTCTCCACCACCAAGGCTGTCGCGGCCCTGATGATCGCCCGGCTGGTAGACGCCGGGAAGCTGGACTACGGCCAGACCGTCGCCAGCGTCTGGCCCGCGTTCGCCCAGGCCGGCAAGGACCAGGTCACCATCGAACAGGCCATCTCGCACCAGGACGGCCTGCCCGGGTTCGCCGAGCCCATGGACCCCGGCCTGTGGACGGACTGGTACGCCATCTGCGCGCGGCTCGCCGCCATGGCGCCCATGTGGCCGCCCGGCACAGCCAGTGGCTACCACCCGGTGACGGTCGGCTATGTGGTGGGCGAGATCTTCCGCCGGGTGGATGGCCGCACCATCGGGACCGCCTTCCGCGAGGACATCGGCGCCCCCTTTGGCCTCGATCTATGGATCGGGCTTCCGGACGGCGCCGACGCGCGGCTTGCCGAGCTCCAGCGGCCCACCGCGGTTCCCGAGTTTGGCGAGATCAATGAGCCCACCCGCGCGGCCTTCCTGGCCCCCTGGTCGTCCGCCGCCGGCAAGGCGGGCGCCGACTACCGCCGCATGGAGGTGCCCTCCACCAACGGCTACGCCACCGCCGAGGCGTTCGCGAAGCTGATGGGCGCCCTGGCCAACGACGGCTGGCTGGACGGCGGCGAGATCCTGTCGCCCCCCCTCATCGCCGAGGCCGCCCGCGAACGCATCCGCGGCCAGGACCTGGTGTTGCCCTTCGTGATGAGCTGGGCTGCGGGCTTCATGCGCAACGAGCCGAACTTCCCGTGGGGCCCGGGACGCGAAGCCTTCGGCCATTCCGGCTGGGGTGGCTCCTGCGCCTTCGCCGACCCCGAGCGGAAGCTCGGCGGCGCCTACGTCATGAACAAGCAGGGCGTCGCCCTGATGGGCGACGCCCGTCCCAGGCGCCTGATCGAGGCAGCCTGTACCGCGCTCTAGAAGCGGCGCGTGTAGGCGACGGCCCAGACGTCCTGAGCGCGGCCGTCGTTGTAGTCCTGGCGCACATAGTCGAACCGGACCCCGTTCTTCTCATCGAAGACGTACTGGCCGCCGACGCCGATATTGAACGACGTATCGTCGTGCTTGTAGCGCAGCGCGGTGGTCGCAGACCGGCTGTCGACGCCATATCAAGTCTGGCCATACCCTACCCTCGCGAAGAGGTCGGCCTTCGGGGACAGCGGCAGGTAGCCCACCGCGTAGGCCGCGATCTCGTGCCGAAGCGTCGTCTTGACCGTGGAGGGCGCCTGTGTGTTCAGCGAATTGTCGGTACGGGATTTCACGCCGTTGGCGAACTCGCCCTCGACACCGAAATTCGGCCCGAAGCGTGCGCCCAACCGAAGCTGCACGGCCCCCAGATCGCTCTGGTTCTTCTCTGTGTAGCCGATCGATCCATAGATCTGCGGGCTGTTGAGGGTTTGCGCCTGGGCGGCGCCGGCGGCGGCCGCCAGTGCGGCGACGAGGATGAGCTTCACGGACATGCTCCTGACTGGCCGGAACATCCGGCGCAGGTCAGATCGGCGGCGAATGGCTCAGCTTTGGGACCGGAAGCGGGCGCTCCTGAGGCGGGTTGAAACGCGTGTTGCGCCGAGCCTTCGCGGCGCGGCCCCGCCCTACTCGGCCGCCGCCGCCTCCGCGGCCTGGCGGGTGGCGAGCGCAATCGCGCGCGAGCGGCGCCAGGCTCCGTAGAGGAACACAGCCGCGCCGCACCAGATGAAGGCGAACGAGATCGCCCGGGCCGGCGTGAAGGCTTCGCCCTGGGTCAGGCCGATGACGAAGCTGATCGTCGGGGCCAGGAACTGCAGAAAGCCCATCGCCGACAGCGGGATGCGCCGGGCGGCCCACGAAAACAGCACCAGCGGAACCGCCGTGATCGGCCCGGAGGCGATGAGCCACAGGGCGGTCGGGACATCCTGGGTGAAGTGGCCCTGACCCTGCATTTCCAGCCAGGCGATGAAGACCACACTGGGCAGGCCCAGCACCAGGCATTCGACCAGCAAGCCCGTCTGGGCGTCGGCGGCGACCTGTTTGCGGACCACGCCGTAGCCGGCGAAACTGAACGCCAGGATCAGCGACACCCAGGGCAGGTGTCCCAGCGCCACCGCCTGGAAGACCACGCCGACCAGAGCCAGGCCGATAGCCAGGAAGCCGATCCGGTCGATCCGCTCGCGGAAGATCAGGGCGCCCGCGGCCATGTTGACCAGGGGGTTGATGTAGTAGCCCAGGCTGGTCTCCAGCAGCCGGCCGCTGGTCACCGCGCCGATGAACACCACCCAGTTGATGGCGATCAGGACGGACGAGAGGCCCAGCCAGGCCAGCACCCGCGGCTGGCGCAGCACGTTCGCCACCTGCCGCGCCTGTCCGGCCAGCAGCACGAAGATGGCGGCGGCCGGCACGCTCCAGACGATCCGCTGGGCCAGGGTCTCCCACGGACCGACCCCCAGCTTGCCGATGGCCTGGAACGCCAGGGGCACGAAGCCCCAGATGAAGTAGCAGAGGATCCCGGCCGAAAGCGCCAGGCGAGCCTCGCCGGACGCCTTCGGCGAGGTCATCCTAGGCCAGCGCCTTGGTGCGGATCAGGCCGCGCTCATGGAGCAGTTCGGCGATCTGCACGGCGTTGAGCGCCGCGCCCTTCCGCAGGTTGTCGGCCACGACCCACATGTTGAGGCCGTTCTCGACCGTCGGGTCGTTGCGGATCCGGCTGACGAAGACCGGGAATTCGCCCTGGGCCTCCTTCGGCGTGATGTAGCCGGTGGAGTCGCGCTTATCGATCACGATCAGGCCGGGGCTCTCGCGCAGCAGGTCGCGGGCCTCGTCCTCGTCGAGCGGCTCGTGGAACTCGATGTTCACGGCCTCGGAGTGGCCCACCATGACGGGCACGCGAACGCAGGTGACCGTCAGCTTGATGGCCGGATCGATCATCTTGTGGGTCTCGTTCCACATCTTGGCTTCTTCGTCGGTGTAGCCGTCGTCCTGGAAGGCGCCGATGAAGGGGATCACGTTGAACGCGATCTGCTTGGGGAATTTCTTGGGCGGGGTCGCGCCCAGGACATAGACGTTCTTCGTCTGGTCGAAGAGCTCGTCCATGCCTTCCTTGCCGGCGCCGGAGACCGACTGGTAGGTCGAGACCACGACGCGCTTGATCCTGGCCCGGTCGTGCAGCGGCTTCAGGGCCACCACCAGCTGGGCGGTCGAGCAGTTGGGGTTGGCGATGATGTTCTTGCGGTTCGCCCACTCCACGTCGTCGGGGTTCACCTCCGGCACGACCAGCGGCACGTCCGGGTCCATGCGGAAGGCGGACGAATTGTCGATCACGATCGGGCCGGCGGCGCCGATCTTCGGCGACCATTCCTTCGAGAAGCTGCCGGACACGCTCATCAGCACCAGGTCGACGGTGGAGAAGTCGAACTGCTCCACGTCCTCGCACTTGACGATCTTCTCGCCGAACGAGACTTCCACGCCGATGGATTTGCGCGAGGCGATCGCGTGAATCTTCTCCACGGGGAATTTCACTTCCTCGAGGATGTTCAGCATCTCGCGACCCACGTTGCCCGTGGCGCCGACGACGGCGACCCGGTAACCCATTGGCGTCTTCCTTATGAACTTGAGGGAGCGTCCCGTTACGCCTTGCCGCCCCTCAAGGCAACCAAGCGAACCTGACGCATCATTCAGATAGGCTCACGCCCGTCGGATGGAAGATGCCTGCCGGTCATGACGTGCGAGGTCATGGTCCTGTGCAGGTCCGGCGGCTAAGCCGAGATCAAATCGTGGAGGAGACCGCCTTGGGCGACACCGGCATGCCTTTCGCCAACCTCATGGGCGTCGAGATCGTGGAGCGGACCAAGGAGCGGGTGCGCGGCCGGCTCGTCGTGCGCGAGGACCTCTGCACCGCCGGCGGCATCCTGCACGGGGGCGCCTTCATGGCCTTCGCCGACGCCCTGGGCGCCATCGGCGGCGTGCTGAACCTGCCCGAGGGCGCCCGCACGACCACGCTGGAGAGCAAGACGAACTTTCTGGGCGGCGCCCCCGTCGGCTCGACCGTGGAAGGCGAGGCGACGCCCCTGCACGTTGGCCGCCGCTCCTCGGTCTGGCAGACCCGCATCACCAACGGCGAGGGCAAGCTGCTCGCCCTGGTGATCCAGACCCAGATGACGATCCAGGCCTGAACTCTCAGTCCAGCGGCCGCACCCAGATGTTCCGAAAGCTCACCGGCCCGCCGCCGGCGTGGGCCTGCAGCTTGATGGGCGCGCGGCCGTGCGGCGCGTACGCCGGCTTGCCGATGAAGCGGGTGGGGCCGGCCAGGGCGACGTCGTTCTGCACCAGCACGCCGTTGTGGAAGGCGGTGACCTTGGCGGGCGTCTTCAGCATTCCGTCGGGCGCGAAGGTGGGCGCGGTCCAGACCACGTCGTAGACCTGCCATTCGCCGGGCGGCCGCATGGCGTTCGCGAGCGGCGGGGCCTGCTTGTAGAGGCTGGCCGCCTGGCCGTTCACGTAGGTCGCGTTGCGGTAGGAATCGAGGATCTGCAGCTCATAGCCCGCATCGCCCGGGCCGGTGGAGGCCAGGAAGACCCCACTGTTGCCGCGCAGCTGGCCCGACCCCGCGACGCCGGCCGGGACCCGCCACTCGATGTGGAGCTGATAGCTGCCGAAGGTCCGCTTGGTTTCGACGTTGCCGGCGGCCAGCTTCACGACCATGGCGCCGTCCTCGACGCTCCAGCCGGCCGGGCCCTTGTCCTTCACGGCGACCCATTCGCTGAGGTCCCGGCCGTCGAACAGCACGATCGCGTCGGAGGGCGGCGCGCCGGCCTCCGCGCCGGGCGTGACCACGGGCGGGACGGGGCTGTGCGCCTCGGTGTCCTCCGGCTTCTGGGCGCAGGCAGGTCCCGCCAGCCCGACCGCCGCGGCGATGGCCGCCAGCCGCATCCAGCCGGCCATCAGCCTTCCGCCATCTTCAGGATCGCCGCCCATTCGTCCGGCCGGACCGGCGAGACGGACAGGCGCCCCTGCCGGATCATCTCCAGGGATGCGAGGGCCGGGTTGGCCTTCATCGCCTGCAGCGTCACCGGCCGCTTCAGCTCGCGCACCGGCGCCAGCTCGACGGCCACGAACCGGCCGGCGGGATCGGTCTCGTCCGGAAAAGCCTCCTTCACCACCTTGGCCACGCCGACGACGGCCAGCCCCTCCTGCGAGTGGTAGTAGAGCACTTCGTCGCCGACCTTCATGGCCTTCAGGTGCAGGGCGGCGGCGTTGTTGCGCACGCCGTCCCAGACGGTCTTCCCGTCGCGCACCAGGTCCGCATAGGCGTATTTCGCCGGCTCCGACTTCACCAGCCAATAGGCTCCCATGGCGTCCCTCGCTGCTTCCGGGACGGGACCATGGCATGGCCGATGTGATGGCGACTAGGCCCGAAACGGCCCGCAAAGATACTTGACTAAGTCAAGCAACTGCGACCCCAATGGGCCATGGCCCAGATCGACACCGTGGCGGCGGTCCGCCGCTTCAACCGCTTCTACACCCGCGCCATCGGCGTCCTGGAACGCAGCTACATGGGCGGCCCCTACACCCTGGCCGAGAACCGGGTGCTGTATGAGATCGCCCACGGCGCCGGGGTCACCCCCAGCGCGATCGCCCAGGCCCTGGACCTGGACGCGGGGTATCTCAGCCGCATGCTGGGGCGGTTGGAGCGCGACGGACTGGTGGCGCGGGCCCGCTCCCCCAGCGACGGCCGCAGCGTGACCCTGAACCTTACGCCGCAGGGCGAGGCGTTCTTCGCCAGCCTGAACGCCCGCACCGTCGAGCGGGTCGAGGCCATGATCGGCGACCTGTCCTCGCCACAGAAGGCGGAGCTGGCCGGCGCCCTGGACACCGCCCAGGCCCTGCTGGCGCCCCAGGCCGCCAAGCCGCCCATCGTGCTCCGCCCCCACGCCGTCGGCGACATGGGCTGGGTGACCGAGCGCCACGGGGTGTTCTACGGCCAGGCCTATGGCTGGGCGCCGAAGATCGAGGCCGTGACCGCCCGCATCTGCGCCGATTTCCTCGACAACTTCGATCCCGACTGGGAGCGCTGCTGGATCGCCGAGCGCGGGGGCGAGCGGGTGGGCTCGGTGTTCATGGTCCGCGAAAGCGAGGGCGTGGCCCGCCTGCGGCTGCTGCTCCTGGAACCGTCGGCCCGGGGCGAGGGCCTCGGCAAACGGCTGGTGGACGAGTGCATCGCGTTCGCCCGCGAGAAGGGCTACCGCGAGATCGTGCTCTGGACGCATGAGGTCCTGACCGCGGCCCGCGCCATCTATGCCGCCGCGGGCTTCCAGCTCGTCGACAACTACGTTCACGACGACTTCGGCAAGCCCGAGGTGTCGGAGACGTGGAGGCTGCGGCTGTAGGATTGAGCCGGCCCAACGCCCCCTCCACCACTTCGTGGTCCCCCTCCCCCGCTGCGCAGGGGAGGAGCGAGACGTGGCCCACCCGCGCCTCCCCGTGCAAACGGGGGAGGTGGCAGCGAAGCTGACGGAGGGAGCGCTGGCCTAAAGCGCCGCCAGCACAGCATCGCCCATCTGCGCGGTGGAGAGCGTGCCCCCCAGGTCGCGGGTACGGGCGCCGCTCTCCAGCGCCTTCTCGACCGCGGCGAACAGGCGGTCGGCCTCGGCCGGGCGGTCCAGCGACCAGCGCAGGGCCATCTCGAACGACAGGATCGCCGCCAGCGGATTGGCCACGCCCTGGCCGGCGATGTCGGGCGCGGAGCCGTGGATCGGCTCGTAGAGGCCCGGCGTGCCCGGCAGGCCCAGGGCCGCCGAGGGCAGCATGCCCAGCGATCCCGTCAGCTGGGCCGCCGCGTCCGACAGGATGTCGCCGAACAGGTTGTCGGTGACCATGACATCGAACTGCTTGGGATTCTTGACGATCTGCATGGCCGCGTTGTCGGCCAGGATGTGCTCCAGCTCGACGTCGGCGTACTCGCGCTTGTGCAGCTCGGTGACCACCCGCCGCCACAGCAGGCCGGAATCCATGACGTTGGACTTCTCGGCGCTATGGACCTTGTTGCGGCGGCCGCGGGCGAGCTCGAAGGCCACCCGGGCCACCCGCTCGATCTCGGCGGTGGTGTAGACCTGGGTGTCCACGGCGCGCTGGCCGCCGCCGGGCAGGTCCTCGATGAAGCGGGGCTCGCCGAAGTAGATGCCGCCGGTCAGCTCGCGAACGATCATGAAGTCCAGGCCCTCGACCAGTTCGCGCTTCAGGCTGGAGGCGTCGGCCAGCGGCTGGAAGCAGAGCGCCGGGCGCAGGTTGGCGAAGACGTTCATGCCGGCGCGCAGGTTCAGGAGGCCCGCCTCGGGGCGCTTGTCGCGCGGCGCGTCCACCCACTTCGGCCCGCCGACGGCGCCCATCAGCACGGCCTTGGCGGTCTTGGCGGCGGCCAGGGTCTCGTCGGTCAGCGGCACGCCGTGGGCGTCGTAGCTGCAGCCGCCGAACAGCCGCTCCTCGATGGCGAGGTCGGGCGTGAGCTTCTCCGCCACGCGGCGCACCTGCGCCGTCACTTCGGGCCCGATCCCGTCGCCGGGCAGGAGCAGCAGGTCGGTCATGGATATCCCCGAAAGCTAGAGCGCGCGTTCCGCGGCGACCTCGTAGAGCGAGAGGCGGCGATCGGAAACCCCGAACTGCGGCCAGGCCGCGCGCCAGGCGGCCATGTGCGGCTGCTGAAAATGCGCCTGGAGGGCCGCTTCGTCGCGCCAGGCTTCGAATACCCGGATGAGGCCGGGATCCTGGACATCGACGGCGTAGGAATAGGTCAGGCACCCGTCCTCGGCGCGGCTGGCGGCCAGCATCGCCTCCATGTGCGGACGGAAGGCCTCGATGTTCTCCGGCGGCACGCGCACCGTGCCGGCGATCAGGATGCTCACGCGCGCTCCAGCCAGGGCCGGTCCAGGGCGCGCTTCTGCTCATAGAGGTCGATCGCGGGCGCCGCCTGCAGCGTCTCGCCGATGGCGTCCAGGCCCTGCAGCATCTTGGCCTTGCGCTGGGCGTCGATATCGAAGCGGAAGACCGCGCCCGACGGGGAGGTCACCGTCTGGGCCTCCAGGTCGATGCTGGTGACGTGATTGCCGCCGCGGGCCTCGTCCATCAGCTGCTGCACCTCGTGGGCCTTGAGCACCACCGGCAGCAGGCCGTTCTGGAAGCAGTTGTTGTAGAAGATGTCCGCGAAGCTGGTGGAGATCACGCACTTGATCCCGAAGTCCATCAGCGCCCAGGGGGCGTGCTCGCGCGAGCTGCCGCAGCCGAAGTTGTCGCCGGCGATCAGGACGCCCGCGGCTTTGTAGGCCGGCTGGTTCAGGACGAAGTCGGGCTTCTCCTTCCCCTGCTCGTCGAAGCGGTACTCATAGAACAGGCCCTTCGCGAGTCCCTTGCGCTCCACCGTCTTCAGGAACTGCTTGGGGATGATCTGGTCGGTGTCAATGTTGGCCAGCGGCAGGGGCGCGGCCTTGGCGTCGAGGCGGGTGAAGGCTTCCATCAGGCGGTTTCCAGCTGGGGCTCGGCGCTGAGCAGGATCGTCGGCACGCCCGCGGGGGCGTTGCGGATGGTGAAGACGTGGGTGCCCGGCTTGCGGCCCGTCCGGACCTCCGAGACGTCGAAGCCGGCGGTCGCAATGCGTGCCTGGGCCGCGTGCGGCTCGGCCACGCGCCAGGCCAGGCCTCCCGAGCGGTCGGGCTCGTCGGTCGGCGGCGCGCCGATGCGGGCGCCCATCTCGATGACGGTCCGGCCGACCTTGAAGAACAGCTGGCGCGCATTCCACTTGGGGTTCTCGCGGTCCAGCCGCAGGTCGAGGCCGAGCTTGGCGCCATAGATAGCCAGGGCGCGGTCGACGTTCGGCGTCATCACCACGACGTGGTCGAGCTCGGTGACCGGCGCCTCATCCGCCGGCGTCGCCTGGGGCCAGGGCTGGGCGGGTTCGGCCATCAGCAGGATTCGCATGCCGCCCGTGGCGGCCAGGTCGAGACGGGAGCCGACCCACTCGCGGACTCGGCCGTCATCTGCGGTCGTGCTCACGGGCGCGGGGTCGGTCGTCGGGATGCCCCGGCGGTTCAGCAGCTTCACGTCGGCGGCGAGGTCGTCGCTGGCGAAGGCCAGGGCCCAGACGCCCTCGCCGGAGGCGTCCAGGTGCGCCCGCACCCCGTCCGCAAAGGCGCCCCCGCCCTCGGGCGCGATCAGGTCCAGGGCCATGTTGGGGAACTGGAACCAGGCTTGGCGCACCCCGCCGCCCCGGCCGATCCACTCGGGCGTGACGCCGAAGAGGCGCCCATAGCCGTCGACCGCTGCGTCCAGGTCGCGGACCGCGAGGGCGACGTGGTCGAGACCCGTAATCACAGGAAGTCCCGCACGTCGGCGATATGGCCGGCGATGGCGGCGGCCGCGGCCATGGCGGGGCTCATCAGGTGGGTGCGGCCCCCGCGGCCCTGGCGGCCCTCGAAGTTGCGGTTCGAGGTGGAGGCGCAGCGCTGGCCGCTGGTCAGGCGGTCGGGGTTCATGCCGAGGCACATCGAGCAGCCGGGTTCGCGCCATTCGAAGCCGGCGGCCTTGAAGATCTCGTCCAGGCCCTCTTCCTCGGCCTGGGCGCTGACCAGGCCCGACCCCGGAACGATCATGGCGCGGACGCCGGGGGCGACCTTGCGGCCCTCCGCGATCTTGGCCGCGCTGCGCAGGTCCTCGATCCGGCTGTTGGTGCAGGAGCCGATGAACACTACGTCGACCTTGGCCTCGGTGATTGGCTGGCCGGCGGACAGGCCCATGTATTCCAGCGCCCGTTCCGCCGAGGCCCGCTTGTCCGGGGTGTCGAAGCTGTCGGGCGAGGGCACGGTTCCGGTGACCGGGATCACGTCTTCCGGGCTGGTGCCCCAGGTGACGGTCGGCGCGATCTTGGCCGCGTCCAGCACGATCTCGCGGTCGAAGACGGCGTCTTCGTCGGTGAAGAAGGTCTTCCAGTAGGACAGGGCCATCTCCCAGGCCCCGCCCTTCGGCGTGGACGGTCGGCCCTTCAGATAGGCGAAGGTGGTCTCGTCGGGCGCCACGAGGCCAGCGCGGGCGCCGCCCTCGATGGTCAGGTTGCAGAGGGTCATGCGGCCCTCCATCGACAGGGCCTGCACGGCCGAGCCGGCGTATTCGATCACATAGCCGGTGCCGCCGGCGGTGCCGATCTCGCCGATGACCGCCAGGGCGTAGTCCTTGGCGCCGACGCCGGGGGCCGGCTCGCCCTCGATGCGGACGCGGAAGTTCTTGGCCTTCTTCTGGCGCAGCGTCTGGGTGGCCAGGACGTGCTCGACCTCGGAGGTGCCGATGCCGTGCGCCAGGGCGCCGAACGCGCCGTGGGTGGAGGTGTGGCTGTCGCCGCAGACGATGGTCATGCCGGGCTGGGTGCGGCCCTGCTCGGGTCCGACCACGTGGACGATCCCGTTCCGGATGTCGCCCATGGGGAAATATTCGATCCCGTAGTCCGCGACGTTCTTGCCCAGGGTCTGGAGCTGCAGCCGCGCCTCCTCGTCGGCGACGGCGTCGACGCCCAGGGCTTGGCCCTCGGTCGGGACGTTGTGGTCGGCGACGGCCAGGGTGCGGTCCGGCCGGCGCACCGCGCGGCGGTTGGCGCGAAGGCCCGCGAAGGCCTGGGGCGTGGTCACCTCGTGGATGAGGTGCAGGTCGATGTAGAGGATCGCCTCGCCGTCCTGCGTGTCGACGACGTGGGCGTCCCAGATCTTGTCGTAGAGGGTCTTGCCGGCCATGGCCGTGCATGTAGGTCCGCCGAGGCGGGGTCGTCTAGTGCTGCAACGCCGCATTTCATTAGATTGCTAATCAATAAGAAGGTGATCCGGGCTTTGGCCGGAGGCCGGATCGCGGGATACAGCCCTCATGGATGAGACGCCGGTCGGGGTGTTCGTGGTGACGCTGGAGGGGGTGGAGAACGGCGTCCCGCCGCCCCTGACCATACTGGCCTTCGTTGCTGTGTATGACGCGGCCGCGGCCGAGACGGTCGCCGTGCGGGAGGCGGAACGCGACGGCTTCGCCCAGGTCCGCGCCCTGCGCACCGCCGAGGTGATCGACGCTGCCGCCATGCCCGAGGACTTCCGCGAGGCCCTAGCCAATGCCCGGCGCTACGGCAGCTGGCTGATCGTTTACGAGCAACCCTGACGTTTTGCCGCGGGCGCCGGAAACCAGTATGCATACGGGTATGCCGAACACGCCCGACTGGGACCTGATGCAGAGCCTTCACGCGGTGCTGGAGGCCGGCAGCTTCTCGGCCGCGGCGCGCCTGCGACGCCTGACGCAGCCGACGCTCGGACGGCACATCGACCAGCTGGAGCGCCAGCTCGGGGCGCCCCTGTTCCTGCGCAGCCCCCGCGGCCTGCAGCCCACCGACCTGGCCCTGGCGTTCCGCCCGCACCTGGCCGACATGGCCGCCGCCGCGGAGGCGGCGGGTCGGGATGCGTCCGGCGTGGCCAGCGGGGAGGGGGGCGTGGTCCGCCTGGCGGCCAGCGAGATCGTGGGTATCGAGGTGCTGCCCGAGATCCTGGCCCGTTTCCGCCGCGCCCATCCCGGCGTCGACGTCGAGCTGACCTTGTCCAATAAGAACGAGGACCTGAACCGCCGCGACGCCGACGTGGCGGTGCGCATGTCCCGCCCCACCCAGAACAGCCTGGTGGCGAAGAAGGTGGGGGAGCTCAGCCTCGGCTTCTACGCGACACCGGACTACATCGAGCGCCACGGTCTGCCGGCCGACTTCGACGAGCTGGCCGGCCACACCCTGATCGGCTTCGACCGGGAGTTTCCCGAGATGGTCAGTGAAATGTCCATCGGCCGGCCGATCACCCGCGACCTCTTCGCCCTGCGCACCGACAACCACGTGGCCCAGCTGGCGGCGCTGCGGGCGGGCTTCGGCATCGGGACCTGCCAGCGGCAGATCGGCGAACGCTTCGGCCTGGTGCCCGTGATGCCCGACGCCTTCTCGTTCGGCCTGGATATCTGGATCTGCATGCACGAGACCCTGCGGGGAAGCCCGCGCATGCGCTTGATGTTCGACCACCTCGCCAAGGAACTCGGCGCCTACGTGGCGAAGGCGTAGGCGGGAAGGGCCTGGCGGCGGACATGGAAACGGCGGCCGGATCGCTCCGGCCGCCGTCCTGTCGTTCCGATGCTCGAAGCGGCTCTTAGGCCTCTTCGGTCTCCGGCGCGGCTTCGGTCGTCTTGGCGGCCATCTGGCGCTCGGCGATCCGGGCCGACTTACCGCGGCGGTCGCGCAGGTAGTACAGCTTGGCGCGACGGACGACGCCGCGACGCTTCACCTCGATGGAGTCGATGTTCGGCGACAGGATCGGGAACACGCGTTCCACGCCTTCGCCGAAGGAGATCTTGCGGACGGTGAAGTTCTCGTCGACGCCCTGGCCGGCCCGGGCGATGCAGACGCCCTCGTAGGCCTGGACGCGCTCGCGCTCGCCTTCCTTGATCTTCACGTTCACGCGGACGGTGTCGCCCGGGCGGAATTCAGGGATCTTGCGCGTCGCCAGCAGGCGGTCGGCTTCTTCCTTGCGGAGGGTTTCGATGATGTTGGCAGCCATTGTCGTCATCCTTACCGGGCTTCAATCGCCCTTTGCCTGTTGATTGGCAGGTCGCTGCGCCCACAAGTCCGGCCGCCGCTCCTGCGTGGTCTCTTCCCGCTTCGCCTGCCGCCACTTGCGGATGTCGCCGTGGTGGCCGCTCAGCAGGACCTCGGGGATGTCCAGCCCTTCGAACGTCCGCGGCCTCGTGTACTGCGGATGTTCGAGGAGCCCGTCCTCGAAGCTTTCTTCACTAAGGCTCATCGCCTGTCCCAGGACCCCCGGAACCAGCCGTACGCAAGCCTCGATCGCCACCATCGCCGCCGCCTCGCCACCGGCGAGGACCGCGTCTCCGACGGAGACCTCCTCGAACCCGCGGGCGTCGAGCACCCGCTGGTCCACCCCCTCGAACCGCCCGCACAGGACGATCAGTCCCGGACCGGCGGCCCATTCCTTCACGCGCGCCTGGGTGAGAGGGCGACCCCGTGCGCTCATGTACAAAAGCGGCCGTTCCCGCCGCTCCACGCTGTCGAGCGCAGAGGCGATCACGTCCGCCCGCATCACTTGTCCCGGACCGCCACCCGCAGGGGTGTCGTCGAGGAAGCCGCGCTTATCTGTGGAAAAGCCCCGAATGTCCACCGTTTCCAACGTCCAGAGCGCGGCCTCTCGCCACGCCGTCCCGATCAGGGAGACGCCCAGCGGGCCCGGAAACGCGTCCGGAAACATGGTCAGGACTGTGCAGTCGAACGACATGGCGGGTGAAGGCGCTGTTCAGGGCCGCGCCGTCAAGCCTCAGAAGAACCGGGCGTAGTAGGTATAGCGCTCGGCCAGGCGCTCGCCGCGGTCGATGCAGAGGGCGCCGCGCCGGCTGACGCAGGGGGTGTCGTCGTAGCGGACGCCGGCCTTCAGGCCGTAGGCCTCGGCCCAGGTGAAGTCGATCACGCCCCGTTCCGCCGGCCGAAAGCGGAAGCGCACGCCGTCCCGCTCGCCCGAGATCCAGCCCCGGCGGTTGGGAAGGCCGCCGATCCGGCCGTCGCGCACCTCGGCGGCGATCGCCTCGTAGGCCGGGCGGCGCGCCTGGAAGTTCAGCCGCACCCCGAGATCGTAGATTGGCGGGGACAGCGGGATCAGCGCGCCGCAGAAGGTCATCAGGACAGTCGGCGCCAGCCAGCCAGTCACGGGCTCACGCATCATGTGCCAGAAGCTCCAGGCCAGCAGCGCAGGCGGCGGAACCACATAGAGCGCCAGCAGCAGCATCGGCGCCACGGACGGAGGCGTGACCTCCATCAGTCGCGCGGCCGCCAGCATCACGGAGACGGCGAGCACCATCCACGCCACCAGCACGGCGGCGAGCCGTGTGCGCCACACGGGTCGGATGTAGGGGCTCTCTCCCATCACCTCAGGATGACGGTGCTCGCCGCGCCCGCGCAAGGGCGGCTGCGCCTTGCCGCCGGGCGCCCCGCAGCGTAATCGGCCCGCATGAGCGAGCCCCAGACGCCGGAAACCGAAGGCCAGGACGAGACCCTGGTCGAGACCCTGCAGCTCGAGCGGATCGAGATGAACCTGTTCCGGGGCACGACGCCGGACAACTCACCCGGCCGGATCTTCGGCGGCCAGGTGATCGCCCAGTCGCTGCTGGCGGCCTACGAGACCGTCGAGGGCCGGGTCTGCCACTCGTTGCATTGCTATTTCATCCGCCCCGGCGATCCGACCGTGCCGATCGTCTTCGAGGTGGACCGCAGCCGTGACGGCGGCAGCTTCACCACCCGGCGCGTGGTGGCGGTCCAGCACGGCAAGCAGATCTTCAATCTCGCGGCCTCCTTCAAGGATCCGGAGGAAGGCTTCCATCACCAGGCGCCCATGCCGGCCGGCCCGCACTGGAGCGAGCTGAAGGACCAGATGGAGGTCATGCGCGAGCTGATGAAGGACGCGCCCGAGCAGGCGAAGCGTTGGCTCTCGCGGCCCATGCCCATCGAGATGCGATCCAAGGACGCGCGCACCTACTGGATGGATGGTCCCAAGGAGCCGGTGGCGCAGAACTGGTTCCGCTGCCGCTCGCCCATCGGCGACGACGCCCACATGCACCAGGTGATCCTGGCCTACGCCTCCGACATGAACCTGCTGTCGACCGCCATGCGGCCGCACGGGGTCCATTGGCAGACGCCGGGCTTCCAGTCGGCCAGCCTGGACCACGCCATGTGGTTCCACGCCCAGGCCGACTTCAACCAGTGGCATCTCTACGTCCACGACAGCCCCTCGGCGTCGGACGGCCGGGGCCTGATCCGGGGCCAGATCTTCGCCGAGGACGGGACCCTGGTGGCGTCGGTGGCCCAGGAGGGCCTGCTGCGGATGAAGACGGCGAAGTAGAGCTTCACACCCGCCCGCTCGGAGCGTAAGGCACGCGCCTTCGCGACTGCAGCAATCGGGAACGCCATGACCGGCCAGACGCTCGCCGAAACGCTCAAGCTGGAGCGGCTGGAAGTGAACCTGTTCCGGGGCACGACGCCCGACGAGGAACAGCGCCAGAGGATTTATGGCGGCCAGGTGATCGCCCAGTCGCTGCTGGCGGCTTACGAGACGGTCGAGGATCGGGTCTGCCACTCGCTGCACTGCTATTTCATCCGCCCGGGCGACCCGTCGATCCCCATCGTCTTCGAGGTGGACCGCTCGCGCGATGGCGGCAGCTTCACCACCCGGCGGGTCATCGCCGTCCAGCACGGCCAGCAGATCTTCAACCTGGCCGCCTCGTTCCAGGTGGCCGAGGACGGCTACGAGCATCAGGCCGACATGCCGGACGCGCCGGGCTGGGACGACGTCGAGGGCGACGCCGAGATGCGCAAGCGGCTGCGCGCCGAGGCTCCCCCCGAGGACCAAGATTGGATCGACCGCGAGCAGCCGATCGAGATGCGCACCGTGGGCGGCCGGTTCGACATCGCCGCGCCTGAGCCGCGCGAGCCGAACCAGCAGGTCTGGTTCCGCGCTCGCCACCCGATCGGCGGCGACCCGCACATGCACCAGGTGATCCTGGCCTACGCCTCGGACATGAGCCTGCTGGGCACCGCGGTCCGCCCCCACGGGGTGAGTTGGCGCACGCCGGGCTTCCAGTCGGCGAGCCTGGACCACGCCATGTGGTTCCACCGGCCGACCGATTTCAACCAGTGGCACCTCTATGTTCAGGAGAGCCCCTCCGCCTCCGGCGGCCGGGGCTTCAACCTGGGCTACATCTACCGCGCCTCGGATGGCGCCCTGGTGGCGAGCTGCGCCCAGGAAGGCCTGATGCGGATGCGCAAGCCGAGGGCGAAGTGACTCAGAGCAATTGCTCCCCGTCGGGGGAGCTGTCGGCGACTGCCGACTGAGGGGGTCCGCTCAAAAGCTCGGGATGACCCCCTCCACCGCTTCGCGGTCCCCTCCCCAACGGGGGAGGAATTGGGGTGCTACTCCACCTCGTCCGGCTTTACGCCCACGACCACGCCGTCGGCGACGCGCACTTCGGGGACGGCTTCGCGGGTGAAAGGTAGGTACCAGGTGGCGCCGCCTTCGACGGGCGAGACCTCCAGCAGGTCGCCGGCGCCGAAGTCCTGGACGGCCTTGATGCGGCCCAGGGGCTCGCCCGCGGCATCGACCACCGACAGGCCGACCAGGTCCGTGACGTAGAACTCGTCCTCGTCAGGCTCGGGCAGCTTGTTCCGGGAGATGTAGAGCTTGAGGCCGCGCAGGGCTTCGGCCTGTTCGCGGGTCTCGATTTCCGTCGCGCGGGCGACGATCCCGCCCTTGGCGGGGCGCCCGGAGGTGAGCGTGAGGCCGACCGAGCCGTCCTGACGCTTCAGATCCCTGTAGTCCAACAGCGCCAGCGGCTCGGCCGTGAAGCTGGTGATGCGGACCTCGCCGCGGACGCCGAAGGCGCCCGCAACGCGGCCCACCTGGATGAGATCATCGCTCATCCAGACGCGCCTCAGGCCTTGTCTTCGCCTTCGGCCGCAGCGGCCGGAGCCTCTTCGGCGGGAGCTTCGGCGGCCGGAGCTTCTTCAGCGGCGGCTTCAGCCGCGGGCGCTTCTTCGGCAGCAGCTTCCGGAGCGGCTTCGGCGGTGGCCGGAGCTTCCTCGGCGACCGGCTCTTCCACCGGCGGCGGGTTGGCGGCGGCTTCGGCGGCGGCCGCGGCGCGGTCGGCTTCCTTCTGGGCCTTCTCCTCGGCGCGTTCGGTGGCCTTCTTGCCCGGCTTGCCCTTGTTCGGGTTGTTGCCGGCTTCCCACTTGGTCACGCCGATCTTGCCCAGCTCGCGGGCGACGCGGTCGGTCGGCTGGGCGCCCTTGGCCATCCACTCCTGGATGCGCTCGACCTTCAGCACGACGCGGTTCGGATCGTCCTTCTTGAGCAGAGGGTTGTAGGAGCCGACCTTCTCGATGAAGCGGCCGTCGCGGGGCGAGTGGCTGTCGGCGACGACGATCGAGTAGTAGGGGCGCTTCTTGGCGCCGCCACGGGCGAGACGGATCTTCAGCATTGTCGTAAGTCCTTGGTCTGAAATCTATTTCTTGAACGGATTGAAGCCCGGCGGCAGGCCGCCACCGAGGCCGGGAAGTTTCGGCATGCCGCCGGGCATGTTCTTGAGCTTGGCGGCCATTTCCTCGAGCTGTTCGGGCGTGGGCTGCTGGCCGCCGGCGGCCATCTGGCCCAGCTTGCCCATGTCCATGCCGCCCGCGCCGAGCATCTTGGCCATCTGGCCGAAGCCCTTGCCGCCGTTCTTGCTCAGCGACTTGAAGGCGTCCGCCATCTGGCGATGCTGTTTCAAGAGGCGGTTCACCTCGGCCACGTCCACCCCGGCGCCGGCGGCGATCCGGCGCTTCCGGGAGGCGGCCAGGATGTCGGGCTTCTTCCGCTCCTGTTTGGTCATCGACGAGATGATGGCCACCTGGCGGTCGAAGGTCTTGTCGGTCAGACCGCTCTCGGCGATCTGCTTCTTCATGTTCCGCACGCCGGGCAGGAGGCCCATCATGCCTTCCATGCCGCCCATGCGCTTCATCTGGGCGAGCTGGTCGGCCATCATGTCGAGGTCGAACTGACCCTTGGCGAGTTTCTTGGCCGTGGCTTCCGCCTTGGCCATGTCCAGTTCCTGGGCGGCCTTCTCGACCAGAGCGACCACGTCGCCGCGTCCCAGGATCCGGCCGGCCACGCGGGCCGCGTCGAACGCGTCCAGGCCGTCGATCTTTTCCGATACGCCGAGGAACTTGATCGGCAGTCCGGTGACGGCGCGCATCGACAGCGCGGCGCCCCCGCGGCCGTCGCCGTCGGCCCTCGTCAGCACCAGGCCGGTGAGCGGCAGGCGTTCGTGGAAGGCCTTGGCGGTGCGGACGGCGTCCTGGCCGGTCAGGGCGTCGGCGACCAGCAGGGTCTCGGAGGGGCTGGAGATCTTCGCGATCTCGGCCGCCTCGCTCATCATCGCCTCGTCGATGGTGGTGCGGCCGGCGGTGTCGAGGATCAGGATGTCGAAGCCCTGGAGCTTCGCGGCCTGCATGGCGCGGCGGGCGATGTCGGGAGCCGACTGTCCGGCGACGATCGGCAGGAAGTTCGCGCCAGCCTGTTCGGCCAGCATGCCCAGCTGCTCCATGGCGGCGGGGCGGCGGGTGTCCAGCGAGGCCAGCAGGACCTTCTTGCGTTCCTTGACGAGGCGCAGCGCCAGCTTGCCGGCGGTGGTGGTCTTGCCCGAGCCCTGGAGACCGGCCATCAGGATCACGGTGGGCGGGTTCAGCGAGAGGTTCAGCCCCTCGGGCTCGCCCTCTCCGCCCAGCATCTCCACCAGGCCGTCATAGGTGATCTTGACCACCTGGTCGGCGGGGCGGACCGAACGGATCACCGCCTCGCCGGTGGCGCGTTCCTTAGCCTTTGCGATGAAGTCGCGCACGACCGGCAGGGCGACGTCGGCCTCGAGCAGGGCCACGCGCACCTCGCGCATCGCCTCGTCGATATCCTTTTCGGACAGCACGCCACGGCCGGAGAGCCGGTCGAAAACCCCTGTCAGCCGATCTGTCAGCGCGTCGAACAAGTCGAACTCCTATGGCCCAAACGCAGTCGACCCCCGTGCACGATTGCGTGGACGGGGGGCCTCGCCGCCCTCGTCCCAGATAAGACCTGGGGGTCGTGGCGGTAGAGGGCGCTGACCGAGGTTGCGCCGGAAGGGGCGGCTTATGCGCTCAAAGCGAGGAAAAGGTCAAGGAACGGGGTCATCCGGTCGCGGCGACAGGCTCTCGACCCGCTCGCCGGAGATCGACACGATGTTCACGCCCAGCCCGATCTCGATCTCGCCCCCGGCCCGGTGGGTGACGACGATCTCCGGCTTTTCCACACCCGTGGATTCGAACCGGATATCGACCCGCCCACCCGTCAGCACCTTCGCCGCGTAGTCCCATGGCCGGATCACCACGATGCTCTCCTGTGGCTGTTCGTTGACGTAGGAAAAGCTGGGCATGCGGTCCTTCCGGTGAGGCTTGCCAGTTGCCGCCCGCGGCTCCCGCCCTGTCAAGGACGCCTGCGCTCCTCTGTCGCATAGCCGACAAATACGAGGAATTTCAGTGACTCCCGGGGCCGCGCAAGCCTACGGTTCGACGGGGCCGCGACAGGCCAGGGAGACCCGACATACCGCCCTCGATCGAAGATGATGTGGCGGCGATTGTCCGGATCGACGCCGTCCCCAGGATCCTCGAGGTGATCTGCCGCACCACCGGCATGGGCTTCGCCGCAGTGGCGCGTGTCACCGAGGATCGCTGGGTCGCCTGCGCCTTGCGCGACGAGATCGACTTCGGCCTCCAGCCCGGCGGCGAACTCAAGGTCGAGACCACCATCTGCAACGAGATCCGCGCGTCGGGCGAGGCGGTGGTCATCGACCATGTGGCCGACGACGCGATCTTCCGCGGCCACCCAACGCCGGCGCTGTACGGCTTCGAAAGCTATATCTCGGTCCCGATCCGGGTGCGAGGCGAGTTCTTCGGCACCCTCTGCGCCATCGATCCCCGCCCCGCGCGCCTGAAGGACAGCCAGGCGCGGGCGATGTTCGACCTTTTCGCCGAGCTGATTGCGAGCCAGCTCGACGCCGAGCGGCGGCTGGCCCAGAGCGAGGCGGCGCTTCTGGACCAGCGCGAAGCGGCCGAACTGCGCGAGCAGTTCATCGCCGTGCTGGGTCACGACCTGCGCAACCCCCTGGCGTCCATCGACGCGGCGGGCCGCCTGCTGCGCAAGACGCCGCTGGATTCCCGCGCCCAATCTCTGGTGTCGGCGATGCAGGGCAGCGTGCAGCGGATGGCGGGCCTGATAGACAATGTGCTCGACCTGGCCCGAGGCCGCCTGGGCGGAGGTTTCGTCGCCGAGCGTCGGCCGGAGCCGGAACTGGCCCGGACGCTGGAGCAGGTGGTGGCCGAACTGCGCCTCGCCCATCCGGAGCGCCGCATCGAGGCGGACATCCGGCTGGACCGCACGGTCAACGCCGACGGCCGGCGCCTGGCGCAGTTGCTGTCGAACCTGATCGCCAACGCCATCACCCACGGACACGAGGCGGCGCCGATCCGCGTCCAGGCGCTCGTCACGGGCGAAGCCCTGGAGGTATCGGTGGCCAACAACGGCGACCCGATCCCGGAGGCGGCGAGAAACCAGCTCTTCCAGCCCTTCACCCGGGCCATCTACCGGCCGAACCAGCAGGGGCTGGGGCTCGGCCTGTGGATCGCCTCCGAGATCGCCCGCGCCCATGCCGGCACGCTGGAGGTGACCTCGGACGCCGCCGAGACCCGGTTCACGCTGCGCATGCCGTTGGAGCCGGTGGCGGCGGTCGCGGAGTCCGCAGTCTAGCGGCGATCCATGTCCGAAAGCCGCGAGCGGTTATCGGCGAACGCGACTATCTTTGCAGCATGATCCAGTACGCCCTCTTCGACACGGCCATCGGCCACGCGGGCATCGCCTGGGGCGAACAAGGCCTGGTCGGCGTCCACCTGCCCGAGCGGGATCCGGAGACGGCCCGACGGTCGTTCCTGCGGCGGTTTCCCGAAGCGGTCGAGGCCACCGTCCCGGCCGGGCTCGACAAGACGGTCGGGGACATCCGCGCCCTGATGCGCGGCGAGAAGCCCGACCTCCTCGATGCGCCCATCGACCTGTCGCGGGCGCCCGAATTCCACGCCCGGGTCTACGAGATCGCCCGGGCGATCCCGCCGGGGGAGACCTTGACCTACGGCGAGATCGCCGCGCGGCTGGGCGACAAGCTGCTGGCGCGGGACGTCGGCCAGGCCCTTGGCAAGAACCCCTGGCCGATCGTCGTGCCCTGTCATCGGGTGACGGCGGCGGGCGGCAAGCCGGGCGGATTCTCGGCGCGGGGCGGGGTGAACACCAAGCTGAAGCTGCTGGGTATCGAGGGCGCCAAGGCGGCGGCGCAGGCGGACCTGTTCGCTTGAGCCCCGCCATCGAGCGTCGCCTGCTGCAGGCTTCTGTCGCGGTCGCCGGGATCGTGCCGGTGGGCGGCGGCCTGTGGGGGGTGCTGGGCGGCATGAACACCGTCGGCGTCACCGCCGCCAGCCATGGGCGCTACCTCTCCGGCCTGCTCCTGGGCATCGGCCTTGTGTTCTGGTGCTCGGTCCCGGCCATCGAGCGCCGCGGCGCGGTCGTTCGGACGCTGGCCGTCGTCGTGTTCGTCGGCGGCCTCGCGCGGCTGGCGGGCGTGCTGGAAACGGGCGCGCCGGGCGCGGTGGCGTTTCCGCTGGTCATGGAACTGGGCGTGACGCCGGCGCTGGCCCTGTGGCGGGAGCGGGTTCAGCGGGGGCTCGGCCCGCCCCTGACGCCCTCGTAGCGCCCCGCCGCCTCGGCGACGTCGCCCGGCTCGCCCTTGAGCGGGCCGCGCAGGAAGGCGTCCAGGATATCCACAGCCGCCCGCTGGGTCGCCGCGGCGCCACGTTCGCCACCCATGACCTGGGCGACTGCCCAGCGCCCCGGCGGGCTGAAGAAGTGGTCGGCGTCGGTGAAGCTGAAATGGTTCGCGCCGCCGATCGCATAGCGCCAGCCGCCGGCCGGGACCTGCGACAGGACGGCCTCGGTGGCCTCGACGTAGCGGGCGCGAAAGCCGGTTCCATCATGGTCGCTTTCCAGCAGCAGCAGCGGTCCCTGCAAGGCCTCGCCCCGCACCGCGCCATAGAGCATGCCGTCGATATCGGCGACGGCCTTGATCCGCGGGTCGTCGCTCGCGGCCAGGACGGCGGTGGCGCCGCCGAACGAGTGGCCGGCCGCGGCGACGCGGTTGGCGTCCAGCCGTCCTGCGAGGCGCGGACCCATCGCCCCGGGTCGGGCCAACTGGTCGAGCACGAAGCGCAGGTCGGCGGCGCGGACCGGGATCTGGCGCTCCATGTAGGCGATGCGTTCGGTCCCGCGGCCGTAATACTGGGCCGGCCCCGCGGCGCGGCCGTCGGCGAGCTGGGTGACGGCAGCTTCGTAAGGATGGTCCACCGCCAGCACGACGTAACCCCGGCTCGCCAGGCCCGCGGCGAGGCCGGTGTAGAACGCCCGCGGCGCTCCGTAGCCCGGCGAGAAGATCACCACCGGCCAGGTTCGGCGGGCGTTGGAAACGGGTGCGTTGGGCGTGGCGTGGGTGTCGGTCTCGCCGAACCGCCGGAACACGAAGCTGGGGAACGCCATGATGGGACCGGGCAGGCGACCCAGGCCGTCCAGATAGGGTGTCCCGCCGCCACGTGGATTGCCCGCCGGGCCGGGGTCGGCCGGGTACCAGGCCTGGACCACCACATTCCGGCGGTCCGCCGGGTCCGGCGTCGTCGCCTCCTCGCGGCTGGCGTCCACCCAGCGAAAGACCTGCTCACCAATGGGGTGCGGCCCTCGGGGCTGCGGCAGCACGGGCGCCGGCAGCAGCGCCCACGAGGCGAGGGCGGCGCCGATCAGGATCGCCAATCCCACGCCGCCCGCCCAACGCGACACAACGCCCGCCCGGCGGACGGGCAGGGCGGTGGCGGCGAGCAGCAGGTAGCCGGGGACGAACTGCCAGGTGAACCCCTTCAGGGCGTACTGCGCGCCGGCTACCAGGACGAGGCCCACGCACAGCACCGCTCGCGCCTGGCGGCCGCGGTTCGGCGCGGCCAGCCGCCAGACGGCCGCGGCGATCAGGCCCGCGAGCAGGATGGCGTCGATCGGCAGCATGGACGTTCGCTCCGGGCCCAAGGGGTCCGCCACACTCCGGGCCGACCGTGCAGTTCTGAACCGGAAGGTGTCATGGTCCGGCGCCGCGCGTCACGCCGTCGGTGACACCCTCGCCGACGCCCGCTAACACCGGATCATGAGCATCGGCGTGTTCGATTCCGGGGTCGGCGGCCTGACCGTCCATCACCGGCTGGTGGAGCGGTTCCCCGAGGCGGACTTCATCTACCTGGCCGACCAGGCCAACGCGCCGTATGGCGGGCGGTCCGGCGAGGAGATCGTCGAGCTGACCAGGGCCGGCTGCGTGCGCCTGTTCGAAGAGGGCTGCGACCTGGTGGTCCTGGCCTGCAACACCGCCGCCAGCGTGGCGCTGCGCCGCCTGCAGCAGACCTGGCTGCCCGGCTATCGCCGCGACCTCGGCCGGCCGGTCAACGTCCTGGGCATCGTGGTGCCGACCATCGAGGCGGCCACGGGCCTGCCCTGGGAGCATGAGGCCCAATGGCGCGAGGAGAAGGCCGAGAAGCTGGAGATCCTCGGCGTCTTCTCCACCCCGGCCACCACGAGGAGCCGGGTCTACGAGATCGAGATCGACAAGCGCCGGCAGGACGTGGCGGTCTTCTCCGAGCCCTGCCCCGAGCTGGCGCGGATGATCGAGGCCAACGCGCCCCGGGACGAGCTCGCCGCCACGATCCAGGGCCACGTGAGGGCGCTGGCCACCCGGATCGGCCGCAATCCCGACCGCGCGATCCTGGGCTGCACCCACTACGAGATCGTGGCCGACCTGTTCCAGGCCGCCCTGCCGCCCGGCACGCCCCTGATCCGACAGCCGGACGCCACGGCCGATGCGCTGGAGCGCTACTTCGCCCGCCATCCGGAATTCCAGCCGGGCACGGGCGCCGTTCGTCGCTTCCTGACCACCGGCGAGCCGGGCGCCCAGAACAGCCTGGTTGAGACATTCTGGGGAGGACCGCTAAGCTTCGAGCCGGCCTGAGGCAGGCCGGGGGCGAAACGATGCGATCGATGGTTCTGGCGGCGCTGGCCGCCGTGGCGTTCACCGGCGCGGCGCGCGCCGAGGTGGTCGAGACCGGAGCACAGGGCTTCCGCCTGAAGAGCGTGGTGCAGATCGAGGCTCCGCCGGCCCGCGTCTACCAGGCGATCGGCGAGATCGGGCGCTGGTGGGATGGCGCGCACAGCTATTCCGGCAAGGCGGAGAACATCACCCTGCCGCTGCAGGCCAACGCCTGCTGGTGCGAGACCATTCCAGGGGGCGGCAGCGTCCGGCACGGCGTGGTCGTCCTAGCCTGGCCCGAGCAGGGGATGATCCGGGCGGACGCGGCCCTGGGGCCGCTGCAGGACGAGGGGGTCAACGGCGCCCTCTTCTTCCGGATGAAGCCGAAGGACGGCGGGACGGAGCTCACGATCACCTACAACGTGGGCGGCGCGCGCGACTTCGTCCTCAAGGCGGCGCCCCAGGTCGACGGCGTCCTGACGGGAGGCTGGGCCCGGCTGAAGCGCTACGTCGAGACCGGCAAGCCGTAGGCCTGGGCCGCGGCCGTCAGCGCCGAGTCCAGCCGGGTCCCCTCCGCATACGGCGCCAGGTCCGCGGTCGGCGGCCCGCCGCTGCCCATGCCGGGCTCGGGCAGGGGCGCGCCGATCCGCGTCTCCACCGGAAACACGCCGCACCAGGCCGCCCAGGCGTCGTCGGCGGGCAGGTCGGTCACGCCGGTGTCCTTGATCTTCGCCGAGGCCTCCTCGATCTCCATCTCCACGAGGGCGATACGGCGCAGGTCGTCGTCGGTGGTGGGGCGCAGCTTCAGCGGCCGGCCCGCGTAGAGGCGGCCGATGAAGGCGTCCATCGCCGCCCGCACCTCCGCGAGGTCGCTCACCAGTCGGGCCCGGCCGAAGGCCATCACGGACCGGTAGTTCAGCGAATGGGTGATGCCGGAGCGGCCGACCACGAAGCCGTCCAGGAAGCTGACGGTCACGCAGACCGGCGCGCCCTCGGCCACCGTCGCCAGCATCCGGCTCGCGGCCGCGCCGTGCCAGTAGAGCTTGCGGTCTTCGCGCCAATAGGCGGTGGGGGTCACGAACGGCTGGCCGTCGATGACGTAGCCCACATGCGCCATGATCCCGGCGTCGAGCACGCCGTAGACCGCGGCCTCGTCGTAGTGGCCGCGCTGGGGCCGCCGCCGGACCTGCGAGCGCGCCGTGGGCGTGAAGGAACCGTCGGGCGGGCTCATGGCGCGGGTTCCGCGGGCGGGGTGGCCGCAGGAACCCGCGCCACGACGGGCGGCGGCTCGGGGAGAAGCGCCGCCACCGGCAGGGGCGTCAGTAGGCGAGGCAGGGCCAGGGCGACGAGGCCCACTGCAAGGGCGTAGGCCAGCGTCGTCATCGCGAGGCGGCGCAGCGCGTCGATTATCGGGTGGTCGTGGGTCGTCGGCATGGCCGCCTCCTTTCGGATTGGCGGGCTAAGCCGTATGTGGTCTGCTGGATAGGTCCACTTCCAACGATCTGGACAGACCATTCGGAGAGTCAATGAGCTGGGCTGACGTCTATCCCTGGGCCGCGCCGGAGACGGGGCGGCCGGTGATCCGGCAAGTCTACGACCAGGTGCGGAGCGCCATTCACACCGGCGCGCTCCGGCCGGGCGGCCGCCTGCCGTCCAGCCGCGACCTGGCTTCGCGGCTGGGTGTCGCCCGGGCGTCGGTGGTCGCGGCCTACGACCAACTCCTCGCCGAGGGCTATGCGGAGGGGCGGACCGGCTCGGGCACCTACGTCTCGCAGGACCTCTCGGGGGTGCTGGACCTGAAGGCCTCGCCGCAGGCTGCAGCCCCGCCGGTCCCGCCCGAGCGCATTCCGGACGTGGCGGGTTTCCCGGCGCCGCGCTCCACCGAGCCGATGACGTTTTCGAACGGCCGCACTCTGATGGACGCCCGCGCGCTGGACGCCTGGGCCGCCTCGACCCGGCGCGCGCTACGCACCCTTGGGCCGGATCACTTCGGCTATTCCGAGCCGGCCGGCGATCGGCGGCTGCGCGCGGCGGTGGCGGACTATCTGCGCGCCGCCCGCGGCGTGGTGTGCGAGCCCGATCAGGTGATCGTCACCTCGGGCGCGCAACACGCGGTCGACCTGACCTCGCGCCTGCTGCTGAAGCCGGGAGATAAGGTCTGGCTCGAGGATCCTGGCTATCCGCAGACCTGGCATGCCCTCACCTCCGGCGGCGCCCAGGGCGTGCCTGTGCCGGTGGACCGTTCGGGACTGGTCGTTCAGTCGGGGATCGCGTTCGCGCCGGACGCCCGCGCCGCCTTCGTGACCCCCTCGCACCAGTTCCCGTTGGGTGTGGCGATGTCGATGGGCCGGCGGCTGGAATTGATCGCCTGGGCGCGCGCCGCGGGCGCCTGGATCGTGGAGGACGATTACGCCTCGGAGTTCCGCTACGCCGGCGCGCCGCTGGCGTCGCTGCAGGGCCTCGATGGCGGCGAGCGGGTGATCTACGTGGGCACCCTGAACAAGTCGCTCTTCCCAGGGCTGCGGCTGGGTTACTTGGTGGCGCCCAAGGCGCTGGTGGAGCCGTTGTCGGCGCTGCGCCGCCTGGCCGACCGCCAGCCGCCCAGCCTGACCCAGGCCGTGACGCTGGACTTCATGGAAAGCGGCCAGTTCGCCGCCCACATTCGCCGCCGACGGCTAGCGTACAAGGCCCAGCGCGATGCGCTGGCCGAGGCGCTCGCCAGGCGGATGGGGGATGTCCTGGAGCCGGACGTTCCCGACCAGGGCATGCACCTGATCGCCTACCTGAAGGACGGCCGTTCGGACCTGGAGGCCGAGGCCCAGGCGGCGGCCCGGGGGGTGCTGACCCGGGCCATCAGTCCGCTGCACCACGCCGCCACGCCGCGCCATGGCCTGCTCCTCGGCTTCACCGGCTTCCCGGCCAAGGCGATGGACGCCGGCGTGGCGCGGCTGGCGGCGGCGCTAGGCGCCTGACGTCCTGGTTCAGGCCGCCAGGGCGGCCTCGGCGGCGATCACGCGGCTCGCGGCGTTGACCACGGCGGCGATGCGGAGCGCGGCCTGGATGCTCTGGGTCGGCACGCCGTGCTTCTTCAGCTCGGCCTCGTGCGAGTCCAGGCACATGCCGCAGCCGTTCACGGCCGAGACGGCGGTGGACCACAGCTCGAAGTCGGCCTTGTCGACGCCCGGGTTGGCCAGGATGTTCATCCGCAGGCGAGCGGGCAGGGTCTTGTATTCGCTGTTCGAGAGCAGGTGCAGCGAGCGGTAGTAGACGTTGTTCATGCCCATGATGGCGGCCGCGGCCTTGGCGGCGCTCTTGGCTTCGGACGAAAGGCCGGCGGCGTCGGCGGCGGCTTCGATGGCCTGGACCACGGTCGGCACGCCGAGGGCGTGGGCGGAGGCGACGAAGGTGCCCCACTTCTGCTGGTCGGTCAGCACGGTCTCGGAGGCCAGGCTGCCGAGATTCAGGCTGATGTCCTTGGCATAGGCGGGCAAGCCGTCGCGCAGGGCGTCGAGGGACATGGTGGTCTCCGGAAATGTCTGGGAGGCGCGCATCGGCGCGCGGGGCAGAAAATCCGGGGGCGCTCTGGGGGGAGAAGGGCGAGCGCCCCCGGACAGGCTAAAGGCTGCGCGGTGTGTGCTTACGCGGCCTTCAGGGTCTCGCCGCCAACCGAACGGTTGCACGGGCAGAGCTCATCGGTTTGCAGCGCGTCGAGGACGCGGAGCGTGTCCTGCGGGTTGCGGCCCACGTTCAGGTTCGTGACGTAGACGTGCTGTACGACATTGTCGGGGTCGACGATGTAGGTGGCGCGCAGGGCGACGCCCTCTTCCTCGTTCAGGACGCCCAGGTCGCGGGCGAACTTCCCGGAGTTGTCGGCGAAGTTCCAGATCGGCAGCTCGTTGAGATCCGGATGCTCGCGGCGCCAGCCGAGCTTGGAGTGCTCGTTGTCGGTCGAGCCGCCCAGGACCACGGCGTCGCGGTCGGCGAACTCACGGTTCAGGCGGGCGAACTCGGCGATCTCGGTCGGGCAGACGAAGGTGAAGTCCTTGGGGTAGAAGAAGATGACCTTCCACTTGCCGGGGAAGCTTTCCTTGGTGACGGTCTCGAACGCGCTCTCGCCGTTCTCCTCGTGGCGCATGAACTTGGGCTTCACACCCACGATCTTGAAGTCGGGCAGCGTCTGGCCAACACCCAGCATATGACTCTCCTTGAAATGCGTCGGCGGCCACAAGGGGAGGAGGGCCGCCGTGGCGGTGAGATAGGGGGCGTCGGCCGACAATTCCAATCGATAGTTTTTGGATATGGAATAGGTTGTGTCTATACTGAGCCGGACCCGCTGATGCGCGCGAGCGATCGCGCGGCCGGGACGAGGTTCGCGAATGCTCCCGACGATCCGTCAGCTCCAGTACCTCAAGCTGCTCGCCGAGCACGGCGCGTTCGGCAAGGCGGCCGAGGCGGCGCACGTCACCCAGCCCACCCTGTCAGCGGGGATCCAGGAGCTGGAGCGGACGCTGGGCGCGCCGGTGGTGGACCGGGCCCGCACGGGCGTGATCCTGACTCCGGTGGGCGAAGAGGCCCTGCGCCGGGCCACGGTGATCCTCAATGAGGCCGAGGAACTGGTCGAGGCGGCCAAGAACGCCGGCCAGCCGCTGACCGGCCGGTTCAGGCTGGGCGTCATCCCGACGATCGCCCCGTTCCTGCTGCCGGGAGCCCTGCCGCTGCTGCGCCAGAAGTTTCCCAAGCTGCGCCTGTTCCTCCGCGAGGACCTGACCCAGCGCCTGATCGTCGAGCTCAAGGCCGGCCGGCTGGATGCGGCGCTGATCGCCCTGCCCTTCGACATGGCGGGACTGGAATGGGCGCACGTCGCCGACGACGAGCTGCTGGCGGCGCTGCCGGCCGATCACCCTCTGGCCAAGCTGAAGACGGCGTCTCCGGAGGCGCTGGAGCAGGAGAACATGATCCTGCTGGAGGACGGCCATTGCCTGCGCGAGCATGCGTTGTCGGCCTGTAAGCTGAACCCCCCGCGCGTCGGCTTGGGTGAGGAGCCGTTCGCCGCCACCTCTCTGCCGACGCTGGTGCAGATGGTCGGCTCGGGACTCGGCGTCACCTTCCTGCCCCAGATGGCTGTGAGCGCAGGGCTTGCCGACGCGGCCCACGTGGCCGTCCGACCCATCGAGGCCGAACATCCCGCCCGGGAGATCGTCGTCGCCTGGCGCGCCGGCTCGAACCGCCGCGCGGAGGGCAAGCTCCTGGCCGAGGTGCTGAAGGAAGTCTGAGGCCCGGCTGATCGCGCCGCCTAGGCCAGGCCCAGCGCCCGCAGCACCGCGCCCTGGTCGAAATAGGGGCGCTCGCAGATGATCTTGTCGCCGCCGGGCGGAAACTCGAAGGTCGCCGCCATCCGCACCCGGAAAGCCTTGCCGGTCGGCTCGGCCACGCGCCCCTGGCCGAGGTTCAGCGGCCCCAGGTGGGTGCCGGTCAGGAAGAACTCCACCAGCACGGTGTCGCCGCCGTGGGCGATGGCGATGATCTCGTTGGCCTGGTCCGGGAAGGGCGTTCGCGAGGCGGCGAAATAGCCGCGGACCTGGGCCTCGCCATCGAACACCTGGCCCGCGCCATACATCTCGTACCGGGGATGCTCGAAGGTGGCGATCACGGCGTCCCAGTCGCACACGCACTCCAGGGCCATGTGGTCGCGCACCGTCTTCAGGCGACGCTCGGCAAGGTCGGTCACAGGGTGGTTCCTTCGGTGGTTCGGGTCGGAGGTCAGGAGATCGCGCGGATCGGATCGGCGCCGTCCCAATCCTGGGCGGCCTTGCGGATGTGCTCGAAGAAGCGGCCCTTGTTCCCGCTGATGTCCGAGATCTCGATCATCGCCCCGGGATGCGGAGCGGTCGTCTCGAAATAGGCGAAGCGGCCCTGCTCGCCGCCGATCTGGCCCTCGTGCCCGACCTTGTGGCCCTTAGCGAGCGCCCGGTCGTAGAGCTCCTGGTAGTCGTGGGTCCAGTAGGCCAGATGCTGCAGCCCCTCGTGGCCGGCGTCGAGGAATTCCCGATAGAGCGATGGGGCGTCGTTGGTCTGCTGGATCAGCTCGATCTGCAGGTCACCGGAGTTGGCCAGCGCCACGCTCATCATCATGGGGGAGTCCGCGCCGCGGTGGCGGAACCAGTCGGTCTTCACGCGCTCCACGAAGAACCACGGGCCGACGCCCACCACATGGATCCAATGGTCCATCGCCGCGCGGATGTCGCTCACGACGTAGCCGTTCTGGCGAATGGGTCCGAACAACCGGCTCATGCCGCAAAGCTTGCTCACCGCAACGCCGACGTCCAGACGCATCACTATCGATACGATTTAGACCGTATCGAAAACCGCTTGTGGCCCGATGTTGTTTCGATGTATCTAAATATCAGACATATCGAAATAGGATCGAAAATCGAATGCATAGACACTTTCACAATCACGGCGACCGGGGCTTCCATCGCAGTCGGTATGGCTGGGGCGGACGTCATGGCGGCGAAGGCCGTGACCATCGGCGGGGCGGCCGGATGGGTCGCTTCTTCGAACACGGCGACCTGAGGTTCGTGATGCTGGCCCTGCTGGAGGAGCAACCCCGGCACGGCTACGAGCTGATCAAGGAGCTGGAGGAGCGGACCGGCGGCGCCTATCGCCCTTCGCCTGGGGTGGTCTATCCGACCCTGGCCCTGCTGGAGGACGAGGGTCTGATCCGGCAGACGGAGGCGGAGGGCGGGCGCAAGCGCTTCGAGATCACTGACGACGGCAAGGCCGAGCTGGACCGCAACCGCCCGTCGGTGGATCAGGTCTTCGGCCGGATGGACGAGGCGGCGCAGCACGCCGCCCCCGGCCGCCACCGCGTGGGCCGGGCGATGATGAACCTGGGCATGGCGCTCAAGGCGCGCATGTCGCGCCCTGTGAGCCCGGAGGACTTGGACCGGATCGTCGCCATGATCGACGATACCGCCTCGGCCGTGGAGAGGACCTGAGCGACCGCGGGCCGGGTCTCCTCGCCCAGGGTGCGACGGCCGGCGCTTTCCCCTATATAGCCGCGACCATGAGCCGTCCGTTTCTCAAGATGAACGGGCTCGGTAACGACTTCGTCGTCGTCGAGACCCGCAGCGCCCCCTTTGCCCCCACCGCGGACGAGGTGCGCGCGATCGCGGACCGCAAGTCCGGCGTGGGGTGCGACCAGCTCATCGTCATGGAGAAGGCCGACGACGCCGACGCCCGGGTCCGGTTCTGGAACGCCGACGGCGAGGAGGTCTCGGCCTGCGGCAACGGCACGCGCTGCGTCGGCTGGTTGCTGATGCAGGCGTCCGGCAAGGACGAGGCGGTGATCGAGACCAAGGCCGGCCGCCTGATCGCCACGCGGGCCGGCGACCGCCTGGTCAGCGTCGACATGGGCGAGCCGGGCCTCGACTGGACCCAGATCCCGCTCGCCGAGGCCCACGACACCGCCGCCCTGGACGTGGTCCTCTACCACCACGCCGACCTGATGGCGCCGCCCGGCTGCGTCTCCATGGGCAATCCGCACGTGGTGTTCTTCGTCCCCGACGTCGAGGCCGTGCCGATCGCCAGGATCGGTCCCGCGGTCGAAAAGCATCCGCTGTTCCCCGAGCACGTGAACGTCGGCTTCGCCCAGGTGCTGGACCGCCACCGCATCCGCCTGCGGGTCTGGGAGCGGGGCGCGGGCCTCACCAAGGCCTGCGGCACGGGCGCCTGCGCCGCCCTGGTGGCCGCCTCGCGCCGCGATCTCGTTGGCCGTCACGCCACCATGGTCCTCGACGGCGGCGAGCTGCACGTCGAATGGCGCGAGGACGGCCACGTGGTCATGACCGGGCCGGCGGCGGTCGACTTCATGGGCGAGCTGCCTTGACGGAGACCTACGCCCCGCGGCCGCGCCGCTGGTGGATCGCCCTGTTGCTGAACGCCGCCTTCCCACCCGTGGGCTACGCCTACGCCGGCGCCTGGAAGATGGTGGCCGTCACCGTCGTCGGCCTGATGGCGGGCGCCGTCGCGCTGAACGAATGGACGCTGGCCTCGCCGCCGGGCGTCTACCGGTACGGCCTGCAGGGCCTCATCGCCGGCGCAGCCATCGCCGCGGGGATGTTCGGGCTGCATGCCGCTTGGCTGGCCTGGCGCGCCCCGCCGAAGGCTGGACGGCCCAGCAAGCTGGCGCTTCTCTATGTGGCGCCGTGGGTCGTGCTGGTGATCGCCAACATGCTCTACGGGTCGTACGGCCCCCACCCCACCTACAGCATGGCCTCCGCCGCCATGGAGCCGACATTGAGGGCCGGCGACATCGTCATGGTCGAAGGCGCGCGGGCCGACTGCGGCCGCGCCGCCGTCAAGGTCGGCGACGTGGTCGTCTTCCGCCGGCCCAACACGGCTGCGCCCTATATGCACCGGGTCGTGGCGGGTCCCGGTCAGACTGTCGAGATGCGAGATGGCTTGCTGGTGATCGACGGAAAGGCCGTCGCGCGCCGCGCCCTGGGCTCCGTCGAACTGCCGAACTCGCCGCTGCGCGTCACCGAATTCGAAGAAACCCTGCCCAACGGCGCGCGCCACCGGATCTACGACCTGGGGCCCACCGGCGACCTGGATCAGATGGCCGCGACGACCGTACCCGCCGGTTCGTGGTATCTGATGGGCGACAACCGCGACAACGCCGCGGACTCCCGTGTGGATGGACCGGCGCCGGGCCGGGACATCTGCGCGGTGGCGCTGAAGACCGTTTATGCGAAGGACCAGAGCCGTGTCGGCCGACGCCCCTGACGCCAAGACGGACGTCGACATCGTCACGTTCGGCTGCCGGCTGAACGCCTATGAGAGCGAGGTCATCCGCAAGCGGGCGGCGCAGGACGGCCTCGCCGACGCCATCGTCTTCAACACCTGCGCGGTGACGAACGAAGCCGTGCGCCAGGCCCGCCAGGCGATCCGCAAGGCCCGGCGCGAACGTCCGGGCGCGAAGCTGATCGTTACCGGCTGCGCCGCCCAGATCGACCCCGCCGCCTTCGCCGCCATGGCCGAGGTCGATCTGGTCCTGGGCAACGCCGAAAAGAGCCAGGCCGGCGCCTATGCGCCCCAGCCGCAGGGCGGCGAGCCGATGCGGGTCCGCGTCAACGACATCATGAGTGTCCGCGAGACCGCCGGGCACCTGATCGACGGGCTGAAGGACCGGGCGCGGGCCTATGTGGAGGTCCAGAACGGCTGCGACCACCGCTGCACCTTCTGCATCATTCCCTACGGCCGCGGGAACTCGCGCTCCGCCGCGGCCGGCGAGGTGGTGGAACAGGTGCGCCGCCTGGCCGCCGAGGGCTACCGCGAGGTCGTGCTGACGGGCGTGGATGTCACCAGCTGGGGCGCCGACCTGCCGGGCCAGCCGACCCTGGGCCAGCTCGTGGCGCGGATCCTGAGGCTGGTCCCCGACCTGCCGCGCCTGCGCCTGTCGTCGATCGACGCGGCCGAGATCGATCCCGACCTGATGCGCTGCCTGGCGGAGGAGCCGCGGCTGATGCCGTATCTGCACCTGTCGCTGCAGGCCGGCGACGACATGATCCTGAAGCGGATGAAGCGCCGCCACAGCCGGGCCGACGCGCTGAAGCTAGTCCGCGAGGTGCGCGCCGTGCGCCCCGACGTGGCCTTCGGCGCCGACCTGATCGCCGGCTTCCCAACCGAGAGCGACGAGATGTTCGAGAACTCGATCCGGCTGGTCGAGGAGGCGGAGCTCGCCTTCCTGCACGTCTTCCCGTTCAGCCCGCGCCCCGGCACGCCGGCCGCGCGGATGCCGCCGGTGAAGCGCGACGTGGTCAAGGCCCGGGCCGCGCGGCTGCGGGCGGCGGGCGAGGCGGGCCTGGTCCGGCACCTGGAGCGCCAGGCGGGCCGCACCCTTTCGGCCCTGATCGAGCGGCCGGGCGTGGCGCGGGCCGAGGACTTCACGGAGATCGCGTTCGAGGGCGAGGCTCCCGTCGGCGGCGTCGCGGCGATGCGCGTCACCGGCCACGACGGCCGGCGGCTCACGGCGGTGGCGGCATGAGCCGGTCCGGCGGCTGCCAGTGCGGGGCGGTCCGCTTCCGCGTCGAGGGCGACCTCGGCCGCGCCAGCATCTGCCACTGCCGCATGTGCCAGAAGGCCTTCGGCGCGTTCTACGGGCCGTATGTCTCGATGAAGCCCGAGCAGGTGACCTGGACCCGCGGCGCGCGGAAGCTGTTCGCCAGCTCCAACCTGGTCAGCCGGGGTTTCTGTGGGGACTGCGGCACCCAGCTCACGTTCGAGGGCGCGGGCTTCTTCGATATCGCGATCGGCGCCTTCGACGATCCGACCGATATCCGGCCCACCATCCAGATCGGCCTGGAGGCCAAGCTTCGGTGGGTCGACGAGCTGGGCTCGCTCCGCACCCAGTCTCCCGAAGCGCAGGCCAAGATCCGCGCCTACCAGGCGCAGGTGGTCTCCCACCAGCATCCCGACCACGACACCTAGGTCGGCGGCGTCCGTCCCGGGAACCCGGGCATCTGCCAGCCGAACAGGATCGCGCCAGACCGCACCGCGAAGGCCGCCAGGAAACCCATCGTTCCGCTGACCGCCAGCGGCAGGTCCAGTGCGTGCAGCCCGACGAAGACCCCCGCGCCGACCAGGGCCGGGGTGACGTAGAGCTCCCGGCGCAGCAGGATCGAGGGTTCGTGTGCCAGCACGTCCCGCAGCACTCCGCCGAAGGTGGCGGTCAGGACGCCCATGATCACGGCGGAGACCGGCGGCACGCCCAGCGAGGTCGCTTTCAGCGCGCCCACCACGGCGTAGGCGGCCATGCCCAGGGCGTCCAGCCAGAGCAGCAGCCGCTCCCGACCCTGTCCCCAGCCCAGGATCCAGATGGCGAGCGCGGCGGCGAGACACGCGACGATGTACTCCGGGCGGCCCACCCAGAAGACCGGCGCGTCGATGAGGAGGTCGCGCAGGGTGCCGCCACCGACCCCGGTCACCGCGGCGAAGAAGCCGAAGGTGATGATGTCGTGCTTGCGCCGGGCTGCAGCCAGCGCGCCCGAGGCGCCGAACACCGCCACGGCGGCATAGTCCAGCACGGTCAGGGTGGCGGCCAGCGGGTCCATCCGGCCCTTAGTGCGGTGGCGCGTGACGGCGCGCAAGGAGGTCGCTAGAAGCACCCCCCATGGCAGACCCCAAACGCGGCTGGTTCGCGCGCCTTACCGAAGGCCTGACCAAGTCCTCCAAACAGATGGGCGAGCAGATCGCCCAGGTCTTCGTGGCCAAGGAGCCGCTCACCCAGGCCAAGCTGGACGAGCTGGAGGAGATGCTCATCGAGGCCGACCTCGGCCCGCATTCCGCCGCGCGCATCACCGAACGCTTCGCCGCCGAGAAGTTCGGCAAGGACGTGGACGAGAGCGAGATCCGCGAGGCGCTGTCGGTCGCCATCGGCGAAGAACTGTCCGGCCGCCAGGGCGCGTTCGAGCCGCTGTCGGGCCCTAGGCCCTATGTGGTGCTGTTCATCGGCGTGAACGGATCGGGCAAGACCACGACGCTGGGCAAGGTCGCCACCGACCTCACCCGTCAGGGCGCCAAGGTCCTGGTGGTGGCGGGAGACACCTTCCGCGCCGCCGCCGTCGAGCAGCTGAAGATCTGGGCGGAGCGGGCGGGCGCCGACTTCATGGGCCGCCCCACGGGATCGGACGCCGCCGGCCTCGCGTTCGATGCGGTGCAGAAGGCGCGCACCGAAGGCTACGACGTGGTGCTGATCGACACCGCGGGCCGGCTGCAGAACAAGCAGGGCCTGATGGACGAGCTGTTGAAGATCATCCGCGTGGTGAAGAAGGTCGATCCGGACTACCCGCATGAGACGCTGCTGGTGCTGGACGCCACGGTCGGCCGTAACGCCCTGGCGCAGGAGAACATCTTCGGCAACCAGATCGGTGTCTCCGGCATCGTCATGACGAAGCTAGACGGTACGGCGCGGGGCGGCGTCCTGGTGCCGGTGGCCCAGGCGTCCGACAGCCCCATCAAGCTGATCGGCGTTGGCGAGGGGGTGGACGACCTGCAGCCCTTCGACGCCCGCGCATTCGCCCGCTCGCTTGTGGGCCTCGAGGAACCTATCCGATGAGTGCTGAGAACCGGCGGCACTGGGTCCGCTACTTCGTGGACTATGCCGCCCTGGCCGCCTTCCTGGCTGCCTTCCTGGTCACGCGCGATATCCAGAAGGCCACGTGGGGCCTGGTCGTGGGCTCGATCGTAGCGATCGCCGTCGGGTTCGCCGTGGAGCGGCGTATCGCGCCCCTGCCGCTTTTCGTCGGCGGCGCGGGCCTGGTGTTCGGCGGCGCCTCGCTGTTCTTCCATGACCCGCGGATCCTGAAGGTCAAGCCGACCATCGTGAACACGGCCATCGGCCTGCTGCTGCTCGGCGGCCTGGTGCTGAAGAAGCACCCCTTGAAACTGGTCCTCGGCGAGGCATTCGCGATGCCGGACGCCGTCTGGCGGCGGCTGACGTTGAACTATGCCGGCTTCTTCCTCGGCCTTGCGGCGCTGAACGAGTTCGTCTGGCGCACCCAGACGGACGAGACCTGGGTCTACTTCCGCTTCCCGGGCATGATGATCATCACGGTGGTGTTTTCCATCGCCCACGCGCCCCTGCTCATGAAGTACGTCAAGGCCGAGGACCTGCCCCCGCCACCCACCGAATAGCTATTTCGGGAAAGTGATGTTGCTGGGGCGCAGGTGCGGCGTCTGCAGCCGGTTGTAGTCGGCGTCGGGGAGGCTACCCACGATCATGCCGAGGATATCCGCCCCTCCCGCCTCGCGGGGCGGCGGTTCGCCGTAGAGCTGCTGCCACAGGGCGGCAGCCTCTTCGTAGATGCGATCTTCCCGTCCCATGGGCCTGTTCAGCTGCTGGTTGCACGCAAAGAACCCGCGGGGGACGTACGTCGTTCCTTGATAAATTACAGTTAATTTCGACGTTTAGGCGCGCAACCCGATTGTGGCGCCTAGACCCTTATGTCGATCAGCGAGCCCGGGCGGAGGATTTTCTGCCCCGGGTCCGCCGACGCAGCTGCGGCCTCGACCCTCGCGGATGGCGCGGCTGCCGCTACAGGGGCTGAGGCCGCCGCCGGCGCAGCAGCAGCGGACGCTCCCGGGCGCTGTGCCTGGCCAAGGGCGTCGAAGAATGCGCGTTGCGCCGCCAGCTTCCCGCCGTCCTGCGGCTGGGGGCGGGCCTGCGTCTGCGGGTACAGGTTCGGGCGGATCGTGGTCACACGAGGCTCTGCGGTCTAGCGGGCGGTATGGTTAACGGGCGATGCGCCCAAACTGCCGCTTACGCCTCAACGCAGGGTTAACGCGCCAGTTTCGCGAGCTTCGCGGCTTCGGCGTCGGTGAGCGGCCCGGTGTGCTTGGCCAGGACCTTGCCGTCGCGGCCGATGACGTAGGTCTCGGGCACGCCGGTGACGCCGAACTCGACGCCCGCGCGACCGTCGCGGTCGACAAGGGCGCTGGTGAAGGGATTGCCCAGCCGGGTCAGGAAGGCCTGGGTGTTTGGCGGCGCGTCCTTGTAGGCGATCCCCACCACGCGCACCCCGGCGCCCTTCATGCCCATCAGGACCGGGTGCTCGATCTCGCAGGGGGCGCACCAAGAGGCGAAAAAGTTCACCACCATCGGCCCCTCGGCGGCGGCGTCGCGGATCCGCACGGGCTGGCCGTCGGCGAGGCCGGGCAGCGTCACGTCGGGGGCCATCTGACCCACCAGGGCCTGCGGCTGGTACTTCGCATCGCCCCGTTGCAAGGCGTAGAAATAGAACAGCCCGCCCAGCGCCACGAGGGCGACGATCGGCAGGAACGCGAGCCAGCGGCTCATCCTACTTCGTTTCCTTCGGAAGCTTCGACGGGCCGGGTCCTGCGTAGCCTTGGCGAAGCAGGATCATTTGCGGGTCAGCTCCTCATAGCGCTTGCGCCAGCGGCGGGCGTGGTTGAGCGAGAACCCGATCATGCCGGCGAAGACCAGCCCGGTAATCACGAAGGCCGGCACGATGAACTCGGCGTACTTGAAATCGAACATCAGCCCCTCGCGGCCCGCAGCGCCGCCGCCTCGGCCCGCCGGCGCCACACCTCACCCCGGATGCGCAGCAGCCAGAGCGATCCGAAGGCCGACATGTAGGCCAGCGCCATCAGAAGCAGCGGGACCCAGAACACCGGCGGCATGGCCGGCCCGCCCTCGCGGAACAGGGAAGAGCCCTGGTGGATGGAATTCCACCACTCCACGCTGAAGTGGATGATCGGCAGATTGATCGAGCCCACCAGCGCCAGGATGGCGGCGGCGCGCGCGGCCTTCTGCTCGTCGTCCATCGAGGCCCTGAGCGCCATGTAGGCGATGTAGAGCAGGAACATCACCAGGACGGACGTCAGCCGCCCGTCCCACTCCCACCAGGTGCCCCACATGGGCCGGCCCCAGAGCGATCCGGTGACCAGGGCCAGGAAGGTGAAGGCGGCGCCCAGCGGCGCTGCGGCCTGGGCCGCGCAGTCGGCCAGGGTGTGGCGGAAGATCAGCGCCAGGAAGCTGGCCCCGCCCAGGCAGACATAGGCGAACATGCTGATCTGGGCGGCCGGCACATGGATGAACATGATCCGGACCGTCTGGCCCTGCTGGTAGTCCTCCGGGGCGGTGAAGCCCAGGTAGAGGCCCGCTGCGCCGAGGGCCAGGGCGATGAGCCCGAACATCGGAGTCGCCCACCGCGAGAACGCCATGAAGCGGTCCGGATTCGACAGGAAGGCGGGCGCCCAGCTCATGCGACCGGCATAGAGTCAGCGCGCCCGCCCTGCAAGTGAGGCTACAGCCTGGGTGGTCGCGGCGGCTCGGGCGGCGCCGGCGGCGGCGGCATGTCGTGGGCCGCCGCGATCCGGTGCGGGATGACCATTGGGCCCATGCTGGGTCCCACCATCATCAGCATCGGCATGGCGTCGAACGCCGCCTTCTGCTTGGCGTCCAGCTGGCCATAGAAGGCCTTGATGGCCGCGATCCGGCGGTTGGCCTCCGCCTGCTGCTCCGCCATCCGGGCCTGCATGTCGTCGAGACGCTCCAGCGTGGTGCGCCGGGCGTCGCGGTCGAACTTCACCATGTGATCGTGGCGGCCGCGGTCGTCGTGCGTCGCCTCCAGGAACGCTTTGAGGGCCGGCTCCTGGTCGGGGCGCAGCTGCAGGATGTCGGAGAGGTGGTCCATCCGACCTGTGTGTCCCGCGCCATGGTGATGGTCGCCCTGGCGGTAGATGTGCACGTGGCGCCGCTCGACCTGTTCCGGCCGCGCGCCCGGCCGGGCGGTGGCGGCGGTGTCCTCGGCCGCCTCTCGTCGGGCGGTGTGTTCGCTCTGGGCCAGGGCGGTCCCGGCGATGAAGGTAAGGGCGACCCCGGCCAGCAGCCGGATCATGGGTTTGGACATCGTCGTCTCGTCTCCCGTGGGTGGTTCCCTTCGAAGGACCAAGCTCAGGCGGAGGATGCGGCTGAAAAGCGGCAGGCGGGATTAAGCTTTCTTCATGTGCTTCCGAGGTTTGGACGCGGCATATGGCCCAGCTTGAGACGAGGAGACCCGCCATGATCGCCGCCCTGCTCGCCGCCGCCGCCGTGGCGACGGCTACGCCGCAGCCGCAAGCCGCCGCGCCGATGGATCCGGCCGCCGTGAAGGCCATCGAGGCCGTGGCGTACGACTATGTCGACGGCCAACTGGAGGGCGACCCAGCCCGGGTGGCGCGTTCGCTGCACCCCGACCTGGCCAAGCGCGCCGTCACCACGAACCCCGACGAAACCCTGGCCCTTCGCCGGATGACGAAGGAGGAGCTGGTCGACCTGACGAAACAGGGCGTGCTGAAGACCCCGAGAGAGCAGTGGAGCCGGTCGGTCCGCGTGCTGGACATCGTCGGCAACGCCGCCGTGGCCCGCGTCGAGACGCCCTGGTTCGTCGACTATTTCCACCTCGGCCGCTTCGGCGAGCGCTGGGTGATCGTCAACGCGCTCTGGTATCCGAAGCCGCGGAACTAGCTCAGCGCGTTCCGGCAGGCGGCGGCCATGGCCAGCGGCCCGAAGGCGACGGCCGCGGCGGCGTAGGCGCCCAGGAAGGCCATGCCGCCGGTCCAGGGCAGGCCGGCCGCGAAGTTCGCCAGGGCCCCGCCGCCGAAGATCACCGGCGGCACGAACAGGGGTAGCACGATCACCGCCGTCAGCAGGCCGCCGCGCCGGGCGCCCAGGCTGAGCGCCGCGCCGATCCCGCCGATGAACGCGAATGCGATCCCGCCCAGCAGGGCGCAGGCGAAGATCAGCGGGGCCAGCGCGGGGCTGGCGCCGAGGGCGATGGCGGCCACCGGGGCCCCCAGCGCCAGCGGCGCGCCCGTCGCCAGCCATTGGCCGGCGCACTTCACGAGGCAGGTCAGTTCCAGCGGCACGGGCGACAGCAGCAGGAGGTCCAGGGCGCCGTCCTCGTAGTCGCGCTCGAACATGCGCTCCAGGGACAGGAGCGAGGCTAGCGCCAGGGCGACCCAGGCGGCGCCCGTAGCGATGGCGGCCAGCCGGTCGTGCTGCGGACCGATCGCCAGCGGCAGGAAGGTCGCGACCCCGGCGTAGAAGCCGAGCGCCACCAGCGGCCCGCCGCCCCGGCCCCAGGCCAGGGTGGTCTCGCGCACGATCAGGGCGGCCAGCCGGGTCATGCGACAAGTTCAAGGCTGCGGGTGGCGGCCGGAAGCGGATCGTGCACGGCGGCGAGGATCAGGCCGCCACGGTCGAGGTGGCGCTGCATCAGGACTCCGACCGCCACGCGCCAGCGGGCGTCCAAGGGGCTGAGGGGTTCGTCCAGCAGCCAAAGCGGCCGGGGCGCCGCCAGCATGCGGGCGATGGCTAGCCGCCGGCGCTGACCGGCGGACAGGCGACGGACTTCCAGGTCGAGCAGCGGAACGAGCTCCAGGGTGTCGGCGGCCTCGCGGAGGGCGTCGTCGTTCCCGCCGCCCCACCGCGTCCAGAATGTCAGCTCCTCGCGCGCCGTACGGGACGCCTTCAGCCCGTCGGCATGCCCCAGCAGATGCAAGTCGCCGCGGGCGTCGGCAGGATCGACGCCCCCGAACCCGACGTCTCCCGCTTCCAGTCGCACCAGGCCCGCCACTGCCCGCAAGAGACTGGTCTTGCCCGAACCGTTCGGGCCGGTGAGCGCGCAGGCCTCGCCCGCCGCCAGTTCCAGGTAGACGCCCTCGAACAGCAGCCGCCCGCCGCGCCGGACGGCAGCGTCCCGGATCGATAGCTGCGTGATCAAGCGGTCATCCAAGGTTTTGGGCAGGTTCTTAGGCGCGCGCATGGACGCCGCGATAGGTCGGGTCTATGAAGCGGCGGCCGCCGACGCTTGGGGGGAACCAACGCCGCGCGGGGACGAACGCTGTGTGTCCGTCTCTGATAGAGCGCGCGATCCCCTTTGGGTGTTCGGCCGGCAGCGAGCAGAAAGGATCTCCTTAATATGGCGTCTGTGGACACCCTCAAGACCCGCCGTCAGCTGACGGTCGGCGACAAGACCTACGCTTACTACAGCCTCCCGGCCGCGGAGGAAGCGGGACTTTCGGGCGTGTCGCGCCTGCCGATCTCGATGAAGGTGCTTCTCGAGAACCTCCTGCGGAACGAAGACGGCGTGTCCGTCGGCCCCGACGACCTGAAGGCCATCGCCGCCTGGATCGACAACAAGGGCTCCGTCGAGCACGAGATCAGCTTCCGCCCGGCGCGGGTGCTGATGCAGGACTTCACCGGCGTGCCGGCGGTGGTCGACCTGGCCGCCATGCGCGACGCCATGACCGCCCTGGGCGCCAACCCCGAGAAGATCAACCCGCTGAACCCCGTCGACCTGGTGATCGACCACTCGGTGATGGTGGACTACTTCGGCACCGCCAAGGCGTTCGGCGAGAACGTCGACCGCGAGTACCAGCGCAACATCGAGCGCTACAACTTCCTCCGCTGGGGCTCCTCGGCGTTCAACAATTTCCGCGTGGTGCCGCCCGGCACCGGGATCTGCCACCAGGTGAACCTTGAGTACCTGGCCCAGACCGTCTGGACGAACGCCGACGAGGGTCCGGAAGTCGCCTATCCCGACACGGTGGTCGGCACCGACAGCCACACCACCATGATCAACGGACTGGCGGTGCTGGGCTGGGGCGTGGGCGGCATCGAGGCCGAGGCGGCCATGCTGGGCCAGCCGATCCCGATGCTGATCCCCGAGGTGATCGGCTTCAGGCTGGACGGCGCCCTGCCGGAAGGCGCGACCGCCACCGACCTGGTGCTGACCGTCACCCAGATGCTCCGCAAGAAGGGCGTCGTCGGCAAGTTCGTGGAATTCTACGGCCCCGGCCTGGCCTCGATGACCCTGGAAGACCAGGCGACGATCGCCAACATGGCCCCGGAATACGGCGCCACCTGCGGCTTCTTCCCGGTGACGCGGGCCACCATCGACTACCTGGCCGCCACTAACCGCGCTCCCGAGCGGGTCGCGCTGGTCGAGGCGTACGCCAAGGCCCAGGGCATGTGGCGTGAGCCGACCGATCCGGATCCGGTGTTCTCCGACACCCTGGAACTGGACATGGCGACGGTCATGCCGTCGCTGGCGGGCCCCAAGCGTCCGCAGGATCGCGTGCTGCTGTCCGACGCCGCGCCCGAGTTCAAGTCGGCCCTGACCGGCGAGACCTTCGGCAAGCCGGACAGCCTGGCCGAGCGCTTCAAGGTCGAGGGCGAGAACTTCGACATCGGCAACGGCGACGTGGTGATCGCCGCGATCACCTCGTGCACCAACACGTCGAACCCCTCGGTGCTGATCGCCGCCGGTCTCGTGGCCAAGAAGGCCGTCGAGAAGGGCCTGAAGGTGAAGCCGTGGGTGAAGACCTCGCTGGCCCCCGGCAGCCAGGTGGTCACCGACTATCTGAAGGCCGCCAAGCTGGACAAGAGCCTGGACGCCCTGGGCTTCAACCTGGTGGGCTATGGCTGCACCACCTGCATCGGCAACTCCGGCCCGCTGCCCGAGGCGATCTCGGACGCGATCCAGAAGAACGACGTGGTCGCCTGCTCGGTGCTCTCGGGCAACCGGAACTTCGAGGGCCGGGTGAACCCCGATGTGCGCGCCAACTACCTGGCCTCGCCGCCGCTGGTGGTGGCCTATGCGCTGGCCGGTTCGATGCAGATCGACCTGGTCAACGAGCCGCTCGGCGAAGGCAAGGACGGTAAGCCCGTGTTCCTGAAGGACATCTGGCCGACCTCGGCCGAGGTGACGGCGCTGCAGCGCAAGCACGTGACCAACAAGATGTTCGCCACCCGCTACGCCGACGTCTTCAAGGGCGACAAGAACTGGCAGGGCATCAAGGTCAAGGGCGGCCAGACCTACGACTGGGACATGGGCTCGACCTACGTCCAGAACCCGCCCTACTTCCGCGACATGCAGATGGAGCCGTCGGCGGTCACGGATATCGTCGAGGCCCGCGTCCTGGCGGTCTTCGGCGACTCGATCACCACCGACCACATCTCGCCGGCCGGTTCGATCAAGACCACCTCGCCCGCGGGCCAGTACCTGATCGAGCGCCAGGTGCCGCCGTCGGAGTTCAACGGCTACGGCGCCCGCCGCGGCAACCACGAAGTCATGATGCGCGGCACCTTCGCCAACATCCGCATCCGCAACCGGATCACTCCGGACGTGGAAGGCGGCGTGACGAAGCACTTCCCGTCGGGCGACCAGATGTCGATCTACGACGCGGCCATGCGCTACCAGGGCGAAGGCCGTCCGCTGGTGGTGTTCGCCGGCAAGGAATACGGCACGGGCTCGTCGCGCGACTGGGCCGCCAAGGGCACGAAGCTGCTGGGCGTCCGCGCCGTGGTGGCCGAGAGCTTCGAGCGGATCCACCGGTCGAACCTGGTCGGCATGGGCGTGCTGCCGCTGCAGTTCCTGCAGGAAGGCTGGCACAAGCTGGGCCTGACCGGCGAGGAGATCGTCACGATCCGCGGCCTGACGGAGCTCGCGCCCCGCAAGCAGCTGATCGTCGAGATGTACCGTCCGTCGGACGGCCGCATCGCCCGCTTCCCGGTCCGCTGCCGGATCGATACGCCCACCGAGCTCGAGTATTTCAAGCACGGTGGCGTCCTGAACTACGTCCTGCGCAGCTTGGCCAAGCCGGCGGCGTAAGCGACGGGGCAACCTTCACCCTCAGGGGTGAATGTGTTGCTCGAGGCGTTGGATCGAGGGGGCTGTGCGGCGTCGGCCGCGCGGCCCCCTTCTTCGTTGCGGCAACTCACGGCTTCTTGAGATTTACAGGCCCCGGAACACGCCCTAAGCCGGTGGCGATGCGGATGGCCGCGCTTTTCAGCTTGATCCTGCTCGCCTGGCCGGCGGGTGCGGCGGCGGCCAAACCGCCGGTGCTCGTGGAGCTGTTCACGGCCCAGGGCTGCGGGTCCTGCAACGACGCCAACGACCACATCGCCAAGCTGGCCGACCGCCCCGGCGTGATCGCGCTCACCTTCTCCGTGGACTACTGGGACTACCTCGGCTGGACGGACACCTTCGCCAAACCGGAGTACGCCGAGCGGCAGAGGGCCTATGTCACGCGGCTCAAGCTGCGCGAGCCCTACACGCCGCAGGTGGTCGTCGACGGCCAGGAGGAGGCGCAGGGGCTGAAGACCGCCGAGGTCGACCGCCTGGTCCGCGCGGCGGCGACCGCGGCGCGCAATCCGCCGGACATCCGCTTCGTCGGCGCGCGCCGGGTGGACGTGGGCTCGGGTCGGCCGCCCCGGGGCGGCGGCGAGGTCTGGCTGATCCGCTACGATCCGCGCACGGTCGAGGTGGCGGTGCGGGCCGGCGACAATCGCGGGGAGACCGTGTCGCAGAGAAACGTGGTGCGCGAGATCCGCCGCCTCGGGGCCTGGCGCGGCCGGCCCCAGGCCTACCGGATCCCCGCCGCCTCGGACGATGGCCTGGCGACCCTGGTGGTCGTGCAGGCCCCGCGCGGCGGCCGCGTCCTGGGCCTGGCTCAGCGCCGGTCCTAGGGGGCCACTCCCGTCGTTGTGGCGAGGAACGTGTCCACCGCTTCGACTGTCGGCATCGCCAGCAGCGCAGCCGAATACTGGATGCTGAACTCGCAGATGGCGCGCTGGTCGTCGGCATCCGTCACGCCGGCGAACTTGCCGGCCAACCGCACGATCCGCATCCGGGCGTCGTCACTCGATAGTCCGTCGTAGGCTGTTATCGCCAGTACCCGCAGCTTCTCCGGCGGCAGGGGCCTGATCGTGCGCTGCACCGGCCTGGTCGCCGGCTGACGCAGCATCGCGGCGGCCCAGGCCTGTTCCGCCTCGATCTCGGCGGCGGGGATCACATTCTGCATGATGCGTTCCATCTTCAGCAGACCTAAAACGGTCATGCAGTCAGCCGGCGACGACGCGACCGCCTCTGCCTGCCGCTGGCCGATCCGGACGGCCTCCAGGACGTATGTCCCCTCCGCCTTTGGCATCTCGCTGCTGAGTAGCGCGACGTAAGTGTCTCGAATGGCGCTTTGGATGCCCGCCATCGTCTGACCCTTGGCCATGCCTTGTTCCAAGGCGTCCAGCGCGGCTTTGTAGGTCGCGGGATAATAGGCCTCGAGGACGCCAAATACGGGATTCTCGCCGAGGCTCTTGGCCAACTCGGAACGCGCGCTCGGCGGCGGCTGCGCTGTGACCTTCGCCGGCGTCGCGAGTACACAAACAACCGCGAGGGCCGCGGCAGCGCGCGCCCAGTGAAGCTTAGACATGCGAAACATCCCCCGTTCGCGTGCAGGTTCGGATGAACCGCGCTACTCGGCAAGCGCGACCGCACGCAGGACAAACCCGCGCGGCTGGAGAGTGACCGCGCGGGCTGTCGCTTGGGGAAGGTAGTTTGGGTGTCGGTTGGCCAACCGCCGATCCAGGGGGGCTGGGGGGGCTGTTCAGGATCCGGGACCGACAGTCTCTGACCAACCGACCCTCGCAATATCGGGGGCCCATCGGGCGGGCGCTGGACCGAAATAAGGTCATTTCGGGGCGCAAGCTGAGCCGGCGGCGCGGCGATTTCGGGGGTGGCCCGACGCAGGAAATTCATTCAGGCTCAGGGAGATGGCATTCGACCCGAGCTACTCGGCCCCGCGCCAGGCCGGTGTGTTCTTCGAGCGGCGCGAGCTGGAGCGCCTGCTGCGGCTCTACGGGCGCATGGTCGCCGCCGGCGAATGGCGCGACTACGGGATGGATAGTCTCAAGGACTGCTGCGTGTTCTCGGTCTTCCGCCGCAGCGCCGAGGCGCCGCTCTACCGCATCGAGAAGCATCCGGCCCTGGCCCGCAAGCAGGGCGCCTGGGCCATCGTCGGCGAGGGTGGCCACGTCCTGAAGCGCGGCCACGAGCTGGAGCAGGTGCTCCGTTTCTTCGACAAGGGACGCTTCTCCGTCGTGGAGTGAGGCGCGTTGGCCCGAGCGAGGGGCGGTGTCGCCGTGGGCGACGACCGCGGCTTCTCCACCCGGAGCGGACCCCTTCAGTCGGCGTTCGCCGACAGCTCCCCCGACGGGGAGCAATAAAAAACCCCGGCGGTCGCCCGCCGGGGTCTTCCGTTGAGTCGCCTGTGCGAGACTTAGCGGCGGTCGCCGAACAGCTGCAGCAGGAATTGGAACAGGTTGATGAAGTTGATGTAGAGGCTGAGCGCGCCGAAGTTGGTCGCCACGCCCATGGCCGCCTGGTCGCCGCCCAGCTCGTAGTAGGTCATCTTCAGGCGCTGGGTGTCGAAGGCGATGAGGCCCGCGAAGATCAGGACGCCCAGCACGCTGACGATGAAGCTCATCATCGAGCTTTGCAGGAAGATGTTCACCAGCGAGGCGATGATCAGGCCGATCAGGCCGATAAGCAGGAAGCTGCCCATCGCCGTCAGGTCCTTCTTCGTGGTGTAGCCGAAGAGGCTGAGGCCACCGAAGGCGGTCGCCGTGATCAGGAACGTCTGGAAGATGGAGGCGCCGGTGTAAACCAGCGTGATCGCGCCCAGGCTGGCGCCCATCATGGCCACGATGGCCCAGTAGTAGATGCCGGAGCTGCGGGGGGTGGCGTTCCGCAGGCCGAACATGCCGAACATGATCAGCGCCAGCGGGCCGAACGCGACGACGTAGCCCAGGGGCTGGAAGCCGGCGAGCCGGCCGTCCGCCGTGACGCGGTACAGCAGCTGCTGCACCGGCTCGACCTGGCCGGTGATGTAGGCCAGGACGGCGGAGACCACGAGGCCCAGCGCCACCTTGTTGTAGACGCCGAGCATGAAACTGCGGAGGCCCGCGTCCACCGACATGTCGGCGCGATCCGCCGGGATCGAGCGCGCGTAGCCGCGGTTGAAGTCGCTCATTTGAGCAAGGCCCTATGAAGCGCGTCCCAAACCGGACGCAGGTGAAATATCGTTTCGGAGCGTGTCGGACGCAAGGCCCATCGCGCACGATACGGTGAACGCGTTAGGATACATGTATGATCCGCCTCTTCGCAGCAATCTCGATTCCGCTTGAGATCGGCCAGGCGCTCCAGGCCCGGCAGTCGGGGATCGACGGCGCGCGCTGGCGGCCGCTGGAGGCGCTGCACGTGACGTTGCGCTTCTTCGGCGAGATCCGCCAGGACATCGCCCGCGACCTGGACGCCGAGCTGATGAGCATCGCCGGTCGCCCCTTCGAGATCACGCTTGCGGGCGCCGGCTCGTTCGGCGACGGCGAGGGGGTCAACGCGGTCTGGGCCGGGGTCGAGGAGAGCGCCGCGTTGCGGCGACTGGCCGAGGCCTGCGAGGGCGCGGCGCGGCGGGCGGGCCTCAAGGCGGAGAAGCGGAACTATCGCCCCCACGTCACCCTGGCCTACCTGCGCCGTCCGGACCCCGCCGAGGTCGGCGCCTGGATCCAGGCCAATAACCTCCTGAAGTCGCCCCCAATCACCGTCGACCGCTTCGGCCTCTACTCGAGCACCCTCGGCCGCGAGGGCTCGCACTACCGCCTGGAGGCGGAGTACCCGCTGGGCTAGGGGCAGGCCCGGCGAGAGCCGATTTCATCTTGCCGGAGGCGGCGCCGGTCGAACGGCGCGGGCCCGTGCGCCGCGCCGCTGATAGGTGAGGCGCCGTCCGCAGCCACGAGAAGCGATCGCCTTGCGTCCCGTCACCGCCCTACTCACCATCGCCATGCTGGCCACCGCGCTGCCCTCCGCCGCTCAGGACGCGCGGGTCTACACCCCGACGGGGGACGGCGGGCGATACGTGAAGCTGCTGGACCCGAAGACAAGGGTGGCGGGCTACCACCCGGCGGCGGTCGAAGGGTTTCGCGCCGGCGTGGGCCGGGTGATCGCCCAGATCGACGCGATGCCGGCGGTGAACAGGCCGCCGCCGGGGATCTGCCACCAGCTGAACTCCTGGATCGAGCTCCATGGCGCCCTCGACGCCCGGGTGTTGAGCGGCAGCGTGGAGGTGATGCGACCGCTGGAGTATCGCAACGGACGCTGCATCAAGACCAACAACGCGTTGCTGATGATCGGCCTCAACCGCATTTCGGACCTCGTTGGGCCGAGAGAGGCGCACCTGGCCGACGTCGAGGGGCAGGCCGGCCGCGACTGGTACGTGCTGCGTCTGCAAAGCCCGGAGGCCGGCCGCATCGAGCTGGCGCGTGGCGGCTATCGCGTGGTGGCGCTGACGCGGGCCGCCACGCCCCTGTTCACGGTGGTCAGCGCAGAACGGTACGCCGCCGAACAGGTCCGCCGGGGACGCGCCGACGCCGCCGAGGTGTCGGCCCAGCAGGCCGCCGGACGGATCACCGCGGCCGATGTCGCGCGCTTCCGGCGGGAGGAACGGCCTCGCCGAACCGCAGAGTTCGAGGCAGGGCTCCGCGACGTGGCCGGCAGCTTCACGCCCGAGAAGCTGGCCGAGATGCGGCGCGCCCATGCCGAAGGCCTGGATCTGGCGGAGCGGACGATGGAAGAACAGCTGCGGCTGCAGCAGCAGGCGGACGAGCGCGGCCCGTCTGTCGACCCCCAGCAGCAATACTGGCTCCAGGCCTTGTCGCAGGTGCGCGGTTCAGGACGGCCCGCCTGCCTGGATTTCAGCGGACGCATCACCACGCTGGCCCGGCCCGAGGCTTGCCGCCTCGGCCAGACGGTCATGGAGATCAACCCCGCCTATTACGACGCTGCTCGGCCGGGCGACCTGCAGCTCGTTACCCTGGTGACGCCGGAGCGCCCGGACAGCCAGTCCGCGCCGTCGCGGGACGCCATCTGGCGCGATCTCGACATCGCGAGCCTGGCCAGGCTCGTCCGATAGAGCCCCTCAGTTCTCGCGGGCGTCGCGGGTGAGGTCGTTGAGTTCGGAGATGCGGGCGACGTAGACGTCCTCGACGGCCCAGGGCGCTTCGCGGGCGGCGGCGGCGCGGGCCTGGAGCCAGCGGTCCTGCTGGCGGCGGAGGGCCGAGGCGGGGACGCCGGCGGCCTCGGCGTTGCGGTAGGCCCGCTGGAGCTGGCGGTCCCGGGCGCTCAAGGACCGGTCCGCGCAGACCGCGGCCTCGCCGGGGTCGGCCGAGGCGCAGGCGTCGTTGCGGGCGACGCGCATGGGCCCCTCGCCGCGGACGACGGGCTTGCGGGGCGGCGGCGCCTTGGCGGCCGGCTTGGCGCGGGTCGAGGCCTTCTCGACCGCGGGCTTCTTCGGCGATTTGGCCTGGGCGAGCTGGGTCTTCGGCTTGGCCTTGGCTTTGGCCAAAACCTTCGTCCTTGCGGCCTCGGCCTTCTTGGCCCTGGCGGCCGCCTCGGCCTTGGCGAGCTTCGTCGCCTTCTCCGCCTTGGCCAGTTTGGCGGCCTTGGCCTTCTCGGCCTTCTGCGCCATTGCGCGTTTCTCCGCCCGGGCCGCTTCGGCGCGGGCCTTTTCGACCTTGAGCTTCTCGGCTCTGACCTTCTCAGCCTTGGCTTTGTCGAGCTTGGCCAACCTGGCGGCCTTGGCCTTCCTGTCCGCCTTCTCCGTCCTCTCCGCCTTGGCTTCGGCGATCTTCCGCGCCGTGGCCTTGGGTTTCGCCTCGGCCTCGGCGTGCTCGATCCTGGGCTTCTCGACCCTGGGCTTCTCGACCTTGGGGGCTTTCGGCGGCCCGACCGTCTCCACCTTGGGCTCCGGCTTCGGCTCCACCTTCACCGCCGGAACCAGCAGCGGTTCGGCGGCGACCATGGTGTCGACCTTCATCAGCCCGGCGCTCGGCCGGCGCGGGGCGGCGAGCTGAGGCGCGGCATCGCCCGGCAGCACCTCCAGCAGCGGACCGATGGGGGCGGGGACGTCCTCGACGATGATCTGCAGGGCGGGCCGGGGCGCATCCTCGGGCGCGATCGCGGGGGCGGCGGCCAACGTCTGGGGCGGCGGGGCCGGGCGGGCCCAGAGGCCCAGGCCCCCGCCCAGGGTGAGCGCACCCACGACGCCCGCGGCCATCACCCGCCCGGACGCGCCTGAGCGGCGAGCCTCCGTCGCCGACGGGTCGGGGATCTCAAGCGGCCGGTCGTCGAAATCGTCCTGCGTCATGCGGAGCCCCCTGGTACACGGGTCCCTCGACGCAGCGGGCAGGGGCTTGGCGACGGCGCACGCGCCGTCCAGGTTCCACCCCAACCTCGAACTCTCTCCCAACTCCAGATTGAGGCAAAATCGTGCCGTTGGAAATCCCTACTCTTGAGACAGAACGCCTCATTCTGCGCGCGCCCGAGCCCGGCGATTTCGAGGCCTGGGCGGCGTTCTGCGCCGACGAGGAGGCCGCCCGCTTCATCGGGGGCAAGCAGGACCGCATCGGCGCCTGGCGGATCATGAGCGTGATGTCGGGCGCCTGGATGGTGCGCGGCTTCTCGATGTTCTCGGTGGTGGAGAAGGCGACGGGCAATTGGGTGGGACGCGTCGGGCCCTGGCAACCCGAAGGCTGGCCGGGGACCGAGGTGGGCTGGGGCATCGCGCGGGCCGCCTGGGGCAAGGGCTACGCCACAGAGGCGGCGGCGGCGACCATCGACTGGGCCTTCGATGCGCTGGGCTGGACCGAGGTGATCCACACCATCGAGGCGGCCAACGTGAATTCCCAACGCGTCGCCCAGCGGCTGGGCTCGACCATCCTGCGCCAGGCCGTGCTTCCCCCGCCGATGAGCGTGGCCGTGGATTGCTGGGGGCAGAGCCGGGAGAGCTGGCTGGCGCGGCGGCGTTGAGGCCTCAGATCCAGCCGCGCTCGCGCAGCTGTCCGGCATAGGTGCGGCTGACCGGAACCTCGGCGCCGTCCTTGAGCGTCAGCACGGCCCGGCCGTCGCCGCGGCGGGCCTCCGTGATGGCGTCGCGCGCGACCCACCAGGAGCGGTGGACCTGGGCCCCTTCGATGCCCTCCAGCTCGGCGACGGCGTCCGCCAGGCGCAGGAGGATCAGGTCCTGGCCCTTGGAGGTGTGCAGGCGCAGGTAATGGTCCTCGGCCTCGACGGCCCAGATCTCGGCGCCCCGCAGCTTGAGCGGAAGGCGCTCGAGGAACCGGGGCGGCTGCGGGCCGGCGGCCGTGGTCGCCGCCTCGCGCCGGCTCTCGATCAGCATGTTGATGGCGGTGATCGCCAGGGACACCAGGAGCACCGGGCCGAAAAGCACCCACACCCGACCGATCCGCATGGGCGAGCCCAGGAACTGGGTGGTCGCCCACCAGACCACCAGGGTGAAGGGAATCGACATGACGAGCGCCGCGACGGCGGCGTCCAGCCATAGGTTGTCGGTGCGCCGGCGACCGTTGGGGAAGAAGAACCGCGCCACCACGGCGCCCCATGCATAGCCGGCCAGCATCAGGCCCATCCAGTAGGCCAGGCGGGCGCCGAGCGGGGTGTCGTCCGTCCCGAAGGCGCCGGTGAAGGTGAGGAACAGCCCCGAGACCAAGGCGACCGCCAGGCCGCGCAGCCAGCCGCGCGCCTCCTCGTAGGGGCCGAGCCTGAGCAGGAGACGCTTCATCGGGCGGCCGTCCGCGATGTGCGAGCAACGCCCGGCGGCGGTTCGCGAAGCTCCGGCGTCACCTCACGCATCCCCGTTCGACCCGCGTTTCGAGCGCCGTCATGTCCTGGCTCGACCGGGCCGCGCCGTCGCCGCCCGCCATGCCGGGATAAAGGAAGTCGCCGGTTTCGCAAAAGGGGCCAGGCGGTCCCGGAGGGCCCGGCGGACGACCCGCCCCGGCCGAGCGCGCTCCCTCGGAGAGAGCAAGCTGTTGACCTGGCGTGAGCTTCATGCGCGCCAGGGCGGTTTTCAGCCGCTCACGCGGTTGTCATCCCGTGAGGGGGCGCTATAAGCCGCCTCACTCGCCGCCAGGGGCGAGCCTTCCCTTGCAGTCGCCCCCAAAGGCCTCATGAACATCCACGAACACCAAGCCAAAGCCGTCCTCGCGGAGTTCGGCGTGGCGGTCCCGCGCGGCTATGCCGCGTTCTCCGTCGACGAAGCGGTCGAGGCGGCCAACAAGCTCGGCGGGCCGGTCTTCGTCGTGAAGTCCCAGATCCACGCCGGCGGGCGCGGCAAGGGGCGTTTTGAGGGCCTGGGTCCGGACGCCAAGGGCGGGGTCCGGGTGGTCAAGAGCGTCGAGGACGTGAAGACCAACGCCGCGGAGATGCTGGGCCGGGTGCTGGTGACGCACCAGACGGGGCCCAAGGGCAAGCAGGTGAACCGCCTCTACATCGAGGAAGGCGCCGCCATCGCCAAGGAATTCTACCTGTCGCTGCTGGTCGACCGCGAAACGAGCCGGGTCTCGGTCGTGGCCTCCACCGAGGGCGGCATGGACATCGAGGAGGTCGCCCATTCGACCCCCGACAAGATCGTGACCTTCACCGTCGACCCGGCCACCGGCGTGTTCCCGCACCACGGCCGCACCCTGGCCGGCGCGCTGGGCCTGAAGGGCGACCTGGCCAAGCAGGCGGCCAAGCTGCTGGAGCAGCTCTATGCCGCCTTCGTCGCCAAGGACATGGCGATGCTGGAGGTCAACCCGCTGATCGTCACCGCCGACGACCAGCTGCGCGTCCTGGACGCCAAGGTCAGCTTCGATTCCAACGCCCTGTTCCGCCACAAGGACGTCGTCGCCCTGCGTGACGAGAGCGAGGAGGACCCGAAGGAGATCGAGGCCTCCAAGTACGACCTGAGCTACATCGCCCTGGACGGCGAGATCGGCTGCATGGTCAACGGCGCGGGCCTGGCCATGGCCACCATGGACATCATCAAGCTCTATGGCGCCGAGCCGGCCAACTTCCTCGACGTGGGCGGCGGCGCCAGCAAGGAGAAGGTCACCGCGGCCTTCAAGATCATCACCGCCGACCCGAACGTGAAGGGCATCCTGGTCAACATCTTCGGCGGCATCATGCGCTGCGACATCATCGCCGAGGGCGTGGTCGCGGCGGTGAAGGAAATGGGCCTGAAGGTCCCGCTGGTGGTGCGCCTCGAGGGCACCAACGTCGAGCTGGGCAAGAAGATCATCAACGAGAGCGGCCTGAACGTGATCGCCGCCAACGACCTCTCGGATGGCGCCGAGAAGATCGTCAAGGCCGTGCGGGGCGCTGCGTAAGACATGTCGATCCTGATCAACAAGAACACCCGCGTCATCTGCCAGGGCATCACCGGCGCCCAGGGCACCTTCCACTCGGAACAGGCCATCGCCTACGGCACCAAGATGGTCGGCGGCGTGACGCCCGGCAAAGGCGGCACGACCCACATCGGCCTGCCCGTCTACGACACCGTCGCCGAGGCGGTGAAGCAGACCGGGGCCGACGCCTCGGTGATCTATGTCCCGCCGCCCTTCGCCGCGGACTCGATCCTGGAGGCCATCGATGCCGAGGTGCCGCTGATCATCTGCATCACCGAGGGCATCCCGGTGGCCGACATGGTCAAGGTGAAGCGCTCGCTCAGCGGCTCGAAATCCAGGCTGATCGGCCCCAATTGCCCCGGCGTGCTGACCCCCGGTGAGTGCAAAATCGGCATCATGCCCGGGAACATCTTCAAGAAGGGCTCGGTGGGCGTTGTTTCCCGCTCGGGCACCCTTACCTATGAAGCCGTTTTCCAGACCTCGCAGGTGGGTCTCGGCCAGACCACGGCCGTGGGCATCGGCGGGGACCCCGTGAAGGGCACCGAGTTCATCGACATGCTCGACATGTTCCTGAAGGACCCGGAGACCGAGTCGATCATCATGATCGGCGAGATCGGGGGCTCGGCCGAGGAAGACGCGGCGGAATTCATCAAGAATTCACCGAACAAGAAGCCAATGGTCGGCTTTATCGCGGGACGCACCGCGCCGCCCGGTCGGCGCATGGGTCACGCGGGTGCGATCATCTCCGGCGGCAAGGGTGGCGCCGAGGACAAGATCGCGGCCATGGAAGCTGCGGGCATCCGCGTGTCGCCGTCCCCGGCGGCTCTCGGGACCACGCTTCTGGACGTTTTGAAGGGCGCGTAAGCGCCACACATTCGTATTGGGGCGGTCCGCGCTCGGCTCCTTCTTCCGAAGTCCGTGGGCCCGCCCGCGGAAGGCGAAGGACATGGCGGACGACGCAGGCCTCATCAACGAAGTGATGGCCGAGACCTCTTTCCTCTACGGCGGCAATGCGGCCTTCGTGGAGGACCTCTACGCGAAATGGGCGGCCGACCCGAATTCGGTCGCCCCGTCCTGGCAGGCGTTCTTCGCCTCGCTGCTCGACGGCAAGTCGGATGTGGCCCGCGCCGCCGGCAAGCCGGCCTGGGCCAAGGTCGAGACTCCCCACGCCCGCCCCGACTGGATGAGCGCCATCGACGGCCTGTGGCCCGCCGTCGAAGCCAAGCTCGGCAAGGCGATCGAGGACAAGAAGCCCACCGCCTCGGTGGACGAGGTCCGCGCCGCCACCCTCGACAGCCTGCGCGCCATCATGATGATCCGCGCCTACCGCATGCGCGGCCACCTGAAGGCCAACCTGGACCCGCTGGGCATCGCCACCACGCCCGGCGACGCCTCCGAACTGGACCCGGCCACCTACGGCTTCGCCGAAGCCGACTTCGACCGGCCGATCTTCCTGGACTTCGTGCTGGGCCTGGAGACGGCCAGCATCCGCGAGATCCTGGAGATCCTGCGCCGCACCTACTGCGGGAATGTGGGCGTGCAGTACATGCACGTCTCCGATCCCAAGGAGAAGGCCTGGCTGCAGGAGCGGATCGAGGGCCGCGACAAGGAGATCGTCTTCACCAAGGAGGGCAAGGTCGCCATCCTGAAGAAGCTGATCGAGACGCAAGGGTTCGAGCAGTTCCTGCACCGCCGCTTCCCCGGCACCAAGCGCTTTGGCCTGGACGGCGGCGAGGCCATGGTCCCGGCGCTGGAGCAGATCATCAAGCGCGGCGGCGCCATGGGCGTGAAGGACATCGTCCTGGGCATGCCGCACCGCGGGCGCCTGAACGTGCTGGCCGCCGTGATGGGCAAGCCGTACCACATCATCTTCCACGAGTTCCAAGGCGGCTCGGCCGTGCCCTCCGACGTCCAGGGCTCGGGCGACGTGAAGTACCACCTGGGCGCCTCGTCGGACCGCGAGTTCGACGGCAACAGCGTGCACCTGTCGCTGACCGCCAACCCCAGCCACCTGGAGATCGTCAACCCGGTGGTGATCGGGAAGGTCCGCGCCAAGCAGGCCTTCACCCTGCGCGAGCAGCCGAACGCCGGCCGCGGCCACGTGCTGCCGCTGCTGCTGCACGGCGATGCGGCCTTCGCCGGCCAGGGCGTGGTGGCCGAGTGCTTCGCCCTGTCGGGCCTGCGCGGCTACGGCGTCGGCGGGACCATGCACTTCGTGGTCAACAACCAGATCGGCTTCACCACCAGCCCCAAGAACAGCCGCTCGTCGCCCTATCCGACCGACGTGGCCCTGATGGTGGAAACCCCGATCTTCCACGTGAACGGGGACGATCCCGAGGCCGTGACCTTCGCCGCCAAGGTGGGCACCGAGTACCGCCAGCTGTTCGGCAAGGACGTGGTCATCGACATGTTCTGCTACCGGCGCTTCGGTCACAACGAGGGGGACGACCCCACGATGACCCAGCCGCTGATGTACGCGAAGATCAAGGGCCACCCCTCGGTGCGCGACCTCTACGCGGCGCGCCTGGTGGGCGAGGGCGTCTGCAGCCAGGCCGACGTCGACGGCTGGATCGCCGACTTCGACAAGTTCCTCGATCAGGAGTTCGAGGCCGGCAAGCAGTACAAGGCCAACAAGGCCGACTGGCTGGACGGCAAGTGGTCGGGCCTGAAGCTGCCCACCGGCGACGAGCGGTTCGCCACCGGCGTGGCCAAGCAGAAGCTGCTGGACCTCGGCCGCAAGCTGACCACGGTCCCCGAGCGGATCACGGTCCATAAGACCGTTGAGCGCGTGATCGCCGCCCGCCGGGAAGCCATCGAGGCGGGCGTGGGACTGGACTGGGCTACGGCCGAGAGCCTGGCCTTCGCCAGCCTGCTGGACCAGGGCTATCCGGTGCGCCTGAGCGGCCAGGACAGCGTGCGCGGCACGTTCAGCCAGCGCCACTCGGGCATCATCGACCAGAAGACCGAGGAAGTTTACTTCCCGCTCCGCAACCTGGGCCCCGGCCAGGCGCACTTCGAGGTGCTGGACTCAGCCCTTTCGGAAGAGGCGGTGCTGGGCTTCGAGTACGGTTTCTCGCTGACCGACCCGGACACCCTGACCCTGTGGGAAGGCCAGTTCGGCGACTTCGTGAACGGCGCCCAGGTGGTGATCGACCAGTTCATCAGCTCGGGCGAGCGCAAGTGGCTGCGCATGAGCGGCCTCGTGATGCTGCTGCCGCACGGCTACGAGGGCCAGGGGCCCGAGCACTCGTCGGCGCGCCTGGAGCGCTTCCTGCAGCTCTGCGCCGAAGACAACATGCAGGTGGTCAACTGCACCACCCCGGCGAACTACTTCCACGTCCTGCGTCGCCAGCTGCTGCGGGAATACCGCAAGCCGCTGATCGTCATGACGCCCAAGAGCCTGCTGCGCCACAAGCGCGCGGTGTCCGACCTGGCCGACCTGGCCGAGGGCACCGGGTTCCACCGGGTCATGGTGGACGGCGCCGAGGCAGGCTGCGACGTGGGCGGCGTGACCCTGAAGCCCGACGCCGAGATCAAGCGGGTCATCGTCTGCTCGGGCAAGGTCTACTTCGACCTTGTGGAACAGCGCGCCAAGACCGGCCGCGACGACGTCTACATCCTGCGCCTGGAGCAGTTCTATCCCTGGCCGCTGAAGTCGCTCACCAACGAGCTGAAGCGGTTCAAGAACGCCGAGCTGGTCTGGTGTCAGGAAGAGCCCAAGAACATGGGCGGCTGGCAGTTCGTCGACCCCTGGCTGGAGCTGACGCTGGAGCGCATGAACGTGAAGGCCAAGCGCGCCCGCTATGTGGGTCGTCCGGCCTCGGCGTCGACCGCCGCCGGCCTGATGAGCCGCCACCTGAAGGAACTCGAAGCGTTCCTGACGGAAGCCTTCGCCTAGACTTTCCGCTATCTCACTTCTGTTTGTGTCCGAGACCCAAGGAGCCGATCCCCCAATGGCCGACATCATGACCCCCGCCCTCGGTGAGTCCGTCACCGAAGCCACCGTGGCGCGCTGGGCGAAGAAGGCCGGCGATGCGGTCCGCAAGGACGAGATCCTGGTGGAGCTGGAAACCGACAAGGTGAGCCTGGAAGTGGCCGCCCCCTCGGACGGCGTGCTGAGCGAGATCACCGCCGAGGAGGGCGCGACCGTCGAGCCGGGCGCGGTGCTGGGCAAGATCAGCGAAGGCGGCGGCGCCGCCGCAGCTCCGAAGGCCGAAGCGCCCAAGGCCGAGGCGCCCAAGCCCGCGCCGAAGCCGGAACCCGCCCCCGCCCCGGCCGCCAAGGCGGCGGCGGAGCCGGTGCTGGCGCCCTCGGCTCAGCGCATCGCCGCCGAGAACAACCTGGAGCCGGCCGCGATCGCCGGCACCGGCAAGGACGGCCGCGTGACCAAGGGCGACGCCCTGGCCGCGCTGGAAGCCCGCGCCAAGGCCCCGGCCCCCGCGCCCGCGCCGGCCGCACCCCGCGCCATCCACGAGCGCGAGGAGCGGGTGAAGATGACCCGCCTGCGCCAGACCATCGCGCGCCGGCTGAAGGAAGCTCAGAACAGCGCCGCCATGCTGACCACCTTCAACGAGGTGGACATGACCGAGGTCATGGCGCTGCGGAACGCCTATAAGGACGTGTTCGAGAAGAAGCACGGCGTGAAGCTGGGCTTCATGTCCTTCTTCGTGAAGGCGGTGATCCACGGCCTGAAGCAGGTGCCGGACGTCAACGCCGAGATCGACGGCACGGATGTCATCTACAAGAACCACTACGACATCTCGGTCGCGGTCGGCACCGAGAAGGGCCTGGTGACGCCGGTGGTCCGCGACGCCGACGCCATGAGCCTGGCCGACATCGAGAAGGAGATCGGCGCCCTGGGCAGGAAGGCCCGTGACGGCCAGCTCGCGATGGAGGATCTGCAGGGCGGCACCTTCACCATCTCGAACGGCGGCATCTACGGCTCGCTGATGTCGACGCCGATCCTGAACCCGCCCCAGTCGGGCATCCTGGGCATGCACAAGATCCAGGAGCGGCCGATGGTGGTGAACGGCCAGATCGTGGTGCGACCCATGATGTACCTGGCCCTGAGCTACGATCACCGCATCGTCGACGGCAAGGGCGCGGTCACCTTCCTGGTCCACGTCAAGGAAGCCATCGAAGACCCGCAGCGCCTGTTGCTGGACGTCTGACAACTCTAGGTATTCCCAGGACTTTTCGCGGCGATCCCGAGACGGATCGCCGCACCTGGGCCATATCCACAGCCGATCGCGAACGGCGTTTCCCACAATTCACCAACAATTAGCCGTCCCCTGGGAAGGCTCTCTTCAAAGGGAGACTTTCCATGGACGCGCCGACGATCAGCCGGACCTTTGCCCCCAGCCTGGCGATGACGCTCGACGTGCTGGCCGCCGAGATCGAGCTGGCCGGCGCCCGCTGCATCTTCCTCGACCGGGTGATCGGCGAGGTCATGGAAAAGCTGTGCGAGAGCGAGCGCGCGCGGCTCCTGGAAGGGATGCACGGCGTCGACCTTCTCGCCCAGCACTTGACCAGCCTGTCGGCCTTCGCCCGCGGCCTGAGCGCGGCGGTTCCCGAAGAGGCGACGGTGGCGGTGGGCGGCGCGCTCTCGGAAGTGACCCTGGGCGCGCTGGTGGAGCGCATGACGGCGGGGCTGGGCGGCGAGGCGGACGACGCCGATAGCGCCGACGCCGGCGACCTGGACCTGTTTTGAGGAGCGTGGCGGATGCAGTTCGACGGTCGCGCCTCCAAGGTCATGGTCGTGGACCACGACCGAACCAATCTCGAGATGCTGCAGATCCGCCTGGACGTGGCGGGTTTCCATCCAATCGCTATCCGCCACGGCCGCGAGGCCCTTGAGATGCTGGCGAACACCCGGCCCGACGCCGTGATCCTGGAGCGCAACCTGCCGGACATCGACGGCATGGAACTGCTGCGCGCCATGGCGGCGCTGCCCGGCCGCCCCGCGCCGATCCTGCTGGTGGGTCGCAATATCGCCGCCGAGGACGTTCGCGCCGGCATCGAGCTGGGTGTGCGCGACTGTCTGGCCAAGCCGTTCAGCGGCACGGCGGTGCTGGAGCGGCTGACGCGGATGCTGAAGCGGACAGCGCCCACGACCACCGCGCCCGCGCGGCCGGCGGTCTACATCAACGCCTGAGCGGCTCGGAGGCGGCGGCCGGCTGACCTCGGTGCGCCCAGGCCCCGAGCCGAGGGCGCAGGTTCGCGTCAAATCGTTTCCGGCGGACGCACCAACGCAAAACCGGACTCCACTTTTGCGGAACGCACACTAGGTTGCGCGCCCATCTGAAGGCGCAGGCGCATCATGGCAGACCCCACTCCCTACGACGTGATCATCATCGGCGGCGGCCCCGGCGGCTACAACGCGGCCATCCGCGCGGGCCAGCTCGGCCTGAAGGCCGCGTGTATCGAGGATCGCGCCACGCTGGGCGGCACCTGCCTCAACGTGGGCTGCATGCCGTCGAAGGCGCTGCTGCACGCCTCCGAACTGTTCGCCGCGGCCAACGGCGAGTTCGCCACCCTCGGGATCGAGGTCACGCCCAAGCTGAACCTGCCCCAGATGATGAAGCAGAAGGCGGAGTCGGTGACCGCCCTGACCAAGGGCATCGAGTTCCTGTTCAAGAAGAACAAGGTCGATTGGGTGAAGGGCCGCGGGCGGATCGCCGGGCCGGGCAAGGTCGAAGTGACGGCGGCGGACGGCGCGGTCACGACCCTGCAGGCCAAGGACATCGTCATCGCCACCGGCTCGCAGCCTTCCGGCCTGCCCGGCGTCGAGGTCGACCAGCAGCGCATCGTGGATTCCACGGGCGCCCTGGAGCTGCCCGAGGTTCCCGGCCACCTGGTCGTGATCGGCGCCGGCATCATCGGCCTGGAACTGGGCTCGGTGTGGCGCCGCCTGGGCGCCAAGGTGACCGTGATCGAGTTCCTGGACCGCATCACCCCCGGCATGGACGCCGAGATGGCCAAGACCTTCCAGCGCTCGCTGACCAAGCAGGGCATGGAGTTCAAGCTCGGGTCCAAGGTGACGGGCGCCAAGACGTCCAAGACCGGCGTGACCCTGACGTACGAGCCCGTCGCCGGGGGCGCGGCCGAGACGCTGGCGGCCGACTACGTGCTGCTGGCCATCGGCCGGCGGCCCTACACCGAGGGCCTGGGCCTGGAGACCGTGGGCGTCACCCCCGACAAGCGCGGCTTCATCGAGACCGACCACCTGCGGACCTCGGCCGCCGGCGTCTGGGCGATCGGGGACGTGACCTACGGCCCGATGCTGGCCCACAAGGCGGAAGAGGACGCCGTGGCCTGCATCGAGATGATCGCCGGCAAGTATGCCCACATCGACTACAACCTGGTCCCGAGCGTGGTCTATACGACCCCGGAAGTGGCCTGGGTCGGCAAGACCGAAGAGCAGCTCAAGGCCGAGGGCCGCGCGTACAAGGCGGGCAAGTTCCCCTTCACGGCCAACAGCCGCGCCAAGATCAACCACGAGACCGAGGGCTTCGTGAAGGTGCTGGCCGACGCCGCGACCGACGAGATCCTGGGCGCCCACCTGATCGGGCCGCAGGTGAGCGAGATGGTCGGCGAGTTCGCGGTGGCCATGGCCTTCCGTGCGGCGTCCGAGGACGTGGCGCGCACCTGCCACCCGCACCCGACCCGCTCGGAAGCCCTCCGTCAGGCCGCGATGGGAGTCGAAGGGTGGACGATGCAGGCCTGACGCCTGGCCTCGTCCTGCGCCGCGCGCGGGTAGACGAGCTGGCGACCTGCGCCAGCCTGTACGTGCGCGTCCTCACGGACACCTTCACCTGGATTCCGCCGGAACGGCACCGGGCCGAGGATTTCCTGGCCGCCGCCCGCGACGAGGAGATCTTCGTGGCGGTGGAGGGGGGCCGGATCGTGGGCCTGGCGGCGCTCTACCGGCCCCAGGCGTTCCTGCACTCGCTGTACGTGACCGAGCGCGGCCGGGGGATCGGCAAGGCCCTGCTCCGCCACGTGCTGGCGGCGGCGGGCGGGAACCTGTCGCTCAAGTGCCAGGCCGCCAACAAGGGCGCCCAGGCCTTCTATGCCCGCGAGGGATTCCGCTGCATCGAGGCCGGCGAGGACGGCGGCGTGGCCTGGCTACGGTTCGTCTCCGGCTGACTGAGCCACCGACGGTCATGTGGCCGAAACTTAATTTGGCGATGCGGTCATACGATGGCAGCCTACTGCAGCTTGCGTAAAGGGAGGCTGCAATGCTGGCGCTGCTCGCCGCCGCGACCATGACCGCGACCGTCGCCGCCGCGCCCGCGGCGGGCCGTGCGCCGGTGCTCATGGAAGACGCGCCCTCCGCGCAGGCCTGCAAGACGAACGGCCGCTTCGAAATCGCCGACCCGGCGCTGCTCTATCGCGACGACGGCAAGGCGAAGATGTCGGTCCTGAGCCGGCTGCCCAAGGCCAACCATGAGAAGGCGGTCCTGCGGGAGGTCGAGGGCTGCGCCGCGCCGCTGGTGGTGGGTTACGAGGTGGGGCGCTAGTGGATCCGGTTTCGATGCTTATCGCCGTCACGCTGGCCTCCGCCCAGCCGTCGGTGAAGGACCTGAACGACGCGCGCACGCCGATCCGCTGTCGGCCCGCGCCCTATTACATCTCGGAGCGCACGGGAAAGCAGGTCCCGCGGATGCTGCTCGACACGCCCAAGGGCCGCTCGATCACCGTGCTCGACAAGCGTGGCCGGCCCTGCCACCTCACCCGCACCCCCAACGAAGGCCGCACGACCTTCCGCAACGCGGACTGATCACGCGCGCGGGTGCGCCTGGTTGTAGGCGCCCAGCAGGGCGGCGGCGTCCACCTCGGTATAGCGCTGGGTCGTCGACAGCGAGGCGTGGCCCAGCAGCTCCTGGATCGACCGCAGGTCGGCCCCCGCCCCCAGCAGGTGGGTGGCGAACGAATGCCGCAGGGCGTGCGGGGTGGCGCTGTCCGGAAGGCCGAGGCGACCACGCAGGGCCTGGACCGTCGCCTGGACGTGGCGGGGCCCCAGGGGTCCGCCGCGCTTGGCGCGGAACAGCGGCCCGTCCGGCTCGAGCGCGAACGGGACCTCGGCGAGGTAGGCGTCCACCGCCTCGCGCACCGCGGGCAGCACCGGGACCATCCGCGTCTTGCCGCCCTTGCCGGTGATGCGCAGGACGTCCGCCAGCGGCGCATCCGATCGCTTCAGCGACAGCCCCTCCGAAATCCGCAGGCCGCAGCCGTAGAGCAGGGTCAGCACCGCCTGGTCGCGGGCGGCTTCCCAGTCCTCCCGGTCAGGGTCGAGGGCCGGCTCGGCCAGGAGGCCGGCGGCCTGATCCTCGGTCACCGGCCGCGGGGCGCCGGGCTTGATGCGCGGGCCGCGGACCAGGCCGATGGCCGCGTTCGGGGCGTCCAGCCGGCGGTCCAGGAAGCGGTGGAAGGTGCGGATCGCCGACAGCGCCTGGCTAAGCGAGCGCGGCGAGAGCGGACGCTCGCCCCCGCGCAGGTGGGCCAGCCAGGCCCGGACCTCGCCGGCCGTGACCTCGGTCAGGCCCTTCACCGACAGGCTCTCGGCCCGGTGCTGTTCCAGGAAGGCGATGTAGCGGCCGGCGGCGAAGCCGTAGGCCTCCAGGGTGCGGGGCGAGGCCCGGCGCTCGTTCGCCAGGTGGTCGAGCCAGGCCATCCGGGCCTGGGCGGCGCTCAGAGCAGCGGCCATCGCTCCGCCGTGCGCTCGACCACGCGCGCCAGGAACGCGACGAGCTCGGCGCCCATGTCGGGGGTGAAGTCGTCCGGGCTCGCCGAGCCGAAGGCCAGCAGGCCCTGGCGCGAGGGCTCCCACATCGCCATGCGGACCATGGCCATGGAGCGTATCTCGCCCGCGTCCGGCGCGAAGAGGCCGAGGGCCGTCGGGGCGAAGCCCATGCGAGCCATGCGGCGGGGCCCGTCCAGGATGAGATCCACCTGACCCTCGACCAGCGATCGCCACCCGGCGGGGGGCAGACCCTCGCACTCCAGGGCGATCATCCCGGCGGCCAGGCCGAAGCGGGTGCGGGCCAGGTCGTCCACCCGGCGGGCCAGGTCGGAAAGGTTGCGCGCGTCCAGCAGATCCACGACCGCGCCATGGGTCTGGGCCTGGGCCGCGAAATTGGCGCGGGCGATCTCCTCCAGCAGGGCGCGCTGCTCGGCCTCGCGCTGATGGGCGGCGTGCACGCGCGCCATCGGGGCGAACTCGACCACGTTGCTGCTGCTGGCCACCGTGAGGCCCAGCTCGGCCAGCAGGCCCTGGTCGGCCTTCAGGAAATCGGGGTTGTCGGCCAGGAAGCGGCGGACCGCGGACGGGTCGATGGGGCTTTCAAACGAGAACTCACCCTGCGACCCGTCCATGTCACCTCAAGCCTCTTACAAGATCGACTGACCGGTCTTGGCCCAGTCAGCCATGAACTGTTGGAGCCCGCGTTCGGTTAACGGATGCTTGAAAAGCGCCTCAAAGACGTCCGGCGGGATGGTCGCGCAGTCGGCGCCCGCGAGCGCGGCCTCGGCCACGTGGGCCGGCGTGCGGATCGAGGCGGCCAGGATCTCGGTGTCGAAATCGTAGTTGTCGTAGATCGCCCGGATCTCGGTGATCAGGTCCATGCCGGTGGCGCCATGGTCGTCCAGGCGGCCGATGAACGGGCTGATGTAGGTCGCGCCCGACTTGGCGGCCAGCAGCGCCTGGGCGGGCGAGAAGCACAGGGTGACGTTGGTCAGGATGCCCTCGGCGGCGAACTCGCGGGTGGCGATCAGGCCGTCGCGGGTGAGCGGCACCTTCACCACCACGTTCGGCGCGACGCCGGCCAGCTTGCGGCCCTCGTCCAGCATGCCGGCGGTGTCCATCGCCGCCACCTCGGCTGAGACCGGCCCGTCCACCAGGCTGCAGATCTCGGCGATGACCTCCAGCATGTTGCGGCCGGACTTGGCGATCAGGGACGGGTTGGTGGTGACGCCGTCGACGAGGCCGGTGGCGGCGAGGTCCTTCAGGACGGCGGTGTCGGTGGTGTCGAGGAAGAGCTGCATATTCTGACCTTGGAGCCTGTCGATCTTGTCTTGTTCAGGCCGCTTGTAGCTGCGAAGCCCTGATCCTCAAACCATGAGCCGCATCGCCTCCGTCCTCATTCCCATGCCGCTGCCGGAGGCGTTCGACTACGCCGAGCCCGACGGCATGGGGCTGGAGCCCGGCGACCAGGTGGCCGTGCCGCTGGGGCCGCGGCTGATCCGGGGCGTGGTGACGGAGGTGCGGGACGGAACCGGCGGCAACCGCCCGCTGAAGCCGGTGGCCGAGCGCCTGGACGAGCCGCGCCTGCCGCCTGGCACGGTCGAGTTCGTGCAGTGGGCCGCCCGCTACGCCGTGGACGCTCCGGGGCAACCGCTGGCCATCGCCCTGCGCGGCGCCCGCGCGCCGAAGCCCCGGCCCATCCGGGTGGTGGAGCCCACCGGCGCGCAGCCGGCGAAGGTCACGCCGGCGCGGGCGAAGGTGCTGGAGGCGGCCGCCACGCCCATGCCGCCCGCCGACCTGGCGCGGGCGGCGGGCGTCTCCGCCGGTGTGGTGAAGGGTCTGCTGGACGAGGGCGTGCTGGCGATCCGCGAGGTGACGGCGCAGGCGCGGTTCGACCCGCCCGACCTGTCGCGGCCGGGGTCGGAGCTCAGCGCCAGCCAGGCGGCCGCGGCCAGCGTGCTGAAGGAGATGGCGACAGCCGGCTTCGGCGTGGCCCTGCTCGACGGGGTCACGGGCTCGGGCAAGACCGAGGTCTATCTGGAGGCCGCCGCCGCGGCCCTGGCCGCCGACCCGCAGGCCCAGGTGCTGATCCTGCTGCCCGAGATCGCCCTGACCCAGGCGGTGATCGCGCGGGTGGCCGCCCGCTTCGGCGCCCAGCCGGGGGAGTGGCACTCCGACGTGGCGCCCCCCGCCCGGCGGCGCGTCTGGGAGGCGGTGGCCGCCGGGGCCTGCCGGATCGTGGTGGGCGCCCGCTCGGCGCTGTTCCTGCCCTATCGCCGACTGAAGCTGATCGTCGTCGACGAGGAGCACGACGGCTCGTTCAAGCAGGAGGACGGCTTCATCTACCAGGCGCGCGACCTGGCGGTGGTCCGGGGCCGGATCGAGGATGCGGCGGTGATCCTGGCCTCGGCCACACCCTCGCTGGAGAGCCTGCGCAACGCCGAGACCGGCCGCTACCGTTGGCTGAAGCTGTCGGCGCGGCACGGGACGGCGCGGCTGCCCGACATCGAACTGGTGGACCTGCGCGAGACGCCGCCCGAGACGGGCCGCTGGCTGTCGCCGCCGCTGGTGCAGGCGATGGCTGAGACCTGGGCGCGGGGAGAGCAGACGCTGCTGTTCCTGAACCGCCGGGGCTATGCGCCCCTGGTGCTGTGCAAGGCCTGCGGCGAGCGCATGACCGCGCCCGACACCGACAGCTGGCTGGTGGAGCACCGCTACACCGGCCGCCTGGTCTGCCACCTGACGGGCTTCTCCATGCCCAAGCCGGCGGCCTGCCCCCACTGCGGGGCCAAGGACAGCCTGGTCTCGATCGGCCCCGGGGTGGAGCGGGTGGAGGAGGAGGCGCGGGCGCTGTTCCCGGAGGCGCGGATCGCAGTGTTCTCCTCGGACACGGTGTTCGACGCCCGCGAGGCCCGGCGGCTGGTGGAGACCATGGCGGCGGGGGAGATCGACATCCTGGTGGCCACCCAGGCGGCCGCCAAGGGGCACAACTTTCCGAAGCTCACCTTGGTGGGGGTGGTGGACGCGGACCTCGGCCTGCGCGGCGGTGACCTGCGGGCGGCGGAGCGGACCTATCAGCTCCTGGCCCAGGCCACCGGACGGGCAGGCCGCCGCGACCGGCCCGGCAAGGCGCTGCTGCAGACCTACGCGCCCGAGCACGCCGTCATGCAGGCGCTGAAGGCGCAGGACCGGGACGCCTTCGTGGCGGCCGAGATGGCGGAGCGGGAGCTGGCGGGCCTGCCCCCGTTCGGCCGGCTGGCGGCGGTGATCGCCTCGGGGCCGGACATGGCGCAGCTGGAGGCCTTCGTGCAGGGCATGGCCCAGGCGGCGCCGAACACGCCGGGCGTCGAGGTCTATGGCCCGGCCGACGCGCCGCTCAGCCTGATCCGCGGCCGACGGCGCAAGCGCTTCCTGGTGCGCGCCGACCGCGGTGTGGACCTGTCGGCCTACATGGCGGCCTGGCGGGCGCGGGTTCGGCCGCCCGGCCAGGTGCGCGTGGCCATCGACATCGACCCCTACAGCTTCCTGTGAGGGCGCTGTTCTCCCTCCCGATGCGGGAGGTCAGTGCAGGGCCTTGTCCGTGACGCTGGGCTTCCTGCGGCGGGCCAGCATGTTGAGGGCCTCGACGCCGGCTGAGAAGGCCATGGCGGCGTAGATGTAGCCCTTGGGCACGTGGACGCCGAAGCCGTCGGCGATCAGCACCGCGCCGATCATCAGCAGGAAGCCCAGGGCCAGCATCACGACCGTGGGGTTGTTGTTGATGAAGTTGGCCAGGGGGTCGGCGGCCACCAGCATGATCCCCACGGTGATGACCACGGCCACGATCATGATCGGCAGGTGGTCGGTCATGCCTACCGCCGTCAGGATCGAGTCGATCGAGAACACCAGGTCCAACAGGATGATCTGGAAGATCGCCGCCCCGACGTTGCTGACGACGCGGGCCTTGGTGTCCATGACGCCATGGGTCTCGCGCGGATCGACCTTCTCGTGGATCTCGGTGGTGGCCTTCCACACCAGGAACAGGCCACCGGCGATGAGGATCAGGTCGCGCCAGGAGAAGGCGAGTTCGAACGTCGGCTCGCCGTGTTCGCCCAGCGGGCCCTGCCAGGGCAGCGAGAACACCGGCTGGGTCAGGCCGACGATGAAGGCGAGAGTCGAGAGGAGCGCCAAGCGCATGATCAGCGCCAGGGCGATGCCGATACGCCGCGTTCTGGCGCGCTGATGTTCGGGCAGCTTGTTCGACAGGATCGAAATGAAGATCAGATTGTCGATGCCGAGCACCACCTCCATGACGATCAGCGTGATCAGGGCGGCCCAGGCGGCCGGGTCTGTCACGAGGGCGGCGATATCCATGGCGGCGGCTCTCCGTTCTGCGCGTACATGTATCTACGGATTTCTACGCGTATGGCTAGGGCGATGATGCGCCAAGCTTCGCCGCCGCATTTTTGTGCACGAGCGGGGGTGCTCACGCGTCCGTGAACGGAGAATTTCTCCTCTTAGGCGAGTCTGCCGAAGACCCGCCGGAGTCCGCCGAGCTCTTGTTTCGGCGTGTTACCGCTGCGTGAGGCCAAGAATAGAAAAAATTACAGGTGATTAAGGTGGGGGCCGAATTGGAGTTAATTTCGGCATAATTACGCGGCGTCGCCGGGCGCAAGGCCAATAGTTTTCTTAATCGCCGGATCGGCGCTTTCGAATTCGAAGGTTTTACTTCGCTCGCTGCGAGCATCGTGGCCGACATGCCTGGGGTGAGTTGTGGATAAACCGTGCGCGACATCCCGCCGCGCGGCGTAAACCCTCTTTTCACTCAACGCGGATACGGTTACCCCTTCACCTCAAGTGTCGGGGAGTCACCGAAGCATGCTCAAACGGACGCGGGCCCTCCTGGGTTCCCTGGCCGCCGCGGCCTTCGTCGCCTTCACGCCCGCCGGGGCGGTGGCCGACACCTATTGGCAATGCGTGCCCTTTGCGCGCCTGATCTCGGGCATCCAGATCTTCGGCGACGCCCGGACGTGGTGGAACCAGGCTTCGGGCAAGTACGAGACCGGATTCCAGCCGCGCGCCGGCGCCGTCCTCTGCTTCAAGCCGACCCAGCGCATGCGCCTTGGCCACGTCGCCGTGGTCAGCCAGGTGCTGACCGACCGTGTCGTCCAGATCACCCACGCCAACTGGAGCCCGATCGGGGGTTCGCGCGGCAAGGTCGAGAAGGACGTCACCGTCATCGACGTCTCGCCCTCGGGCGACTGGAGCCAGGTGAAGGTCTGGTACGATCCCAACCGGGACCTGGGCGGTTCGACCTATCCTACCCACGGCTTCATCTACCCCGACGCCAGCGCGCGGGTGATGGCGGCCTCGGGCATGAGCAAGCTGCAGAACGGCGCCATCGCGGTGGCCCAATCGGCCGCATCGCAGATGGCCGGCGCGGTCCGTCCTGGCCAGGGCGCCCTCAGCGTGCTGAGCCAAGCCGCCGACTCGACCGACCGCATCGCCGCCCTGATCGCGGCCGCGACCCGCGGCGACCAGCCTTCGCCGCCGCCGCGCTGACCCCGCGCGGTTGACGCCGTCACCGACGCACGCCCACAAGAGGGGCGCGGAGACGGCGGCATGCTCAAGACCCTTCGGCGCGGCCACCGCGCCCCACAGCCGGAGGAGGCTGGCCCCGCCTGGCGGCCGGCCGACGACCTGGTCTGGATCGACCTGCTGAAGCCCACCAAGGCGGAGGAGCTGGCTGTCGAGGCGGCGCTCGGCCTGCAGCTTCCGACCGTCGAGGAGATGCAGGCGCTGGAGCCGTCCAGCCGGCTCTACCAGGAATGCGGCGGCACCTTCATGACCGCCACGCTGCTGGCGCGGAGCCATGCGGACGCCCCGTTCCCGACGCCGGTCACCTTCGTGCTGGCCAAGGGCCTGCTCGTGACCCTGCGCTACGAGGACCTCAAGGCCTTCTCCATCTTCGCCGAGCGCGCGCCGGAGAGCGACTTCGCCAGCGGCACGGCCGCGCTGTTGGGCCTGATGGACGCTATCGTCGAACGTCTGGCCCGCACGTTGGACGACATGGGCGACAAGGTGCAGATCGCGTCGAACTCGATCTTCAACAGGCCCAAGGGCGGCAATTTCCGCCCGCTGCTCACCGACCTGGCGCATGCGCAGTCGGTCACCTCGCTCACCCGGGGCAGCCTGAACAGCCTGGCGCGCACGCTGAGCTATGCCGCCCTGGCCAGCGAGATCATGGCCGACCCGGAATGCCGCGCGCACCTGGAGGCGCTGCAGCGCGACGTGCAGTCCCTGACGGAGCACGCGAGCTACCAGTCCTCGCACATCGCCTTCCTGCTGGATGCGGCGCTCGGCCTGATCAACATCGAGCAGAACGGGATCATCAAGTTCTTCTCCGTGGTGGCCGTGGTGTTCATGCCGCCGACCCTCATCGCCTCGATCTACGGCATGAACTTCGACATCCTGCCGGAGCTGCACTGGAAGGCGGGCTACCCTCTGGCGTTGCTGGCGATGCTGGTCGCCGCGGCCATTCCGGTGCTCTGGTTCAAGAAACGCGGGTGGCTCTGAAGCTTCACCACTACGGATTGCGTTCAAGGTTCGCTTAAGGCTGTCGCGCAACCCATCCTTAAGCGCGTCGACGGCATGGTGAACGCGAAGGCCTCATGTCGACCCAAGCACAGCAGCATCACACGGCGCTCGACGCCCATGCGCTCCGCGAGGCGCTCGACGCCCACCAGCGCTATCTGGCGGGGCGCGCGGGCGGCCGACGCCTCAACCTTACCTACGCGGACCTGGCAAACTGCTCGCTGGAAGGCGTGGACCTGCGCGACGCCGACCTCACGGGGGCAAAGCTGTCGGGGTCAACCCTGGCGCGCGCCAACCTCTCGCGGGCGATCCTGTTCGGCGCCGACCTGCGCGAAGCCGACATGCGGCATATCAACCTGAAGCGGGCGGACCTGCGCGGCGCCTGCATGCGCGGGGCGAACCTCGCCGGCGCCGAACTGGCCGGCTGCGACCTGCGCGAGGGCCGGATCGCCCTGCAGGACAAGCTGGACGGCTTCCGGATCCTGCGTCACGAGCACCGGCCGGGCGAGCTGAACTACGCCGTGCTTTCGGGCGCCAACCTCCAGGGCGCGCAGATGAGCGGCGCGGTCGCCATGACCAGCGACTTCACCGACGCCAACCTCTCCGGCGCGATCCTGACCGGCGCCAAGCTGATGCGGGCGGTGCTGGACGGCGCAGACCTGTCGGGCGCGGACCTGGGCGGGGCCGACCTCACGGGCGCCTCGATGAAGCGCGCCGTGCTCACCAACGTGAACCTGAGCCAGGCGCGGCTCGACGACGCCGACCTGTCCGACGTGCTGCGCGCGCCGCCGCCGATCTTCTACATCGACGACAAGTCGCTGACCGAGGTGATGGCCGAGCACGAGCAGTTCTGCGACTCGGGCGGCCGCCAAGGCAAGGTGATGAAGCTGTTCGAGGTCGACTTCCGGCCGATGAAGACCCTCAAGCGGCGGCGGCTGTCCGGCCTGTCGTCGCCCAAGTCGATCTTCTTCGGCATGGACCTGGAGGGCGTCCAGCTCCAGGGCGCCGACCTCACGGGCTGCGATTTCCGGGGCGTGAACCTGCGCGAGGCCGATCTGCGCGGCGCCCGGTTCACCGGGGCCCAGCTGGCCCGCGCCGACCTGCGCGGCGCGAAGATGGGTCCGCTGGCCATCGGCGACAACCGCTTCGTGCGCACCGACTTCAGCCGCGCCTCGCTGCGCGGGGCCGACCTGCGCGGCGCCCACGCCCCGCGGGCCCGCTTCCTGGAAGCCGAGATGGACGGCGCCCGCATCGCCGGCTGCGACCTCACCGGCGCCGAGCTGGAAGTCTAGGAAACCGCTCCTCCCACGTCGCGAAGACGACGGGGGAGGTGGATCGGCGCCACCGGCGCCGAGACGGAGGGGGCGTATGGGGCCCCGCTCTGACCTTCGGGCGAGCGCCCCCTCCACCACTTCGTGGTCCCCCTCCCCCGCTGTGCGGG